>Ga0326727_10005018_pt1 | contig 38508 bp, 37 predicted proteins | sample MB2enrmetagenome_FD_207643 | JGI IMG/M metagenome (GOLD analysis project Ga0326727, IMG submission 207643) | Lab enriched peat soil microbial communities from McLean, Ithaca, NY, United States - MB29MY | ecosystem: Environmental > Terrestrial > Soil > Wetlands > Peat | place: USA: New York...
TCCGGTTCCTCCGTGCATCTCGGCAAGACCTTATTCAATCTGGTTTCGAATGCGAGTGAGGCCATGCCGAAAGGCGGCATTTTGACCATCAAAACGGCCAATCGGTATCTGGATAGGCCGATTCAGGGATATGATGAAGTCCGGGAGGGCGACTATGTTGTTCTTTCCGTCTCCGATACGGGAGAAGGGATACCGGCGGCTGATCTGAAGCGCATCTTTGAGCCGTTTTACACGAAGAAGGTCATGGGTCGGAGCGGGACGGGCCTGGGGTTGGCGGTGGTCTGGGGTACGGTGAAGGATCATAACGGATACATTAACGTAGAGAGTGAAGAAGGGAAAGGGAGCACCTTTACCCTCTATTTTCCCGTAACGAGGGAAGACATCACTGCTGAAGCCGCTGCCATATCAATATCCGAATACATGGGGAAAGGCGAATCCATTCTGGTGGTGGATGACGTTAAGGAGCAGCGTGATCTGGCGGCCGGTATGCTCAGGAAGCTGAATTACAATGTGTCGAGTGTTTCCAGTGGCGAGGAGGCAGTAGCGTACTTAAAGGAGCACAAGATTGACCTCTTGGTTTTAGACATGATTATGGATCCCGGCATGGACGGACTGGACACCTATAAGGAAGTCCTTGAGATCCATCCCCAACAGAAAGCACTAATCGTGAGCGGGTTTTCGGAGTCTGATCGGGTGATCACCGCCCAGGACCTTGGCGCTGGCGCCTATGTCAGAAAACCCTATGTCATAGAGAAACTGGGACTGGCCGTAAAAAAAGAGGTGGATAGAAAATAGATGGCGGCATATTCATCGGTACAAACAGTATTCAGTAATTTTTAAGATTTACATTTTTACGGACTTGTAGGTGAACTAAACAAGAGCCTTTTAATCACTTCTTTCCTTGAAGTCTTGATTTTTCAATTTTGCCCTTCCATACCACATTACAATCGGCAATGTGCAAAGAACCAACAACCTGTATAGAAGACATTTCTGCGCCGAGGAATACAAGTTTTGCCGGAATTCCACCTATCTAAGTTAGATAATATTTATTGAAATGCATATAGTTTACATAAAAGCTCTTTTCACGATCTGTGATCCTCGCCAAGGTCCTTCTGCTACCTGATAGAGGGGCTTAATTTTGTTCATTCGGTTCTGTGTACTTCTCTCTTGTTCACCTACTTATGCTCAACCTTCCGTAACATTGAAGCCTAAAGATTACGGAAAGTAAGGTTCGGCTTTTCGTGAAATAGCGGCGAGTGTCTCTTTCATCCTTGTCACCCAGCAGTCGGTGCTGCATTCACGGAATAGAAGTGGCAATTGGTGCAGAAATGCAGGCATTAGATTGCCCGGTTCAATAGGTCCCTGTGGGGACAATTCTCGGGTTCGTTATCAAACATTTTCCTTGACAAAAAGTTCTGACCGTGGTTATTTCATGACCATAGTTAACTAACAAGCCATATTCATAGCGGAAGGTCAATCATAACGATGGGCATTGCCGAACGAAAGCAGAGGGAAAAAGATGCCCGGATAAAGCAGATCCGTGACATTGCGGCCAGGCTTTTTTACAAGAAAGGGTATGCCGAAACGTCGCTGGAAGAAATAGCACGCGAGGCAGAAATTTCCAAGGCCGCGATATATCTTTATTTTAAAAGTAAAGATGATCTTTACTACAACATTGTAGAACCCGCACTGAAAAAATTGAGCCGTCGTCTCATCAAGATTTCTGAGGATAAGGATGAGCTGGCGGATATCACGGTCAAAAAAATCATCGATGCGACATATGATGTATTGTTAAATGATTCCGGGGCATATCATCTCCTTTCCCAATACAATGCAACCGAATTCAAAAAGCTGATGCCCCAAAGTAGTCTGGACAACCTGAAAAGCCTAATGCGCTCCAATTTCAGTCAAATGGAGTTGGCAGTGCGAAAAGGAATTGAGCAAGGTATTTTTGATAAAACGGATGCCAAGTTGGTATCCATCATTTTATGGAACTGCTTTATGGGCATCATTCAATACCAAGAGAACAGGATGGATATTGGCAGGACGGACTATAGCAAGGAAACGATCGATGCTGCGGTCGGCTTGATTCTGAGAGGGTTGAAAAAGGAATAATTTTTTTTAGTAGTCTAACCGTGGTCAATTAATAACCATGGTAATACAAAGATATAATCAATCGGGAGGTTCAAAATGGAAATTACGAAAGCAGAATTTGGGCTCGAGCAAGTTTGGTCCGACAGTGATGCTCTTTCATGGAGCGGATTTAAGGCGATTCATCATGACGCAGTATTGTTAGGACAGGGGAGCATCCTTGGCGAAAACGTCACGATCGGCAACTGTTTTGAGCGAGCCTGGTCCGATGCTGACGCACTTATAAATACGCAGTCCCCCCGCCTACTGAATAAAGCAGCTTAGATCGAATCGAAGGTCCCCCTCTTTCCGGAAGCCGTTCTTTTGTATTGGTGGAGCGGCTTTTAACTCGCATTGCCACATTTTAGTAATGGACGGCTGTTTCTTCTGCTACGTGAGTTCCAAGTCGCCCTTCCTTTGGAACTGACAAATCGAGGCTGGGGCGAAAAAGTCCGAAGGTTAAAGAATAGTTAAAAAACTTTCAATGGGGTCTCATTAACGGTGTCAATTCAGGGTTAGGATAACTGTTACACCAAGTCAATAGTAAGAACCATATTCAGGAATTGAAGATTACGTATTGAAAGTGGGCATAACGATTTAAGTAACCCGCCGAGAAATGAAGGCGAGACAGTTACTTATTGAATTTACGTCATTTGCACTGTATACGTAGACTAGGATAAAAGATTTTGGCATAAGAGGTGCCGCAATTGAAGAAACTCCTTTTTCTAATCATGATACTTTGTTCATTTTCTTACACAGGATGGGCAACAGCTATAGGACCGCAAGAGACTGAGGGACAGCCGGGCGCGGAAATTCACGCCCCTGATATAGGACCGCAAGAGACTGAGGGACAGCCGGGCGCGGAAATTCACGCTCCTGATATAGGACCGCAAGAGACTGAGGGACAGCCGGGCGCGGAAATTCACGCTCCTGAGGAGAAAAATGCCGGCATACATGAGGATACGGCCAAGAACGATCAGGCAATAACGGATATACGCAAGAGGATCGCCGATATTGCGGCAGACATGGTCGAAATTAGAGAAGGCATGGAGAATCTGAAGGGAGATCGTGAGGTACTAGGAGAAGGCGAGTCTGACTTGAAAAAGGAACTCATCGATATAAAGAAGCAATTTGATCAACTTTCTTCCCGCATGGAGGCCATAGAGAAAATTCTTGAGATTGGGAGTGGCACTAATCAGGCGCCCCAGGGCGAGAAGGTTGTTCGCGACGATTCAAAAAGAGCCGTGCCTGCTAAGACGGAAAAAGAATTGGCTTACGAGTCGGCTTATAATGCCTTTAAGGAAAAAAAGTATGAGAAGGCTCGAGAAGGGTTTCAAAACTTTCTGAAGCAATATCCAAACACGGAATATTCGGATAGCGCACAATTCTGGATTGGTCAGTGTTACTATTTTGAAAAGAACTACGAACAAGCTATCTTGGAATATGAGAAAGTGATAAAAGATTATCCGCAGGGCAACAAAGTGCCCAGCGCCTTGCTGAAACAGGGGTTTGCTTTTCTGAATCTTGGCGATAGGTCAAGTGCAAAACTCCTCCTGGAACAGGTTGTAAAGGACTATCCGGGCACCGATCAGGCGAGAATAGCAAAAGCGAAGATTGGGGAGATTAAGTAGCTTGCGAAGCTACGAATAGTCACGGCGGATGTTGACCTGCCCCAGAACATGTGACAAATTTTGACTTAGAGTCCTGCGATTTTTTAGCCATTACCGAGTGAAGTGTAGTACGTGTTGTCTGAATGTAGAAAACAACATTACAAGGAAGGAATGATTGCTGAAAAACAGATAGCTTATCGACAACTATCATTTCTATTTTATTGCCCAAAGCGTCAGCCAGAGGACGACAAATAGCATCGCACCGACGATGAGCTTATATGCCACCATTGCCCACAGCCAGATGGTACGAATTTCAGACCATGTAACGCCTTCGCCCCAAATGCAAAGAGCTCCTTCCGGATGCTTGGTCATAATCAGAATATACGCAATCCACTGAATCAGAAGGATACAATAGGCGATTAAGAAAGTCCACCATCCGGCCACTGCCGCAGCTCGTACCTTCTTTGTAAATATTTCATCCATACTTCTCTTTCGAGCGAGTTTATTGACTTTGATCTGAAAGGTGAATTAATCGGCTTGCCCCTTACCGACAATGAATTTACCGGTGAAATATTTCTTCCTTATTTGGCCGGCTTCATTTTTAATCCAGTTTTCCAGCCCAATCTTCTTGATACGGCAAAGGTTGTATAATTTCATGTTGTGCGGGTACCGAGCAGCCTGATCGGCCGTTGGCGCCAGAAAAGCACAAGGAAAATTATTACAATCACAGCATAGCGCGACCCCTTTGACCTTGACGCAATCCAGTGTTGCACACCCTGACGATGGTAGATGAAAATGTTTACCGTCTTGCTGTCGGCAGCCCGCGCAAGCTACTTGTTCCTTTGCTAAACCCATTTTTTTGTGAATTAACTCAGCTAGCTCGTTCGTCAGATTATCACCATAGAGTTCACAATTAAAACAGTCCAGCCCGCAAGGCGCTGTCAACTCCTTTTTGTTCTTCATGGTTCCTCCTTTTAAGGATGATGACTGGATTATTGGTTGAAATATATAAACCAAATTCAAGATGGTTAAGCAATACTTACAGGAAGGTATGTATTTTTGTCGTCAGTAAAGACATGGAAATTTTAGGTCTACGTGTTACAACCGGTACTGTGCGAGATCGATCAATGGGACTATGAAATGTACCGGCTCTCCTGTTCACCTCCTACAAATGTTTATAGGCGATATGCGATGATCGATGAAGATAACCAGTTGAAAGCTTCTCTTTCGGTAGAGGTCAAGTCATCTCCATCATGAGCGTGGCAAGATCAAGTGGCGGACCCTCAGCTCCGGGCTGTCCTTATAAAGTTTCATGGACTATTGAGAAAGAGGTGATGGTAAAACATTTTGTAAATCAGGCGGCTGATTTGGTTGATTAGCTTGGCAATTCCCATTATAGCACCAGGGCTGGCTATAGGGGCACTTATTTCCGCATTGACCACAGTTATTCCCATCAGTTTGCAGATCGCTGCAACTTGTCCACGATACTGCAGGATTGAAGCACGTAACTTTGGGCGGTCGGCAGACACAAACACCATTAAGACAATCTGGCTTGGGCGAATTACACTTTGCGCCGCATGAGCCGCAGTTATTGTTACTGCTTAGATCTACGCACGCATAACCGCCTTGTACCGGCTGACCTGGACAAAATGCCGCACCAGCACTGCATGAACATTGGCCATTATTGCACGCTGTGGCACCCACATCGGTACAGTTATGCCCACACCACCCACAGTTTAATACATCGGACTTCAAATCGGTGCAGTTGCCATAACAGTTAGATTTCGCGCAAGTCATGGAGAAATTAGCAGAATTTGCAGAAATAGAAGCAACTCCGTTGAGAAAAGTTACAACTTGTATTTGAGCGGAACTTGCGACTGTGGGACATAACGATCGGACGTACCAAACTAGACTTCCATTCCCATCTGCGAAGACAATTTTAGGTCCGCCACTCGGGTAAGCGCTATCCTCAATCAGTTGATAGCAGCCCTGACTGTCAGTGTAGATGACCGCGAATCTTGTAATGTTCCCTTGATATGTCCACCTGATCGTGTAATTCTGAGTCATGTTCAATACTTCGTTTTTCATGGGTGCTGTTACCGTTATGCTGCCATACGAAATGCCGACTGGGCGCCTGGCCTCCACCCGCGTATCTTCCTCCATGGTCACGCGCACCTCATAGCTGCCGGCCGCCATAGTCGCGGGAACGGTATAGGCCGTTTGCCCCGTGGCCACGCCGGTCCCAATAGTGGCAATCTGCTGGTTATTCTGCCAGAGGGTGACATCCACCAGATTGGAGCGGGTCCCGTTGCAGGTCCATTTTATATACTGGTAGGTGCTCGTATACCAGGTCGTCCCGGTTTGAGGAGTGGTTATCGTGATGCTGCCCTGCGGTGGAGCGTTGGGTAAAACAGTCGATGGCATGATTCCCACAGGTTGGGCCGGCTGGGCACTCTTCGGGGCCGTAGCTCCGGCTGCGTATGCCATACATGTCGGCAAAAGCAAGTAAACAATCATTAGCAGGGTTAACGCATAAACTGTGTTTTTTCCTCTTGCTTTCATGATAGCACCTCTTTTTCAGATTTTATCCTCAATGGTCATGAACTGTCCAGTATATATCGAATGCTTTCCGAACTTCTACCACTTTTTGAGATACAGTTCCGCATTTATTTTAGAGTATTACTGATTGAAATATAGTATTACGCTGACGAAATGAAAAAACAACAGTACAGCTTGCTATATTGTAGTTCATGATTGAAGCAGTTTAAAGATATATTCTCCTGACGCAAGGTTGATTATTCCGATAAGATAACACGGGGGAATATATTTATGAAGAAAGCAGGCACAGGGAAAACAGGAAGGATAAAGGAAGAAAGGCATGAAAGAAAGGGTTGTTTGCTTCTCCATTTATGCTTCCCCATTGATGTTGACGATTTAGGCTTTTTCTCGTAGACTATATCGGATAGGAGATAATTTGAAATGGATAGGATTGAAGATATAAAGCTGCTTCTTGCGGAGGAACAAACTCTTCTCTCAAGAGAGAGAACCATGCATTCATATATGCAGACTGGCCTTGCATTTACCTCTGTCGGTCTCCTGATCATGAAGTTCCTGTCAGGTGTTTCTTATTACTGTGCCGGTGCGTTTTTCATCATTCTTGGAGCTTTTTTGATCATAGAGTCTGGGAAACGATATATCCGTTTCAGGAGAGCAATAGCCGGGTTGAGAGAAAAGGAAGCAAAGCTCGGATACGATATCGGGACAGTAAAGTAACTCTAACCCTTAGCACTGCGCAAACTTTGCGAGATGTGGGCTCTAAGGGCGTTTGTTACGCATGGTCTTGGTATGATTGTTACATCAATAGTGCTTACAGTTTGGAATTCATCAGATTTTAAAACTGGAGAATACAGGAATGACTGAATAGAAAAATCCGCTTACCGATTTTTCAAGATCGCCCATCGGGCGGAATCGCAGTCTACACCTTATCTTCATTTTTTTGTGGTCGTCAAGGTTGAACATTAGCAAGCGAAAGGTGCAACTAAAAAAACGACCCGGATGATACAATCGGCAAGATTAATTTGTTATAAATCTCTTTATAAGTGTTCGTCACCTGCTACTTTTACCCCAATCATGTTGCTTATGTTATCCGCGCGCCTGCTGATTTCTTTCTCAACAAATGGCCGAAACAAGGAAATGTGCCGTGCCGCGCGTATAAGAAATGGGATTCTTATGAAAGGCTGTTGCGCAATTTTTTTTGTTTTCCTTAAGATGTGCCCTTTTAGCACTAATTCCTCGCCCGCACGGACATAGGCAGCCAGAACATTCTTCGCTTTCTCTTTCTTTTGATGCTCGGTTGCTTCCAGTGCCGCCATCCATGCCGCCGCGGTCCGACGTTCTAAATGCGCCAAATGCGACGCGTCCATGAATCGTCCTAAAATACGGAAGTACTCCCTTGTGTTGCGAACTGTTAGATTCTCTAAATTATCGCATACTACTATGGAAACGAACGGCTTACCGGAGATTGAACGATCCGTGTCATGGAAGAATAAACCAGATTTCGTTAATAATATTTTCCCAACGGGTGCTCGGGAATGCATTCTCTCAATGAAACGTTTGAGAAGGCTTGACACACCAAACACATAAACAGGGGACGCATAAATGAGAATATCAGCATCCTTCATCTTGTTGAAGACTTCTTCGGTATCGTCCATGCCATCGAAAATACATTTATATGCCATTTTCCTCTGACAATGATTACATGCGAGACAAGTTTCAACATTTAATTGAGAAAGATGCACCACATTCCAGATTCCTCCTGCCTTCTCGACGCCAGCGCCCATACTCTGAAGAAGCTTGCCTATAGCACCTCTGTCACCTCTATGACTTCCATTGAGCGCCAGAATTTTCATGATACTTCTCCTGCAGAATTAATGAAAAAATCAGTCGGAGCGCAACGATCCGCTCTTTATTTTTGATAGAGCATTATTCATTCTGTTTCATGTCCATCTCTATATGTAATGTAGCATAAATAAGAAATTCCTTACAGAAAGTCAGATCTGCACTGCCGGTCCACCCCTCCCCCTTACAACAAGGCACTTCAGCAATGACAATTACCGACCGTAATGCGCCATGGGAGCAGAAAAGCCGAGAAACAACTTCAGGAAGAAGCAATGCGGCCAGTCATGTCATAAAGTCAATATGGCCGCATAGCTAAACGGTATCTCTGGCCTATTGATTATTTTGAATCCCATTTCCTGAGCAGTTCTCAATGTGTAATTAAAACGTCTTTTTGTAACATGGAAAAGAGGTTCAGCGATTAAAAAAAGGGCTTTCGGTTTCATGATCTCTTTTGCATTCGCAAAAAAGCCCATTAACTCTGGAACTTCGTGCACCATCCAAAACGCTAATACGAAATCAGCTTTCACATCTAAACAAAAGTCATTGGGTATGCTAAGATTTGTGGTGAGGTTTGCGGCAAGCCCCGCTTCGGATGCCCGCCGCTGCAGAGCCCTTAGCATCCTTTCCTGAATATCTACGGCAATAACCCTTCCTTCTTTTCCCACCAATTTACACATGGGAATTGTAAAATAACCTTTTCCCGGCCCTATATCCACAACTGTATAGCCGGGCCTGATGTAAGGCGAAAAGATTTGATGGGGATCTTGGAATATTTTGCGCAGTGGATTGTCAAAGGTGAAGCATAACCATGACGGACAAACATGTTTTCCTCTTACAAATAGCTTATCAAGAATACTGCTCATCAGACACCTCCGGCCAGTTCCTTTTGAGTCGAGCAGATCAGTTTCTCCAGGTATTGTAGGGCGAGGTTCGTTTTCTCCGTTTGCCGCCTGGTTTCCCGGCGGTGCCAAACTATTTCAACCATTTATTTATATCACTATTATTTTGGAAAGAACATTAATGATTACGGTTTGAAGTGTCGTATCTTTACCGAAATTGACGATTTGTGCATTATAGGAAGCTACATCGCAGAAGAAGGCGTAAATAATTTTTCTGGGCCGGTATTGTACCATGCACCTACGAAGTCTGCAGAAACCCCATTCACTGAATGGTGATGATTACGATTAGAAACGTATTGTCTTTGTTTTCAGTTTTTTAATTCGCACTGCCCGTTAACTGGAAGGATGCCCAGTAATAAGGATGTGAATATTTCTTCTTCGTTTCAATCTGGGCAGCCCGCAAGGCTTCTCTTTTGTTAGATTTATCGAGCTCTGTGTAAAAAAGCGCCATCAACTGCGATGTTGCAAGATCGTCCACTTTCCAGAGACTAGCAACAATAGAGTTCGATCCAGCATAAAGGAATCCTCTTGTCAGTCCTACAAGATCATCCCCGCTGGCAATCTTGCTCATGCCAGTTTCACAGGCGCTCAACGTGACAAGGTCGGTGTCCAAGTTGAGAGAGTATAGTTTGTCCGCCGTAAGCATCCCGTTGTATTTGGCAGCGGGGGCAAGTAATAGCGCTGATTTCAGCGGGGTATCCGGATTAAACTGGCCGTGAGTGGCAAAATGGATGTAGCCATAGTCTTTACCATAATTGCGTAAAGCCTCTTCTGTTGCTTCCTTCCTGACTAATACTTTTGATTGTGGGCGAATTCTAGCTATCTCTGTTGCTTCCTTCTGGGCATATTCCAGATCGTATTTCGTATCACTAAGGTCAGGGTTGCCGAAGATAAGAACACCTCCCATCTTGGCTTTTTTCCCTTGCTCCAGGTACTTCATGGCACTGGTGCTGGGCATCATGCGGATACTGTAACGGTCGATGAGATAGCTATTGCCGTCATGGAGGGCGTTCATGGGAAGGTAGTGCAAAACCCCGTGGGATACAATTATGAGATTCTTCTTGTTCAAAGAACTTTCCAGGGGCTGGAAGAGGCGTTTATAAAGCTTCCTTGATGTATCCATGAATGGTGCCGAAGAGGGAGTGTCAATGAGTTTACGAAAAGCTTGGACATCATCCGCCAGTCCCTTGCTGTCCAGTTTTACGGTTTTCAAGGTGCCATCGGATAGGATGAAGGCATACATGTCATTGTCCCGGTAGTAATACTCGATTAGGGCTTCTTCCTTAGGGATTAAAGATTGAAGATCAGTAATCGGCCTAAATGTAACAGTCACAAGAGATGCCAGTTCCGGTGACTTCGCCTTTAGATCTTCTCTCGCTTTGATCAGGAGGCTTCTGATCTTGTTTTTGTCAGTGACTGTTTCGCCCTGCATTATTAATTGATATTCGGTAGAATCGTTCATGGCAAGTGCATTGCGGATATCTTGCTCATTCCCCTTTTTAAGGGCGAAATCCTTCTTCGCCGCGAGCACATCAACAAGAGCTCGTGATTTGGCGCGCTCAACATATTCAAATGCGGACTCATATTGTTTAGTCTGAAAAAGTACCTTTATCATGTTATGATAAACTGTTTGCTTGTCCCCGACGAAGCCTATCTTGCCCACCTCCGTATTGATGGTGAATCGCTGCTGCTCTATAACTTCTATGGATTTTGCGTATAAATCCTCAGCATCCTTCAAGTTACCCTCATTTTCCGCTATCTTCCCGCGGTCATAAAGAAGTACCCAGTAGACTTCTCCGTTATCCTTGGTCTGAGGTTTTTTTAGCAATTCATCGTAAGCTTTCTTTGCATCATTGTAATGACCAGTTTCAAAGAGACTCTTCGCATAAATAAATTCCCAAGGTAAGGTGTTTGAAGTATCTCTGCCTCCTTCTATTGAACTGTAGGTTAAGTTTCTTTCGGAGAGAGCAAGGCTTTTTTGATAGTCGCTCATTGCCATATAAATTTTAGCTAGCCGGTGCTCACTTGTTTCCTTCAGATAGAAAGCCGATACAATGCTTGGAATTCTTTGATAATCAGAAAGGCTCATCCTCTGTCTGGCAGTTACGGCTTCAGAACCAGGGACAATAATATTCTCCAGCATAGTCACGTATTTTACAGCTTCATCATGGTTTCCTTTTAAGCCATGAGCAAGAGCAAGAGTTTCTAAAATCTTCATTTCTCGCCCCTTTTTCATCGCTAAATACATTTGTATTGCTGGGCCATATATTTTAACAGGTTCCTCTTTATTGAATTCTTCATATTGTTTTTCAGCAGCTTCAATTGCCTTGTCGTAATCTCCCAATTCAATATAGGCAGTAGCCCTCAACAGATATGCTTCATCTCCCAAGTCTATTTTTAGTTGATCAATACATGAAAAGAGCTTGTCATATTTCTTAAGGACAAAATATGCCTCGCACAGAAGTTTTCGATCGCGAATATAATTTGGGTCGCTAGTGTTTATAGATGACGATGCCTTGAATCTATTTTCCAAATACGTTGCTAGTTGGCTATAATTTCCTTTCATCTGCATATCAACTGACGGATACATAATTGACATACATCCTGCACAAAAGAATACGAATGTAAAAATCGCAGTAAATGAATTAATTCTTTTCATAAGTTCACCTTTGATTAACTACAACTGATATGTTTCCTGATTATTGTATTGCACTTAAGATTAGGAATCTATCATCAAATACATGGATTATTGATTTGCGATTGAAATGTCGCACATAGAAAGAAATATCAACCGTATTGACTTCAGGAAGGATTTGAGGTGCAATACAAACAGAAAATAGACCGCTGAACTATTGCATGTTTCTACCGGAATGAGTGAAAATGAGATCAAGAAGAACTGAATTGCAATCAATATTGAGGCCCTACGTGCTTACATGGGTAATTTTTAATATGGGTCTTATCGCCTGCCAGTCAGCGGTTTCGTTTGCCATATGCCAGAGATCGTAATTTCTTTGAAGGTTCAACCATAATTCGGGAGTAGTATCGAACGCCCTCGATAACCGTAAAGCAACGTCTGTTGTCAGGGCACCTCTTTCATTCAAAATCTAGGATACTGTTTTTCTCGACAATTTAAGCTTCTTTGCTAAGTCCGTTACCGAAATTTCCAACGGCTCCAAATAATGAACCCGTAGAATAGATCCTGGATGAGCAGACGGTCTCTTTCGTGTTCTCATAAATCCATCCTTTTTAATGATAATCTTCAATGTTTACTTTAAATGCATCTCCACCCTTAAATTCAAACGTCACCCACCAATTGCCAGACACTTTTACCGCCCAACGACCCTTCTTTCTTGGATGAAGCAGGTGAAGGCCGGAGGCGGGGTAGTTCATATCTTTAATTTCATTTACCGCATCAAGTCGATCCAATATCGCCTCTATATTGGAAACATACTTTGTCTGTATGCCTTTACGGGTGCCATCGTAGAACAAATCTTCCAGACCCTTATGGATAAAAGATTTTATCATTTGATGTACTGTAGCCAATATGGTTACACTTGTTAAGAAATATTATCACCATTAAACTCCATATCTTTTTTAACTGTGATGAATATCATTTGAACTCTTCAGTTTTCCTCTAAACGGGCATTTGACGGTATCGGGATGAAAAATGCAGTTTTTGACGGTGCGGTAGGTGCTCAAAGAAAGAGCGATAGACAATTGCTCGAATAAACCACCCAGCAGCAAGTAGCGAGGTATCAAGAATTCAGAATCCAGGGGCAAGAAAAAAAAGGGGCTTTTTTTATACGCGGGACAGTGCTATTTTAAGGCATAAAATTGTGGTAGAATCTAGAAAAAGGAAGATGCTCTTCCGAATTTGCAAGAGTGTTTATCTGCAGTAAGAAAGGGCATGGGTTAGGGATGGAACAGCGAATGGAAGCCATCGGGGAAATAGCAATAATCCTTGCTCCCGATGATAAAGGGCTGGTAACTGTGTTCGGCATTCCCGCGGCTCGCCGTCTCATTCTTCTCGCCCTTCAGCTTGGCCTTAAAGAGATACACATAATAGGTCGGGTGAAGAGCCTGCGGCCCGTTCTTTCCGACCTTGTCCCCCTGGAAAGGTTCCACCCCGTGGACAATCCGGCATCCTTGGGTCAGGTAGTCGAAAGGCTTGCCCTTCCCGATCAACAACGGGTCTTGGCAATGAAAGCGAATTATATTGTTGACCAGGGCTCTCTGACCCAATTGATTGAGGCAGGAAACCATTCCGGTCTTTATTTTATGGAGGCAAAAGAGAATAAGGCGGAAGGACTTTACCTGACTGCCCCTTCTTCTCTTGTTTCAATCATTCAGCACCTGTGGTCCTCGTCGCCTCATTTCCCAATACCGGATGAAGCTCATCCTGTGGTTGGCATGGATGGTCTTCCTTATGTCCTTGAGAGAGGAGAGGCACAGGCGAAGATTGCGGAAGACAGACTGATGAAAGCCCAGGCCGCAAAAACAAGAAAGAATGATGGTTTTTTGGCGCGCCATTTAAGCAGGCCGATATCACGCTTCATCAGCGGGAGGCTTGCCCACACTCCGGCAACCCCCAATCAGATTACCATGGGAGGGGTAATCATCGGGATGACGGGGGCCGTTTTTTTTTCACAGCCGGGCTACTGGCATCACCTCGTCGGTTCCCTGCTTTTTCTGTTGTGCATAATCGTTGACGGGGTGGATGGGGAGGTGGCGCGTTTGAAGCTGCAGGAGACCCCCTTGGGTCATCGTCTGGATATAATCACGGACAATTTTGTCCACCTTGCGGTTTTCGCAGGGATTGCCCTGGGCCTTTATCATGATTCCGGCGACCCTGTTTATTTTTGGATATTGGGGGTTCTAGTCGGTGGATTCGGCTTATGCGGTATTGCAGTCTATCAATGTATTTCAAGGCGAAGCACTGAGGAACTCCGGTGGTCCGGCAGCGCGGTCAGGATCATGGACATGCTGAACAATCGGGATTTTGCCTACATTCTGGTGGCTCTTGCCTTGGTGCAGCGGCTTCAGTGGTTCCTCATAGGAGCCGCCATAGGAACCTATCTGTTTGCCTTGGCTTTGTGGATGGCAAGGTACTACGAGAAAAGGGTTGCAGCTGATTGGGCATGTCACCTTACTGTATTGTCTGGCCTCATCCGGAAAATTTTCCTCAGGGCAGGGGATTTTTTAAAGTCCTATTTTTCAGGGCGGAAGTTCACTAGATATGGCTAAAAGACTTCTCATCATTCAACCGTCACATTACCGGACTCGATCGAATCCAGCAATTCATAAAAGCCGAAAGAGAAGCCTCGTTCCGCTGACATTGCCATACCTTGCCGCCCTTACCCCTCGGGAATGGGATGTCAATCTGATTGATGAGCAATTGTCGGGCATCGATTTCCGGGCTTCTGTTGACTTGGTGGCCATTACAACCTGGACCATTAATTCCATCCGGGCTTACGAGATTGCCGACCGTTTTAGAGAAAAAGGGGTTCCGGTTATCATGGGTGGCCCGCATACCTACTTCCACTCTGAGGAAGCTGCGGAACATTGTGATGCAGTGGGAATTGGGGAAGGCGAAGGCATTTGGCCGGTGATTCTGGCAGATGCAGAAAATGGACAGCTCAAAAGAACTTATCGCACCGATGCCCTGCCAACCCTGCAGGGTCTGCCGTTCCCCCGTTATGATCTTCTGGATTTGCGGAAATACAGTATCTTTAAAATTAAAAGCTTTTCTGTTCAATCTTCACGGGGCTGCCCCTTTCAATGCGAATTTTGCTCTGAGCGCTTCTATCTCGGTGGACGCTATCGTTACCGTTCGGTCCCGGAGGTGATTGAAGAAATCAAGGCGAGCAAAGCCAGAAATATTTTATTTGCAGACAGTAATTTTGCCGGAAACGTCGATCACGCCATGGAACTCATGGAAGCCCTCATCCCCCTGAAGGTGAGTTGGTCCTCCCTCTGGCCCGCTTATCTCTGCACCAATCAGAAGTTTATGGATCTGGCCCAAAAGAGCGGCCTGCTGCATGTGAACATCGGAATAGAGAGTATCGACCCCGATACCCTTTATGAGATGAATAAGAAAGTCAATAAAGTCCAGCAATATAAAGAGATACTGGTGAATTTGCGAAAAAGAGGGATCAGTTATTCTCTCAATTTTATATTTGGCTGGGATACAGAAAAGAAAGGGGTCTTTCGCTCAACTCTGGCCTTCCTGCGACAAAACAAGGTGCCGGTGGCTTACTTCAACATTTTAACCCCTCACAAGGGGACTCCCCTCTATGAACGGATGAAGGCGGAAAATCGCATCATCGACATTGATCATATCGGCCGATGGCCCGGAATCTTTTGCCATATTCGGCCCAGGCATTATTCTGCTGAGGAGTTGGAGGAGGAAGTGAAAAAAATAGACCGGGACTTTTACAGTTACTCTTCGATGCTGGTCCGGCTCCCACTGTCGTTTACCAAGGCCAATATCACTTCCTGGCTGATGAATTGGTCCCAGAGAAAAGTCTCCCGTGTCGGTGAGGGGATGGAAAATTTTGACGATTATTAAACCAGGATTTCTGTAAAATGCACAGGAATGTCCACCATGCTCTGATTATCGCTGCGGGAAGTGGCGAACGTTTTGGGGAGGCCACGCATTTTCATTCCAAACCACTCATTGAGGTGGCCGGGGTCCCCCTCATCTGCCGAACGATTCTCACTGCCCAGAAGGCAGGCATTGATCATTTCACCGTCGTGACCGGTTACAAGGCACCGGTCCTTGAAGAATTTCTAACCGGGGGAATCTACCTCCCGGGCCTCAAAATCCAGTGCCTTCGAAACGACCGGTGGCAGCGCCCGAACGGTCTGTCCGTCCTTCAGGCAAAAGGACATCTCAGGGGTTCGTTCGCGCTCCTTATGGCCGACCATATTTTTGATGCCCGAATTCTGAAAAATCTCATTGCCATCCCCCTTCTTCCCGGCTACTGTCGTCTGGCTGTGGATTTTCATCCGGAAAGGATCCTGGACCTCGCAGATGCGACGAAGGTGGCTGTCAGAGATGGACGGGTGACTGACATCGGTAAAGGGATTCAAAATTACAATGCTGTCGATACGGGGATTTTTCTCTGTTCGCAGGGAATTTTTGGCGCTTTGGAAACGGCGATTTCCTGGGGCAGGGAAAGTCTTACCGATGGCATCAGGGAACTTGTGCGCTGTCAACGCATGGAAGCGATGGACATCGGAGACCTCTTCTGGCAAGACATAGACGACGAGGCCGCTCGGCTGGAAGGCGAAAAGAGACTCACCGAACTCCTGCAAAGCGGAAGGGTGAGTGATCTTCCTGAATACAGCAAACTTCCACTACCAAAAGTTTCCCGATAAAGACATCCGCTGCCCACTATTGCGGAGAGGCAGTGTCGGATGGGTTGCCGGATGCAAATAAATAATGCAGAAGGGCGGGTAAAAAGAAAATCGACGCGGCCAGGACGCAGAGGCTGCCAATCGTCGTCAGCAATCCTAGGCTGAAGATTCCCTGATGGCTGGATACGCATAGACTGCAAAAACCCACCGTAGTGGTGAGGCCGGCGAGGATAACCCCTGTGGCCGTACTGAACGGAAGGACCACCCCCACCTTGCCTTTTTCCTTCTGACGCCAGCGATACATGATGATAATGCCATACTCCACGCCGGCTCCCACGACGAGCGGCAAAAAGATGCTGTTTGCCAAATTCAAGTTGATGCTGAAGAGATGCATAAAACCCAATGTCCATAAAGTCCCGACAAACAAGGGCATCAGGACCAGGAAGGTGCTTTTGAAGCTGCGGAAAGTGAGAAGAAGGAATATGAAAATAAAGGCCACCGCGTAGAGAGCGGCTTTAATGCAGCCATTTCGAAATGCCTGGGTGAAAATGTACAGAGTAACCGGATCACCGGCGGCATCCGGGTCCACCGATTTGAGATCATCGACAAATCGGCCGAGGAAGGCGGGTTCCCATATATCCTCACTGGGAAAAACACGGATCAGGTAAAGGCCGTTGCGGCCGACGAGTCGATGGAGAAGGTTTGGCGGCAAATCTTTCAAGACCATGGGTCTTGTATTGACGTTGGTGCGCAAAATATCCAGTTTATCGTTCAGGTCTTGCATCAGGTCCTTTTGGAAAGCGTCCAAATCCTTCCAAACGCGGGTCTGGTCCCCGGAGTGGATAAGTTGCCGCAGTTGGTCGATGAGGGTGCGGACCTCAATCATTTGTGTTTGGAGGGGTTTGTTTACACCCCATTGAGAAGAACTGGAATTCAGCATCTTGAATCTGATCCTGCCTAAGATTTCGTCCAACCCTTCAGGGTTGACGGAACTATTGGTTCTCGGGGAAGATCCGACTCCTTCAAGGAAGGGCTTCAGTTTCCGGAGTATTGCGATCTTGGCCTCTTGATCCTTTGGGAACAGATCACCCACACTTTGCACCTTCGATACCGTGGGCAGGGATTCGAGAGTCTGCTTTTTTTGTCGGACCTCTTCCAGAGAGCGCGCCATGATTTCTCCGGACATACTGGAAATATCCGAACCTTCGATAAGCTTTTTCTCCCAGATGACCGATTCAACCTTCGGTGATTGAAGATTCAGCATGTTCAGGTCGAATCGCACCATCCACACTCCCCATACACCGAAGACCAGGCCGATACCGGAGAGAGTCAAAATAGTCAGAACCCGTGGACGGGTTAGGTTGAAGAAGGGCTTTATCGGGGCAGGAAGGACAGATGAAGATGATCTCTGTCTGGGTTTATCGAAAAGGAGGATCAGCGCGGGGAGTAGACATAGTGACGTGAGGGTCGTAATGACCATGCCCATGGCGCAGATGGTTCCCAGTTCCACAAGGCCCTTGAAACCGGTCAACACCAACGGGAAGAAAGAGAGGGATGCGTTTAGACCCGCAAGGAGAAGGCCTGGGCCAAGTTTTTCCATAATCATCCGGAGGGCTTCCCTTTTTGAAGCAAAGCCTTTCTTTTCCTCTTCCTGATAGCGGGCAAACCAGTGGGCGCCGTAATCAATGCCCAAGCCAAGAATGAGGGGAGCAAAGGTAACCGAAAGAATGTTAAGATGACCGATAAAGAGGGTAGTTGCGCCAAAGGTCAAAGCCATGTCTATCGAGAGCCTAGTTATCTCCAAGAGGGGACGCCGAATTCCCCGCCAGAAAAAAATGAGAAGCATAGCTACGACGCAGAGGGACACGAAAGTAGCCACGCTCATGTCCTTAAAGGCAGTACTCATTTGATCAGAGTTCAAGGCCTCCTGACCGGTGACTCCCGCTTCGACATCCGGGAAAGAGGCCTGGGTTTGGGCAATTGCCTTCCTCAGAGCAGTCAGGGATTGCCACGTTCCGGTAAAACCGGCATTCTTCATGGGATTGATAAAAAGGAGGAGATAACGTTTATTTTTAGTCCAGAAATAGCCCTCTTGGGAATCACTTCCCCAGGATTCCTTCGTAAATAGGGATTTCCAGGGAGAGACAGAACCTTCATTGCCATTTAGGTACAATTTCATTTCCTGAAGAACTTGAATAAGAAAGTCGAGATCTACGGGCTTTTTGGATGGAGTGCCGGGGGGATTCTCTTCCAGATATCCGGTGAAAAATTCACCTATCATCTTGGAAGTCATTTCATAATTTATCTGCTCGAAAAAGTTGATCAGATTGGGGTTTTTCACTATATTTTCGAGAAACTCATGGTGTTCTCTGAGGTTCTCCGACAGGGAGAGAAGATCCTTTTGGTTCAGGTACAGCAATGCCCAGGCTCTGAGCTGGTGAGGGTCTACCCGATAGAAGATCTGCTGGTAATTTATTTTATCCTTCTCCAGACGAGTAGCAAGAGCATGGAGGAACTGAAGGGAATGACGCTGATTCGAACTTTGAATGACAACCACGAAGGAACCCAGATCTTCGAACTGAGAACGCCTCTCCGAAAGCTGCATCAATCGGTTGTCCGGATAAATCAGGTCCTTCTGATTCGTCTGGAATTCCATGTTTCTTATGGTATAAAAGGCGGAGAAGGCGGCCAGGACCAAAGCAACAAGGAGGGTCAGGACGGGGTGCGTGGTTTGAACCTTCAAGATTACTTTTAGAAACGGATGCGCCAAATGTTTCTTCAAGGTTCTCTTACCACGCTTTCATACCCACAGCATATTCTAGTTCAGCCAGACAAAGATTGCAATGGAACAACGCTTCAATATATTTTCCTTGATTATGGCCGTATTTTTCAATGGCTTTCAGCATATCTTCGGCTGTGCCGACCCCCATGCCAAAATCAGCCATGGCGGTAACGACCCATTTCCTTGAGGCGTCTGCCGCTCTTTGATAGGAGCTTACGGCCTGTTGCCACTCTATGTACTCCTCGTAGATATTCGACACCTGGATGCCGATGTTCATCTCTGCAGAGGCCGTAGTGTGGAGTAGCTTGTCATATTCGGCCATCATTTTATCAATCTTCGCCTTGCCGATACCAAAGTCTAAGTTCCACTTGAGCCCGGCCACAACCCCGGCATCAGTATGATTGAAATCATCCCGGATATAAGGGTTATGGAGGGTATCCCGGCCAGGCGCCGCAGCCAGAGAAGCTTGCAGCGCGACAAAAAAGGAAGGATACCGGTCGCTGGCAGCAGCTTCAACCTTGGATTTCTGGGCGGCCAGCGCCTCGGCCAGTTGTTTGAATTCCGGGCGTTTGTCCTTGGCTTTCTTAATGTAGTTTTCCACGTCTGCAAGACCTTCCCTTTTCATTGCAAGGGTTTTATCGGCAGGGTCGAATCCCATGCCGGCTGGCAGCCCGATCATGGATTTCAGGGCAAAGTAGGCAACCTTCGCCCCTTTTTCCGCCTCGGCTTTGGACCGGATAGTATCGGCTTGGTATACATCAATCAGATAGATGTCGCCTTCCTTTGCATTGGGGGAAGAGATTTCCAAGAGGCGATGGATTCTCTGTCTGGCCTCTTCGAAAAATCCCCCCGCTTCATTCGCTGCCTCCACCCCTGCGCGAGTCAGAACGAGAGCATAATACAGCTTCGTCACCTGGAGGGCGATCTGGGCATTTTTCTCTTCGAGCTGGAATTCCTTGGCTCTGACGCCCCGGTTGGCTGCCTCCTTGCGGTGAGAGAGCTTGCCGAACGTATAAAGGGGCTGGGTCATGGTCAGGTCCAGACTGCCGAAGATGCCGATACTGGATGCGCTCAAGCTCGGTGAGGGATCCGTAATTCTCTCGTTTATAATTTCCGGCTCTTTGGCATCCCTTACGGGACCGATCAGGGCCGTGCTCTCGAGCTGTGGAAAATAGGCGGCCTTGGCCTGTTCCAGATCACTTCTCGCTGCATCGATTTCGCTCTGGATTTCGCCGATCTCCGGGCTTTTCGCTATGGCCATGCCAATCAATTCCGGCAAGGTCATTATGGTACTCTCCTTCTTTAATTCTTCGCTCCACGCAATCCCTTGAAGGATGAAAACCAGGCCCCAAGTGATCATCAAGAACACGACCCAAAGCGGATGTGCAGATAAAAAACGCAGCTTTCCCATACCCAACTAACCCTCCCGAGTATATAATCGAGTGTCTAATCGAATGACGGACTATCACTCTTAACTTCCTTATTGGGGAAAAGTACTCCTTCTTGTTTCTCGCCTTAGAAGGATCGGATATATGAAGAGACCGATTCCGGCCCAAAAGATCTGTTCCAATCTGACTAATATTCCATACGTCAGGCCTAAAGTCAAACTGAACCCTATGGCCCTAAAAGCGATGACTCGAGTACCCTCCTGAATGCCAATGCCCAGAGGGATGGCAAAGGTGAGAAGATCAAACCAGGTCCCTATAAACCAGATTCCTGCTGCCGCAAAGAAGGAGCCGTCAGTTAACAGAGCTAGAAAATACCAGGTTTTCATGATACTGCAGGCCATTCCCACCATGTACCAAAACATGGAAATCGGCAGATCCGCGGGACGGTCCTTATAAAAGAGTTTGAGGGCTGAATCCACCTGTGTCATGTGATGGGCGGCCTTCTGCAAGATTTCGCCCCCCACGTTATGAGCCACCAGCCAGCTTACCACCACCCCTAATTTCCCATATTTTTGAACGATCAGGAAACCCAAGATGCCCGCTCCGACCAGGGCGCTTCCCATAAGCATGGCAGCTGATCCTGCAATGGGCAAGTCTATTTTCCAGAGGATGAAGATAGAACCCAGAACGACAAAGAGAAGCTGAGAAAGAGCATTGGAGAGTTTGCCGATGATGACGCCCGTTGCCGCTTCCGGTCCCCGGTGGTTCAAAGACAGAAGGGTGCCTTTGATCACCTCCCCCCCGATGTCGGCAGTGGGGGTTACATAATTGATGGAAGAGCCAGCCAGGTGGATGCCTAACAACCGGAAAAAAGAAAACGACCTGTGGGGCGGCGACAGACAGTATCGCCATCCGAGGGTATAAAAGATGTCCACGATTCCTTTCATTAAAATGAAAAAAACCGCTCCCCAGCCGAGGAGGCAAATGTCCCGCCACAGAGCATCGATACCAATTTTCCAAATCAAGAAGACCAGCAGAACAGCTCCCAGCAGGATGCTGATGATATGGAATTTCCTCATGAGGGTTACTTCCCATCCGTTGAGAATTTACCGGGTCTGATCATGTTGGCGGAGTCGAATCTCGTGGATCGTGGCCGTGATCAGCGTTCAAATGGCCGCGGTGGCAAAGGTTTGGAGATGATGCCCAGAGGGAAAATAAGTCGATGCTTTAACCATACCATTTGCCTGATAGGGTGTAAAAAACGTTATCAGCTGTATCCACGAGAACCAATCCGGCTGCCGGGATGAAGAGAATATCCCCCGCTCGGATGTGCAGGCTCGGGAGTAACACATTTAGGGTAAAGAAGGTCCGTCATAAATCCATTGTAAGGAGAAGTACCATGTCCCCTGGAAAGAGTGTTCTTCCGTGTCTCTGCGTTATGAGTTTGTAACATCTGCTCTTTGTCATGACTCTAACACATGTGAGCTGTGCAGGCGCTTTAACGTAAGCCCCAAGACGGGATATAAATGGGTATCCCGATTTCAGAGTGCATGGATTGGCAAATCGATCGAAACGCCCTCATAATAGGCCTAAGAGAACGGCCGATGAACTCGAACAGTTGGTGCTTGCCGGTGGAGGCGAACATTCCGCGTGGGGTGGCAGCAAGATCAGGAGAATTCTCCTGGATCGGGGTTTCCTTATGTGCCGGTTCCCAGCACGATCGCCGATCACTGAGATCCTCATGCCACATAGTAGACTCGAACCCGAGGAATCTTCTCCACACAAAGGCTGGAAAAGGTTCGAGCATGAGGCCCCCAATTGTCTCTGGCAGATGGACTTCAAGGGAAATTTCCCTCTGGATAATGGGAGACGCTATTGCCTCTGACTGTCCTTGATGACCATTCTCGCTTTTGTATTTGTTTCAAGGCTTGTTACCTATGTTTCCGAACACCAGTTACCCATGTGTCAGGTCTGTACATGCATCACTGAGGGGTCTCAATGGCTTTCTGTTGCAAACGCATTTTCTTCAGGAGCGATTCGTATGATTCCTGTTTGATGACTCGGGTAAATGACCGCCGGTAATTACCGACGATGCTGACGCCATCAATCACCACGTCTTCTACGAGCCAGCGCCCCTGCACCATAGCCAAAGAATAGTCGACGGGAATATTCTCATTCAGCCGGACGAGGGTCGTCTTGATCAGGGCTTGGTCATCATAAAGCTTTTCCTGGATGGAAAGAAATTTTCCCTGTTTGAGAAAGTCCAAAACCAACTTAGTATAGGAATCCTGAAAGAGCTCCTGAAAAATACCCTTGAAATCTGCCCGCTCGGCCTCATTTAATTTTTCCCAGTACGTATCCAGGGCTTTTTTTGCCATGGCATTGAAATAGAAGTTTTGACCGATAATCTTCTTTATGGCTACTCTTCGCTGATTCCGGAATGCCGGGCCCTGGAGTTGGGGATTAGTCTGGACGGCCATTACTTCTTCCAAGATGTTCCGAACCCGCTCTGCCGGCGTTGCGGCGCGACCCCAGGTATTTTGGAAGCCCAGACTGATGAGGCAGAATAAAATCATCATTAAGATTTTTAACTTCATGCGCTCTTGTATCTTTCCAAGCCAATGGATTGGATAAAATTGAAGTCTGGGATCCCGTCTATGGAAATTCCTACGGATAATCCTTAAGGGTGGAAGCTTCTATCCCTCAGATGGAAAAAGAGTATACATCCGACATTTAGGGCCATGTTTTTAGGATCGCTGAATGAATCTCTCCGTCAGGTGAAAAGCCTCATCGTCGCTGTACTGCCTCGGGGGGTGTTTCATGAAAAAGGCGGATGGGGCCGTCAAAACACCTCCTTCGCCCCGCAGGAGGGCCAACTTGCAACAGCGGATGGCATCGATGACTACCCCGGCGGAGTTGGGCGAATCCTCCACAGAGAGACGCATCTCCAAGTTTATCGGTACACCTCCGAACAGATTGCCTTCCATGCGGAGAAAGCAAATCTTGTTGTCTTTCTGCCAAGCCACGTAGTCGCTGGGTCCGACATGGATATCCTCGTTTCCCAGACGCTGCGCTGCAACCGATTGTATGGCTTCGGTTTTCGACTTTCTCTTGGACAGAAGTCGCTGGTGATCGAGCATATTGAGAAAATCAGTATTTCCTCCCGTATTGATCTGATACGTACGGGTCAGTTTGCCCCCCCTTTTTTTAAACAAATCAATCAGGGTACGGTGGATGATGGTAGCGCCAAGCTGGGACTTGATGTCGTCGCCGATGATGGGGAGACATTTCTCTTCAAAACGTTTGGCCCAGTCCGGATCACTCGCGATGAAAACCGGCATATTATTGATGAAGGCGATGGATGCTTCGAGGGCACATTCGGCGTAGAAACGGGCAGCCTTCTCGGATCCAACCGGCAGGTAATTAAGGAGGACCTCCGTTCCTGAATCCTTTAAATGCTGAACGATTTCCCTTTTTTCCAGTTCTCGATGGTCAGAAGCAACAAACCTGCATTTCTCATCGTAGTCCTGCATACGTTTGGGAAGCCCGTCCAGTATCTGCCCCATACACACTTTGACCCCAGTCGGAGGAATATTCTTGCAGAATACCATGGTACAATTCGGTTTGGCGAAAACGGCCTCGGTTAGCTCTTTCCCGACCTTGCGCTTGTCGATATCAAACGCAGCGACAACCTCAATGTCATATGGCTTGTAACCGTGGATATCCCAATGCATTAGACCTATGGCGTCTTCCTCGGTCTTTTCCCGGTAATATTGGATCCCCTGAATCAAGGAACTGGCGCAATTTCCTACACCAATGATGCCGATCCGAATGCCCTCCATTTCTTTACTACTCCTTATCTGATGAACTTTTTTCAGAGATTCAAGACACTACCACTTTGTATTTATTTTTTTCAAGGTTAAAATGATCAGGGCCCATGGTCCAGATAAGAAAATCTCGTGTACCAATTTCATGTCGAGCAATCGATTTTCATCAATGACCAATCAACGGGAGTAAGATCCTGATGATCTTACTTATGGGTTTCACTTCTCATATTAAGATTCGCAAATAGCTGTCTCTTGGTTTTCTGCAGTATCGGGGGCGAAAGGACCTTCGGTCCCAGGTCCATGCAGAAAAACATTTAGGGCCTTGAGCGGATGGGCCAGAGTGTCTCTTACCGCCGTGGCCTCGAACCCACTGTGCAGCATGCAGTGAGTGCATTGAGGATGGCGCCCCGGACCGTATTGACTCCAATCTGTCTCTTCCATAAGGGCCCGGAAACTCGGGGCATAGCTTTCAGCTAAAAGGTAACAGGGCCTTTGCCAGCCCAGTACATTCCGCGTCGGGTTTCCCCAGGGGGTACACTGGAAGGTCTGGTTGCCGGCCAGAAAATCAAGAAACAGACTTGATTGGTTGAATTTCCACTTTCTTCCTTTACCCAACTTGAAGATCTCCCGGAAGAGCTGTTTACTATGGCTACGTTCCAAGAACATTTCCTTCTGCGAGGCGTAAGGATAACTGTAACCGGGAGATACGGTAATGCCTTCGGCTCCTAATGCCATAACAAAATCGAAGAATTCGCCAGATTCTTGGGCAGTCATTCCCTCGTAAAGGGTGCAGTTAACGATAAAGCGAAAGCCCTTGGCATGAGCGAGCTGTATGGCCTCTACTGCTGAATCAAAAATTCCTGGCCGTCCAACTAAAGCATCGTGCCGTTTCTGGTGACCGTCCAGATGCAGGGAAAGAGTCAGGTAGAGCGACGGGGTATAGTCCTGAAGGCGAGTTTTCAGGAGTAGCCCATTGGTGCAAAGATAGATGAACTTCTTCCGTTTTACCAAGCCGGTGATGATCTGGGGCATATCTTTATGAATAAGTGGTTCGCCGCCCGCAATGGATACGACTGGTGTACCACACTCCTCAATAGCGGCGAAACATTCCTCTACGCTGAGACGCCAATCTAGGATCTCCTCCGGATAGTCGATCTTTCCGCAACCGAAACAGGCGAGATTGCATCGAAACAGGGGTTCTAACATCAAGACCAGGGGATAGCGTTCTTCACCCCGCAGCTTCTGGCCTAACAAATATTGGGCGATGCGATATTTCTGAATGAAAGGTACACTCATACCCGTATCCCTGAATTGATTTTTTCAGATACCAGTGGTTTTGTCAAGCCGAACGCAATCATTGGTGTACGCATCAATTTTCGGTAGTGATTCATTTTGGAAATCATGATCCTTGACAGGAACGCATGCCTTTAATATACCGCATGTATGAGGCGATCAAGCAAACTACTTCCAAGAGACCCCAACAAGTTAGCACATGAAATGCGTCTTTACTACAGAAAAACAGGGAAAGGAAGAACGATCTGCAATTTCTAAATACCTTGCCGAAATCGGGCGCAAGGGCGGCTTAAAAGGCGGCAAAGCAAGAGCACAAAAATTATCTAAAAAAAGGCGCATTCAGATAGCCCAACAAATCGCACAGGCCAGATGGAATAAAACTAAATAAATTGCCTCAAATTAAATGTTACCCAAGGAGCGGGTAAAGAAGAATCGTTGACTCATAAATAGGTGTTGCCGAGTACCGCCTCCAAGAAGGAGGATAAATGATGAGTCCACGATCAAAAAAAGAATATACTGAGCCATTTATGCAACAATAACGCCTCACGCCACGAAAGAAAGATTATCCTGAATGAGTTCTGCACTACATGCACGGATACCATAGAAAACATGCCACACGCCTTCTCAAAGGATTTAAACGCTTCAAAAAACCCAAACCGGAGAAACGTGGCAGGCCTCCCGTTTATCAAAATGAAGACGCCCTAAATTCACAAAACAGCTCTGATTGGCGGCAAACCTCCTCTGTTCAAAGCGCCTCAAGGCCATCTCACCTCTCTGGCTCCCAGAACTCTTCGGTGAACTTCCTTTCATGGTTGCTGAAGCCCTTGTGAAAATTTCACCCGCCACGATAGCCATAGACAGGCCCCTTAAAACCTCCCGCATCCAACACAGTAAACGCGGCAGATCTACCACAAAGCCAGGAACCCTGTTGAGAAAACAAATACCCATATAAACAAACTAGTGGGATGAGTCAAAACCAGGCTTCCTGGAAGTGATAATGCTTTAGCCCATTGTGGAAAGTCATTGCTGAGTATGTATACCAGGGATACTGTGAACATCGCCACCGGACGGACAGAACAAAGGGCTGTATGGGGTAAAGGAGAAGCAAGTGTCCTTACACAAATCAAAGCCATGCAAAAATGCTCCCCTTTTCACTACTCAGATTCGATAGCGATGCCGGATCAGAGTTTTTGAATCATTCACGCGTGAGGCATTTTACCAAAATAACACATCCCGTAAAACTCACCCGCGGCAGGCCATACCACAAAGATGATAACGCCCACATAGAAAAGAATAACTGGACCCATGTAAGACAATAGCTCAGTTACCAGAGATTAGAAGATCCGAAGAGCGTATCCTTCTTAATAACCTCTGCCGCAATGAATGGCGGCTCTTCCACAGCTCCTTCTGTCCTTCCATGAAACTCGTTGCCAAAGAAAGTGAACGTTCCTTAACTACTTCCATCCTTCGCCAACATTTATTTATGAACCAACAAGACGACATACTTTAGCAGATCAAGTATGCTGTAATCAAAAACGATAGAGAGGCCGTACATGAATAGATTAAGCAACGGAAAGAGGGTGCAGATCACAGGTTGTCTTAATAAAAAAAACGGAAGTCAAAATCATTCAATGGTGTACCTATGATTATCCACTCCAAATGCGTCACAACCCAATTTCCCCTTGACGCGCAATCGCCTTCCATTTATAGTATGCAAAAATAAAGGTCTATCAAATCATAGGTTCCAACCTAATAATACTGGAGCTTCAAGAAGGAATGTAGCAGTGCAGATAAGAACATGCCTCGAAGATTAAACCGGGTCGAAATGACCATAAGAGGTTACGAATTCTTTAAATACTTGGCCCGAGGGGACCTTTTGAATGTAGGCTTGGAAGTAACGAAACGTTGCAGTGCCTTTCCCTGGAGTTTTAAGCGTTTTCTAAGCATCGGAAGAGAAATCCTCACCTCTTAAACCATGGAGAGAAATGAAGACCCTGCTTTTGAATCCCCCCTCTTTTGAAAAATTTGATGGCGGCGCGGGCGCGCGCTATGCGGCAAAACGCGAAGTCACTGCTTTCTGGTATCCCACGTGGCTCGCCTATCCTGCCGGCTTGATAAGAGAAAGCCGGCTTCTCGACGCCCCTTCCCATGGATTCAGCCCGGAAGAAACTGTCCGTATTTCTACGGAATATGATTTTGTCGTCATCTTCACCTGCGCCGCTGGATTTCAAAGTGATATACGTCTGGCGGAGATGATGAAGGCCGCCAAGCCTCCATTGACTATTGCCTTCGTTGGCCCCCATGTAACGGTCCTGCCCGAGGAAACTCTGCGGGCCTCAGAGGCGATCGACTTCATTGTAAGGAAAGAATTCGACTATGCGGTTGCTGAATTTGCCTGGGGGAAAAAATTTGAAGATATTGACGGCATCAGCTTTCGAAAAAATGGTAAAATTTTTCATAACCCGGATCGTTCCATGATTGATGATCTCGACCGGCTGCCCTTCGTCGTGGAAATTTTCAAGCGCGATCTCGATTTTACCAAGTACAGCATCCCTTTTATACTCTATCCCTACATATCCTTCTACACCTCCCGAGGGTGTCCATCGAATTGCACTTTTTGCCTCTGGCCGCAAACCATGAGTGGGCATCAGTGGCGCACCCGCAGCAGTGAGAACGTGGTAGCTGAGGTCCTACGAGCACAGGAGTTGTTCCCACAAATCAAGGAGATTTTTTTTGACGATGACACCTTCACCTGCGGAAAATCCCGGGTCCTCGAGCTTTGCGGTAAACTGCAACCCCTCAAGTTCACCTGGTCCTGCAATGCTCGGGTTACAACCGACTTCGAAACTTTAGAGGCAATGAAAGAAGCCGGCTGCCGACTTTTAGTCGTTGGTTTCGAGTCCGGAGATTCGACCATTCTGAAAAACATCAAAAAAGGAGCAACGATCGAACAGGCGCTTGACTTCATGAAGAATTGCAGACGCCTAGGACTCATGGTTCATGGTGATTTCCAGATTGGCCATCCTGGGGAAACTCGGGAGACCATTGAAAAAACCATCCGGTTTGCCATGCAACTGGACCCGGATACGATCCAGGTGTCCATTTCCCATCCGTTCCCGGGGACTCAGTTTTATGATTATCTGAAAGACCATGGATATTTAACCTCTACGGCTATGACCGACGAACAGGGGTATCAACTGCCCAACATTCAATATCCAGGTTTAAGCCGACAGGAGATTATCCAGTCTGTTGAAGACTTTTACGCCCGCTATTATTTCCGGCTGAGGATCATCTTTCGTATCGTGCGTCGGGCTTTCTTCGTTAGCAGCGAGCGTTGGCGATTGTGCCGCGAAGCGAAAGAATTCTTAAGTCATCGATCCCGGAGAAAGGGCTTTATAAATCCTACAGATCACTGAACACGATTCGCTGAATATTGGAATCCCGGAGGACTTTTCCGAGGGCGGAACTCGTCAAAGTCGCAAACTCCTCCTCGCACTGGTAGTTCGACATGGTTTGGCCTATCTCCGGGAAACTGTGCGAGGCAGGATGGAAATAGATTTCGGTAACCCCGGAAGGAAGGTACTGGAGAAAACGGAGGACCAAATTTAGGTGCATGTTTCCGCTATCATTCATGCCGAAGACGAAGTTATTCGAGCGTACCCTGGCCTGCTGGAGTTGTTTTTTCAAGAGGATCAACCAGGGCCATAGAAAGAGCAGGGACAATAGCTTTTGGCCGAGGTTCTTCTGGGAGGCGCGCCAGGAAGGGAAAACAGGCTCGTAAGGATATCTCACGGCTCTTAACCCATACTCCCGCCCTACTTTCAACATCAACCCTCCGATGGTAGGGTGGAGATGCATATGTTTGTGGCAATTGACATGATCGAGGTCAAGACCAGTGTCCCGGAAGGCCTGAAACTGGGCCCGGATTTCGCGTTCTAACTGCTGCCTTACCCCCGCCCTGAAGCAGAAATCGATCCCTGCCCTGAAGAGATGAGAGGAAAACTCACTTCTTAAGTTCACCAGAGAAGGGATAGTGTGAGGAGGCGAAATTGACGATCCGTCCACGAGCACCAGATGCAACCCGACACGCAGCGAGCGGAGTCGGCAGGCTCTATCCACGGCATCCCCGGCTGCTCCGGCCCCCACCATCAAACTCGCCGTGCTGAGAACACCATTGCGATGGGCTTCTTCGATCGCTTCATTAACCGCCAAAGAAAAACCGAAGTCATCGGCAGTAAGAATGAGTTTCTTCACCATGGGGCTTTCACCTTGCCAGACATCCACCGCGGGTTACGGTCATCTTCGAACCACGCCAGATGATCGTTTTTCTCGTAAGGGTCAGGATCCAGGAAACTAGAGCCGCCATATCCCTCACAGAGAGAAGGTCAAGACTCTTCAAACCCTCCCTGTCCTGTAGGTCCCATTCCACAATCACTGCTGCTGTGGCCAGACGGAACGCCAAAATTCCTATCAGGACTGCAAGTCTTATCGTATATACCGACCGGAAAACCGCCAAAAGAAGAGCAAAAGGAACAGATCTGGAAATTATGGTAGCCAAAAAGCCCAGAGGTTCTGCCGCATACGTTTTTTGATCCCAACACACGTGGTGGTTCCACCATTGGTAGAGGTCTTTGAGATCGACGACGGTGTCTACAATATATGGCACCAGGACCATTCTTTTGCCGAAACCCCAAAGACGTCTACCCATTTCGTAATCCTCCGCCAGATAATCAGCCAAGGCTTCCAAGCCGCCCACCTCCGTCAGGGAACTGCACCGAAAGGCCACAGAGAGGAACCTAGACAAAAACTTTGCAGTCCTAGTGACATAGGCAAAGACAACACTGGGTATAAAATCAGCATTCAAGGTCAGCAACTCCATTTTTTCGAACCAACGATTCGCTGAAGTCGCTTTGTAGAACGTGCAGACAAACCCTACCATCGGGTCTGCCAATGGTGGTATGATATTTCTCAAGTGGTCGGGTTTCAAGTGAATGTCGCTGTCACTGATCACCAGGATATCATGAAGTGCATGGGGAAGGGCACCGAGATGGTTGTTAATTTTTCCATTGAGACCAACCCCGCGATTTTCAATCGCCACGGACACTCTTTCGGGATATTCCTGCTGAATTTCTTTCAAGACCGGAATGGCTGGATCGTCGGAGTTCTGCACCGAGAAGATCACCTGGAAATCGGGGTAGTCCTGCAGGCAAGCACTACGCAGGTTACTTTTCTGGTTTTTCTCTAGGCCGCACACCGGCTTCAAAATCGTTACCGGAGGCCACTGAGAAAAGGAGGGTGAGGATGAAGATCCTTTTTGGGTGCGAAAGAACCGTATCGTGAAAAGGCAAAGAATCCCATAGATGGACCCACCCACGACGGGGATCAGGAAAAGCCACTGTAGTAAAGATAGAAGGGATTCCATGTTAGCCGGTCTTTTTAACGGAGCACGTCTAGTTATAGCGTTGTCATATGTATATCATTCCTTGGAACCTCTGGGCAATCCTTTTAGTCTGAAGGGGCAGTTTGCGAATCGGCACCCCATGTTTGAATTGGCCATGAACAATTTTATATAAAATTCTTGACATTATTTAAATCTTACAGCTATATTAAACTATGTTTTCCTGCAACATTTTAAAGTTTTGAAAAGTATGCCTGCGCAATGCGCCATGAAAGCCAAACCCCCACAATCCCACCCGGTTGCGCATCCCTGTACCGGATAGACGGCAGACAGGGGCCCACTCATTCAGGCTTTTCCAAAGGGTTAAGTACTTTTCCTCTCTTTGAAAAAGGGGGGGTGTGGGAGAAATTTAAGAATACTTTTCCAAACAGGTGAATTGATACAAAAACCCAATTACTCTTTCCTTTGAAAATAGAGTTAGGATATCTCAACTATGGAAACGGTAAAAAAAACCAATATCACCAAACCAGATGATCAGGCAACCTTTGAGAAAGAAATGGAAAAAGCCACCTTGAGAGCGCGGGACGCATTGCTTGCTCTCCAGGATTATGATGGCTATTGGTGCTTTGAGCTGGAAGCCGATTGCACTATCCCTGCCGAATACATCCTGATGATGCATTACATGGGTGAAATCGACAAGGATCTGGAGGTCAAGATCGCCAATTATCTTCGGGCTCATCAAGAAAACCACGGCGGATGGTCCCTCTTTCCCGGAGGAAAATTCGAAATCAGTTGTTCCGTAAAAGCTTATTACGCTTTGAAGTTGGCGGGGGATAGCCCCGACGCCCCTCATATGAGAAAGGCTAGTGAAGCGATCTTGGCATGCGGTGGGGCAACCCGCTGTAACGTCTTCACCCGCATCACCCTTGCCCTTTTCGGGCAAATTCCCTGGCGGGGCGTACCGTTCATGCCTGTAGAGATCATGCTGCTGCCACGCTGGTTTTTCTTCCATCTTGGCAAGATGTCTTACTGGTCGAGAACGGTCGTGGTTCCCCTTACGATTTTATGCAGTATGAAACCACAAGCAAAAAATTCCGGGGGAGTTCATGTCCGTGAGCTATTTCTCACCCCCCCGGAAAAAGAGAAAAACTACCTTCCCGTCCGCTCTCGCCTTAACCACTTATTCCTAGCCCTCGACAAGGCAGGCCGTTTCCTTGAACCCTTGATTCCCGGGATGGTGCGGAGGCGGGCCATTAAAAAGGCTGAGAATTGGTTCATTGAGCGGCTCAATGGGACGGATGGTTTGGGCGCCATTTTCCCAGCCATGGTAAATGCCCATGAAGCTCTTGCTTGCCTGGGATATCCCCCGGATCACCCATACCGGGTGGCGACAGGGCAAGCACTCAAGAAATTACTGGTCATCGCTGAAGATTTAGCCTATTGCCAACCATGCTTTTCGCCGGTCTGGGACACCGCTTTGACCTGCCTGGCACTTCAGGAAGAAGCCAGTGATACCGCGAAAGAAAACATCCACCGGGCTTTAAAGTGGCTCAAGGACCGGCAATTGCAGGACGAACTAGGTGATTGGCAGGAAAATCATCCAGGCCTGAAGGGAGGCGGGTGGGCTTTTCAGTTCAATAATCCTTACTATCCTGATCTTGACGATACCGCTGCCGTGGCTTGGGCAATGCATCAAAGCCAGCACGCAGACTTCCGAGAATGCGTGCAAAGGGCAACCGACTGGATCAGCGGCATGCAGTCGAAGGATGGTGGGTTTGCCGCCTTTGATTCCGATAATACTTATTATTATCTCAACGAAATCCCCTTTGCCGATCACGGCGCCCTGCTCGATCCCTCCACGAGCGATGTCAGTGCTCGTTGTGCCACCCTTTTATCCTTAATCGGTCGACGGAGCCGGGAATTGGAAGCCTGCCTTAATTTCCTGCGCCAGGAGCAGGAGCCGGACGGCTCCTGGTTCGGGCGCTGGGGTACGAATTACATTTATGGGACGTGGTCCGTGCTGGCTGCTTTGGAGAAGGTCAATAATCCCCGCAATCAATTCCATGTTCTGCACGCAGTTGCCTGGTTGAAAAACAAACAGCGATCGGATGGGGGTTGGGGGGAAGGCTGTGATACCTATCTCGATCAGAGGAAAGCGGGGGAGGGACCAGCAAGCACTTCATTTCAAACGGCTTGGGCCATGCTTGGCCTGATGGCTGCCGGGCAGGTGAATTCAGAGGCAGTACACCGGGGCGCCCAATTCCTCATACGCACGCAAGGCGCCGATGGCTTATGGAAAGATGAATATTTTACAGCGCCTGGCTTTCCCGGTGTGTTCTACTTGAAGTACCACGGATATTCTAAATACTTCCCCTTGTGGGCCCTGGCCTGTTATCTAAACCTGCGAAGGAAAAAGATCGTCTAATGCGCCCGGGTATCATAGCGGCCATAGCGGCTGAAGCGCGCATTTTGGCCAAAGTACCGATCTCAGCTGGGGAGTTGATCTACCTGCCCGAAGGCAGTATGGTATCTCTTTCCGGAAGGGGAGCCAACCGGGCGCGTTCGGCTGCCCAGATCTTGCTGGAAAAGGGAGCAACAGCCTTGGTGAGCTGGGGATTCGCCGGTGGGTTGCTCCCCTGGGTCTCTACCGGAAGCCTTATCCTTCCCGAAAGTATCATCGCCCCGGATCAATCCGTTTATCACGTGGATCCAGTCTGGCATGAACGACTATGCAGCCGACTTGAAACGTATGTTGGGCTTTATCGAGGGACAATAGCCGAAAGTGCGGTAGTCCTCGCTGACTGCGCAGAAAAAACTGCTTTCTTTCACCGAACGGGCGCATTGGCAGTGGATATGGAGAGTGCTTCCATTGCTCTAGCAGCCAAAGAAGCAAGGGTTCCATTTATCGTCATTCGGGCCATATTGGATGGGATGGAAGTGGTTATTCCCCGCAGTGCTTTGAATTCCATCGATGAATTCGGGCGAGTTCACCCTTCGCGCCTTCTGTCATGTTTAGTTAGGCGTCCGGCGGAATTTATGACTCTCGTTCGGCTGGGTCGAAATTTTCAGGCTGCCCGAGCCACCTTAACTACGGTTGTCCGCCAGGTCGGGTGCAATATGCTCTGTCCCCGGGATGGCAAGAATGCCGCTCATCGGTAGATGAGGATGACGAGACACATGGCAAAAAGAGGTAAAGAGAAATGAAGGCCTTAATTACCGGAGCGACAGGTTTTGTCGGGTCTGCAGTCCTGCGCCAGCTCATAAAGGCCGGTCACTCTGTGCGGGCATTGGTCCGCCCTAAGAGCAATCGTCAAAATCTCACCGGTTTGCCGGTAGAAACTATTACCGGTAACTTGACAGATCAGGCATCCTTAGATCGGGCCATAGCAGGGTGTTCAACCTTGTTTCATGTGGCTGCGGACTATCGCCTATGGGTTCCGAATCCGCAGGAAATGCACGAAACCAATGTCATTGGGACCCGCAATATTATGCTTGCCGCGGCCCATGCAGGGGTAACGCGTATCATTTATACTAGTAGCGTGGCCACTTTGGGTCTTACTCACGATGGAAGCCCTGCTGACGAAAACACCCCGGTATCCCTCGCTGACATGATTGGTCCATACAAACGTTCCAAATTCATGGCCGAAGCCGAAGTGAAGCAACTGGTTGAGGAACAGGGTCTGCCGGTGGTCATTGTCAATCCTTCGACACCCGTTGGTCCGCGGGATATCAAGCCCACTCCCACAGGGCAGATGATTATCGATGCCGCATCCGGGCGTATGCCAGCCTATGTCGATACGGGCATCAATCTGGTCCATGTGGATGATGTGGCCATCGGGCACCTGCTGGCTTGGGAACGGGGCGAGATTGGCGAGCGCTACGTGCTTGGCACCGTCAATATGACTCTGAAAGAGATTCTCACCGAACTGGCAGCCATTACAGGACGGCGACCTCCATGCATTCGCCTACCCCATAGTCTGGTTTTACCGATCGCCTATTTAATGGAGGCTTGGGCCTGGATGACAGGCGGTAACGAACCGCGAATCAACCGCATCGGCGTCCGATTGGCTAAGAAAAAAATGTTCTTTTCAGCGGAAAAGGCCAACCGCGTTCTCGGCTTTCGTCCACGGCCGATACAGGAGGCTTTACACGATGCCGTCGCGTGGTTTCGACAACATGGATACCTTGACTAATTTATGAAATGGCCCCACAGACTTTTCTCTTTTTCCTCTGCTTCAGGGATTGAGCCATCATCATCAACAAAAATTGAAGTGCCTAAAGTTTGAAGTGAGCTAAAGTTAAGGAAAAATACTTAATTAAAACTTTAGTCACTTTAGCTCACTTTAATAATGATGGCGTAAGATAACTCCTGAGCATGTCTGGCATTAATCGGTTTGGAAGATTTTCTCTTGCATTTTCCTGCTCTCGGGCTTATGAATTATCGTAAAAGGTAATGTCAACAATAAGTTTGCTGCCGCTTTTGCCATTAAGCAAACATGAATTAGGAGAAGTGCTGAGTTTTTTGTTGAGAGAAGTTTTTGATGGAAGGCGAATCTCAGATATTACAAAGTCTTCAATAATGAATGTTTGGCGTAAGCGTGAGCAGCTGAATATCATTTTGAATGGGGGAGTAGAGTTTTAAAAAGTGTCCACTGGTTTCGAGGATTATCAATTTATACATCAGGCTTTGCCTGAGATTGATTTAGATAATGTTGACCTGTCAACGAAACTATTTGGTAAAAAACTCAAGGCTCCGCTGATCATCTCTGGCATGGTTGGTGGTATCGAGGAAGCAAGGCGGATTAATCGTAATCTGGCACAGGCGGCCCAGGTTCTGGGTATGGCGATGGGTGTGGGTTCACAGCGATGTGCTATTGATGATGAGACCACTGCATTCTCCTATCGGGTTCGCAGAGTAGCTCTGGATGTCCTCCTCTTCGCCAACCTGGGAGCCATTCAGTTGAATAATGGGTACGGTGTTGATGAATGCCGCCGTTCTGTTAATATGATTGAGGCTGATGCTCTGGTTTTACATCTCAACCCTCTGCAGGAGGCTTTGCAGTCTGGTGGCAATACCAACTTCGCTGATCTTCTCAACAAGGTTGAGTGGGTATGTCATGAACTGCCAGTTCCTGTCATCGTCAAGGAAGTGGGTTGCGGTATTTCTGATGATGTTGTCAGAAAGCTAGTTTCGATTGGAGTTGCCGGCATTGATATTTCCGGTGCCGGTGGTACCTCATGGAGCGAGGTGGAGAGATACCGTACTCATACTCAGATGGGCAATAATATTGCCGCCAGCTTCGCCTCCTGGGGCATACCCACCGCCGAATCCATACGAATGGTGCAGTGTGTTGCTAATCGGTTCACCTTAATTGCCAGCGGTGGCATCAGAACCGGCCTAGATGTAGCCAAAGCTATAGCTCTGGGTGCTGATGCAGCGGGCATGGCTACACCTTTGCTGAAAGCAGCGAACGAGTCAGCCGAATCTGTAATAGTAGCCCTTCGTGAGATTATTGGAGGGCTAAGGATTTTCATGTTTTGTATCGGGGTTTCCTGCTTGATGGAACTTAAAAACTCACCACTGCTGAAAAAGAAAATAAGGGGTTCATAAAGAACATCGGAAAATGATGGACGCTGGGGTGGGATTATATTTACTTGAATATATCCTCTCAAAGGTGGAAAATATATTGTTAGTGGCGTTAGAACAATACGACGCGTCTCTGGGAGAGTGAAAATATGGTAACAAATGTCGAGGAACAACTAAGCGTTATAGAGCTAGCACAAAGGGTATTGCTGTTGCCCCACTGTCTTCGCCGCGCTGAGATGTGCCAGGGCAAATACACCAAACAGGGGTTAGAGTGCAATGACTGTAATCCTGACTGCCCCGCCAACCAACTGCGTCAAGCAGCAATTAGACTGGGATATAAGGGTGTCTGCATTGCTCCCGGCGGACGACTGGCCATTAAATATATCGAGGAAAATAGACCCCTCGCCATTGTGGCTGTGGCGTGCCAGAAAGAGTTGCAAGAGGGGGTTCATGGCGTAAGGGAACTTGTCGGCAATGGACAACAAATGATACCCATAGTTGTTGTTAAGCTCAGTAAAGAAGGATGCGTCGATACCGAAGTGGATATAAAGATAGCTCTGGAAAAGATCGCTCTGGGCTGCACACTGCCATTAAAAACAGGTGATATATAATTTAAGGTAATACACCATCAAAGTTGCACTAAAATTTGTTCCTTGACAACTCGCTGAGACAAAAGTTTACGTAGTAAAGTCACTAAATTTTCACTCCGGTGGTTAAACCGCCATTCGATCTCTTTCAAATAGAGATGAAAGTGTAGCGTTTCAAAGGAAAGTGGACAGATTAGGGGATAAAATAAGACGTTGGTGAAGGTAGCTTATTTTAAAGGTCATTCCCCATGTGTCTTGCACACGATATCTGTCAAAAAAACTTATGTGCTTTTCTCGATTGTCAAGCAAAGAATAGTTTGTATAGATTAAAAATACTGGTCGTCTTTCACCGCCATCTCCTTACAATCTGGTGCACGATCTCATTACCATTTGATAAGAACTTCCTTTTTTATGTGACGAAGTATATATTTTCAAACCTTTTGAGGCACATTAGTCTGATATAAGCTTACGCTTTGCTCTTCGCCTGGATCATTGTTTTGGTTAATATTCGTGCCCTCCAAAGGATACTTTTTCCTACACGTTCTATGGTCAATTGTTTCTTTTCCTTTTGTTATTGGAAAATATTCTCCTTTCTGCGCCAGCATAGACCTCATCCGGCGATACATTATTTAAAGATTCATGAGGCGTTAAATAAGGTATTCTTTATCTCGTTCCAGAAATCACGGTTTTTTCTCGTTTTTAACGAGAAAAGAAAGAGAGGTCATTATTGGGGTGCTCAATGAGAAAATTGATAGCTTTTAACAGGAAATTCGGTCTAAGAGATTGGTTAGCGGTAGACTACCAGCACCACCATATTAAAATGCACGGGGTTAACCAATAACGATTAGCCCCTTTTTTTCGATGCAAGGCATTTCTGGTTCCAGTGTTATCACAATTGGGAGCAAATTCCCCCCTGCGTTTTCCTGCACTGTTGTTTCTTTAAGTCTGCCCTTTTATGAAATCTTTCAATTGAAAATCGTCATGATATCTTGAAGTTTGTTCAGGCTTGATGTATAAAACGGCATCACTTTGCAAGAGGAGTGTCACTATGATGAAATCTTCTCTTATGCTAATAAGCATGATCCTTATTCAACTTTTTTTACTTATTCCTAATTTTGCATCTGCGGAGATCAAGACTTTCATAAAGGAATACAGTTATCAAGCGAGCGAGCTGGACAGTGAGAACTCGTGCAGGGCAATTGCCACGGAGGAATTGAAAAGGGCACTGCTTGAGGAGTTGGGGACGTATG
>Ga0326727_10005019_pt1 | contig 38505 bp, 30 predicted proteins | sample MB2enrmetagenome_FD_207643 | JGI IMG/M metagenome (GOLD analysis project Ga0326727, IMG submission 207643) | Lab enriched peat soil microbial communities from McLean, Ithaca, NY, United States - MB29MY | ecosystem: Environmental > Terrestrial > Soil > Wetlands > Peat | place: USA: New York...
GTGTGATAGCCCTCGGGATCGTCGACCAGAAAGCCGGGGTGCACTTTGAAGAAGCGCGCCAGCAAAGTGCGCGAGGATTGCGTCATATGCGGACGCTTGCCGCGCTCGATCTGCGAGAGATACGACTGGCTGATGGTTTTGCCGGTTTCGGCTTGAATGCCTTTCATCAACTCCTGCTGGGTGAGGGGACGATTCAAGCCGCGCAGGGAACCTTCGACCTCGCGGAGGTAGCGAATTTTTTCGCCCAACGTCATATATATGCCAAATCGCAATAATAATATCGCAATATGAAATATTGTCAAGAGCTGAAATGGCATTGTTTGCAGCAGGTTACGCACGCCTTCCACCGCCCCGGCTGGAGCGTCAAAAGAAAAAGCCTCCGCCGCAGCGGAGGCTTGAATTAGAAAAGTGTGTCGGTTTAGTGCCCGGTCGTTTAGCGCACTGTCAATGACACCGGAGCGGTGTGCGCATCTCCCCCACCGGCAGTGCCGGTGATGGTGAAGTTGTAGGTTCCAGCGCCCGTGCCGGTGGTTGTGGTCGTGCTGTTGCTGGACGAACCACAGGCCGATTGCAGCAGAATCGCGCCGGCGATCATTGTGAGGACGACTCCGATCATCCAGCGACGACGTTTGCGGCTGGCGCCGATGCCGAGTCCCACGAGGCTCAGACCTCCGATGGGAAGCCAGGTGACGTAGAACGAGCCGCGGCGTAGCAGGCTGCCGGTGTTCACGGGGCGAGCCACGGTTGGGATGCTCAGTGTCGTATATCCGCAGCCTTCCCCCGCAAGTGTGACGCTGGTGGGGTTGAAGGTGGGGCTGGGCGAGGTAACGATCGAAGGCAAACTGGTTTGGCTCGGGGTGATGGTGCCGCTATACCCCTGCGAAGTCAGGGGACAAAACTTGACCACGATCGTGGCAGTTTGGCCAGCATTGATGGTGGGGGTCTGAGCATAGGCGGTGATGCTGAAGTCGACGACTGGGTCCTTCTGTTCTTGGCTGGCTAGGATCGGGCCATTGTTCGCGCTGACGTTGACTGAAACGTCGACTTCCGGAAGATTACCAGTAACGGACGGGGTCGCGTCCACTTCAACGGTTGCCGGGGTGCAGGGAGTGGTCGAGCATACAACCAGGGTCGGAATCGTGCAGGTGATCGAACCTCCTACCGCGGTGTCGCAGTTTCCGGTGCCGCCGGTGACTGTGGCTTTGGGAGGTCCCGATAGCTGGCCGACGTTCGCCACTACGGCGTTGACCGTCACGTTAGACGCTGTGTCAGGTCCGTTGTTAATGATGTCGAAAGTAAACTCGGCTTGGTTTCCCAGCGCGACGGGCAAGGGCGTTGGACTGCTGGTGGAGTTGTTGAGGATGAGTTGGCTGGAAGCTCCTAGCTGGCTTACGAACGCATTCGGCGACGTACCATTCAAAGTTCCCTGGTAGGGCGGGGGGTAGGGTACCGGGGAAGTGGGGAAATTCGTAGACACCGTTGTCCCGGCTACGTAAGTGGCGTTGAAGGTGTCGAGTGCGACTCCCGTGCCCTGATCCAACTGGCTGCCCCCCAGACAGCTCGCGTAGTTACCGACGACCGTTCCCGAGGTTGCGATCAGCGCCACGAAGGCGTCGCCGGGAAGCGTGCAGGACTGCAGAGGCTCTGTTGTTGGAAAGTTGGTCGATGTGGTGCTGCCCACCACGTGGACCGCCCCCACCGAGTCCACCAGGATGGCGTTGCCGACGTCCGCGCCGGAGCCGCCCAGATAGGTGAAGTAGGTCAGCGGAAACGTCGACCCGCTCTGCGTGCCGATCTTGGCGATGAAGGCGTCGCTGGCCCCGCCGCCATAACCGGAAGGCTGAAAGCTACTGGTGGTGTTAGGCCAGCTGGTCGAAGAGGTCGAGCCGGTGATGTAGGCGTTGCTGGTGGTGTCCACCGCGATGGCGAGGCCGGAGTCGTTTGCAGCACCGCCCAGATAAGTGGCGTAGATCAGGCTGGATTGGCCATCCACATTCGGGTTGAACTTGGCGACGATAGCGTCGGTGTTGGTGGACGGGGTGGTGCTACAGCCAGTGGTTTGACCGGTTTGGTTGAGGCAGGACTGCCACGCATCGAGAAGAATCGGCACGCTGCCCGTACCGGTCGTGGGGAGCATGTTGGTCGTGCCGGTGATGTACATGTTGACGGTGCTGCTGCTGTTCGGGTCCACGGCAATGCCGCCGCCAGCGGCAATTAAGCCAACGGGACTCCCGCTGCCGAAGTAGGTGGAGTAGAGCATGCTGGGTTGACCGCTGCCGTTGGTGTTGATCTTGCTGGCGAAGAACTGGGGGTCTCCGGAACCGGCGGTTGCCTGCGAAAACAGCTGATAGGCGTTGGGGTTCGCGGGAAAGTAGTGGCTGGCGGGGTCGGTGGAGGTGGTGTTGCCGGTGACATAGGCGTTGCAGGCTTGTTGGTTGCATCCGCCATCGATGGCGAGGCCGGTGACAAAATCAGCGCTATTGCCCGAGAGATAGGTGGAATAGCCGAGACCGTAAACGATAGTGATGGGGTTGCCTTGGGTCTGGGTCGCGACGATCTTAGTGAGGAATCCGTGGGTCCCCACCTCCTCGGGCAAAGTCTGGAAGGCGTTGGCCGTGGTAGGAAAGGAAGAATCGGAAGAAGCCGTCGTGCCGGCAACGTAGATATCGTAGTCGGAATCGACCGCTATTCCCGCCAGGCTGTCAGTTCCCGAACTGCCCAGGTAGATGGAATACACCAGCTGTGACGAGACCGTTGTTGCTAGCGGGTTGATTTTGGAAATGAATATGTTCGTCGCCTGCGGATTATTCAAAGTGGAGCCATTGGTGACCGGAAAGTCCGTTGAGGTGGTCGAACCCGCGAGATAAATATTCAGAGCGGGATCGACCGCTACTTTTACCAGAGCCTGGGTGCCGGTGCCGCCGAGGTAGGTCGAATAGGCTAGGGCCGGATCGATAACGAGTTCGCGGCTGTGGTCGTAGTCTCCGATGGTGAAGCCGATTTTGTTGCCGGCGAGCTGGCGGAAACTTCCCGCGACTGTTTTCTCGACATTTCCTGACTTGGGCGCGGCGGGCTGATAGACGTGAGGCGCGCGGAAGCGGACATCTCCGTTGGCGGTGGAGAGGATGAGATCGCCGGAATCGCCTGAATCCCCCGAAACAATGCGCGCGGATGCGCCTGTGAAACTGAGCGCAATCTGGTTCGGGTCGGAGCCGGGGGCGACGCGAAAGTCGTATTCGAGCTGTCCTTGATTGCCGTAATAAACCAGGTCGACGCCAGGATAAACCGACCGATACTCCACGCGGGCAAACTGCGGAATGTCACGTCGCCATTTGGAAGGATCGTTGCCAATAAAGTAGCTGCTCTTGCCCGGCAGCGGCGAAGCGCCGGAAACGCGGGGTGAAGAGTTCGCTCCCGCCAGACGCATGCGAATCACAGACGGGGACGCGGTCTGAGAGCTGAGAGCTGACGGCTGAGGCCTGACGGCTGACGGCTGAAGTTCCAGCACCGCTTCGTCGGCGGTCAGAAACAGGCCGTAGCCCGAGCCGCGCGCGAGGAACTTGACTTGAGGAGCGGTCTGGCCCTGGTTGGGCTCGAAGAACATCGGCAGCGAGTACGACTTCGGCAGTGGCCTCGACAGTGACTTCGAAGACGGCGCCTTTTGGGCGGCAGGCTGCGTCCCGCTAGCGTCGGCGGCATGTACCGCGGTTCCAAAGTAGAACACGACGCCTGCGGCGGCGAGCACGGCTGCCGCCAGAAACGCAGCCTTCATCCAACTTACTGCCTTTTTCACCGACACCGAACGTCTCACCGAACCTCCGACCGACACAGGGTAATTCCGATTCACGAAGCTCCTCCGATTTCCCAATTTCGTGGGGTGAGAACAAGAATGGCACACAAACACCGCTGCGGCTTAACGCCCTTAGAAAGCAGATGCGCACCCGTCACCAAAACTGGGATTAAACCAAACAAATACTTTTACATTCAACAGATACGCTGTCAAGCCGGGCAGACAGCATGGGCCGCATAGTGAGAAGCCGAAAGAGGGGCAAATGGTTGCAAGGAAACAGGTCTCAGATGTCAGGAAAACCTGGCTAATGGAGTGGCCGCTTAGGTCTTCTACCTGAGATCCGCCGCTATGGTTTCCTGATACCCGACACCTGAGACCTGAGACCGGCCTCTTCGATCTCCCGCTTCAGGCGCGAGTAGCGCGAGACAATCGTTCCGAGATACACGATGTGGATGATCCAGGTGATGGCGTAGGCCGCAAAGAGGTATCCGTTTCCGCTCATCGCACGCTCCCGCGGGGGGCCATCAACGATTCCAGGGCATGGGCCTGGTCAACGTCGCGCTGCAACTTTTCCAGGCGATAGCGCGACCAGCAAACCAGAAAAGCAAAGCAGGAAAAGGCCAGCCAGTTGATAAGCAGCACATGCAACATGCGCGGATCGATCGATCCGCCTCCGCCCATGACCGGCTGCGGATGCTGGGTGCGGAAGAACCAGATCGAAAAGTAAACGAAGGGCACGCACAGCGCACCCAGAACCGCAAGCGCGGCCGCCAGTGCGGGCGTCTGCCCGCTGGAGGAAAAGCGGCGCAGGAAAAGATAGCTCACATAGATGAGCCACAGCACCAGGGTCGAGGTCAGCCGCATGTCCCACGTCCACCAGATGCCCCAGACGGGACGCGCCCAGATCGGGCCGGTGACCAGCACGACGGTGCAAAAAACGACGCCAACCTCAGCACTGACCAGCGCGACGATATCGGCAGCCGGCTTGCGTTTGATCAGATAGACAATCGAAGCCGCGAAATTGACGAAAAAAAGAATGAACGCGGTCCAGGCCGAAGGCACATGGTAATAGAAGATCCGCTGCACGTCGCCCATGGTCCGCTCGGTGGGAGCCCACACCAGCGCCAGGTAGAGCGCGTAGCTCAGCAGAATCGCGGTCAGGATGCCGAGGATGGGGAAGGCGCGTTTCATTGAGTTATTCAATCATCGAGACATTGCAGAGGTCAGAGGTCAGATTGCAGAAGTAAGAGCTGCAGCACTTCAGCACCTCAGCGAAAACCAGAAAGGGTTTCACCTCTGCAATCTGACCTCTGACCTCTGCAATACCTTCATTCCGCGTTCAACACCGTTTCAAACAAGAGCAGACACACCGTAGTAAACACCAGATCGTAGGTCACAAGCAACACGATCCAGAAGCGCGCGCCTTCGCCGTTCAATATTGCGGTGGTGGATTGCACCATGGCGAGGAGGGCCGGGATCGAGATTGGAAACAGCAGCAGCGGCAGCATGATTTCGCGGCTGCGCGTCCGCAGGGACATGGCGGCGAAGAAAGTTCCGTTCACAACCAGAGCCCAGGTTCCCAGCACCGCAACCAGCAGCAGTTGCCATGCCGGGCCCAGCGCCCGCAGGCGGTAGAACACGATGAACAGCGGAGTCATGAGCGCTTCCAGCACGCTCACAAAAATGAAATTGCCCAGCGTTTTGGCTATGAACAGCGAGTTCGCCGGAGCAGGCGAGACGCGGTAGGCGTCGAGCACCTGGTTGCGAATCTCTCGCGCCCAGGTCTGGTTGAGCGCCACTACCGCCGCGAACAGGAACGCCACCCAGATCAGGCCGCCCGCGATCTGGCGCGATTCTTCGGCGCTTGGATCGAACGAAAAACTGAACACGATCACCACCAGCAGAGAAAAAAACAGCATGGAGTTGATGGCGTCCTTCGATCGCCACTCCAGGCGCAGGTCTTTGAGAAGAGTGGCGCGGGTGATGCCGGTGGGCGCGGTCATTGTGCGTGCTCCCCGGCGTTCTCCGGTCGTTTTAGTTCGCGCGTGCGCCCAATAATCTTGCCGTATTCCATCCAGACGAACTCGTCGGCCGCGCCCTTGAGCAAAGACGCTTGATGCGTGACGACGAATATCGTTGTGCCCCGATCGCGGGTGCCGGCCAGCAGGCGAACCATGTCGGTCGCGGAATGAAGGTCCACATTCGAGAAGGGCTCGTCGAGCAAGAGGATTTTGGGGTCGTTTAATAGAGCCCGCGCCAACGACATCCGCTGTCTCATGCCTTGCGAATACTGGCCGACGGGGCGGGCGAGATCGGGATCGAGCCCGACCGAGAGAATGACCTCGGCGCAGCGCGTGCCGTCGGCGATTCCGTACAACCGGGCAAAGTATTCCAAGTTCTCCATCCCGCTCATTTCGTCATAGAGAAGAGAAGGGTGCGCCATGTAGCCCACCTGCTGGCAGATATCGCGAAATCTGCTCGCCCCGAGAATCGTGACCTCGCCACTCGATGGCTGGTTGAGTCCTGCCAGTGTGCGCAGCAAGGTAGTCTTGCCGGCGCCGTTGTCGCCAAGGATGGCATAGAGTTTCCCGCCGGAGAACTCCGCGGTGACGCCGCGCAGAGCGGCAAAACGGCCAAACTGCTTGATCAGGTTCGAAACAGTGACGACGTTGACGGGGACAGGCGCGGTTTCAGTCAAAGGAGTTCAAGGAATGAGAGTCAATTCGACATCCCGCCCGATGCGGAACTCTGAGTCTGCGAATTCTGGTTCTGCGACATGTTCTTGCCGGGCTCGGCGGCCGGAGTCGCTCCGGGTTGCGGCGCGTACTTCGACGCGCACTTAGCCTGTAGTTGCTTGGCGTGGAAGACGCCATCGCGTCCGAAGCTGCCGTCGGCCAGGGCTTGCGAGTCGTCTTTAAAAGTGTCGGGAGGAGCTTCGGTCCCGGTATAGGAAACGGGGAGCGTCAGGTCGTTTTCCTTGAGCATGAAATCCACACGGGTTCCGGAGCGCTTGATCGATCCCGGCACCACGTTGCCCGCCACACGCAGACGCTTGGAGTAGGCCTCGTTCCCCATGCCGTTCAACTCCTTGATGGTGACGTAGTAGCTCTTGCTGTCCTGGACGCCTGTATAGGCCAGATAGCCTAGCGACAGCAGAATCAGCAAGGTCACCGACCCGAATTTCAGATATTTGCCGGCTTCGCTTGACATAAAGAGCCCCACCCCTGATTGAAAACTGTACGCGCCGCTCTGGTACCGGTCAAGCTGTCCACGGGCCGCGGCACTTCCGCATCGGCGCCACCAGAAGTGATAAAATAACGTCGATAGACTTACTTGACATTGTGGGGAATCTCCGCTATAGTTCGAATCGTTCCCTCCTGGCTCGTACCGCTATTCGCCTGGCGGTACGAGCCTCTCTTTTTTTGGCTTAGTTTCCTTCCTTCGCTTTTTCCCGCTCGTACGGTTTTTGCATGTAGCGGCGGCACTCTTCGAGCGCGCCCTGGGTATTGTCGTTGGTCTGGATGGCCTGGCGATATTCGTTGACGGCGCGTTCGCGCTGGCCGGTGACGTCGAAAATCTTGCCCAGTTGCAAGTGGCTCCAAACCTCGGTCCACCGCGGCTCACCGTCGCCATTCAGCGATGAGCGGTAGGCGTTGGCCGACGCCTGATAATTTTTCTGGAGGAAAAACACCTCGGCGATCCGGTAGTGGGCCAGCGAACTGTTCTTATTGACCTCAAGCGCCTTGTTGAACTCGCTTAGCGCTCCCGCCAAATCGCCTTGCTGGGTCAGGCCCTGTCCGCGCAAGATCGAGGAACGCAGCTTGATGTCCCTGGAGTTGGTCAGCACGCGGTTTTCGGGATCGACCGTGATGCGTCGCGGGCGTCCAAAGGTTTCGACCGAAAACGGGGAATCGGTGCCCACCACATCAATACGTTTTTCTTCTGTCCTTCCGTCGGTATCGATTCTCAAATTCACCGGCATACGGAACAGATCCAGGTCCTGCGTGATCGCGCCGACAATCCGGAAGCCTTTGTTGTTGCCCAACCGGTAGACCGTGTACTTGGCCTTGAACTCGGGGGCGCTGGTGGAATCCATCCACTGCGAGTAGAACCAGGTGAGTTGTTCGCCATACACTTTCTCGCTGAGCTCGCGGAAATCGTCGGTGCTGGCGGATTTGCCGGCATACTTATTGGCGAACTCGCGCATGATCTTCAGATAGTTTTTTTCGCCGACGACCCAGCGCAACATGTGCAGGATCATGGCGCCCTTGTCGGTGACCAGCGATTGAAATTCGGGAGAAAAATATTCCAGCTTATACGCGCTCGAAAGCGGCACGCTGTCATAGGCGAGCGCGCCTACCGACATGTCTTTCACCATTTCCTCGAGCCCCGCTTCGCCCGCCGCGCTCTCTACGTAGCGGGCTTCGGAGTAGCGCGCGAAGCCGTCGCTGATCCACCAGTCGTCTTTCGACGCCGGACTCACCGAGGCGCCCCACCACTGATGGGCAATCGTGTTGGCCAGCAACCGGTAGTTGGTTTTCTCCGTGATCGCGCGACTCGAAAGCGCTGCGATTTCAGGCGCCCACGCCGAGGGGACGGTGTCGTCCGGGATCTCGACGATTTTCAGGCGGGTCGAGGGTGCGACTCCATACTGAGTGACGAAGTAGGTGAACACCTTGACCGCCGTCGATGCGTACTCCGCGCCCATGGCCTGTTTATTGGGCTTAAAGAACACATGCAGATCGATGCCCGCTTCGTCGCTTTTGAATTCCTGGAACGTGCCGGCAATGATCGTGCCCGGGAAACTCGGCTTGTCCCAGGTGAAGGTAAAGGTCTTAGAGTTGGCAATCGCGGTCGCGGACTTCTTCGCTACCGCCGCTGCGGAAGGTTCCTTCCCACTGCCGATCACCACCATGTGCGCCGGTACGGTGACGTTGATCGTCGAAGTAAAACGGTTGACACCGTATCCCGCGACCGGAAACCACAGGCCGGAGTAAAGCAGGTAGCTGGTCTCTGGACCGACGTAGGCGAGCTTTAATCCCTCCACCGGGCTGTCGTCGGCGCTTTCCAGCGTGCCCTCGTATTCGAACGTGAAAGTAGTGCTGGCGTTTTTTGCGACCCCGCTGCTGAGCGCGAAGCGCACGGTCGAATCCTGCGTGTTGCGTTCCGGAGCGAGCGGCTTGTTGTTCGCGTCCGTGAGCTTCGTAATGCGCAGCGCGTTGTTCAACTGAAACGTGGCGACGTTGATGTCTTCGAGCGCCGTGACCTTGACCGCAGCACGCGCGGTGAGCTTGTGGCTCTGCGGCAGGAGTTCGACGTCGATCTGGTAGTCGTCCACGCGCAGGCGCGTCTTGTCGGCCGCCAGCGCCGGCCGGATCGCGGCCGAGGCAAGTAAAAAAACAGTGGCGAAAGCGAGCGCTCGGCGCGCCGATCGAGAGAGGCAGAGCTTCAAGTAGAGTCTCCTGGCAGGACTACAATTTCTAAGATGTTAATTTTCCCGCAAAAGATGCTGTGAGGACAATGGGTTAGAGAAATTTGTTTGTCAATAATTTGTCGCAGAAATGCCCGCAGACATTTCCATCGACCGTTCCTGCGTTCGGCTGCCGGGGCCAGTCCGCGACGGAAAAATAAAAGTCCAACTAGTCCAAACTCCTGCGCAACCAGCGCAGCAATGTGCCTCAAATTCGGGGAAACAGCCCCCATCTCGTTGAAGAACAAGTCCTCCCCAATTTGGCGCAGAGCTTGCACAGTACAACTGCATCCATCTCGAATCAAGCCACCCAGCGGTCCACCACCATCCTCATGGCAACCGGGCTTCGCGATGACAAGCACACAAGGAGATTTAGGTGCAAACCGCGCGCGCTCTCGTTCTCATGCTTCCGGCAGCCCTTCTGGCCGTCGCCCCTGCTCTGGCCCAAAGTCATTTGCCCAACGAAATGCTCAGCGAAGCACACAGTGAAGTGCGCCGGGAAAACATCGGCACCGACTCGACGGCCAGCGTCACGCCGCCCGTCGCCGTGCTAGTTTCGCTTCCCGACACGCCTGCCCCGCAGAGAGTCAAAGTGATTGATAAAAAGTTCATCGCTGTTATGGCAGCGCTTGGCGGGGCTGAGAGTTTTCGTTTCACTACGCACAAACTGGTGCTCGACCATGAATTCGACGCTGGCGCCCCGTGGGTCACAAGCGTCCCCCCAAACCAGCACCTGGTAGCCAAGTACGCCGGGATCTACGCCGCCGAATTGCTCGTGGCTTACGAACTTAAGAAGCCCCACTCCTGGCTCCCCGGCGACAAGGTCATACGAAAATTCTGGTGGGCGTATCCCTCCGCCATGGTGTCGATCCATGTCAAAAACGGAGTTCGCAGCATCCGCACCCAAGCTCCGTCCTGCCCCGTGGATGAGTGTGAATCGCAATAGTGCGGGTGAACCCTCGGACCTACCCCATCATTTTCAGTATGATCTCCGCTGCCAATTCCGATGAATGTTCACCGCCGCCGCGCCCTTGCTTCAGTCTGGCCTTCACCACCGCCAAGCGCTCGATCATGCGCGTTCGCGGCTCGCCGTCGGGGAGGATCTTGTTCATCTCCGCGACGATGTTTTCTGCCGTGAACTTGTGCTGCACCAGTTCCGGGACGACCTCTTCTTCGGCAATCAGATTGACCATCGCAAAGTGAGGAACTCTCACACGCGGTTTGCCCAGCGCGTAGGTCAGCCGGGATACGCGGTACACCATGACAAACGGAGTGCCCATGATTGCCGCTTCGACCGTAGCCGTGCCGCTGGCAACGATCCCAGCCTGCGAATGGTAGAGCGCAGGGAGCGCCTCGGAAACCAAGTGAATACTTCCCTGTAGAGACGCGGCTTGGCACGTCCTTGTCGACCCCGCGATCAACTCCGCGAGAAACGACGCGTCCAGCGTGCGCGCCACCGGCAGCAGAAATTCATACCCGTTGCCCGCACAATCTTTTTCCAGACGATCTTTCTGCATACGATCCGCCGCCTCGAGAATCGTCGGCAGGTTCATGCCAACTTCTTTCCGGCGGCTGCCCGGCATCAGCGTAATCCAGGGTTTCGCGAGGTCGAGCCCGTTCTCGGCCGCATACGCTTCGCGACGAATCGCAGGCGCGGGCAGATCGGCCAGCGGATGGCCCACAAACGTCGCATCCACTCCGCGATCGCGATAGAACTTCTCTTCGAAGGGAAAAATCACCAGCGCTTTGTTGACATATTTGCGCAGTAACTTCACGCGTCCCTGCCGCCACGCCCAGAACTGCGGGCAGACGTAGTAAACGACCGGAATGCCACGCTTGCGCATCTGCCGCGCCACGCGCCAATTGAAGGCTGGAGCGTCGATGACGACAGCCAGGGCCGGGCGCTTTTCATCGGCCGCACGAATCACTTTCCGATAGAGCCCAAGAATCTTCGGCAGACGGCTAAGAACCTCAGTGATGCCGACGACCGCAAGGTCACGAGCATCGACAACAATTTCGCAGCCCGCGGCAGCCATGCGGTCTCCGCCCGCGCCAAAAAACTCAAGCTGTCTAGCTTGTGTGGTGGCGGGGCTTTGCCCCGCCTGGACGGGGCCGAGCCCCGTCACCACACGAGCAGGTATGGCGGCTCGTCGCCGCAGCGCTTCAATCAGCTGTGCGCCATACATTTCACCCGAGGCTTCGCCGGCTGAGATCAAAATTCGCACGAGGTCATTGTAAAGCCGCGACGTTTCTCACGGACTGGACTCAGGTCGCCGGAACAAGTCCGGCGCTTCCGGTGTCCAACTGGGTATGAGATCATTCCGCCGTCGTGTGCGGTTGGCGGTTGCATCTTTACTTGCGCTCAGCGCATTCGCAATTGCGCAGAGGGACTACTTCCCCAAGAAAGCTCTGGCTGACGATTCCTGGAGCGACCAATTCAGAGCAGATTGGTATTCCAGCGCATTGAAAGATATGGGCGAACCTTCGCTATTTGAACTGGCGACAAGTCCGTCCGCCGAGTCCTACAGATTCCTCTGGCTGCGGACGTTCCATCATCCAGTGGCGATACGCGTCGACGTGAGGGCTGATGGAACCGGAGTTCTTACGAAGAAGGTCCGAGCTGGGTCGGCTGGCTTTCCAAGCACAGCGCGGCAAGTCATCGAGAATGAATCGCGTCCGCTGCTGCGAGCGGAAACGCAGGGTTTTCTGGCTAGGCTTAAGATCGCTGGGTTCTGGTCTCTCCCGGGCCAATTCGAACGTGGCGGAATGGATGGTTCCCAGTGGATCATCGAGGGAGCGAAAGGAGGCAAGTACCACGTTGTCGATAGGTGGTCACCGGAAGGTGGAGCAATCCATGATCTTGGGATCTACCTGCTGGTCGAACTGGCGCACATGAATATTCCAAAGAGCGAACTCTACTAAGATAAATTCAACGTGACATTCGACCAGCGTCTAGTCGTCCGCGCCGACGGTCGATTGCGCGTTCGCGGGCGAGGGCGCCCGCGCCACACTTACTTCCTGGTCCTTATATTGCAGTTGATACAGCTTGTAATAAATCCCGCGCTGGGCGAGCAGTTGCTGGTGCGATCCCATTTCGCGAACCTGGCCTTTGTGCATCACGATGATCTTGTCGGCGCGCTGGATGGTCGAGAGCCGGTGCGCGATGATCAGCGCCGTCCGCCCTTCCACCATGCGGTTGAGCGCGTCGCGCACCCGGAACTCGGTCTCCGTATCCACGCTCGAAGTCGCCTCATCGAGAATCAGAATCTTCGGACTGTGCGCCAGCGCTCGCGCGAAACTGATGAGTTGCTTCTGTCCGGTCGAGAGCGTCGAGCCGCGTTCGCGCACTTCTTCTTTGAATCCTCCGGGCAGGGTCCGGATGAAGTCGGCGAGGTTGACGTCCTCCGCCGCCTGCTCCACGTCCGCGTCTTGAATGCGCGCCGTCCCCAGCCGTATGTTGCCCGCAACCGTACCGCTGAATAGAAACGGATCCTGCAAGACGACGCCGAAGCGGCCGCGCAAGTCGTCGAGATTCATCTCCTTAATATCCACGCCGTCGATGCGGATCGCTCCCCGCTGCACGTCGTAGAAACGCATCAGCAGCGAGATCAGCGTAGTCTTGCCCGCCCCGGTGTGTCCGACGACAGCGATGGTCTCGCCTGGTTCGATCGCAAAGTTTACGTCCCGCAAAACCCAGTCGGGCTCGTTGTACGCAAACCAGACATGATCAAATTCGATCCGCCCCGGCCCTTGCAGCCGTTTCGCGACGGCCGGCGAAGTCACTTCAATCTTCGTATCCAGCAGTTTGAACACGCGCTCGCCCGCCGCCATCGCCGACTGCAGGATGTTGTATTTCTCGCTCAAGTCTTGAATCGGACGGAAGAACCGTTGCGCGTACTGCATGAACGCGACCAGCACGCCAATCGAGGCCACGCCCCGGATCACATCATTCCCGCCAAACCAGATAATGCTCGCAATGGCAATCGCCGACAGTATTTCGACCACCGGGTAGTACACCGAGTACGCCATGATGGCGTCTTTGAACGCCTCCATGTGCGAGGCATTGATGTCGGAAAATTTGTTAAACGCCCGCTTCTCACGATTGAAAAGCTGCAGCACGAGGATTCCTGAAACCGCTTCCTGCAAGTAGGAATTGATTCGGGCAATCGCCGTGCGGATGCGCCGGTAGGAATCGCGCACCTTATCGCGAAAAATCATGGTCGCATACACGATCAGCGGAAGCACAGCAAAGGTGATGAGCGCCAGCTTCCAGTTCATCTTCATCATGATCGCGATAATGCCGGCCAGCACGAAGACATCTTCAAAAATGGAGACCACGCCCGCCGTGAACATTTCATTCAGGGCATCGACGTCGGTGGTGACGCGCGTCACCAGCCGGCCCACCGGATGCTTGTCGAAAAACGCGACGTGGATGTGCTGCAAGTGGCGGAAAATCTGCCGGCGCAGATCGAACATCACCTTCTGGCCCGTCCACTGCATCAAGTAGGTTTGGATGAACTCCAGCGTGAAAGTGAAGACGAGAATTCCGACGTAAAGCCCGCCAATCTGCGCAATACCGGTCAGCGGAGTGCTGCTTAGCCGGTCGCCAATCCATGAATGCGAATAGGAGTGCGAGTCGGGCGACTTCGCCAGGTATTTATCGATGGCGATCTTGGTGAGCAATGGTCCCAGCACGTCCAACCCCGACTTCAGGATGATGGCGGCGAGCGCCACCACCACGTGCCATTTGTAGGGACGCAGATACGTCAGCAGCCGTCGCATCAGCCGGCCGTCGTACGCTTTGCCTAGAACTTCTTCTTCCTGATTGGAGGCCATCGGTGGCGCGAGAAAACAAAATCTGGGATCACCCTAGATTATAAGGTTACGTAATTAAGGATCACACCAGACAAAAGACTACCGCAAAAAACACTACTCCAAGTAGATGGCCGAACCTGCGCGCCGGATGGAAAACGTTCAGCTCACGAAGGCACGGGTGTCGTCGCCAGCCTCAAGATTTCGAATGATGGAAGTTGCATGGTACATGACCGCTTCGGTCTTCCCTCCTCGCATGCCTATCTAACTTACTCAAGAACAAGGGCCAATCGCGGTGGACGCGTGGACCGAGTCCCCGGAAGTAATACACCATCGTCACGCGACATTCCTGAAGCGGGCGTGTTTCAACATTCGTACGACAAATAGTTTGCGCCCCCAAAAATCCTTTACCCGGAGCTTGGCATGAAGAGATTCTTTGCACTGATCACCGCAGCCCTGCTCGCAACCATCACGCTCGTGGGTTGCGGGTCCACTTCCTCGAACTCCACCACTCCGCCGCCGGTACAACCGCAACCCGGCAACGTGTTCGTCACCAGTGAAGATGCGCCGTTGCCCTCGGTGGTGGGTCTTGACGTCACCATCAACTCCATCACCCTGAATGGCCAGAGCAATTCGCCACAGGTAGTCTCGACTGCGACAACGGTAGACTTCGCGCGCCTCCTGGGCTTGCGGTCCCCGCTCGCCTTTAACTCAGTTCCCGCGGACACTTACAGTAGCGCGACTTTCGTGTTAGCGAGCCCGGTCGTCATCTCTTATGTCGACATGACCCAGAATCCGCCGGCGGTGAATACGATCAACGGCACGTTGCCGCAGTCTCCTTATTCACTGAAGGTCAATTTCCCCACTCCAATGGTAGTGGGGAGCAATGGTCTCGCCGGAATGAAAATGGAATTCGACATCCGGCAGTCGCTGGCCGTCGACGGCAACGGACAAGTCACCGGTGTCGTGAATCCGGTCATTTACATCAAAGCCACGAAGGCGAGCGACCCGGACGGCCGAGTTACAGATCTGACCGGCGGGCTGGTCTCGGCCGATGCCGCCAATAACTCATTCGTGATCCAAGGGCCCTATGGCCGCCAATTGACGGTGTACGTCAACAACAGCACGAATTTCAACAGTGGCTGGAACATCAACAATCTTGCGGCGCCGGCGTTTGTCGGAGTCCAGGGCGCGTTTCAGGCCGATGGCAGCTTAATGGCCGACAGCGTGGAAGTCATCACAACCGCTCAGTCGTTCCTCTCCGGACGCGTGCTACAGGTGACCACCAGCGGCTCTGGCGTAGCGCAGACCGTGACCATGTGGGTGGGTGAGACGGGCGCAGACTTGGTTAGCGACGTAGACACCGTCCAGACGATCGACATCAGCGCCGTGAGCGAGTATGACATCTGCTTCCTCGATGGCCCGCTTACCGGTGCGCTGTTCAGCGACACATCCCTTGAAGTTGGCCAGAGAATCTTCATCGGCGGCAGCTACGTCAATCCCACCTTTACGCCGACGATGATTTCGCTGCGCCGCCAAGGCGTTTACGGCACACTCGTGCCGGGGAGCGTCACCGTAACCAGCGGCAACGCCGGAAACTTCCAGCTTTCGAACGGCGGATTGATCGGCTACGCTGCCAACGGGCCGGTGACCGTTTATACCGGTACCGATACTGTGTTCTTTAATTTGAGCGGCCTCAGCGCGCTTTCCGCCGACACCACTGCGGTGCCGCTGATCACGCGTGGTCTTTTGCTCGAAGATCCTAACCACCCCGGCACGATTGCGTTCTTTGCCGGTCTTGTGGCGGCTCCGCCGCAAGCGAACTAACTCGGCAAGCTGGCATTACCGATCGGGCGGCCGCGAGGCCGCCCGTTTCTTTTCTGCGCAGGCCGAAAAGAAAGAAAACGGAAGAAGAGACGAGGAAGGAAAAGGAAGGAAAGAGAAAGGGAGACTCTAAACAGTCTTCTTAGGGGCCCGTGCCCTTGCAACCAGCTTGATAGTCTTCGGAGGTTTGCTGTCATGGCTCCCGCCGCAATTCGGGCACACAACCTTGGCGTTCTTCTCGGCCATTTCGTGCAAGAAGGCGGAAAACGTTTGACCACAGTGCTCGCATAAAAGATCAGTCTGCTCGGCGCTCATACTTGTTCTCGCCACCTTGCCTCATATGATTTGTGGAGACCCTCGGCAGCACCTCCATGCCTCTCTATTTTAGGTCACTGCCATGCAACCCGTCCCACTCGCGTCCCATAGAATAAACAACAGCATGCCCCTCGGCCTCTACATTTCGGTCCCGTTCTGCCGGACCAAGTGCAGCTACTGCAACTTCGCCTCCGGCGTGTTCTCGAAGCCGGCTTACGAAAACTACGTTGGCCGTGTGCTCGAAGATATCGCCAGCTCGCGCCATCTAGCGGCCGAATTGGGATGCGCGCTCGACGCAAGTGCAGACTCCGTTTATCTCGGCGGAGGAACTCCGTCGATCCTCGACGCCGCGCAGCTACTGCGCATCTTTGCCGTCGTGCGCGGTCAGTTTGCGATTACGCCCGACGCCGAGATTACCGTCGAATGCGCTCCGGGCACGCTTACCTCCGCGCTCATCGAAACCCTGGTGCAATGCGGTGTGAACCGCGTGAGCCTGGGCGTGCAGTCTTTCGTCGATCAGGAAGCGCAATCGGTCGGGCGACTGCACAAACGAGCCACAGTTCTCGAAGAGATTGGCCGCCTGCGGGCGGCCGGCCTGGGCAATATCAACATCGATCTGATTGCCGGCTTGCCGCACCAGACGGCCGAAAGCTGGAGGTTCTCGCTGTCGGAGACGATTGCGACGGGCGCTCCACACGTGAGCGTTTACATGCTGGAAGTGGACGATGATTCCCGCCTGGGCAGGGAACTGATCGCCGGAGGCGCCCGCTACCACGCCCACTTCGTCCCCAATGACGACGCGACCGCGGATTTCTACCAGCAGGCATGTGAGATGCTAACTGCCGCGGGCCTCGCGCAGTACGAGATTTCCAACTTTGCCCGCGCCGCAACGGAGTCGCGAGACAACGAGTTACAAAGCAATGAGTCGCGCCACAACTTGAAGTATTGGACGCGCCAGCCCTACATAGGTTTCGGCGTCGACGCCCACTCGATGCTCGCTGTCGATCATCACGAGGCAGGCCGTCCAATGGCTGTCCGCTTCGCCACCCCCGACTCGCTCGACGCCTACATGAATCGCGCGCCGCATACGGTGACGCCGGTCTCCGCGCAAGCCGCGATAGAAGAAAGTTTCTTCCTTGGTCTGCGGCTAAATCGCGGTGTCGATCTGGAAAGCCTGCGCAGAGAATTCAGCTCGGAGCAGGATTTCAACCAAGACGCCGCCGCCGTTTGGGAATCCGCCGTCAAACAGTCCGTGCACGAAGGCCTGCTCGAACAGCAAGGCACGACCGTCCGCCTCACGGCTCGCGGCCGTCTCCTGTCCAATGAAGTCTTTGCCAGATTTCTTGCGGAAGAAAAAGTGGGAACCGGCACGTGAATCCACGTTAGTTGGCCGATCGGTGCCGTTCGGCGTTGGCCTATCCGGTCCCCACCATTTCACAAACTGTGGGGAGGCCGATCCCCAAGATGGGAGGCTCAAATGCCAGAGCCTGTATCCCGGCCTCTCCCGTAAAATTCATCCACACAACGCGAAACTGCCCTCGTGACGCGCCGAGCTGAACGTCGAGCACTTCTCCGGTCTGGACCTTCGAGCCCACGCCCGTCAGAACTGCTCCATGATTGCTGACGTTCCGCACCCGCACCATCTCCGCGAATGGACGCGCCATCCTGTCGACTCCCCAGATGCGTACCGGCAACTCCAGGTTCAATCTGCGCTCTTTTCGCCGATCCATTTTTACTCCGGGTTCCGCTCCAAGTTCCGCTCAAACGATTCAAGCGGATCATAACCAGAACTGCCCAAAAGCGAAACGTCACATCAGTTACACGCAAACAGTTCCCGAAGTTACGTTGCACGAGCAAGGGAATACTCGAGAGAATAACTGTGGATAATCTATATCGTGCAGCTATTACAAATCGCAGTTTAGTGTTTCGCGTGAAACATCTTTGATCCCAAACAAAGGACTTAGTCGAAGTCTTTCATCGAGCAGGCCCCCGGCCCGCGGGGGTCGCCGCATGAACCACAGGGTCCCGCGGGCATAGACGGCCGGGAGGTCGATCCACTCTTCGCCGAGACGGCGAACACGGAGAGCTGCGGCTCCAGATTCTTGCTCTGGCACTTCGGGCATTCGGCTTCTTGTTTGCCGAAGACCAGGGTCTCGAATGCGTGCTGGCATTCCTTGCAGACGTACTCAAAGATGGGCATGAAGAAAACTCCGCGAAGAAAATTCCTGTCTTCTATTTAAAATCAAAGAGTGGATACTTCGCAAACCCACGAGGAGACTCGTCCCTTCACCCCACGCCGCTGGTTGCGCGGCGGACACGTACAAACGGTTGCCAGCTTTTTGATCCGGCGGCATTTTCATTTGCCTGCGCCCGAGGAGCGGCTGATCGAAGTCGCGCCCGGCGTCCAGGTACTTTGCCACTGCCACTGGCAAGCGGATCGATCGCGCGCGCTGACCGTCATTATTGTGCACGGGCTTGAAGGGTCGAGCGATTCGCAGTACGTGCTCGGCATCACCGAGAAGGCGCTGGCCTTGGGGAGGAATGTGATCCGGTACAACCAGCGCAACTGCGGTGGCACGGACGCGCTCGCCCCCGTGCTCTATCACTCCGGATTGTCGAATGACGTCGCTGGGGTGGCGCGGGAGATCATTGCGCGCGACGGCGTGTCGCGCCTGGCGCTGGTCGGCTTCTCGATGGGCGGCAACCTCGTGCTGAAGTTGGCGGGGGAGTGGGGATCGCAGGCTCCGCCGCAGTTTTGCGCGGTCGCGGCGTGTTGTCCCGCGATTGATCTGGCGGCGTCGGCCGATGCGCTGCACGAACCCTCCAACAGAATCTACGAGACATACTTCTTGTGGGCGCTTCACCGGCGGATGCTGCAGAAGGCGCGGCTGTTCCCCGATCACTTCGATGTGAGCCGGCTGCGTGGTATCCGAAGTCTGCGCGAGTTTGACGACAAGGTGACGGCTTACTACTGCGGCTTCGCGGGGGTTGACGATTACTATGACCGCGCTTCGGCGGCGCACACGATCGAACGGATCGCAGTGCCGGCGCTGCTGTTGTACGCGGCGAATGATCCGTTCGTGCGCATCACGGCGGAGACGCGGCGGAAGATTTCGTTGAACCAGAACATCTCCTTCGTTGAGACGAGCGATGGCGGACACTGCGCGTTTGTGGGGGAGCCCGCCAGAGTGCCCGCTGGAGTGGGGAAGGGGAACGATGGTTGTTATCGCGACGATCGTTATCCCGACGACCAGTATGACGACGGTTATTGGGCGGAGAATGAGATCGTGAATTTCCTGCGCAGATTCTAATGGATGCGTTTGTGGGATGGGCCTCCGATGGATGTCGACTTCTCAATCGAGCTGGGGCGGGATGATCCGGTGCTGGATTTCCCATGGACTGACGCGGCGGGGAAGTTCGCTTATTTTGATTTGAAGCGGCGTCCGGAGTTGATGGCGCAAATCGAGGAGGCGGCGAAGTATCCCGAGTTGGGAGATTTCCTTCGGACGGTGAACTCGGCGCGCAGCATGGTGGAGACGGCGAAGTGCGATGCCTGGGCGACGAGGGAGTTGAACTCGGAGGAAGAAATCTACGATGCGTCGCATAAGTTTGCGAGTTATGTGGACGTGGTGTTTTCTAACATCGATATGCGTTTGTCTTTGCCCGCTCACGAACAGTTTGCTCGCAGGCTGGCTGAGTTGCTGCGGCGGACGCCGGAGACTCCTTCGTCGGCGGAGGTGTGCGTGCGGCGGTGTTACTTCGGGAAAGAGGGCGGCGTCCGGGACGGTTTTTACTGCACCCTCTATGTGAGTGGGTACGGAAACGACGAGTCCAGCGCGCGTCAGAATTGGGCAGTGGGTTTGAAGCTGGTGGGGAACGCGATGGTGCAGTTGTCGGCGACCACGTCTACCTTTTCCTGATTACAGCCCAGGGCACACTTTCCGGTCGCCCAGCCCCCCGCAGCGCCGAACACGTTGGTAACTTGGAACGATTCGGCCTGTTAGCGGACAATATTGATAGACGCCGCAACCTCTCTTCTCTCGCGACCCCCAAGGGAGGCCGGCGCATAAGGTTATGTCCTCACATCGGGGGTAATTCATGGCTACAACCAAGATCGAAAGAGCAGGGGTTGGTTTTGGCATTGGCCGGCAGAGTGGGTCGATCGTAGTTGAAGTTCGCCCCCACCATGACACCATTGCCGCGCTCCGGGGCGTTCAGGTTAGCTTCGAACTACTCAACGGAACCACGCTCGAACAAGCGAAGAAAATCTTGGATGTGCTGAACGAGACTGTAATTGGCGTGCTGGCTACCACCGCATCGGCCGACAAGACGGAAGCGGCGGCGGGCTGACCCGGCCGAAACAAGACTCGGAGACGCTGAAACTCGAAACCGCAGGTGGCACCTATGGATGATCGCAGAAGCGAACGCTTTGGGCGATACGAGATCCTGGCCGAGTTGGGCCGGGGCGCCATGGGGGTTGTCTACAAAGCGCGCGATCCCAAGATCAATCGAGTGGTTGCCGTAAAGACTATTTCTTTGGCTGGCCAGCCGCCGGAAGAGGAACGCGAGTATCGCGAGCGTTTCTTTCGCGAAGCGGAAGCGGCGGGGCGCCTGTCGCATCCGGGGATCGTAACCATCTTCGACGTGGGCGAGGAACCAGAGACGCGCGCTCCTTACATCGTAATGGAGTTTGTTGGGGGGCAGTCCCTCGATAAGCTGCTGTCGCAAAACGACCATAAGTTGCCGCTGGAAACAGCGCTACAGCTAGCGCTCGAACTGGCGGAAGCGCTGGATTGCGCTCATGGCCAGGGCGTGATTCACCGTGATCTGAAGCCCGCGAATATATTGTTGACTGAAGATGGCCATGCCAAAATCGCCGACTTCGGAGTGGCTAAGCTGAACCTCGCCAACCACACTTTGACGGGACGTGCGTTGGGGACGCCCGCTTACATGTCGCCCGAACAATTGAATGGCGAAGCGGTGGACGGACGGTCGGACCTGTTTTCTCTGGGTGTCGTGCTATACACGATCCTGACAGGTTACAAGCCGTTTCAAGGCAATAGCGCCACCACGGTCTCGTTCAAAGTGGTCAACCGAGAACCGATAGCGGCGACCGTTCTCGATGCTGAGTTGCCGCAGGGACTCGATTACATCATTGCGCGAGCCATGGCGAAGGATCCCGCCGAACGTTATCAACGCGGCATGGAGATGGTGCTGGATATCCAGCATTTGCAGGAAGGACGAGAGCCGTGGAGCAAGGCAAAGCTGCCAGTTTCGCCTGCGGGCAGAGGCGCCGCTCAAACGGCGAATGAAAGAGGTAAGTCGTCGCTGGGCCAACTGGGGATTGCAGCTAAACTCGGGTCGAGCCGGCGCACCCTGCCTCCGAAACACGGTACAACAAAGGATCTGTTAGAGAAGATGCGGAAGAGGTCCTTAGTCGGTGTTTTTCTTTTAGTCGGACTTATCTTTGGAATTCGAGTAATTTCGACCCGCGGCCACCAAGTGCCACCTCGAGCCGACGAGCCAGTGACAACGGCCAAGCGGCTAACAGCCGCTGAGGCGATAGCAGCCGCCGAGGCCATGACAGCCGACGAGCGAGTGACTCTAGGCGAGCCAGTTGCCGCTGCCCCGCCGATCCAAACCACTCCGACGCCGAGTCGGCCACGCCCGAGGGCGATCGCTTCGGTTGCCAAAGCTGCGACAAATACAGGGAAATCTGCCGGGGTGGAGAGCGCGAGTTCCCCGGCGGTTTCTCCGGCAACGCCTCCAGCGATGTTGGAAATCGAGGTCGACCATAAATTTGCGGAGGCTCAGCTCTCGATCTGGGTGGATGATCAGCTGGCTTATCAGCATGCGCTCGAAGGAACGGACACAAAACATCTGGTCGTGTTCCACCACGTTCAAGGTCATGAATTGCACGCTATGCAGCTGTCTCCGGGGAAACATCGTCTCCGGGTGCAGGTGACCTCTGCGGGCGCCATTTTTGACCAGTCGGCGACGGTGGCGGGCGAGTTTGCCAGCGGGCAGGAGAATGTTCTGCGGATCAATTTCAATAAGCACGGCGAGATGAAACTAAGCCTGCAACAGTAAAAGCTGGCGCGAACCGGGCACGGGCATCGTGCGGACTTCGTTCGACGGACATCGCCCTAAACTGAGATCCGTGTACGTACACCCACACCTTACGCGGGCTGGACCCGGCGGATCGTGTTTTTCCAGTTCGTCACCTTTTTCTTCCAGTCGATTCTTGTACGGAGCAGGGAGAGAATCAGCATGAATAGGAAAATCTCCAGAAATCCTCGCGAGGCGGTGAAGATGGTTTGGGCTCGCTTGGGGAGCAGGGAGAAGCGTCCGTAGACGAACTCTATGTGGACCCAGTAGACGAGTAAAGAAGTCTGGCCCAGTTGGATCAGTGGACTGAAGCCGAGAGTCGCCAGGCCCCATTGGCACCAAACATAAGTCAGGAAGGCAATCACCAACAGGAGACCTATGCGCATCATTAGGAAGTTAGGGCTGGTGTGCCAGTAGTCATAAGTGGAGTAGAGATGGTAGGAAGAGTGGTCGAATAGGTAGGCTGCGCCGATGGCGATGGCGCCGATGCAGGCTAAGATCGCCAGAGTCTGGGTGGCATGGGCGCGGGCTCGGTCGCTGAAGAGGATGAATCCGGCGGCCAGACCAGCGAAGGCGAAGGCGGCCCAGGGAAACAGAGGGAAGAGCCAGGATTGTGGGGCTCCCAGGTTATGACATCCATCGACGTAAGACTCCAGCGGCCAAGGCAGCCATGTGGGACGCCATGTAGTGTAGAGGGGCGGAGTTAGCAGGGCTATGAGAGACGCGGCGGTGACGGCGGCAGCCGCCATCGTGAGTTCGAAGGGGCCAGGGACACAGGCGACAGCCGAGCTACGCTCGGCTTGGACTCTTCGACTTTGCTCAAGGCAGGCTTGCGAGGGCGAACGTCTCCACGCGTGCAGGACTATGCCACAGAGTAGCGCCATCAGAATCATGGACAGACCGATGATGTTCAGTACGTCAACTCGGAGTAAGTCGGACCACGGGGCCCATCCCCAGGCAATGACAAATTCTTGCAGGCGGAGCAGGAGTCCGAAGACGAAGATTTCGGCGCCGCGGCGGGCCATGGTGCGCGTGATTTCGGCGGGACTCAAGTTCTTGCGAATGAGTTTGCCGGTGACGAGGGCGAAGGAAACTCCGGCTAGGAAAAGAAAGAGGGGCGCGGGCAGAGTGCCGAGGAGTTGCGATCCTTTGAGGAAGCTGGTATTGCGGGCATCGCCTCCCAACCAAGCGTCGTAACAGTGAGTCTGAAACATGAGGACGCAAGCCAGGCCGCGCATCCAGTCGATCCAGGCGAGACGGGAAGAAGGCGCCGAGGTCACGGACGAGAGTGTAACGTGCAGGCCGGGGTGGGGCCAAGGTAAAAGGCGACGGGCGCCCGTCTCTCCATTGGCTTACTTCTTGTTTGCGGCCTTAATCTGCTGGACCAGCGTGTCGATCCCTTCTGAGGTCAGTTTGCCGGCGTACTTGGGCATGCGGCCTTTGCCACTGTTGATGATGTTGCGCAAGTCGTCGGCGGAGGTGGCGGCGGTTCTGTCGGAGAGGAGCGATGGTCCGCCGAAGTGGCGGCCCTCGGCGGCTTTGCCGTGACACTTCGCGCAGTTTTTCTCAAAGACAGGGTTCGCCGTCAGGGTCGCGGCCGACGGCTGGGTTTGAGCGGAGACCGCAAGGAGTGTGAAGAACAAAGAGCACATTGCGATGTTGAGTCGGGATGTTTTCACGTTGAACCTCGTCGAGGTTGATTAGGGTAAAGAACTTGGATGCCTTAAGAGGGCTTCGGGGTGTCTGCGAGACTTGAGGCTCAGTGGTTGCGCCCGCCCGTCGCGGTGACTTAGGTTGTTTACACCCTCCGGACAGAGGCGTGCTAGCATCTCCTAGAAACCTGTCAGGACGGTCATGAGACACCGCCATCCCCTTGCGATCGTGAAGTTCGTAGCGAGCGTTGCCATGCTGCTGGCGATACTTGGCGTTGGGATCTTTGTCTCGCCGAAACTCGCATTTGCCAAGGATGAGCCCAAGTGGATTGAAGTGCATTCCACGCATTTTTCGGTGCTCACCGACGGGGGCGAAAAGCACGGACGGGAAGTTGCTTTGCGAATGGAGCAGATGCGGTCCGTCTTCGGACAGCTGATACTGAAAGAGAAGTTGAAAATGCCGGTGCCGATCACCGTCGTGGCGCTCAGGAGCGACAAGCAGTATGGCTTGATTGCTCCGGCGAAACAGAGCATGGCAGCGGGGTTTTATGTGCCAGGCTCGGATCGGGTCTATATCATCCTGAATTTGTTTGAAGCCGATCCGTGGCAGGCGGTGGCGCATCCGCTGGCGCATTATCTTTTGAATTACAACTACCCACCGGCGCAAGGGTGGTTCGACGAAGGGCTGGCGGAATATTTTGGATCGATACACATCGGCAAGCAAGTGGAGATCGGAGCCGATCCGGAGCTTCAGCCGGAGTGGCACGAGGACATCTTCGATGAAATGCGGCGGGACGCGAAGGCGCCACAGTCGCTGACGCAACTGTTGAGTTCGCCGGTATGGCTGTCGATGGTGGACCTGTTCACGATGAAGCATGATAGTTCGGGGACGCGCGAGGGCACGCACAACACCTTGTACTACGCGCAGTCGTGGATGGTCGTCCACTATCTCCTGAATAAGAATAAGATGCCGGAGGTGGGAGCTTACTTCGACCTGGCGCTGAATCAGAAAGTGCCGGTGGAGAAGGCGATGGTGCAGGCCTTTGATATGACGCCGGAGCAGATGGAACAGGCGGTGAAGACTTACTTCAACACGCTGAGCGGGTTAGGCATTGCGCTCGATCAGTCGAAGAAGCCGGTTGCGAATCCTGTGGATATTCAGCAGCCGGATCATTTCGCGATTCCGTTTGAAGCTGACGACCTCGGGATGGCGGTCAGTCCAGTGAAGGATGAGGAAGCAAAAGCGGTGATTGACGATGTGATGGCGCGCATTCCGGAGCACCGCGATCAAGCACTGCAGGATTTGCAGCAGTTGACGGAGGATCCAAAGGACAATGAAGCGGCGCATCGCGGACTGGCACGGGAATATTTGCGGCAGAGGAAATTTGACGCGGCTTCCGACGAACTGGATAAGGCGACGGAACTGAATCCGCGCGACCCATGGATTTGGTATTACCGTTCGGCGCTGAAGTATCAGAAGGCGCAGACGACACGGCAGGAGATGCAAGGGCTGGCTAACATGATGCAGGATCTGCGGGCCGTGGCGGATTGGTATCCCGAGTTAGCCGACGCTTATAACATGCTGGGAATGGCGCGAATAGAAGGAGGCGGATTCGCCTCGGCGCTGGAGGCGCAGCGGCAGGCGATCGCGTTGGCGCCACGCAATGTCGAGTACCAGTTCAACCTGGGACAGATTTATGTTGCAGGGAAGAAGTGGGATCTGGCGCGGGATGTGTTTACGCGGCTCAAGGCGGGACCAGATCGGGCGGCGGCAGCAGCGGCAAAGCAACAATTGGACGACTTAGAGACGCTGCAGAAATATGGAGTGCGTCCGCAGCGAGCGGGGGAAAGCGCAGCTCCGGCGGGCGCGGCCAGCAGTCCTTCGGCAGGGACGAACGCGCCTGCGGTCGCTGCGAGCTCCGCGCAAGATCAAGACGATGATTCCGATGCGGCGCCGAAATCAGCGCCCCCCAAGCCGGGGACGACTGGGCCGGTGCAATTTCTGAAGGGCAAGATTGTAAGCAGCGACTGCACTAAGCCTCCCGAGGCTACGGTTACTATCTTGAGTGGCATGACGACTTATAAAATGCATGCCTCGGATTATAAGTCGCTGCTGGTGATTGGCGAGGATCAGTTTTCCTGCGATTGGAAAAACCGGCTCGTGTCGGTGAACTATCGCGCGATGGGAAAGCACGAAGGGGAATTGGTGTCGATTGAAGCGCACTGAGTGATCTCACGGCACGTGTGGATTGAGGCGCGCGACGGTGTGCGAAGATGGAATCCGGGAGAGGAAGCGGATGGAGAATCCACTTAAGCTGAGACGCATTCACCACGTCGAATTCTGGGTCGGCAACGCCCGGCAGGCAGCTTATTTCTATCGTAAGGGATTTGGCTTTTCGCAGGTTGCTTACAGCGGACTGGAAACCGGCCAGCGTCAGCGCGCTTCTTATGTGCTGAGTCAGGGCAAGGCGAACTTCATTCTGACTACGCCTATGACGCCGGACGATTTCGCCGCGGATCACATCCGAAAGCATGGCGATGGCGTGCGGGATATTGCGCTGGAAGTGGAGGACGCGGATCAGGCGTTTGCCGAAGCGGTCGGTCGAGGAGCGCAGGCAGCCGAAGAGCCGCATGACGTAAGGGATCAACACGGCGGCATTCGCCGGGCCGCGGTCCACACTTATGGCGACACGATCCACTCGCTGATTTCATATAAGGATTACAAGGGGCCGTTTCTGCCCGGTTTTGCGGCTGCGCCGCTGGCTGGCGACGACTGCGGCATCCTGCGCATTGACCACATCGTGGGGAATGTGGAACTCGGTAAAATGCAGTACTGGGCAGATTACTACACTCGCGTTTTCGGATTCCATCGTTACATTACTTTTGACGATAAGGACATTTCGACCGAATACAGCGCCTTGATGAGCATTGTTATGTCGGACGATTCGCACTCGGTGAAATTTCCGATCAATGAACCTGCTCCGGCGCGCAACAAGAGCCAGATTCAGGAATACATCGAAGCCTACGGAGGAGCGGGGGCACAGCACATCGCGCTGCAGTGCAAGGACGTTCTGTACACGGTCGGCAAACTGCAGCGCAACGGGCTCGATTTTCTTCGCGTTCCAGATGCGTACTATGACCTGCTGCCATCGCGGGTCGGTCTGGTGGAGGAATCGCTGGCAGAGTTACGCTCGCTCGGTATACTTGTGGACCGCGACGAGGAAGGCTACCTTTTGCAGATTTTTTCGAAGCCGGTAGAGGATCGGCCGACGGTGTTCTTCGAAGTGATCCAACGCAAGGGCAGCCGCGGATTTGGCAAAGGGAATTTCAAAGCGCTGTTTGAATCGATTGAAATGGAGCAGGCGCGGCGAGGGAATCTGTAGGCGATGGCGAAAGCGCGAACGGCGAACGGACAAACGACCGGCGCAAAAACGAAGGACGCGAAAGGGGAGGCCGAGTTGCGTTACCAGTCGGGATTCGGCAACGAGTTTGCCAGCGAGGCGGTGGAAGGCATATTGCCGCGCGGGCAGAATTCTCCTCAGCAAGTCGCGCACGGGTTGTACGCGGAGCAACTGAGCGGCACGGCATTCACCGCCCCGCGCGGCGTCAATCGGCGGACTTGGCTCTACCGCATTCGTCCGTCGGTGGCGCACAAGCCGTTCGAACCTATCAGCCCGGGAAGGCTGCGCAGCGCGCCTTTTGGCGAGGTGCCGACACCGCCAAACCAGTTGCGCTGGGCACCGATTCCGATCCCTCCTCGTTCAGCGCGCACCGACTTCATCGACGGACTGATCACCATGGCGGGCAACGGTAACACGCATACGCACGCGGGCGTCGCGATTCATATCTACGTCGCCAACGCCTCGATGACGGATCGCTTCTTCTACAACGCCGACGGAGAGATGTTGATCGTGCCGCAAACGGGACGGCTGCTGCTGCGCACGGAGATGGGCGTTATCGAAGCCGGTCCTGGCGAGATTGCGGTGATTCAACGGGGAATTCGTTTCCGCGTTGAACTTCTGGAGAAAGAAGCGCGCGGTTACATTTGCGAGAACTACGGCGCGCTGCTTCGTCTGCCGGATCTGGGACCGATTGGCGCGAACGGGCTGGCGAATCCGCGCGACTTTCTGGCTCCCGTCGCTGCGTTTGAAGATCGCGAAGGCGATTTTAGAATTGTGGCCAAGTTTCAGGGAAAACTCTGGGCGGCGGCGATCGATCACTCGCCGCTGAACGTTGTCGCCTGGCACGGGAATTACGTGCCCTATAAGTACGATCTGGCGAATTTCAATTGCATCAACACCGTGAGCTTTGACCATCCAGACCCGTCGATTTACACGGTGCTGACTTCGCCCTCGGAGATACCGGGAACCGCCAATGTTGATTTCGTAATTTTTCCGCCGCGATGGATGGTCGCTGAGCACACGTTTCGTCCGCCGTGGTTTCATCGCAACTTTATGAACGAATTCATGGGGTTGATCCGGGGGGAATATGACGCCAAGGCGGGAGGATTCGTGCCGGGCGGCGCCAGCCTGCACAATTGCATGGCGGGTCACGGGCCCGACGCCGAGACTTATGAGAAAGCGAGCAAGGGCGAATTGAAGCCGGTCTATCTCGGCGACACTATGGCGTTCATGTTCGAGACTCGCTTTGTGTGCCAGCCGACGAAGTTTGCGCTGGAGACTTCGCAACTCGATCGTCAGTACTTCGAGTGCTGGCAGGGATTGCGGAAAAAGTTCAAGGGGTCGGGCGGCTAGGGCAGGTGACAAGATCGACGTTGCGGCGGCAGCCCCTAAAGGGGCGACTTGTGCGGAACACTTTTGGCATCGCTAAAGCGATGCCCTGATACGAAGAATCTGCGATGAAACCCGTTCTCGACGAGACCCATGATTCCAAAGCGCAGAGTTGGGTTGAATCCGCCAACGATGCGGGCTCGGATTTCCCCATTCAGAATTTGCCCTTCGGAATTTTTCGGCGACGCAATACTGGCGCCGAAGCGAGAGTGGGAGTTGCGATCGGGGACCGCATTCTTGACCTCGACGGAATGCAGAGCGGAGGCTTGCTTGCGGAGGAGAGTGTGCGGCTGGCGGCGAACGCTTGCGCACACGATTCGCTGAATCTCCTGATGGCGCTCGGGGGCGATCCTCGGCGGGCGCTGCGCCGACGGCTTCACTGTGTTTTGCGTCAGGATGCCTCCGTCTCTGATCGGCAGGCCGTTGCGCGCCATCTCGTCGCGCAGGTGGATGTCGACATGCTTCTGCCCACAGTGGTCGGCGACTACACGGATTTCTACGCGTCGATCTTCCACGCCACCAACGTCGGGAAGTTGTTTCGGCCCGAGCATCCGCTGCTGCCGAATTACAAATACATTCCGATTGGCTATCACGGGCGAGCGTCGTCGCTGGTTCCGTCGGGAACTGCGGTCCGGCGGCCTTTCGGTCAGACACGCGATGGCGAGGGCAATCCAGCTGATGCTCCGAAATTCGGGCCGACTGGGGCACTGGATTACGAAGTGGAATTAGCGTTCTTTGTGAGTGCGGGAAATCGGTGGGGAGAAACCATTCCAATCAGCGAAGCGGAAGAACACATTTTCGGAATCTGCTTGGTGAATGACTGGTCGGCGCGCGACATTCAGGCTTGGGAGTATCTGCCGCTAGGGCCATTTTTGGCGAAGAGTTTTGCGACTTCACTTTCGCCCTGGGTGGTCACGATGGAAGCGCTGGCTCCGTTTCGTACGACTGCCTTTGCGCGTGCAGAGGGAGATCCGGCGCCCTTGCCTTACCTTTTCAGTCAAACTGATCGGGAAAGCGGCGGTCTCGACTTGTGGCTGGAAGTTTCTTTGCTGTCGGCGCGGATGCGCGAGGCTGGCATCGGTCCGGTGGTTTTGGGCCGAAGCAATTTTCGCGACATGTACTGGACGATGGCGCAGATGCTGACGCACCACGCGAGCAATGGCTGCAATCTGCGCTCTGGCGATTTGCTGGCCAGCGGAACGGTTTCGGGCGCGGACAAAACGGCGCGCGGCTGCTTGTTGGAACTTACTTCGCGAGGCAAGGATCCGGTCACGCTGCCGACTGGAGAGCAGCGGAAGTTTCTCGAAGATGGAGACGAAGTCATCCTCCGGGGCTTCTGCGAGCGAGACGGGTTCCGCCGCATCGGGCTGGGTAGTTGCCGGGGGACGATTCTGCCCACGTCCGTGACCTGACGCGCCGCGCTCACCATTGCCGTTGTTTTGTCGCGGAGATCCTGTAGAGAGACGGCTTCGCCGCGGCCAAAGGAGAAGACTTGAGCGCCCCAGAGGATGCGAGCGTGCCAGAGGACGATGCGATTCTGCCAAGCACTCCGCCGGTCCCTTCGCTGACCAAAGACGGCCACGGCCCAGCCGTACTCGCCGGCTTCCTCGGCTGGACGCTTGACGCCTTCGATTTTTTCTTGGTTGTCCTCTCGCTGACGGCTATTGCAAAGGAGTTTCATCGGTCCGACGCAGAGATTGCTCTCTCCATCACGCTCACCCTCGTGTTCCGTCCGGTGGGCGCGTTCATCTTTGGACTGATGGCTGATCGCTACGGGCGCCGTCTCCCCTTGATGATCGACCTTGTCTTCTACTCCGCGGTCGAGGTGGCAACTGGTTTCGCGCATAGTTTCAGTACGTTCCTGGTGCTTCGGGCGCTGTTCGGCATCGGCATGGGCGGAGAGTGGGGAGTGGGCGCCTCTCTCGCCATGGAAAAAGTTCCACCCAGATTGCGCGGGTTTCTATCCGGGATGCTGCAGCAGGGATACGCTCTCGGTTATCTGCTGGCGGCTGGCTGTTTCTACTTTGTTTTCCCCCGCTGGGGTTGGCGGCCGATGTTTTTCATCGGAGGACTGCCCGCCCTGCTTGGGGTTTTTGTCCGTTTCCGGGTTAAGGAATCGGAGGTGTGGGAAAAGACTCGCCACACGAACTGGAGCAGTCTGGGCCGCGCGATATGCTCCCACTGGAAGTTGTTTCTCTATTTGACCCTTTTGATGATGATGATGAACTTTACCTCGCACGGTACGCAGGATATGTTCCCGACCTTCCTGCAGCGCCAGTGGGGCATGAGGCCGACCGAACGCGCGGTGATCACGGCGATCTCCATGGTGGGAGCGATTCTGGGAGGCACGCTGTTTGGCTCGTTGTCCGACCGCCTCGGACGGCGCCGGGCGATGATTACCGCACTGGTTTCTGCGATTGCGTGTGTTCCTCTGTGGGCCTACGCTCCGTCCCTGACGTTGCTCGTCGCCGGAGCTTTCCTGATCCAGTTCATGGTGCAGGGAGCGTGGGGCATCATTCCGGCGCACCTCTCGGAATTATCGCCCGACTCGGTGCGCGGATTCCTTCCTGGATTCGCTTACCAGTGTGGCGTGCTTCTGGCCGGTTCGGTCGCCTACGTGGAGGCGACTCTCGCCGAGCATACCAGCTACGCCAACGCCATGGCCCTGACTGCATTTGTGGTGTTCACGCTGGCGGCAGTAGTGGTGGCGCTGGGACGCGAGCAGAAGGGCATTCGTTTCGGCTCGTAAGGCAGACAGTAAATCGATCAAAAAAAAAGTAATGGTCAAGATACGGTGATAACTCCTGCTTTCAGAAGGGCCGCTGAGTGCGCGAGGCGACGACTGTCACACTCACCTGTGATTTACATCACAGGTCGACCATTTCTTAGAGTTTAGTAGTTTCGTACTAATGATTGATCGCTCGCTGCTGGGTAGAATTCCCTGTGCATCTCATGAACCCTAAGTGGAATGGCCAGTTCTCGTGCTTCGATCTCGTCGCCAGAACCGCGGATAGCGTGCGCAGTATCGTTCGCGCGGGCAACGTCGAAATTGGCGGCGACGATTTCGTTGTGATGGCTGGACCATGCGCGGTCGAGTCGGAGCGGCAGTTATTGCAAACGGCGGAGGCCGTGGCCGCGGCGGGCGCGTGCATGCTGCGCGGAGGCGCCTACAAACCGCGCTCTTCGCCTTATGCGTTTCAGGGTCTGGGTGTCGAAGGTCTGAAGATTCTGCGCAAAGCGCGGGAAGAGACGGGGCTCGCGATTGTCACCGAAGTGATGAGCGAGGAAGACGTCGAACTGATCGCGGAGTATGCCGACCTGATGCAGGTGGGCACACGCAGCATGGAGAACTACGCGCTGCTGGAAAAACTGGGCGGCTGCGGGCGGCCGGTGCTGCTGAAGCGGGGGATGACCGCTACTCTCGAGGAGTTGCTGCAGTCCGCGCAAGTGATCGCAATGAATGGGAACCGGCAGATCGTTCTCTGCGAGCGCGGTATCCGGACGTTTGAGACTGCAACCCGCAATACGTTGGACATTGCCGCGGTCCCGGTGCTGAAGACAGTTTCGCACCTGCCTGTGATTGTCGATCCGAGTCACGCCGCCGGAGTGCGCAGCCTGGTTCCGGTGCTGGCGCGGGCCGCCGCGGTTGTGGGCGCGGATGGGCTGCTGGTCGAAGTGCACCCGTCGCCCGATCAGGCAATGAGCGACGGACCGCAGTCGCTCACCTTTCGCCAGTTCCGCGACATGATGGACGATCTACAACCCTATCTGGCGATCCGGGATGCTGCCCGGCAGCTTGGTCCGCAGCTGGTCGGGGCGCGGGGAGCCGATTAGTGCCGGTGCGTCCCATCATGCTCGGCTGGCTCTTGTTGATGGCTGTGGGATTTGTTCATACGGATTTCGGGTCGCCCCCTCCTTCGGACTCGCCGCCACTGCTGTACACCGTTGCCAAACGGTACGAAGCGCTCGCATGGATCGGTGGCGCGGATCGCTTCAGCTCCAACGCAATCATATTTTTTCAAGACGCGAGCGGCCGGCATCGTCTGATCCCGAGTTTTGTGGCTTCCGCCGATCCCACCGTTTCGTTCGACGGGAAGAGGGTGTTGTTCGCGGGCAAGCAGAAGGCGCAGGATCACTGGCAGATCTGGGAAGTTGAGTTGGCCCCGGCCCGGGACATAGGGACGACTGGCGACGCGCCCCGGCAGGTTACGTCGTGCGCCGAGGACTGCGTTCGTCCCTTCTACCTGCCGGACGACCGCGTTGTATATGCGAAGAAGACCGATGGCCGTTTTGTCATTGAAGCCGCCAGCCTGGCGGAGGGCAACGCCGTCCAGTTGACCTATGGCCCGGGAAACTCGCTGCCAACCGATGTTCTGCGCGACGGCCGCATCTTGTTTGAAGCGACGTATCCGCTCGGAAGCACTCGCACGCCGGAACTCTACACCGTGTATTCGGATGGCAGTGGAGTGGAGTCCTATCGCTGCGATCATGGCAAAGCGCGCTACTCCGGCAGGCAAGTCGCGTCGGGCGACATCGTCTTCACCTCTGGGTTTGGCCGCGGTGCTTCTGGCTTGGGCCGGTTCACGTCAGCACGGGCACAGGAAGTTCCCATCTCCGCGCCCGCCGGAGAATACGCCGGGGACGCCGCTGAGACTTCGTCGGGCGATTGGTTGCTTGCCTGGCGGCCGGATGCAAAGAGCTACTTTCAGGTAAAACGCTGGAGGCCGGGCAACGGCGGTTTGTTGTCCGTGGTTGCAGAGCCAAGTGCCAACGTGATCCAGCCAACGCTGATGGTGGAACGCACGGTGCCGAAGCGGCATCCCTCGGGCCTGCATGACTGGCCGAATGCCAACCTTCTTTGTCTGAATGCTTACACCTCGAAATACAAGTTTGCGGCCGGATCGATCCACTCGGTTCGGCTGTACACTCGGGATAGCATGGGTACCACAAAGCTGCTGGGGTCGGCGCCAGTGGAGCGCGATGGATCGTTTTTTGTTCAAGTTCCGACGGAGCATCCGTTGCAGATCGAATTGCTCGACAACTCCGGCAAGACATTGAAGCGGGAAGCTGGCTGGTTTTGGATGCGCCGCGGCGAACAACGAGCATGCGTGGGATGCCACGCCGGCCCAGAAACTGCGCCTGAGAATGCAGTTCCCATGGTTTTGCTGAGATCCACGACTCCGGTCGACATGACGGGCGCGAGCACGCACGCCTCTTCAGGAGGACATTAAATTGATAGCTCGATTTTCCGCATTCCTCCTAATACCTTTCGCTCTGCTGGCGCAATCGCCACCGGTAAGCGCTCCGGGCGCGATTCGTTTTGACGATGTGACGGCGAAGTCAGGCATCCAATTCACGCACAGCTTCGGCGCGCAGGAACTGGGATCGCTGCTCGAAAGCACCGGCGCGGGATGCGTGTGGTTCGACTATAACAACGATGGCCTGCCCGATCTTTACGTGGTCAGCGGGAAGCCGCTCGAAGAGGGAATGCATCCTTACCCGCTGAAGCAGCCCCCGGCGGTTGCGCCGCACAATCATCTCTACAGAAACAACGGCGACGGCACATTTACCGATGTCACCGACCAGGCTGGCGTTGCCGCCAACATCTATGGCATGGCCGCGATTGCCGCCGACTTCGACAATGACGGCTTCATCGATCTGTTCGTCACCGGCTATGGACGCGCGATCCTCTATCACAACAACGGCAACGGCACGTTCACGGATGTGACCGAGAAAGCCGGCATCAAGGTGGACGGCTGGTCGATCGGCGCCGCGTGGCTTGACTACGATCGTGACGGCTGCGTCGACTTATTCGTTGGCCGATATGTGAAGTTCGATCCGAAGTATCGTAACTACTACGCTGCCGATAACTATCCCGGCCCGCTCGACTATGCCGCGGATACGAATCGTCTCTATCACAATAACTGTAATGGAACCTTTATCGACGTAACCGATAAGTCGGGAATCGGCGCCTACAAGGGCCGCACCATGGGAGTTACGGCTGCGGATTTTGACGGCGACGGTTATCCCGACATCTATGTTGCCAACGACAAGACGGAGAACTTCCTCTTCCATAACAAGCGCGACGGCACGTTCGAAGAGGTCGCCAACGATCTCGGAGTCGCCTACGGTCAAAACGGAGAGAACACTTCCTCGATGGGCCCGGTGTTTGCCGACATCGAGGGCGATGGCCGCGTGGATCTCTGGGTGACCGACTCGAAGTACAACCGGCTCATGCGCAACAACGGGCAAAACGGATTCGAAGATATCGGACCGAGTTCGGGAATTTCGCAGGCCACGGCGCAATACACCAGTTGGGGCACGGGCGTTTACGACTTCGATAATGATGGCTGGCCCGACATCATGATTTTCCACGGCGGCTTGATCCATCTGGTTCCGCAGGAGCAGTCGTTGTTTCGCGGCCTCGGAAACGGCAAGTTTGCCGATGTTTCGCGAGACGCGGGTCCGGCGCTCGACGTAAAGACGGTGTCGCGCGGCGCCTGCTTTGCCGACTATGACAATGACGGGAAGATCGATGCATTCGTCGTGAATTTGGGTGCGCCCGGCACTTTACTGCACAACGTCACCCAGAACAGCAATCATTGGTTGACCGTGAAGTTGAAAGGGAAGAAGAGCAATCGCGACGGAATCGGCGCGCATCTGGAGTTACTCTCTGGCGGAAGAAAGCAGATCGCAGAGCGCTTCGCAGGATCGGGCTATCTGTCGCAGGACGACGGCCGCGTTCATTTTGGCTTGGGCAGCGCGGCGAAAGCCGATAAGCTTACCATCCATTGGCCCAGCGGACGGGAGCAGGTTTTGGAGAATCTGGTGGTGGATCGCGTGCTCACGGTGGAGGAGCCGTAGATGCAAGTTGCGACTACATGGCGCAGCAAAGCAAAGCTAATAGTAAGTGCCGGTCCTGCGCTGGCACTAACTCTCGCTGTAACTCTCGCACTGCTGTTGCTTGCGCCCGCTGCTAAACCAGCCGCGCGGTCTGACGCTGAACTCAGCGAGCGCTACTTATCGCCAATCGAGATGGCGTTTTCACCGAATGGCCGACTGCTCTATGTCGTGTGCCAGGGCAGCGACGAACTGCGGGTCGTGGATATTCAATCCGGCAAGGTCGTGAGCACGGTCCCAGTGGGCCACGTACCGCGCGGAATCGTGTTGTCGCGCGATGGCCAGCAGATTTACGTGACCAACGCGTGGTCGGATACGGTATCGGTGATCGATGCTACAACTCTGAAAGTTCTGCGTACGCTGCCCACAGGCTTCGAACCGACCGGCATCGTTTCCGACCGGACCGGCGAGACGCTATACGTCGCGAACCGCCTTAGTAACGACATTTCCGTGATCGATGTGAACAGCGGGCAGGAAATCAAACGACTGCTGGCCGGGCGCGGCGCGAGTTACCTTGCTCTCTCCGCGGATGGAAAGTGGGTCTACGGCACGCACATCTATCCGAATGCCGGAGCCTTCCGGACACAGCCAAATTCGGAAATCACAGTTATCGACACAGCGCGCCGGACTGTAGTCGAGCGCAAGCAACTGCACAACGTCGCTGGCGTTTTTCATGTGGCGCTTTCTGCCGACGGCAAGCTGGGCGTGGCGGCCCAACTCCGTCCCAAGAATCTGATTCCCCTGGCGCATGTCGAGCATGGCTGGGCTTTCGGCGATTCGCTGACGTTGTTCGGCGACGACATCGGCGGAACGGTCCAGGTGCCGATTGACGAACTTGACCGCTATTACGCTTTGCCTTGGGCCGTGGCTATTACTCCGGATAAGTCGAAGATATTCGTGACCACGGCCGGATCCGAGAACGTGACGGTTATCGACGTGCGACAGTTACTGCGCTTTACCACAAACTCGGCCGGCGCTCGGCAGTCGTCCACGAATGGTCTGGTGAATGATCTTTCGGCGGCGGCGAATTATGTTACCGCGAGGATTCCAGTTGGCCGCAATCCGCGTGGCGCTTTGTTGTCGCAGGATGGCAAGCGGTTGTATGTGGCGAACCGGCTCGATGACAACGTCTCCGTCATCGATACGTCATCCGAAAAGGTAGTTTCGACGATTGACCTCGGCGGCCCGAAGACCATCACCGCGCTGCGCCGTGGAGAACAGCTTTTCTTTACCGCCGACTATGCATTTCAAGGCCAGTTCGGCTGCGCGAACTGCCATCTGGACGCGACCATTGACGGGTTGCAGTGGGACCTCGAGCCCGACGGCTTCGGCAAAGATATCGTGGACAATCGATCGCTGGAGGACCTGGCGGGCACCGAGCCGTTTAAGTGGAACGGCGGCAATCCCGACATGCCGACCGAGTGCGGGCCGCGCACGGAAAAGTTTTTCTATCGCTCCCAGAGTTATAACTCGCAGGAACTTACCGACATCGTGAAGTATGTCTACTCGCTTCCGTATCGCCCGAATCGTTATCGCTTGCCGAATGGAGAGCTGACGCCGGCGCAGGAGCGCGGCAAGGCGATCTTTGAGAGAACGAAATACAAGAACGGCAATCCGATTCCAGAAAAAAACCAGTGTGCGTATTGCCACAGCGGCCCGAAGTACACGAACCAGCAGCAGGTCGACGTTGGTACCGGCAAGTCCACTGACCGTTCGCCGGTGATCGATGTGCCGCAGCTTCCCAACGTGGTCTATTCCGCGCCCTATCTGCACGACGGCTCGGCGCGTTCGCTGGAAGAAATCTGGACTGTGTTCAACCCGAAAGATACGCACGGCGTGAGCAACGATCTCAGGAAAGAAGAACTGAACGATCTCGTGGAATATCTGAAAACGTTATGAAGATAACACCGGGAATTTTGTTTGCGGCGCTGGCTGCGGTCGTTGTCATTGCGATCGGGATTCCGCTGGCGACTGCACAAGATATTGATATGCCCCGCTTCCGTTGGGAGAACTTTACCACCGCCAACGGCCTTCCCGACAATCACGTGTTCTGCATTCTCGTGGACGGGAATCGCATCTGGGCGGGCACGGAGAACGGGCTTGGCCGGTACCAGGACGGCGCATGGAAAATCTACCGTCCCGCCGACGGTCTGGCGCACCAGGCTGTCCTGTCCCTCGCGCTCGACAAACGTACCGGCGATCTCTGGGTGGGCACGATGGGCGGGTTGAGCCGTGTCTCCGCCGGACGCATCGATAACTTCACCCAGCTCAACTCCGGTTTGAGCAACGACATCGTCTACGGAGTCGGCGTGCAGGGAGATTTCCTATGGGTCGCGACCGCCGCCGGGGCCAGCCGCCTCAACACACGCAGCGGCCAGTGGATGCTCTTCAACGAGCGCAATACTCCGATGTATGAGATCTGGACCTATGCCGTCAGTCCAGCGGAAGACAAGGTTTACTACGCGGTGTGGGGCGGCGGAGTGCTCGAATATGACGTTAAGACCGAGCACTGGAAAGACTACAACGATCCCGACGGCGAAACCGAAATCGTGTTAATGAAGGACCAGGGGTTGATTCACGAAGTCACGACATCGGTCAGCTATGTCGACAAGATTCTCTGGGTCGCGACTTACTTCGGCGCCAGCCGTTACGACGGCCGCTACTGGCATAACTTTTTGCAGAAAGACAGCGGCTTGCCGAGTAACTTTCTGAGCCAAGTCAAGGCCGTCGACGGTAATCGCGCCTGGTTCTCGACCGACAAGGGGCTAGCTTATTACGATGGCACGAACTGGGCCGTCTATCGCCCTGCGCTCGACACTCACAAGCCGGAGATGCTGGTGCGAG
>Ga0326727_10005020_pt1 | contig 38503 bp, 44 predicted proteins | sample MB2enrmetagenome_FD_207643 | JGI IMG/M metagenome (GOLD analysis project Ga0326727, IMG submission 207643) | Lab enriched peat soil microbial communities from McLean, Ithaca, NY, United States - MB29MY | ecosystem: Environmental > Terrestrial > Soil > Wetlands > Peat | place: USA: New York...
CCTTACCCTAGCGCTCGTTGCGATCCTACTACTGCGACGAAAGAGATTACGGCAACTCAATCGTTAAGGAACCGATCATAAAGGCAATAAGATAGATTTCAGACAGAGCAACTATGGCTAGTTCAAGCAGACTTGGAGGCATCACCGAATCCGTTATTCGTGAAATGACGCGTCTGAGCGAAAGCTACGGAGCGATCAACCTATCGCAGGGCATGCCAGATTTTGATCCTCCACAAGAACTGATTGAGGCCGGAATGAATGCCATCAAGAACGGACACAATCAATATCCACTCACATGGGGACAAAAAAGTCTCAGGGATGCAATCGCAAGCAAAGTAAAAGAATACAATAAGATCGAAGCAGACCCAGAGAAGAACGTCACCGTGACCTGCGGTGCAAGTGAAGCTGTTACTTCCGCCATCTTCGGCATCACGAATCCCGGCGATACCGTTGTCGTAACTGATCCATTCTACGAGAACTATGTGCCTGATGCAATATTGGCTGGCGCGAAACTTACCTACATACCATTCAAAGGTCAAAACTTACACTTAGACGATGAACAACTGAAAACCGCCCTTGAGGAAAAACCCAAACTAATCATGCTCAACACGCCAAACAATCCCACTGGTAAAATCCTCGACACAGTATCTCTAAAGCTAATCGCGGATTTATGTGAAGAGTACGGCACCATCGCCGTCGTCGATGAAATTTACGAACACATAATTTACGATGGAAAAGAACACGTCAGTTTAGCATCAATCGGAAACATGCACAATCAAACTGTCACGGTAAGCGGCGCCTCCAAAACCTACAGTGTAACTGGCTGGCGAGTTGGCTGGGCGGTGGCTGAGGAGAACTTGTCTAACTCCATCAGAAAAATTCATGATTACCTCACAATCGGCGCTCCCACTCCGTTACAGGAAGCGCTCGTTACGGCACTGAACTTTCCACAAAAGTACTATGATCAGCTCGCAAAAATGTATGAAGCTAAGAGAAATCAAATGCTTAACCTTCTGGACGAAGCGGAGATCAAATATTACCGTCCGGAAGGCGCATACTACATATTGGCCGAAGCGCCAACCGAATTCAATGACGGTCTCGAATACGCTAACTATCTAATCAAAAACGTCGGCGTAGCCGTACTTCCGGCCAGCGCCTTATATCATGATAAAGAGCTAGGCAAACGTAAACTTCGCTTTGCCTACTGCAAAAAGGACGAGACTTTACAGGAAGTCGGAAAACGGATAAAGAAACTCAAACCTCACCAGTACTGAAATTGGCTGCGGTCATAACAATTCCTGAGTTCAACTCTGCCGAGTGCACTGCATGAAGCTAAATCCTCGATGAGAGTAAGCAGAGGGCGAGGAGAAAATGGATAAGCAGAACCGAGATTCTCTCTTAAATGATGTAAACGCATTCTGCAGCGAACTTCGTCCGACAGAAGAAATATGTTACGTCGAGCACACTTTCAATGATCAACTCATTCCACTCTGCAAGAAATATCATCTCCTCGGCGTACCGGTAACGGAAGAATACGGAGGTAGAGGCGCAGACTCACTTACCTACACGCGATCACTGGAACGTATCGGCATGGAGGGTACAGGAGTCCGCACGTTCTTCTCAGGGCATACGTCGATAGGGCAGATCCCGATCCAAATGTGGGGATCTACCGACCAAAAAGAGAGATATCTTCCACCCTCAACTAGAGGCGAGAAGATCTTGGCGTTCGGTCTAACTGAACCTGACGCTGGAAGCAACCCACTAGAGATGAAGATGAGTTACGAATTCAAAGATAACCACTACGTTCTCAATGGTGTCAAATATCTCATCTCAAACGCGGGAATAGCACACGCAATCATTGTGTTCGCGTACCCAAAAAATGGCGCGGGGAGAATCAGCGCATTCATAGTCGACACGGACAAGGAAGGATTTCTGAAACAAGACCAAACGACTAAGCTGGGAATGCCGACTTCGAATACCGCATTGTTCGAGCTACATGACTATCCAGTCCCCAAAGATAATTTGCTTGGAGACGAAGGCGATGGATTCAAAATAGCAATGTCCACATTGATGAGTGGGCGCTTAAGTGTCGCTGCCGGTTGCTTGGGCGTTATCGCTGACTGCTTAAATGAAGCCGTTAGATACGCGAAGGAACGACACCAACATGGGAAACCTATCGCTAAACATCAACTCGTCCAGGAACACATAGCGATGATGAGAACCGGGCTGGACGCCTCACGTTGTCTCGTATACAAAGCGGCATATCTCAAAAGCAAATATGATGCTGATCCAGGTAATTCAAAATTCAGATCAGTTACTGATCGAATGATCGCAGAAGCGAAGTTTTTCTCAGCCAACGCGGCGTGGGACGCTGCGGATCGAGCAGTACAAGTCTTCGGTGGAAGAGGCTACTCGTATCTCTTCCGACCTGGCCGCCATCTTCAAGATGTTAGGGTGTGTCGTATATACGAGGGAACAGATGAAATAATGAAACTGAAGATCGCATCAGCCGTTCTCGGAAAAGAGTATGAGGCCTTCCACTAGCGGCTAAGATTCAACCTTCCGCTTCAGGCAATCGAAGAATTCTTTTGTGAATTTATCGGTACTATTCTGAATCAGGCCAGGCGAAAGTTCGGTCAATAAACCTCCGAGATCAGTATCCGCTTGCCAATTTAATTGCGTAGCATTAGTGCCTAGGTCGACAAGTTGCATTGATGCATTCAATCTTACCGAGACTCCGGCTCCTTTCCCGATTGCTTCGAATCGCGAATGTGAAGGCGGAGTCTGATCCAGTAATCTGAAGGAAAATTTGAAGCTGCCACGTACGAAAGATATGCCTACTTTCATCGTTACAGTGAAATTTTCAGGATCCTTAATCTCCAGATGCTCGAGACCAGGCAAACAATTGGCGATCATTTCAGCATTAGACACGAAGTTCCATGCCTTCTTCACTGGCGCATCCAAACGGTAACTTCCCTCAATATGCATCGAAGTCACCCTACGTTCGAGTTTCTGTGCGTTAGATTACGCCTTTCTCTTTTAGCTCACGCAAGAGTGCGTCGTCGTACCCCAGTAAACGCCGTAAGACTTCAGCAGTGTGTTCTCCCAGTTCTGGCGGTGATGACTTGATTGTAGGTTCGGTTTCGGAGAACTTCATAGGGATCCCAATCTGTTTCAATTTTCCAAGTCGAGCATGCCCGACTTCAAGTAACATTTCTCTGTCTTTCACCTGCGGGTCATTGAACAATTCACTCATAGAATACACTGGGCCAGTCGGCACATCGGCTTCGATCAAGATTCGAATCCAATCGTCACGAGTCTTCGTTAAAAAAACCGCTTCAATTATGGATACTAATTCCTGCCGATGTATGATCCTCTGTGAATTGTTCGTAAATCTCGGATCGACAGCAAGTTCCTCCTTCCCCAATGCCTTACAGAGGTTTCGAAACAACTTATCGTTGCCTGCTGCGATCGTAAGGTAATTTTCATCTAAGGTTCGGAAGCACTGGTATGGAACAATCGTAGGATGTGCAGAACCTGATCGTGATGGATCTTTGCCTGTCGCGAAATAGTATCCTGCCATGTAAGTCATCCAGGAGATTGTGCTGTCGAACAGAGCAACATCCACACTCTGCCCTCGTCCTGATCTTTCACGAGCGAAAAGCGCTGAGAGAATCGCCATAGCCGCATACATTCCAGCACCCAAGTCTGACATCGCAACTCCAACTCGAACCGGAGGCCTATTTGGCTCCCCCGTCACCCCCATGAGGCCTCCCATCCCCTGCAAGACGATATCGTAACCCGCACGTTCGCGGTATCCACCTGTCTGTCCGAAGCCCGTAATGGAGCAGTAGATCAAACGAGCATTTTTCTTCGCAATGTGTGAGTAATCTATTCCTAATTTCTCCGCCGCGCCAGGTCTGAAGTTTTCAAGCAGGACATCACTCTTTTCGGCTAGAGCATAGAATATTTCTTTTCCGTCCTGAGTATCCAAGTTTAGTGTGACACTCTTCTTGTTGCGATTAACTGATAGGAAGTAAGCGCTCTCATTACCAATGAATGGAGGTCCCCACTGTCTAGTATCATCTCCTGAACCGGGGCGTTCGATTTTGATAATTTCAGCGCCCAGATCACCCAGAATCATCGAACAGAAAGGACCTGTGAGAATTCTCGAAGCATCTAAGACACGAATGCCGTCAAGTGGACCGACCAAAACGTGATCACCTACACCGCTCAGCCCGGTGAAGTTAGAAGCTGATTCATGATGTCAATGGCTCTTGCTCGGTACGTTAGGATTTGCCATTTTCCTTTTTGCAATCAAGTAACCTACGTATCCGATCATTACCGCTAAGAACTGTTCTAAGAAAGCCGATTCTGCGGCATATGATGTGGAAACGTTCGAAATCTGTGGCAGGAGGTAAGTAATCCACAGCGAAGTTAACAGTATGTACACGATGCAGCCGCCCAGAGTACTAGTTTTTCGAAGATAGTAAATTATGACAAGCCCGACGAATGAGACGGCCGGTGAAAGCATTGCTACCGGGGCTACTTCAAATCCTAGGTTCGCGATAAATTGTCCAAGAGTCAATCCGAAGACCGCTGGCATACCGAAAATTGCAACAAAAGGCGCTGCCATTTCTCCTACCGTGATCTGGTAAGCCAGCAAATGAAGTTTTGGCAGGCCTAACGATCCGGCAGCGTAAACGGCTGTGAAGATGACGAACGTTCCAAAATCCTCGAGTTTCAAATCAATAGTCTACTCCCTTGCCACATCAGTGCGAAGAGGAAGAGCCAGATGATATGAACGAAATGCCAGTAGGTTGATGTGGCTTCCACAAATCCGTGATTCTTAGGCGAATATTGACCCATAAACGCCCGTACGTCGGTATAAGCGAATGCGAGTACTCCAACCACTACATGTACTCCGTGGATTCCGGTGAGTAGGAAGAACATCGCCCCAAAGAGGTTTGTTGAGGGGGTGAGAATGTTTTCCAGAAGAAGATGAGGCCATTCAAAGCCGAATTGCAAAATGGGAAACATCGCTCCAAGGATTGTGGTTCCAATCAGGCCTGCTCTGAAAGCTTTCTGATTACCTTGCTTCAACTTCGAAATTGCCCATTCCACTAGGATACTGCTTGAGATCAAAATGAGTGTCTGGACTCGAGCAATAGTATCGCTAAGGATTGGGGTTCCGAGAGGTGGCCAGACGCCCATTCGTACTCGTATCGCGAAGTACATGGCGAAAGCTCCGCCGAATAGGAGAAGTTCTGTCATGATGATGATCTGAATCGTAAGGGTGATGTCGACTGGGAAGCCTCCAATCACGGTGTCTCTAGGAATTCGTCCGAGTTTTGATAGAGCGGCAGACCAGTTCTTCGTGTCACTGTAGAGAAATATCACTATGATAGCGACGAAGGACAGTGTCATCAAAATGCCAGCATAGAGAACCATCCCTTTCAGCAAGAGGAAAATTCCAGTCATCGCAACGCCAGTAGCGGCAGCGATTAAGACTGGCCAAAAACTATGTTCGTAATATTCCGGAATTTCCCCTTCGTGAGAAGGCTCAGCGGCGGTTCCCAAATTCAGCCCTTCGCCCAGCGTCTCTGCAATAGATATAAGTTTTCGCTAAAGCTTGCCCCCTCTTCGTCGCGTAATGGAATCGCATTTTTATTAGCAACTGTTGACTTTCGGGTGACGAAGAGTATTGGTCACTCGGAAGCTATCCGCTCTCCTTGGAATAGTGTGCGGTTTCATTCTGATCGATTACGGATTTAACTTCCTGGCCGTCGGTTTTCCAGGCGCTGAAGAGTTGACGTCGCAGTTCGTAGGAGGTAGCCTTGCTCTCGGTGGGTCAGCAGTTGTATTTCTGGCTCTATACGCGCTGCTCTCAACACCGACTACTCCTGTGACACAGGAACCCACTGGACCCGCTCCAGATATTCCTGTGGAAATCATAGTTGAAGAACAAACAGGATCTCAATATGCATTCTATAAGCACATCGAGCACATCGGATATTTCTTCACTGCCCTAGGTCTCTTCTCGGGAGCAGATCTCATTCTACAAGTCTTCATTCATCAGCTTTACAATGAGGCAAGATGGTGGATTGAGGTACTCCTGGTCACCTTCGGAGTGCTATCTTTTGCAATTTTTGGTTCTCTAGGTAGAATAGGTGCTCAAGAAGAACGTGAGATGGCCTTACGCATACAGCAAACGACTCAAACTACTCATGCAGAAACCGTAGGCTCATCTGATTCCGGATCTTCAGACGTGGCTCAAATTCCCGCCACGATTGAAGTTCGTCTCGCAGATTTCGTAAAGTCGCCGAGCGGGGACTTCGAGCGTTGTCTTTCAGAAAGGGTCTACGATATGATCCGCATCCAACCTGACATGATTTCAATTTGGAGGGAAGAGCGCCAGGAGATCCGTGCGATCTATCTCGCCGGCCCATATGAGTTAACAAGAGAATCTCTAGAAGACCAACTAAAGCGAGGAGAGGGATTGAAGGTTGGAATCGTTTCGCTGCCTCTCGATGTTATTCAAGATTTGCTTAAACCGCAGTCTCCGACTGTTTCTACGTAGTCAGCGTCAATCGCAGCAAATTAGCTTCTTGTCAAGACTGCTCGCAATATGACTGCGATCACTGCGATCGTCGTTAATGTGAAGGTTACTATTACAACCTGTTCTTTAGTCAAATAGCTTACTTCCATGGATCGCCGATGACCTTGGCTCCGTACAGCCAACTGTAAACCAGATTCGCGAGCATTATCACAACTCCGACGCCGATCAAATACGCGCCAATGCTGGCAAACAAGTTCGGTGTGGCGTATTGTACAGGATAGGTATACCAGCGTCTGGGCATTCCCTCTATCCCTAGAAGTAACATCATTGAGAACAGTAAGTAAATTCCTACTTCAGTAATTACGAATTGGATATTGCCCCACTTCTCGCTATACATTTTACCCGTCATGTATGGGAAGTAGAAGTACATGGCCGCGAAAATCGCTTGTGTAGATGCACCCAGCAACATCAAGTGAAGATGGCCGACAACCCAGTATGTGTCGTGGAGAAGATAATCGACTGGGATTGATGCGTTGAAGATGCCTGTGGCCCCAGCAAAGAAGAACGTCGAAATGAACGCAATGGCATACTTCATCGGCACCTTCAAGCTTATTCGACCTCCAATCATCGTGCCAATCCAGTTGAACACTTTGATGCCGGAAGGCACAGCGATAGCCATTGTCATAGCCATGAAAGGAAGCCTTGCCTCTATCGATAAGCCGGATGTAAACATGTGATGGGCCCAGACGCCAAAACCGAATACTCCGATCATGATGCCTGATCCAGCAATCATGCCATATCCGAAGATAGGCTTGTGTGAGAGCGCGGGAATTATTTCTGAGATCAACCCGAACGCAGGAATAATCATAATGTAAACTTCAGGGTGTCCGAAGAACCAGAACATATGTTGCCACATCAACGGATCGCCACCATACTTCGGCAAGAAGAAACCCGTGCCGGCGTTTCTGTCCAAGAGTAACATTACAAGGGCAGCAGAAAGAACTGGCGTTGCTCCAATAATGAGGAATGAGTTGACTAGAATCATCCAGACGAACAACGACATATTCCGGAACATAACGCCTGGCCCACGCAGTTTGTAGATAGTTACCACGAAGTTTACCGCGCCTAAAATCGAGGATGTACCCAAGACTAGAAGCCCGAGCAACCAAAGATCAACTCCGTAACCAGGAGAATACACCGAAAGAGGAGCATAACCGCTCCAACCAGCGTCAGGTAATCCGGCCCAAATCAACGCGCCTCCAATCGGGAACAGCCAGTAACTTAACGCGTTCAATCGCGGAAAATACATATCTTTGGCCCCAATCAATTTCGGGACAAGATAGTTCCCGAACCCAACCAGACATGGGATAACCCATAGGAAAATCATAGTCGTGCCATGAGTAGTGAACAAGCTGTCGTACACTTCAGGAGTAACCACCGCGTTACCTGGCTCCGCGAGCTGCGTTCGAATTAAGAGTGCAGCTACTCCACCTAAAAGAAAGAAGAAGAACGAGGTAGCGATGTAGAGGATCCCGATATCCGTATGATGGGTTGTTGATAGTATTCCCCTTAGGCTGGAATAGAATGCTGGTTTTTGTTTCTCTTTAACCAATTCCTGCAAGCTTCGCTCACTCATCGATTCACGGTGTCACTACGAGCTGTCCGACCATCGTATAGTGGCCGGTTCCGCAAAACTGTGTGCATTCAATCCTGTAAGTTCCAGGTGTATCGACTTCAAGCCAAAAACGATTGATGTGGCCTGGTATGGCATCAATGTGAACGCCGAGTTGATAAATGAAAAAGCTGTGCGCCACATCCAATGATATCACCTGTAATTGAATCGCCTGTCCAGCTTTAACATATAGGTAATTTTCGCTGCTATAGCCGTTCGGATAGGTAATGGTCGTCCCGTTAGGCCAAGTAATACTTGTCCCATTCGGGTACTCGAACGTCCAGTAAAATTGCCGAGCAATGACCGTAACTGTTGGAGTGTTCGGAGGTGGAGTATCAACGGCGACTAGTTGAATTGCCGAAATTACGCCAATGTAGCCTAAGACTACTGAGGTAATTATGACCGCGAGGATTTCTATCGCATGTGTCTTAGAAGTCATGGATTATTCTCCACTCTTTTCTCAGGTTTTTCGCGGTAACGAATCACGGCGTAGAAAAGCAAACCAAACACGACTATGCCGACTGCGATTCCAATGATCAAGATTTGATTGAATAATGCCCATTCGCGTTCTACCTGAGACTGGGCGTAAGCAAGAGGAAGCAAGCTGGAAAATAGTGACGCTAATATTGCTAATGTACAAGACACACGCAGGCGCGGTCGCATCCGGATCAACACGTTAAATTTGACCTGCAACTCTGGGGCTCTAATATTTAGGTTTGGATGACGATTTCGAAAGTAACCCGTCCCGGGGATTGTTGCTCATCATAAGATTCGGCAAACCTAAATGTTGCATGGGAGCGTAACGTCGTTTAAGCCACAGGCGAACTGCGCGAACATCATGAGAGAATTGGTGGAGATTTGAGTAACTCCGGAAATCGCATCGGCGACTACTTTACCGTTATGAAGCCTGCGATCGCTTTTCTCAACGTATTCGTGGGAATCGCCGCTATTCTCCTCGCTGTCGGCCTTTCCGCTCCTCTTTGGGCAATAATTTTCACTTCAGCAGCAGGTTTTCTTTCGGCGGCAGGAGCAGGAGCAATAAACTGCTACATTGATCGTGGGCTGGATAAGCAGATGACTCGTACGCGTTGGCGGCCTATTCCGGCTGGAAGAATTCCTGCCGACCAGATCTTAAGTTTGGGTCTTATCCTTTCATTTGCAGGGGTCGCTTTAGCGGCGGTTTACCTCAATATTCTTACTGCCTTCTTCATCGGTTTGGGAGTTTTCTGGTACATTTTCGTTTACACTATGTGGCTGAAACCTCGTACGAAGTGGAATATTGTAATAGGCGGTGCGGCGGGTTGCTTCTCTGCTTTGGCCGGTTGGTCAGCCGTAACCGGAGGAATAGGATTGGTCGGAATTTTAGTTGCCTCTCTTGTCTTTCTGTGGACGCCCGGACATTTTTGGGGATTGGCAATAGCAAAATCCAAGGATTATGAAAACGGTGAAGTTCCTATGCTGCCTGTTGTTGACGGTCAGACTAAGGCGAGTCTGTATACGGCTATTTCGAACATACTGCTATTCCCATTCACGATCATGCTCTATCTACTAACGGTCAGTTGGAGTAATCTCATTGGAGCCATCATAGTTGGAGTCGGAATTGTACTTCTCAACTTTAGATTTCTTCATGCTAACCTTGAACTGTCAAGAACGGCAGACACGTCGAGCGCTTGGAAGGTTTTCAAACTTTCAGTAAGCTACCTATTCCTCATACTGTTACTCACAGTGATCGGTCACATACTCTAGTCGAATCCGGCGCTAAGCTTAGAAATGTGAGCTGAACCGTCATCGGATGATTCATCTTGGCCTACGAGTTTGTCGAAGCGTTCTCTTCGGTAATGCCGCGAATTAGAATCACTCAGATTTTAGCAATCCTCGGCATTACACTCGATGTTGTAGTTAGGATCGCAACTCAGAATTTCTTCGGTCCAAGTTATGCCGACATTCCCGCAGCGCTACTTGTCGGATACTATTTTGGAAAGCGACCAAGAATTTCACGATCTCAGCAGGAGAAGTCTAAGTGGGTTAGATTGTCGTAACCATATTCACGTAACCCGCTGTCCTATCCATTTAGCTAAATCACCGATGGTTTCGTCAATAATCTGATGCCCCATGGGGTATGCCCTATAGAGCACGTCCGCTCGTGCTTGGGTCAATATTTTCGCTGCCTCGCGGCCGTACCGTACCGGAATCAATTCGTCATCGGTTCCGTGAGAAATGAACACTGCCAATCCGGATAGGTCCTCTAGTTCAAGCGATAACCCTGATTTGGTTGGAATGTATCCGCTGAGAGCCACAATCCCTCTGAACGCCTTATGATCCTGTAATCCAGCCGCGTACGCCATGACCGTTCCCTGACTGAAACCGAGCAGGAAGACCCTCTTATCGTCGACCGGATAAATTCCCCTGATCTCTTGCAGGAATTTACGAAGACGATTCAAGCTTGGAACGAAAGATTCCGAGCTAGGCGTACCTTCGCCCTGTAATCCATACCAGGCGAAACCGCCGTTCATAAATGTGAATGGTGCTCGCGGGGCGATCACAAGAAGCCCGGGGATATTCAACGATTCGATTAGGGGCGGCAGATCGGAATAATCCGCTCCCCGACCATGAAGAGCAACGATGGTAGGGTAACTCGTTCGTTCTACCGACGGGTAGAACACTCGATGTTGAAGCGACATCGCTGCAGAGCTATCCTTCTTCAAGCCAATCAACATGAGTTTGACATGTTGAGGAATTTAATTCATCCGTACAAAACTGAAACCGCATTCTATGTGCAAGCGCTTGTGTAGTCGGTTGGTAACTCGCGAGGGTACCTTGAGCTCGCAAAACTTGGATCGCACAATGATCAAGAGACCGAAAGGTTTCAATTATACGACCAGAGTCCGTGCAAGTAGAGAAGTATAACTGATGAGTGAAAAGATAACACATGTCAAGCTTAGATGCTTGGAGTGTAAAGCCAAGTTCGACAGTAAGTACGATGCATTTGACACATCCGCAATCACGGAAGTCGGACAAACCTTCCAGAATTTCATCTTCTGTCAAAGATGTGGAAAGCGTGTTTCCGTAGTTGTATTCGATATACGCAAACAAGCATAACATAACACTATGTCCAATTCGACGCGTAAGATGCTATCGCATCAACGATTTACTCTGATGAGAATGGGTTATGCAGTTCACTGAATCACTCAAATTCACTCATACCCCTGACGACGTATGGAAACGAGCTTCAGACGTGGAATCAATCCCACTTTTTTGGCACGGAACGAAATCGATACAAGTAGTTGAAAACAAACCTTCAGGATCACTGGATGTTGCTGTGCGTTTTGCGTTCGGAGGAGCCGGCAAGGCTGATGTAGCAATCGATAACACTAACCGCGTGATGACGATAGCGTACTATTCAGGGCCCTTCATAGGAACCCAGAAAATCACGGTGGAGGGCCAACAAGTAACTGCAAGCTGGGATGTCAAATTCACAGGGTTCTTTAAGTTAGTTTCCGGATGGAATGAACGACACTTCCGCAGTGGTACGGTTCATGCCCTCGAGAGACTCGGTAGTGGAAAAACCGAATAGTAAATCAGAGCATTAGTTCGCGAAACCCTCTTGCGAGACGCAAATGATGCGCCGGACCAATTTGAACCACGTCGCCAGGGTCAAGCTTTGATCTAGTAACTTTGCTTTTGAACGTGATTCCGAAGGGAGCCGCTTCCAAATCAAACTTGAATGCGATTAAGTCTGGAGTTATGAGCGTCTTGAACTCCGCTTCCCAAACAAGATCGTACATGTTATTCAACATCCAACCTTCAAAAGGCAGATCTGCAAGTTCGGTTGTTTCCGGGTTCTTCGTCTTCCAAAGAAAGTAAACTCTTACCTTCAACGACATGATCCTCAGTACGAAAGATAAGTGAAAGTTGTCCCGATTGTAACGTCATGAGCCGCAACAAAACCTGCGTTAACTTCCAAGACGTACATCGATACAGAAGTTGGAATATATATTGGACAACTGTTCGGAGTGCAGGGCTGAAGATTGGTTTCAATGAAGACTACACTTCGGTTTGAGTTAAACCAAATTATGTCTAAAGGAAATTTCATCTCCGTCATCCAGAATCCCCAGTAGTCTTCGTGATCGAATACGAATAACATTCCATGATCAGGTGGCAGATAGTTGCGGTCGGATAGTCCCTTCACTTGTTCCGAAACTGTTTCAGCTAATTCGACCGACAAGATGACGCCCCCGATCATAATGCGGGCTGTCCGCATAGGTTGCAAGAAGTAATAGTAGCCACCAACAACCGTGACTACTAGGGCAACTAATACGACCCCCACGCAGATTTTCTTGTCTAACTTCTTCAGCCTAGATCCCAGAATACTTACCACTAAACCCTATTGATATTTCTGGCTGCGTTGATCGTATCGTATGTTAACCTTTCTTGGCTCCAATGTAGAATCCTAAGCCAAAACTTCCGCCGATCGGAAATATTTGGCCTAAAAATGCCATTGAACTAACCAAGGCTGCCATTGCTCCAGCAAAAGAGGTTCCTGCCGTTGACGTGATGGTATTGTAGTTTACCGTAACAATACCGATCGATGCTAACCAAGTCAAAGCGAGCATGAACAATGCTGAGACCAGGGCTACAATTTTGAATACGACTGTAGCGATTTTCTTCAATCCATAGCCTAACAGGAAACCGAAGGTTCCGCCAAAACCAATTTGAGTGGCTAGGATTGACGCCAACCAGCCATTATCCAAGATTTACCCTTCCAAATTATGCCCGATAGCGGCGCCATTAAATCTTCGAAACGGTTGCGAGCATAAACCGTACATTACTTGTCAGGAATTGAACATATGCGTGCAAATGCACCGTGAGCGGCCTCTAAGCGCATGGGTGAGTGTTTCGAAGCAATATCTGGGATATTCGAAGCGTTCAAGTGAGAGTCTGCATGCTCGTAACTTATGCTCCCACTTTTGAACGAGCGAAAAATCACTCCTGATGAACTAACCCAAGGTCTACTTCAGTTGGGACTCAAGGAGGGTGATTCAGTCATGGTACACGCTTCGCTCGAAAAGATCGGGACTGTTGATGGAGGCGCAGCAATGGTGATTCACCGCCTACTTCGAGTCATCGGAGATAACGGAACATTACTGATGCCGACGTTCACTTCGATATCTCGTCACGGCCAGAATCACGATAATTTTAGCGCTCCCAATTGTTGGTGCGACGGGAAAGAAGAGAGACATGTGCCATTCATACCTGAATTGCAGCCTGACAAACAGCTAGGAGCAATTCCACATCGACTTTGCAGTTGGCCGCGATCAAGACGTAGCAAACATCCAGGATACTCATTTGTTGCTGTGGGGAACCATGCGGACGAAGTAGTCAGCGAGCTACGACTCGACGACCCGCTACTGCCGATTAAGAAACTGTTGAAGTACAATCCAAATATTGTTCTCGTCGGAGTTGACCTAACTGCTGCCACTGCAATTCATCTAGCTAGAGTCGGTAAGTCTTCCATGGGGGGCCTCGATGAGCGGGCTCTAACGATATCCTCGAAGGGGCTGAAATGGGTAGACATCAGAGGGCTCGGATGCAGTAACGGCTTTCAGAAATTAGCAGCTCGCGTAACGAAATGTGAGCCAAAAATGATCGGCGAAGCTAATGCCGAAGTGTATTCGATGAAGGAGCTAATTGAAGCGGGACGATCGATCTTGAAAAAAGACCAGGTCGCACTAAACTGCGATAACGCATCTTGTCTGAGCTGCGCTGCTCGCTAAACCATTCTAATTGCCTAGCGCTCAGCAAGAATCCGCCTGAGTGGGTTACAAGTAAGGTTGCTACGATCGTGTCATTGATTTAGTTGTGACGATGCTGATCTTATTCTGGGGGTATCTCATCGAAGATGTATTTCAGATCTATTCCTTGACTTTTTCTAATTGCCGCGATAACGTAGTAGGCGATGAAACTCCCAACCATGATGCCTATAATTGCACCTTCCGCGATTGCCGGTACTGGAGCAGCTGTAGTGATATATGCGTAGGTAGCCCAACCCTGTGTTACTGCCACGAATAATCCTAGCCATGTGACGATTGGTAATCCAATGTTCCTCTTGAACGAGGCGGGCATCGTTCGATCGTACAAGCCCTTGTTTAGCCATGGGAAGAACGCAAAGACCAACGCTGCGACGGTCCAGGCAGCTGGGGCTACTCCTGAGACGCTGAAGAAAACCGTAGCGAAAGAGAGAAGGTTAGGGTTCCATAGCAGCCCGTATACGTACTGTGAGAACCAGACAATTACCAGAACCACCGTCAGAATTAGAGCCTTAAGCGGAACTCTAACTTTCTCCGTTACATCAGCGAAAGCTTTTGGAAGGACTCTATCAAACGACATGGAAAAGATCAGTCGGCTGAATGCAATGTAAGGAACAACAAACCACGTGAAGGTTCCAGCAACTAATCCAGCGTTAATCAGGAAGACAAGAATCGGGTTGTTTTTGAACATGATGGACAGGAACAACGTGAATGTTGGAGGAACCGAGAAAGGTAGCGAACCTGCGGTACTTGCAGTGCCTGCCGCATCACTCATCGCGCCAAGCCAGTTTGCTCCCATCAAGTTGAATAGCGCTGCGATCAGAAACACGAACAATAGTAGAGCGACTATTATCGCCACGACGTATGGTCTCCAAACCTGGTCGGCTTTCTTAATTTCTCCTGATGCCCACACGGGGTACTGGAAGTTTGAGAAGAGAGCAAAGTAGCCTAACGAAAATCCGACCTCTAATGTTGTGAACCAGTTGAAGGAAAAACCGCTGAAGCCAGCTTGGCTGCCCAAACTTAGCACATTTGCGTACTGACCGTTACCGAATTGGCTGTCGAATGCTTGTTGGAAAGCGGTCGGGCCAGCTGAGAATCCTAAGATGATCCAAAGAAATGTGACGATCAGGCTGAAGAAGAATAGGTAGTTAATGATTTTAGTGCCTGACCGTGCGCCCAAAGCCACAGTAACCAAAGCCATAGCGATGAGAATTATGCCGACTATGAACAGCCCGTTGCCAGCGACCATCCAGTTACCTAGCGCTGTGAGAGAGGGACTGTTGTAGATCAGTCCGAGTCCTGCAAAGGTCGGAGAGAGGACACCATTGGTGAAGAGCCAAACCTGAAAGCCCATATTAAACGCGATTGCAAATCCGAGACCATACGTCACCGCGTACATAAAACCCAAGGCGGGTACCTTGGATGTGATTCTAGATATCCAAACATAGTCTCCTCCGCTTCTTGGCATTGCAGCAGAAAGTATCGACCATAGCGTCGCGAAGGCAATTCCAACTAGGCCGCTGATCAATATGACTGCGTAAAGATTTGTGCCCGGATAGAAGGTGCCGACAGATTCGAGGAGGAAGATTGTGCTTATGCCAATTTGCATAATTGAGACCGCTTGGACGAAGAGGTCGACGTGGCTGAAGCTTCGAACTAAGCCTGTTGCTTCCCTAACAAACTTTGGAGTAGTAGATGCCGTCGTTCCCAAGAAAATCGATCTGATGTTTCTCAGTGGGGGAACTTAACTTTATTCTTTCAGTGGTTTTGAGAGCTGTGTAATTCGTCAAGAAAGGTTCTTGCCTGCCTGACCGTTGGCTGCCCCGCGAAGCCTTGCGATCCGGTTCTGCAGTAAACCCAAGCCGAACCGAAGGCGGCCGAAAGCAGCCTCCCTGGAATTGAGTAGACTCCGAAATTCATGAGATTGAATGGAATTCGAGCGGAGTTCTTCACTTTAACGACCGTTCTGAGGAAATTCACTAAGTCGTCCACGTTGAATGTGTGTGTGACCACTTTCGCTAAGTCTGCTCCTTGCAATTCTATGGTTTGTACAATTCGCAATATCTCGTTCTGTCTGATCCTGGTCTGGGTGTGGCAGGAAATGAGAACTTCGCCTCCTCTCGACTTGATGAGCTGTACAAGCCTTCTTTGTCTGAGTGCCGTTCCGGGATGAGTTGAAAATTGGGTAGGTTTCGAGTCGGACTTGAGGGCGTATCTCGTCTCTGCTTGACTTCCGAAAGGTAGGGATTCATGTTTGCTGGTAAACGTGTCAAGTTCGAAATCGAGGACTTCAGCGCCGTTCTCGAGTGTTTGCAGCAATTTCTCAACACGGGTTTCCTCGTTTGTCTCAGCCAGGTTTTCATATCCGTATAGTTTCATGAAATCTGATCTTCGGTTTGAGGCAATGCATGGCTTCTCAGTCGAGATCAAGATTTTGCGTAGTTCTTTCTCTTTTAGTTGAGCGATGTTGATTTCGAAAGCATCTGCACCATTTTGTTCGGCCGACATAAGCTGTCTTAGGCATTTATTTGCAGTTGATTCTGCGATAACGGCGACTATGAACGGTTTCTGGATCGAAGTTAGCTTCATAGTCACTTCTTTTCGTAAAGATATTTCGTAACGGTATCTTCGTTCAACGTGACACCTAAGCCCGGAGTCTCGGGCAATTCGATAGTGCCGTCAGGGAGTATTTTGAAGTTCTCATTGGTCAATTCTTTATTGAGCGCTGAGTTGGATTGTGGGAATTCTGCATAAGGAGAGTTCGATGCCGCTGCGGAGAGATGTAGCGTGGCAGCCAGTCCAATGTTTGTCTTGTAGCAATGCGGTATGCATAGTATGCTCCTGTCCGCTGCCAAATCTGCGATGCGTTTGCATTCGGTTAATCCACCTGCACGCGTGACGTCTGGTTGCACTATGTCCACTTTTCCTTTATCCATGAGATCGATGAACATGAATCGGGAAGTCTGTTCTTCTCCGGCTGCGATACGAACTGTTGTTGACGCTGATAGTTTCGCGTAGCCGTCAAGATTGTCGGGGTGCAGTGCTGCTTCGAGAAAGTAGATATTGTATGGTTCAAGTTGGCGTGCGAATTTGATGGCTCCCTTAGTGTCATAGCACATGCACGCGTCAAGCATGATTTCGATTTTTTCTCCCAATTCGTCGCGGGCTAGTTTGATGAACTCCAAGGCTTTTCTGTCATCAACGCCGATGGGTTCACACTGGAATTTTGTGGCTTTGAAGTGTTGATCTTTCACTAGTTTTCGACATTTTTCTAAGACTTCACTTCCGGTTTGCGCGAATGGGTGGATGCTTGAGTAGGGCGTAACATGGTTGTTCGGTCTGCCTCCGAGTAGTCGATATGTGGGTGTCTCGTAGTGTTTGCCTGCTATATCCCATAAAGCGATGTCAATTCCGCTGAGAGTGTTCAACGTCAAACCTCGTCTGCCGTACAATATTGAACCTTGGTAGAGTTTCTCCCAGAGATATCCGATATTCAACGGGTTTTCGCCAAGGAGCAGCTGTTCCAACCCTTTAGCCCATGAATGCGAGAGGGGAGCCTCCATCATCGCTTTGACTACTGTTGGAGGGGCGTCTACTTCGCCAATGCCGACTATGCCGTCATCGGTTTCAATCCTTATGACAATGTCATCTTGCGTTCCATCACAAACGTCACGAACGTCCGGCAATCGAAGAACTAACGATTCTACCTTTGTGATCTTCATGAAGTTCGTACAATGGGGTTACTGGAGAGGATAAATCCGTTTTGATTTTCTCACAAAAAATTCAAATGTAGTGCCCGTGATTAAATAGTTGAGATTATGACCCGCTATAACGTTCACCAAGTTGAAGTGATTAGATCCGGACTTGATCATCCTGAAGGTATCAATTTTGGGTCGGACGGTCGGCTATACGCTGGAGGTTTCGCGGGACAAGTTTACGTGATGTCTCCACCCGATTTCGACCTTAAGCAATTGGCTAAGACTGAGGGCTTCTTAGGAGGGGTAGCATCTGACGCTGACCATAACCTCTACCTGTGCAATGGGACTCAGCGCAATGTACTCAAAGTTACTCAAAAAGGCGAATTTTCAATTTACTGCAACAAAGCCCCGGATGGGCCGACAATATGCCCGAACTACGGTTCGTTCGATAATCAAGGGAGCTACTACTTTTCAGATTCAGGCGATTACTGGAAGCCTAACGGAAGGCTAATCCGAATCAAACGAAGCGGCGTTGTGGAATCGCTCATAGGGGGAAACTGGCATTTTCCAAATGGCATCGCCATATCACCCATTGACGGAGCGGTCTACATGATCGAATCTACCGCCGCGGACATACTGAAAATCACTGTGAACCGCGATGGATCGGTAGGAGTACCTGAGATCTTTGCGCAACTCCAAGGTACCGTTATGGACGGATTAGCTTTCGCAAAGAACGGCAACCTGTACGTGTCCTGCTATACGCCGAATCGCATCTACGTAGTGACACCTGATCAGAACATCGAGTTACTGATCGAGGACACGACAGGCGAAATTCTGAATCAACCTACGAATATTGCATTCGAACCGAGCGGGACGAGGTTGTTCATAGCAAGTCTCGGAGGTCAACATGTGGGTGCGTTGGATGTTGGAGAGCGGGCCGCACCACTTTACTATCCAAAAATATGAGTTTCGTCAGGATCCTAGTATCAGTGTTTTTCATTATTTATGAAAACAATTCTCCAACTCCGATTTTACTTCAGTTGGAAAATCTTGTAAGATAAATTCCTAAGAAAATCATTGCCCCTCCAAGAAGTTGTCTGGTTAGTAGTTGTTCCCCAAGAATTTGCCATGCGATAACAACCGCGATCAACGGAACCAGGTTTTGGTAGATTGCCGTTCGTGCGGTTCCGATTCTTTTGACGCTCGAATACCAAATGATGTAAGCCACGGCGATCGAAAGAATTGCTGAATAGCCTATAATGCTCCAGCTTTCCAATGTTACGGTACGTAAATCCAGGGTAAGAAGAGATGGAAGAGAGCCCAAGATCACAATCGGGCTTCCCAAAATGACAGTATACGTGACGAACTGGAGGGGGCTTACTGAGGAGAGTATAGGTTTGGACAACGCGATGTATGTTGCCCAGCACACGGTTCCAGCCAGAATGAGCAGATCTCCAATGAGCGCCGAGTTACCTACGGAGCCCAGCGATCCTATATGGATCATTAGTATGATGCCGATAAGTGAAAAAATTACGCCAATCCATTCCTGATGACCTATCTTCTCGACGTGCAAAATTGAGTCGATGATCATTACGAAAATTGGAGTTGCCGCCATTATTAGCGCCGTCACACCCGCTGCTGTTCTGTAAATTCCAAGAATGAAAAGTTCTTGATAGATCCCGTTCCCAATCAGACCGATAGCGAATAGTTGAAGAAAAATGCCTCTATTTGGGCGATTGCTCTTCTTGAAACAACTGAGAATGATCAGGAACACACTTGCTACAATCGCCCTGAAGCAATTGAACACAAGAGGATTCATTTCCAAAAGGGCTATTTTGACTATCGTAAAGTTGACGCCCCAGATAACTACGACTAAAACCAGAAGCATGTCGATTACTGTTAGAGAACTGATCCCAGTCTTCATTCCTGAACCCGCATGCTCGTCCTTACTGAAAGGCACCGTGATTCGGATGATTATGTAATTCTTGACAGGAAGGCCTGGTAAGTCTTCTGTATCCCATCCTCCATTGAGTAACGTGGTTCGAATCCAATCTCGTTCTTCAACGACGACGTATCGTACCTCCATGGAATTCCAAATTTACCGCCTTCAACGTCAAGTTTTGACTTCGAAATTTTACGCAAAAAATTAACGCCGTCGATCACCGGCCTCACATCTCCCTGGGTGTTGAAGACACGGGACCTCGTCTTTTTCGGCAAGTCACAAGACATGACAACGAGTCTCGAAACATCTTCCACGTATTCCCAGTCGACAATATCATCTCCATACGGCACTGTGTACGCCTCGCCTCGAGCGGCCATTTCGATCATCTTGGTGGTGAAGGAGCTCTTTCCGCGAAGTCTCCCCACTCCGTAGACTGCAGTAAATCTAAATCCGATGCTATCCACTGAGTACTTGTCGAAGTAATGTTTGGCCAAGTATTCGTTAAGCGATTTACACGCGCCGTACACACTTACCGGATGATGTGGTGCATCATTTTGTACCGATTTATTTCCGTACAGCTCTGGAGGTCCAAACACTGCGATTGAGCTGGCCCACACTAAACGGCGAACGTCGTGAATTCTACAGGCTTCTAGAATGTTAAGTGTGCCTTGACAGTTGGTCTTCAACGCCATTGAAGGATTAGCGTCGGAAGCGGGGATCTGGAGTGAAGCAAAGTGTGCGATCACATCAATCTTGTGCGTCCTAATCGTGTCCAGCAGTAAGGGAAGATCAAGGATGTCACCTGAAACTCGGACTACTTTCTTCAATTTCTCAGAGTCGAGGGCGTCCTTCAAGATTTGATCGTCGGTAGAAGCGTCGAAGCTGACTACGCCGTCATTTCGGGATAGAAGATCCCTTATGGTGTACGCACCGATGAATCCTGTTCCGCCGGTGACAAGGTAGTTCATTAGTGTCGCTTCACCAAGTGGAAATTGGTCATACTTGAAGTTTCGAACGCTCAACTCGAGGACATGCAGTTCGCTTAAGTCAGAGCATTATGTGAAAGGCAGTTTGATCTGAATGAAGGCAGTAGTGAAAGACAAACCGCAGCCCGGAATTACAGTTAAGGAGGTGCCGACGCCGGTATTCGGTGCTAATGACGTTCTGCTCAAAGTTAGTAGAGCCTCAATCTGTGGGAGCGATCTTGGTCTTTATGATTATACACAGGCCTACGCAGGATTCGCCAAATTACCGCGCATACCCGGGCATGAATTTGCTGGCGAAATAGCTGACGTGGGCGCCAATGTTACTGAGTTCGTCAAGGGGGAAAGAGTAGTTGCAGAATCTGTGATCGGTTGTGGACAATGCAAGTTCTGCCGTGAAGGCCAGACGAATCTTTGCGTGAATTTCTCAATTATGGGGATGCACAGAGATGGAGGGTTCTCAGAATTTACCGTCGTTCCGAGCAGACACCTGCATCGTTTAAGAGGAAAAATAGACTTTGCCGAGGCAGCCCTCATAGAACCTCTCTCTGTCCTTTGTCACGCGATATTCGACATCTGCCGAATTGAACCTCCCGACTTTGTTAGTATCATAGGGCCAGGGCCGATCGGATTGTTAGCGGCAGAAGTTGCCCGTGCGTCAGGGTCGAATAGAATTCTAATCAGTGGCATTGAGATTGACAAAGAACGCCTCGAACTCGCTCGTCGACTTGGGTTCAGAACGATCTCTTCAACTGAAACTGACTCGGTCAAGGAAACGTTGGACTCCACAAACGGATCAGGTGCTGACGTTGCAATCGTCGCGGCTGGGTCAGGTCAAGCTTTGGTTAACGCATGTGATATGGTAAGGCAAGGAGGTAAGGTTCTCAGCATCGGAATTTTCGCGAAACCTGTCGAACTTAACATTACTAATCTGGTGAGACGACAAATTTCCTTGCACGGAACGTTCGCTTCAAACTGGAAGAATTACGAGGAGGCAATGAATCTGGTCGAGTACGGGAAAATAGACTTGAAGCCCCTCATCACGCATCATTTCCCAATAGACGCCGCAACTTCCGCTTTTGAAATCGCTAAGAGTAAAGAAGGATGCAAAGTCCAGATAACTATGTGATCCTCTTATTTCACTCTGTATTTCTGAATCGCTGCCTCCTCAAGATCTATGCCTAGTCCAGGTTTTTGAGGTAGAGCGATTTCTCCTCGAACCATCTCAAGTTCGCCTTTGACAAGTTCTTTCCGAATTGCTGATTCTGACAGCTCCCCAGGCAAGTATTCAATGAATGGACAATTAGATGAAGCCGCGGCAAGGTGTGCTGAAGCGGCAATGCCTATTCCCGTCTTCCAGCAGTGCGGAACGATGATGCGCCCTCTTAGATTAGCATACTCGATAACGCGTCTCGCTTCCGTTATGCCTCCCACTCGTCCTATGTCTGGTTGAGCCACATCGACATTGCCTCGGTCTATTAGATCCTGGAACTCAAATCGAGTCTGCAGCCATTCGCCTGCAGCAATCCTGATCGGGCTTCTTTGCGCTAGTTTAGCGCAACCGTCCAGGTCATCTGTGGCCACAGGAGTTTCAATGAAGAATATGTCGTAGGGTTCGAGCGTTTCGATGACCTGCAGTGCGGTTCGCCAATCATTCCAAGCATAGGCCACGTCAACCATAAGTGTCATGTTCGGACCGACAGCTTCCCTGCAAGAAGCAACTATCTTTGTGACTTCAGAATTATCTTCCTGAAGCCCACCATGAGAGTAAGGGCCGTTCACGCATACTTCCAGTTTTGCGGCCGTAAACCCAAATTTTTTGGCTTGCACTAATTTCTCTTGAAGATTTGAAGCATAATCCTCCAACGTATTCCCGTTTGGCAGAAGGCTAGCGTAGGGACGTATGCTTGTATGCCTGGCTCCACCAAGCAATTCCCAAATCGGTTTCTGCAGCGCTTTTCCCTTAATGTCCCAAAGAGCCATATCCAAAGCACCGATTGCGCAGATACCAAGACCTCTCCTTCCAGGCATCGCTGTCGAAGTGTACATACGATCCCAGAGGGCTTCAGTCTGCAACGGATCCTGACCCAACAGTAACTCTCGAAGCCCCAACGCCATAATGTGCGTTCCAGGCGATTCAATGTACGCCTTCGTAGCCCACGGATTAGTATCCGTCTCCCCTATTCCAACAATTCCTTCATCCGTATGTACCTTAACCACAATATCGTCCTGCGCTGAACTACACGCTTGACTATCGTAGTCAGGCACCAACAAAACATAAGACTCGACGTTTGTAATCTTCAAAGCGGCTCGACTGATCGAGCATTACAAAAGGCCGTAAAAAGTCTATGCAAGCTAATCACGCCATGAATCTGCATGTCAATTCCATACATAGAATTATCAATCAGTAGTCCCGTCTGTCGACCGGGAGATACAAATCAGCAATGAAGTTCACAATCGGTTACGCCTCGCAACCCGACCTATACCATCCAAGGATTTTGCTGGAACATGCCACTCTAGCTGAACGAGCTGGATTCGAGACGCTGTGGGTAAGTGACCACTTTCATCCGTGGTCGCATACAGGTGCACAGGAGAGCAACACATGGGTCTTCATCGGAGCGGCTGCAGCAAGAACAAACAAGATCAGTTTTGGTACAGCCGTCACCTGCCCACTATTCAGATACAACCCAGCAATCACTGCGCAAGCATTCGCTAGCTTACGCGCAATGTTCCCCAATCGAATATTCTTAGGAGTCGGATCAGGAGAAGCGATGAACGAAATTCCAGTCGGATACGAATGGCCCTCACTAAGAGAAAGGATAGAACGACTGGAAGAAGCAATTCGAATCATGAAGATGCTCTGGTCAAAAGATTTCGTAACGTTCAATGGCAAATATTACAAACTGCGCAAGGCAAAGCTTTACACCAAACCTGAAACAGAAGTACCACTATACGTGGCAGGATTCGGACCAAAAGTCGCGAAAATAGCCGGCAAATACGCGGACGGATTCTTGACAACCCTCGTAGATCCTGAGAAACTCAAAAACGTCCTCCTCACCGCCCTCGCAGAAGGAGCCAAAGAAACTGGACGTGATCCAGAAAAAATCGAACGAGCAGTCGAATTAGGTGTCTCTTACGACCAAGACTTTGATAGAGCGATTAAGAAAGTACGATTCTGGAGAGGTAACCTATTTCCATTCATGTTCAAGTTACCCATATATGACCCCAGAGAGATCGAAGAAATGGGCCAGATGGTATCCGATGAAGCCCTAGCCAAAGCATTTTTCATCGGAACCAAACCTGAAGACCTCCTCAAACCCATAGATCGAGCTGTAAAGATGGGATTCAACCACATCTATCTCCAAAGCACAAGTCCAGACGAAGAAAAATTCCTTAAAATGGCGGCGAAAGAAATCGTACCCTACGTGAAATCCACCTACGGAACTAGTAAGAAGGTTACGACGCAAAGACGAAGAAAATCTTGAAAATCACACTCACCGGATCATTACTGTGAAAGCATGAAGTTCCTTATCCTCGGCGCAGGATCTCTCGGCTTGATATATGGCGGGTTGCTCGATATCGCCGGCCATAACGTAACCCTAGTTGCTCGCGGAAAAAACTACGAAGCCCTGAAGAATAAGGGGCTCACGATCAGGACTTCAGAAGGTGAAATAAATCGGCGTCTAAACGTAGTTTCCACACCCAAAGCTGTTGAAGCGGCTGACGTAGCTTTTTTGACCGTCAAGTCACGTGACACAGAGAGCGTCCTTAACACTTCAACACATCTCTTCGGCAAAACATTGTTCGTTTCCTTACAGAACGCCGCTGAGAAGGATGAGATACTTTCAAGGTACGCTGGTTCAAGTTACGTCATCGGAGGCGTATCGACTGTTGGAGCGACCCTAACTGAACCTGGAATTGTCGACTACACTGCAGTTGGATACACTTGGTTAGGTGAAATACCGAAAGGAAAGAGCGAGCGAGTAAAAGAAATCGTTGAAATCTTGAATCAGGCGCGCATACCTACAGACCAAGCGACTAACATAACCGAAATTAAATGGGCAAAATTGGTTGTTTACTGTGCTAACGCCGGACTAGCATCCCTAACCCGACTAAGCACGAATGAGTCACTCCAAGACCCTGCTCTCACAGAAGTCTTCCTAAAAATAGTCAAAGAAGGAGGGGAGGTCATGAAAGCAGTTGGATTACTTCCGGACAACCCTCCTCATTTACTTCCAATCAAGAGAATTCTCGAATCACAAGAAGAGGAAATAGTCCAGGAGTTTACGGATCGGGCCCGTAAGAGTCACGATGAAAAGAGGGTGTCTGTGTCAATGCTCCAGGACGTGCTGAATAACAAAGAAATAGAAGTCGAAGAGACCTTTGGATACATAATGAAAATTGCTCAATCGAAGAATGTTGAGATTCCCACTCTTCGGATTATCTACGCGCTCCTGCGAGGGCTTAATCGCCACACTCTAAACAATTCGAATTAGAACGATACGTATTCGAACCACAACGTTTTTTCGAGACCGGGAATGGAAAACGAACGGAGACGCCTGCTACGACGAAAAAGTCTTCAATTCCAAAGTGCTCAAACTGTCATGGAAACCTGACGTACATCGTCGAGTTTCAACGTTGGTACTGCAAGCGCTGTGAACGTTACGAAATATAATTTGAATTGTCAAGATAAATTCTATCGGTAATAGCAGTGCAAAGATCATTTCAACATCACATGTTGCGAGAAATCCACGAACAACCAGACGCATTAGCTAGGACTCTGAAAGAGGAGTGGACCGAAGCAAAACGAATCGCTGAAACTCTTGACGCCGAAGACCTAAAACTGATTTACCTTACCGGAAGTGGAACAAGTTACCATGCCTGCTTAGCAGTCAACTACACAATATCCACCATGACCTCCATTCTGTCGAGCACCCTCCCTGCCTCCGAATTCGCATCATGGACCACGCAAGCTCATACCGACACCGTTCTCATAGCGATCTCGCAATCAGGTGAGAGCACTGATGTAATTAACGCAGCAAATTCAGCGATTCAATCAGGAATGCGCACGATAGCCGTCACGAATACCCCGGAGAGTTCACTCGCGCGAATCTGTGACCTCAAGCTTTTCTCACGTGCGGGGCCTGAAAAGGCGATAACTGCAACAAAGAGCTTCACCTGCACAATACTCGCAGCTCAACTTCTCATTCTGGAACTGGCGAAGTTAATAGAATCACTTCCACGATACGACGCTCTCATCTCGATGATTAACCAAATCCCTCAACTCGTTGAACGATCGATACAGCTCTCCGAGGGAGATACGAGAACAATTGCTGAGACATACAAGGATAAAGAATTCTTCTTTGTACTAGGCAGTGGTCCAAATTATGCAACGGCGCTCGAAGGAGCATTGAAGCTGAAAGAGAGTAGTAACGTTTACGCCGAGGGGTTCGCGACACGAGAATTCCTTCATGGACCGATGCAGTTAGTTGATAGAAGAACACCTATCTTGATATTGGAGAATCCCGGAAAGAGTGACGAAGTCATGAAATTAGCCGAGAGTTTCGAACGTTTCGAGGCGCCTGTGGTCATAATTCATTCGAAGGATAATTCAATAGATGGGAAACACTTCAGAACAGTAGGGGGCGTGGATGAAATATTCCTACCCTTGGTCGATGTGATACCGCTACAGCTTTACTCGTATTACTCATCGGTGGCAAGAGGTCTAAACCCTGATAATCCACCCAAATTGAAGAAGGTCGTAAGATGACAAACGTGAAAGCGATAATTTTCGCAATCGACGATGTACTCTATGATGCCTTCCTACAAAAATCCAACGCGCGATTAAGCGCTGTCAAAGCCATGATTGAAGTGGGCTTACCTGTTGACGTCGAGACAGGATACCGAAAATTGGAAGAAATCGTAAAGGAACTTGGACCAAACAACAACAAGCACTTTGACCGCCTCCTGGAGAAGCTTGGTCTAAAATGGGATCCCGCCGTAGTAGCTGCAGGAGTAGTCGCCTACCGTAACACGAACCCAGTGTTTCTCAAACCCTATCCGGACACAGTACCAACGCTGCTCCGACTTAGAGAAATGGGATTGAAACTTGGAGTTGCCTCATCAGGCAGATCGGTCAAAGAGTGGGAGAAGCTGATCAATCTAGGCTTGCAACATCTTTTCCAAGCCGTTGTCGTATCAGAAGACCTGAAGCTTAACCAATTGACGGAACAAGTCCTAGAACAAGTCACTCGCCAGTTGAACGTAGGCAAAGCTGAAACCGCTTACGTAGGAGTCAACCCTGATAGCGAGATAAACGTGGCAAACCGAGCGGGACTAACCACGATAAGATTGCGAAAAGGCGAAGCAAAGCTTGAGAAAGGAACAAGCAATCCGCGATATGAGATCAACAAGCTCTCTGAAATCATCCAACTAATTTCACAACTTTGATTCGGAACCATCCAGGGGAATCGTTTTCTGCCTCATTTGTCAATACGTCACTGTACTCTGTATTTTTCTACAATATTCTCATATGAATCCTGCAATAATGCCAAGATTATCTAACGTTTTCCGGTCCGTGAACTGACCGAAATCTATTTACCGTTTTTCAGCACGGATCGAGATTAGTTGTGTGTTTCAAGAAATGAGCAAAGTTGATGAGAGAACAAAATCAGAGATAATGGATCAGCCTAGATCTCTCCGTGCGACGATACAAAAAGAATCATCGAAGATTGACCATGCGGCCAAGATGATCTTGGATCATGGTTGCAAGAGAATATTCTTGGTGGCAATGGGATCCTCTTACTCGGCCGCCCTGATCGCGAAAGTGTTTGCTGACTCAACCCTAAGCATCCCCGTTGAAGTGTATCGCGGATATGAACTTGAATTTGAGATGCCGATCGCCTTAGGTAAAGAATCGTGCGTCGTACCAATTTCCTTCAGTGGAGAAACAGAAGATGTAGTTTCAGCTCTGAGATTCGCACGTAAGCGCGGCGCGTACATAGTATCGGTTTCCGGACCCGAAGAGAGCACTCTCGTCAAGGAGGCTGATCAGGCTTTGCAAATAACTTCCGAAGACACGAAGGCGATGGTCGCGGCACATCTCAGTCAAATAGCGGTACTGTACTTACTCATCGGATTCCTCGCCAAATATCACGACAAATCAAACAAGGTCGTCCAAATCACAAAAGAACTAAATGATATTACCGCTAAGTTGCCCGAAATCATTGAACGCGAAGAAGACGCAGCTAGAAAAATTGCTGAATCGGTCAAGGGCAAAGAATTATTCTATGTTATAAGCGGTGGACCGACTTTTGGGTTAGCGTACAAACTAGCCATGACTGAGATTACTGAGAACGCGTGGGCACATGGAATCGTACAATACGCAGGAGAGTTCAGACACGGAATCGTCGAACAGATGGGGGAGGGATTGCCTGTGATCTTCCTTATCGGAACAGACGCTTCTCAAGTCGACCTAAAACGCGAGCTTGAAACATGTAAGAAACTTGGAGCACATACCATCGTATGGGACGCAAAAGATTTCCCTAAAACGGATCAATACCTAACGCCATTCTACTTAGCTATCCCAACAGAATGGTTCGTTTATCATCTCTCGCTACTCCGAGGAAAACCCCCCTCCTCGAGAAGATACATGGGTTCAGTAATTCCGTACGCGAACATGAAAAAACTCAAAAAATAGTGTATACGCAATGGTAAAAGTGATTTCTGTTGGCAACACTTGCCTCGACATTATCCTACGATACGTAGATCAAATGCCTGACTGGGGAACTGAAAAATTCTGTCAAGAATCAGAGACACGTTTCGCTGGTCAAGCAACAAATTTCGCAATTGCTTCAGCCAAGCTTTCAAACAAGACTTACCTTGTCAGCAGTATCGGAAATGATTTAATCGGGAAAAACTTCAGCTCCGAATTCAACCAACTTTCGTCCCTTGACTGCAGTTTTTTAGGGTAGAAAGCCAGCCGACAGGATTCACAGTAGTCCTCGTTCGAGCAGACGGCGAAAGACTCTTCATCGCTAATTTGGGTCACCAAAACTTGTACTCGCTTAAACCTGATTGGAAAAGTATTCTCGACCTGATCGCTCCGGGCGACTTCTTACATGTCTCAGGATACTTCATGTTGCCAAAACTACGAACGGAATTACTTGAGTTCTTCGTAGATACTCAAGAACGAAAAGCGAGAATCTCCTTTGACCCCGGGTGGGATTCAAACGGATTCAACGAAACCAGTAGAACCGAACTATTCCAATTGCTTCCGCATGTAGATTTCTTTGAACCCAATGAAGCAGAGCTTAAAGCGATTTCAAGAAAACCAACAATCGCTGAATCCATCCAAGAGCTATCTGCACACTATGATGGAGTGGTCGCATTGAAACTAGGCGAATTGGGGAGCCGAATATATGCCCGTGGACAAATCATTGGTGACGCTAAATCGTTCCCAACGCAAGTGATCGACTCAACTGGAGCAGGTGACGTGTTCGACGCCGGATTCATACATGGAATAATAAAGAAACAGGATTTTCTCGAAGCCGCGAGAATTGGAAATGCTGCAGCCTCTATACTAATCAGTCGGAAAGGTGCGGGGCACGTTAGATTTCCAACACTTATCGAGATCACAAATCTTCACTAAAGTGCAGCATCTATAACTCGGTCAGGTGATGACGGGTTTTATCCCCGTCATCTCACAATATTCCTCAAGTTGTTGCGATACGTCTCCTAAGCCCAGCATCCAGTGATGACTCATGCCCTCAGCTTTACGGAGAAATTCTCGCCAGTGGACTTTGAATCTGACGTTAGCAACTACTCCGCCGTGAAACACTTCTCTAGCGGATACACTCTCGCCAGCGGCTATCAGCATACGGTATGAATCTCGACGACCCGTTAGACTAGCGATAGTAACCGGACCAGGCTTTACCTGATAGACAAGGCTCACTCCCTTATGCGATGAACGATCAGGTTGGAGACTGATCCTGCTTCGTGCTTCGGCAAGGCTCGGTGCACCAACTCCGTAATGAGCAACCAGTAATGCATCTTCCTCTTCGAGTATGCCCAATAATTCTCCGTGGAATGCAGGTTTACCAGTTAGCAGAGAGAGCAGATAGAGCGTCAACGTGGAATGTACGTCTGCTTCGCACCCAGCCGGGATACCCTCCTCGTTTAGCAGCGCAAAACCAAGATTCGGGAGACCGATCAGTTCATTCCAATCCTCAAGTGCAATTGCATCCAAATGTCTCTCTTCCACGATTCGTTTCATAGCGAGGTAAGTCTTCACGCCTTCGTTGATCTGTTCCTCGTTAACCGACACCGCCCCCATGCCCTCGCTAACCTTCTTCCAAATCGGGCTCACCTCTCTATCCTGTATGGAAGAGACGGTTGTCACAAATTGATGCATGCTGACGCTAACTACACGGGCACCCAACTTTCGATGGAGTTCAATTTCATCGAACGCCGCTTGAGTTTGACCTTTAATGTGTGGATAACCGACGACTCCTATGCGGCTATTAGCTATCTTTCTCTTCGCTGCAGACACTCTGGATAGAGATACTATTTCTTGGACGGCACGAAGATCATCAAGGTTACCATAAACGGGTCTATAGTATTGTCCGATCTCGGTGAGGATATCTGAAAGTTGCTGCACGCCGGCTATCGAACCAGTATCATAATCGTTAGTGCCCCATAGGATTGCAGGTAAACCCGACTGTTCAAGCAAGGAACTAGCAAATGTATCATCTGCGTAGGTCGCATAGAGAATGCAAATCGCATCAAGCTCCTGCTTCGCAAACTCTCTTCCAACTCGGATACCTTCATCATCACTATCGATTGGGCGAGGTGCGTGGATAACGCTCAGTCCGGTTGCTCTAAGCGCTGCGGCTCCTTGAGATAATACTTTTCCAGCGTTCTCTGCTCCGACTTCAAACGGGCTTACTATGGTTGCTAGGCCAATCTTTGGTGTAACGCTATTCAATTAATTCACCGCGGCTCACCTAGAAACGATCGAATATAATTATTCGCTGATCGGGATCGTCTCGGCTGCCATCAGGCGCTTTTCATTTCTCTTTAATATCTGTCACAGTATACCCTTGTGGTGTGTTTGAAATGGCAAAGCAACTTGATGGGAAGGTTGCAATCGTGACCGGTGCGAGCTATGGCATAGGGAAAGCAATCGCGGATCTCTTCTCCATCGAGGGGGCGAAAGTGATTCTTGCTGCGCGCGATGAAACCAAAGGAAAGGCCGCCTTGGAAGACGTGCGAAGGAGAACCGACGCGATCTTCGTCAAGACCGATGTCTCAAAATCCTCTGAAGTTAAAAAGTTGGTTGACGAGGCCATCGCCAAGTTCGGACGCATAGATATACTCGTCAACAACGCGGCGGTAGCTCCGCTAGGGACTATTCTTGATTCTACGGAAGAAACGTGGGACTATACGATCGACGTTAACCTCAAGGGAGTATTTCTATGTTGCAAATACGTTATCCCACACATGCTACGAAACCGAGGCGGATCCATAATTAACATAGGTTCCATAAACTCGTTCATGGCAATGGAGAACGAAGCTGTCTATGATGCTTCAAAGGGGGGCGTCTTAATGCTTACGAGAGCAATCGCTCTTGACTTCGCTAAATCCAACATAAGAGCCAACTGTATCTGTCCGGGCGCAATTGAAACCCCTCTCCTCATGTCACAACTAAAAATGGCTCCGGATCCTGAGAAGGTAACCAAGGATCTGATAGCGAAGCATCCTGTAGGTCGTATGGGGAAACCTGAAGAGATCGCTAAAGCTGCACTATTTCTAGCAACCGACTCCTCATCCTTCATTACGGGAACGACGTTAGCAGTCGATGGCGGAATACTCGCAGGCTGGCCATCGTAGGTTGTCACTAATCGGCCATCGGTCAGTCCAGAGGGATTGACACATGGCGAAATTCAACATCGACAAGGTAACCCCTAGTTCGGGGACTGAGAACTATTTTGTCGGGAAAGCCCGGATAAGAGCTGTAATCAATGAATCTGTAACCAAAGATGTCGAAGTCTCCCTGGTAAGTTTCGAGGACGGAGCCCGGACGAAGATACATTATCACGACTCCGACCAGGTATTAGTGACGGCCGAAGGTGAGGGCGTTCTAGCCGTACAAACCAAAGTTCAGCTTGATGAAGATGGCAAAGCGCAGGTTACATTCGGCGAAGTCCAGCAACTCAAGAAGGGCGATTTCGTTTGCATACCTGCCTTCTTATGGCACTGGCACGGGGCCAAAAAAGGCGAGAACTTCTCACATTACCAAATAAAACGACCCTGCAAAACCGTCTGGCTGGAGTGAAAATGCCCGTTAGCCTAGGACGTTCGGCTGATTGAATCGAGTTTGAATCCAAGCGCAAAGATTAGCTACCTAAGAAATTACGCATGACAAGTTTGGTCCGTGTGTTCAAACGATAAAGTCACTGTAAGGACTAATTTCAGAGTCTGAGAACCGCAAACGTTGATGTTGAAGTCAACACGTGAATCACTGCAAGCCATAATACGATAACTGTGAGCCCTAGGTGAATGTAGTTGAGCCGTCTGAATGTTCTATCTCCACGTTTCCGCTCGAGCGCAATTCCTGATAGGCCCAAAACCAAGAGCAGTGCGAAAGCCGCTACACCAGCAAGGTAACCATAGAAGAATGATCCTATCGCCCAGAGAAATACGATTCCGTGAAGCCCGGCAAATGCTGTTACAAGAACAGATAGAATGACATGCAACGTACGCCAAGTACTAATTCGTTCTCGCAATTCTGCCTGAAGATCATTATGAGATCTAGTCAGAGCGCGTCCATGGGTTGTCGTCCAAGTCTTCATAAAACTCTGAACGATAAGAATCACTGAAATTGATAGAGCAATCCAGCCAAGATCTCCACCAAAGCCACCAAACCAAAAGCGTGGAAAGATGGCGAACAATGTTATGGTCAGGATTGCGATTACTAGCAACACTATGGATCGCAGAATTCTTCACTCCGGTCGTTACAGTTTCTTTTCCAAACGTTCGGCGGCCGTTTTGTTGATCAACGGTCCGTTTACGATCGAATTATTGCTGGTAATCATCATGTTGCCTTCGCTGGTCTTAATCCAGGTACTTCTCAGTCCTATCTTTACCACTTGACCTTTGAATCCGCTAAATTCGATCAAATCGTTGACCCTGAGCGTATTGTCGAGTAGCAGCAGGATGCCTGAAATAACGTTCGAGAGAGTCGTTTGAAGCGCCAAAGAAAATGCTACGGCTATAATGCCTGAGATTGTCAGGGTTGTGAATTGTGATGCTAGACCGATAATGTGAACGACTGCTCCTATCGCGAGCACGGCTATTAACAGCCATATCCATTCCTTAATGAGACGAATCTGACCCGTCAACAGTCCGGCTCGCCTGGCCGCTGGTGTAATCACTCTAATGAGAAATTCTCCGAATAGCCAGAATCCTACAATGGTGACAGCCAAATTAACAATCAGAAGTAATGCTGTGTCAGCCATCTAGTCACGCGCCATTTTCTGACTACTTTAGACTCTGTTTGCGGGCATTACATATGAGTACTCTGGTTACATTAGGGGTTGTATCAAAGGGGCAAAGTATGATTAATGTCCGAGCAAGTCGTCTGGCGGAAGTCTAGTTCATGACTCTGGACCTGTTGACTTGCGTTTTCCTGATTGTCGAATTTGTAATCAGTATTTGGAACGGCTATGCTTCAGGTGTGAACTGGTCTGCCGCTGATTCCTTTGTTACCAAAGCCCTCAGCGCGATAACGCTTGTGTTTGCTTTTGCTGGTACGACATATGTCATCATTACTGTCGGGGCGGTTATACTGAACTACTTGAATTTCATCGATCAGACCGTTGCTGTACTAATGTTAGGCTATAACTACCTCGTGCTCGGAGGAGTCATTACAGTCTTAGGGATAGTGATCGCCCTAGAATCTATTATTATAGCGTATAGAACTCGAAGTATAGGATCAGCACTTATCGCAATCTTCAACACTGCCGTCAGCGCATTCAACGTGTTCTCTTACGCCAGCCAATTCAGTATGGTCACGAATATGATTTCCTCCGAATCCAGAAGCGAAAGCAAAGACGATCAAGGTCAACTAATCCTTATCATTCTTGGTCTAGCGCTTGTTGGCTTGCTAATAACGATCGCAGCCTTCGAAGCAGGCGTACGACGTGGAAGAGAATACTAGGCGACGGCCTCGTGAGGCCCTAAATGTTTGAATCCTGTTAGAACCACCTTGAACTATTAAAGGAAGATACGAAAGAGAAGCAAATAGATCGTAATCGCCGCTATGGGCATTAATCTTATGGCATAGTGTTGGATTCGCTCGGACCTTAATTCATTTTTTCTATGATGACAATCAAGCTCCAGAACGCCGATTACCAACGATGATATGATTATGATGTATGTAGCTATCATGAACTTGTCTGCAAAAGTGAGATACCCCAGCGGCGGCACGTCATTGTCCAAGCTGAATTGGAAGAGTACCGCTGCAATAAGACATGTGGCCGTCAACAGAACCCTGTTCTCGAGAACTGAACTAGTTTTACCGTACATGAGCATGCCAATTAGCGATATGAATGTCAAGAAAAAAACTGGAATAAAGACCTCAAAACCGAACGTTGGTGCTCTTTCCAAATTAACTGAGAAAACATATTGCGAATATGTCTGATTATAGACCTGATAATAATGGCTCATCACTGTCTGATTCCAACCAGCTATATTCCACCCCACGACGACGATCGATGGATCTAATCCGCTGCCGCTAGGGTCTACCTGATACGTCAGGTTCTGCTCGGTTAAGGTAGTGTCCTCAATGCGTATCGATAGTACTTGAGAATCGAACGGGTAATCCTGCAAATTCAAGTTGCCATAGAGGCCTGCTTGAATGCGCCAGAACTTTGAAGTCGACGTATTTTCCTCTAAACGCATAGACTGCGCTCTACCATTCATGAACTCGAAGGATCCCAATTTGCAGCCAGGCTTAACGCATTCCATGGACAAGTAGAAGTCCATCGTGTACGTCCCGGATTTGAGGTCGAATTCCCCTATGTTAAGCACGTAAATTCCAACCTTTACCAAGTTCGCGTTAGGGATCGAGTTGGTTTGCGCGTATGCGGCGGGAGGACCGGACGTGAAACATAGGATGAGCATTAACAAAATCGTGCCGAGGAAAGCGTATCGGAGTATTCGAGTCATGCTAAACATAACTTAGGCACTCGGAGATTTGCAATAGTGTAATTGGCATTGTGGATAACTGTTTCTACAGTAAGCGAACGATACTGCTACACGTTCCGTGTGGGTCGCTAACTCTCTGAAGCCAAATTCTTTGTCAGTTCATCCAGTCCTATATTTAGTACAACAATAATCTTCGTTCGTGAATGCAAGCCGCCAACCAATCTTACTTTAGAAGACGGTCTTCGCAACCTCTTCGCTAACCATCTAACGATCTCTCTGTTCGCCTTACCACTGGTCGGTGGAGCGGCTACATTCATCCTTAGAGCCCCGTCGGAATCAACCACCAACTCCGTTTTTCGACTGTTCGGCTTGACCTGAATCGAAAATTTAACGCCGCCGTCGAATTCTTGAAATTCCAAACCTGAAACTGAAGGATTTAAGACGCGTATAATTGAGTAGTGGAACGATGGCGAAACTCGTAATTTATAGTGGCCCACTAGTGATTTTACCTTGAAAACCGAATTCGACGTAACCCTAGAACAGATCAAAGATTACAACTTCACAGTGACTTTCGATGACGAATCCTTGCCACATATTACAATAGATGAGCCGACGCCAATTGGAACGGGTGAAGGACCAAGTTCCTCTAGACTACTTGCAACCGCGGTTGGACATTGTATGAGTGCAAGTCTACTCTTTTGTCTCCAAAAATCTCGTATACCGATGAAACATATCTCGACCAAAGTGCACTCCACCTTGGCTAGGAACGAACCCGGGAAATGGCGAGTACAGAGCCTAGGAGTGAATATTAAGGCTGAACCGGTTACTGAAGGAGATCGGGAACGAATGCGGCGCTGCGTTGAGATTTTCGAAGATTTCTGTATAGTAACGCAAAGCGTAAGGAAGGGAATCTATGTGCAGGTTACAGTTCAAACAGACTAGCTTCAAGTTAACTACTTTCAGTAATTTTGACCGCCTTCAATCCTGCTATCGTCGCTGATTCGTTAGTGTACGCTAAAATGATCAGTTGAACTGTCAGATCGCGGGTATCGTTTCCTCCTAGACTTGGTAAATAGAGAAGGATCCGTTGTTCGTATGTGGCATTGCCTTGATAAACGGTGAACGCTTGCGGAGTATAGTGCGCTGTAATCGGTCCGGCGAACCCGACTGGTAGTAGCTTGAATATGCCAACCAAGCTGTAATTCGTGTTCCTGGCAACGTTACAGTCAATCAATGTCCATACGACAATTGTATCGTAATTTTTTGACTGTACAAATGTCCCGTTCTGCAGATGATACCCTGGTTCCTCATAAATCCGCATACTGGGGACTTGACATAGAGAGGCGTTCGTAGTCTGCTGCTGTGACACCCGTTCCTCTAAGAGCTGTTGTGCCTGCTCATTTTGATAATATTCGAACACGGTTGCGCCGATTAAAATCAAGATCAAAATGGCTACTAAATAAAATCTAGCAGCTCTGAGATTTTGAAGAAAGCGATTTGCCATCTTATTCACTATAACATGGCTTCACGTAGTAATTAAGAATCGATCGGCTTATTGATTCCTAACGCATGTACAGGATTACTATTAGGCATATATGTACTGATAGTACTATCAGTACTATGATGTTGTGGAAGTTCTTGAGCACATCAATTGGGCGAACTAGACAGTGATCGGAACCAAGGGCGGCCTTCCAGTGCTAGATGTGGAGCCCCAGCAAGATCGAAATTCCAAGCCCTATTATTACGAGATTGCCAATTGCATATGTCACTGCTTGCACCCTTGCAGTGAGATTTCTGTGCGCTATGCCGCTAATTATCGCTAAGAGGCTCTGCCAAGATAAAGATGCAAAGAATGCTCCCAAAATGAAGAAGATTGCACTGGCCGAAGTTTTAGAAAGGTCAGTTTCCATGCCCAAAATCAGAGTTGTGAAATACGCTATCGTGACAGGATTGAGGAGTGTTAATCCGAGAACTAGCCCATAGGTTTGTGGACCATTCGTGGCTCCAAACCGAGACTTGCGGTTATGTTCTGAAGGATTGGTTCCGCGATACAGCAACCATGCGCCTAAGGCAATTAAGCCCAACGCGCTTACAGTACGCAGGACAGATGAAAAGGGAGCAATAATCGAAACCAGTGAGGCGCCTGCCAGAGCAGCGATGGTGGCATAGATCAGATCAGCTGTTGCAGCCCCAGCCCCAGCGCTCCAGGCAGTCCAGAATCCGCGACGAAGTCCTAGTTCGAGTATCAGAATCGCGATTGGACCAACCGGGATGGCTATACCATATCCTGCTACGATACCGCTCAGAAAGGCATCTATGGCCAGGATTATCGCCAGTCGCCGTTCAAGTTACGCGCCCAATTTATGATTGTGTTCTGAGGACGTGTGCACATTTCAAAGCCGACTAGGTTAGGAGCTCCTAGCGTGAAATCTGCGAGAGGAAATTGGTGGTTTCTGTTTGGCTTATGCGATGTATTCTCGGGGGCGGAACTCTTTTTGCCACACGCTATTTGTTTCGTTGAAATAGCTAAGCCACCCCTTACGTTCTTCTTCCGTCTCACTGAAGCGTTGGGCAGCCTCTTCTACACGCATTGTATCACCGCCTGCTGAATGTATGTAACCCCACTATAAATATGCCGTATGTCATAAAATGTCTTGTAGATAGTTAGCATCAAAAGTCTCCTGTCTTGAAGTGATTTAGCGTCCTGTACAAGGATTTGTGTGATGGTTGCTGTATGCATGTTAGTGTTCTGATTCCTGTTTACAATCGTGAATGCTTCATCGCGGATGCTCTTGACTCCGTGACTGCGCAGGATTATCGTGATTGGGATATTTTGGTCGTTGATGATGGTTCAACTGATCGAACGGTGGATGTTGTCAAATCCAGAATGTCAGATGATCGAATTGCACTAATTCAAATGAAGCATGGAGGTTGCGCCGCAGCTACTGCAAAGGGAATTGAACTTGCACGTGGTCCTGTAATAACGAGTTTAGACAGTGACGATAAGCTCATGCCCGGTGCGCTTTCGGTTGTGGTGCCGGCATTTGAAAATAATCTTCGTCTCGGTTACGCCTGGACCAACTGGGTTGATTCGACCGGCGATAAAGGTACAGGCGACTTTCTTCCCGACGGAACGACATTATCTGAGGCAATAATCTCGGGGTGGTGGAAAGGTTTTGCCGAACGATTCCAACGAGAACTACGCTGAGCAGTTGGAAGCTTCGTGTCTACTGAGACGAAGGTTTCGCGGGGGAAACGCGGCGCTCGCAGAACTCTACATTAGCGAAATCGAGAACGAGAGAGATGCGCTTAGAAGCGAACTTACAAGCCTCCAGAACAGCTTCGGTTACAAGTTCATGCGACTCTACGGTTCCATAATTGACCAAACCTTACCTGACGGCACAAAACGCGGAGAACTCAAAAAAAGAGTTTTAAATCTACTGATAGGATCATCGTAAGCAATGCTAATCTGAGTATGCGGCTAGTTGTTCGAGAGCACCAACGAAGACCACTAGCATTTCTTTTTGTAGACCACAAAAATTGCGCATATGAGCGCTAGCGTACTCACAATCAGAATAATGAAATCAACACCATTGAGACCGAGCACAGCACGCGATAGCAGGAATACTGA
>Ga0326727_10005021_pt1 | contig 38499 bp, 38 predicted proteins | sample MB2enrmetagenome_FD_207643 | JGI IMG/M metagenome (GOLD analysis project Ga0326727, IMG submission 207643) | Lab enriched peat soil microbial communities from McLean, Ithaca, NY, United States - MB29MY | ecosystem: Environmental > Terrestrial > Soil > Wetlands > Peat | place: USA: New York...
GGAACGGACTCCCTTTTTAGGTACACTATCGGAGATGCTTACCATGCTAACAGAGCAAATTTCCTTTGCTTTAGCCAAGTGGTAAACCAGAAGATGAGGAAAGAACTTCTGAAATACTGTACTAGTAATCGTTGGTGTAGCTGGTCTTATTGCCGCTGGTGTCGCACTATACATGAACTGGGATAAAGTAACTAAGTTCTTATCTAGTGCATGGAACACCATGAAAAGCACTGCTCTTAGCGTGTTTAATTCGCTTCCGGTTGGAATACAAGGCTCTATGGTAGCTGTATACAACAACATTAAGACTGTAATTAGCTCAGTCCAGGAAGTCTTTGATGGCGTAATTGAGTTTGTATCTGGTGTCTTTACAGGCAACTGGGGCAAAGCGTGGAACGGCGTTAAAGATGTATTTACGGGGGTTTTCAGCGGCTTGGGTGCTATCTTAAAACTGCCAATAAATGAAGTCATAGGGTTAATCAATACTGCTATTGATGGTATTGATTCGCTTCACATTAATATACCAGCCGGTGTACCTGTTATTGGCGGTCAATCCATTGGCTTTAGCATTCCGCATATTCCCCAACTTGCTCAAGGCGGCGTAATACAGCATCAACCAGGTGGCATTCTCGCAAATATTGGTGAAGGAAATTATGATGAGGCTGTAGTGCCGTTGAAAAACAAAGGCGGATTATTGGCGAATATCGGTTCCGTGTTGCCTAATATTACAAATATGGTCAACACTTCGAATATCTCTAACGTCTCAAATATGACCAACGGTGGAGATCAAGGCAAGTCAGGCGGCATCATGGCTGGTATTGGCTCCATGCTATCGAATATCACACAAATGGTTAATAATCAGGGTATCCCTAACACTTCAAATATCTCCAGCATCTCCAATACGTTCAACAATAGCACGCAGGGCCAACCTCGTGGTATTGCGGCTTTTTTGGGTGACAAAGGTAAGTCTAGTGCTGGAATTAGTGGCAGGAATGGCGATACTTATCAAATAACTTATTCACCAACCTTCCCCATCTCAGGTTCAACAGCACCAGAAGTACAGCAATCGGTCAAACAAGCAGCGGCTATGTCACAAAGTGAGTTTGCACGGTTTATGAAGGAATATGATGCGAATCAAAGACGGGTAAGTTTTGCATGAAGACACGAACCACTCTGCCAAGGTCACGGATCAGGAACCCTAACATCAAGTCTGCTAAGTCTGTGAAGTATGAGGAAACGCAACGATACAAAGAACTTGATCGCACTATGCGAAGGAATAAGGCGGTCGTTGGTCCATTGTAAGCACAAAGATAGGTCAATGGTTCGTATCTATTGACCTATCTTAAAACGGAGGTGATCGAATGATAAGCATTAAAATTGAAAACCTTGACCAAGTTAAGGCAGAACTTAAGGATATGCCACAAAAGATTAATACGGTGTTATCTAGAGCGGTAAACAGGGCTGTCACAAATGCTAAAAAGAATATGTCCATAGAGGCACGTAAGCGATATGCAGTTGTTAAATCCGGTGATATTAAGGCATCGATCAATGATACCAAAGCAACTCCGCAACATCCCTTTGCAACCATTGCGTCAAAGGGAAAGAAGATTGACCTTATCGACTTTAAACTAACACCAAAGAACCTATTCAAGGGTCAGAATGGTTACAAAGTTCAGGTGTTGCAATCAGGTGGAACGAAAATTGTTCCAGGGTTCGCGGCATCGACTAAAGGTAACTGGGGCTTATTTAAACGTGATGGATCGGCAAGGTATCCAATGAGCCGCCTCATGGGTCCAGCAGTACCACAAATGATTGAGAACAAGGAAGTCATAGGTGCTATCGAAAGAGAAGCCCAGGCTATGCTTAACAAACGAATTACTGCTGAAATTGCGCAAGCGTTAAGGATGCAGACTAAATAAGTGGCCTAGATATAGATGGTAGGTACTTCCAGAGCCTAGGATAAGCCGAGGGCGGCTAAGCCTCGTTTTCTTTTTAGACATAATTTTAAAAATGACGATTTCCTTCCCACTTAGAAAGGAGCAATAAAATGGAACTATTAGTAATCAGGTCTGAACTGGCTAAAATACTGAAGTTATCGACCCGGAGAATAGATCAACTTGTCAAGGAGGGCGTCTTGAAACGTGACGATAGTGGGAAATACGATCTTCCGGAAGCGGTGGAGGCGTACTTCAAATACAAGCTTTTGACCGATGAAGATGTAAATTACCAACGTGAACACACTTTGTTTGAAAAAGCCAAGCGCCAAAAGGCTGAAATTGAATTAGAACAACTTAAAGGTACTCTTATATTTGCCTCTGAAGCTGAACAAGCCGTAGCTACCATGGTATTAACGGTTAAGTCTCGCATATTGGGCCTACCTTCGAAATGCGCTCCACTGATCATAGGGCAACGCGATATAGTGAAGATCACGGGGATTTTACGGGATGAGGTATACCAAGCCTTAACTGAACTTAGTCAAACACCTCAAGAAAGCATGATAGATACTGAAACGTTTGTAGAAGACCCATTACGAGGCAAGATGGGATAAATAATAAGTATTTGGAGGAAATTTAGATGTACATTGATAAAACATTAACCTGTAAAATATGTGACCGCGATTTCGAGTTTACAGTAGCAGAACAGGAATTTTTCGCTAAAAAGGAGTTTGTCCAACCTAATCGTTGTTCGGAGTGTAGGGCCATAAAAAAGGCAAGATCACAACAACGTGAGATGTTTCTAGCAACGTGCAGTAAATGCGGAAACCCAACTGCACTTCCTTTCCAGCCAATCGGTGATAAACCTGTATTCTGTAGAAATTGTTTTCGTCCCTACTGGATGTCAAAATTTTCAGGCCTGAAAATTGCGGTTCAAGGAGCGCCAGACAACGGAAACGCATAGAGGAACCATCAGTAGCAGCTTAAAGGGTGTCCATTAAGTGAACACCCCTCCTTGATGTAACCAATGGAAAATTACGCTCGTTAAGAAAAGGAGAATCCATTATGATTGAATTAGAAAAAGGCCCAAACCCAGGACATTTTCAGCTAACTTGCCTCCCCCTTAAGGATAGTCATAATGTCACAGTCCACAAAATGGCTAAGGTTACGGACGCTGATGGAAAAATGGTTAATGATCTAACTGACCTTATGGCTCTATTAAACAAAAATAAATATATCCTAGTTGAAACAGGGCGAAACGGTCAATTTATTATCCAAACAGAGTACATTGTAACGGCGGCCAATGGTTACCCGGGTTAAAACTCTTAAAGGATAGGATTTCAAATCGACCCCTTAAACAGCTCTCTCCGGGTCGGGGGGAGTTGTTTTTGTAATGCCTTACTTGAGTAACCCAAACATCTACCATAATATGGTGAAATAAATAAAGATCATTCGCCATTGGCTTCCAACATGGAAGTAACTGAGCCACCAAATTAAGGAGAACATTTACCTAATCTATTTGTTGTTGGATTAATACACAAATGGTTGTCTAAATGCACAATTAAATTGACTTGGCAGAAAAGGTAGGAGGGCTTTTGGTGTTAATTAAAGTACATGTTTCGACAAATTAATCAACAAAAATGTAGGATAATGAAAAAGCCCATAATCGTCGAGGGCATTTTGCTACAATAAAAAGAAATTTTATAATTCAGCAGGAATATCTTTCTATATGTAGAAGTAACAAATTAATATGGGGGTGCAGGCTGTTGCTTAAAGACTTTAGGATAACAAATTTGATTTTTGTAGATTATCATCATACAATTATGACCAAAAGTGGATTTGAAGCTGCTATAGCAGTCCGCAACGCGCTCGGGGATATATTTGTTACTGATCCAATAATTCTTCCTTCTGAAGGGACACCGCCTGAATTTCCTATGGTAATTTTCAAGAATGATCAGGGAGCTACATTAACTATATCTAGGGTAATATCGAATTTACAATACTCGATATCTGAAGATGTGCCAATAGATCAAGCTTTAGTTAATTTTAAAAAAATAGCTGCTGGTATCGTACTAGTAGATAATGACATTGAATGTGGCACGGCGCGTATGGGAATAGTGGTTATCGGTAAGTTGCCAACAGGGCAACCTGGGGTTAATTTTATCCAGGGACAGTACTTAGATCAAAATCAATTTGGCGAAGTCCTTGGAGGGGAGATTCACTGGTATAATCACATAGACCTATTCGGCCAAAAATTAAACAGGTGGATCAGAATCAAAGCCGAAGTTAATGAAGAAGGAATTCCTAACAACTTTGTTCAGATTATTGTTGATACTAATCACATTAAGCGTGTGGATAATGCTTTATCTACTGAATCTGGTAAAGATTTCATTAGTTCTTGCTTGGATGATATAAGTGACAATTTGGAGCAAATCCTCAATTTTAGAAAATAGGTGTTTTTATGAAAGATAGAACAATCGAAGCCGAATATGGAATTGTTGGTACGAGCGGGGTTGGCATTCTTGAAATGCAGCCTCTAAGAGTTTCTACAATGCCTAATTTAAGCGACTTTTTGCCCGCCTTATACTCCTTCGGATATCCAGAGCAAATTAATTCAGATCCCATGGCATATTTGGCACCTAAAAGAGCATATCATGAACAACTGGATGTAAAAGTTATACAATCAATGGGTAGACTGTATAATGAAATATTCAGACTTGCTTCTCAAAGGTGGGAGTATGATATGGAAGATCTTATTATCCAATCGATTATAACCAAATATCAAGGAATAGACTCTGTCGAGTCTATTTATTCTAACGTTCAAAATGATTTGTACAATGCTTACGTGTTTATTGAAACCCCCAAATATAATCGAACATTAATGAACCGTCTGTTTGATCTAGAAATGGACATTGAGGATAATTTCCCTGGAAAAGATTTTGAATTTCATTACGTACCAATCGGCGTTGGGAAGCATGATATTGTACCACGAAACTATAAATGTATATTTGCGAGGTAAGCTAATGGGAAGTCAAGCGTCACATATAAGTCAGGCAAAACATAATGAAAGTCTAGCTACTCGGCTTAATGATGGAATGATGGAATACAAGGATTGGATTCTTATTACATTATTCTATTCTGCCGTTCACTATGTCGAAAGTGTACGTGCTACTAAGGGAGATCATTCCGCTAACCACGCAGAACGTAGTAATTTTATTAGAGATTCATATAAAAGTAACCGAAATTTCCGTAATGCCTATAAGAGCCTAAAAGATGGGGCATGGGAAGCTAGATATTTGCACGATGATGTGAGCCGAACAGATTGCGCCAAAGATTATTATGATGAATCCGATGTTCATGGATTATTAGCCGATTTGGCTTTTGTAAAAACTATATTAAAGGTTAGTTAACATCATTATCTTGGAAATTAATTGATCAGCGCATTTATGATTCTCATTGAAAGGATGGAAGTCTTTTCATAGAATTAGAATTTCAGGCATATTATCTAATAGTCCTTCTTAATCTTACTCTTGGCCCTCATCGGAAACGGTGGGACCTTTTGTTTGGTCAAAGAAAATTAGTCCTCTCCTGGATTTGATCGGGGGAGGGCTATTTTCTTAAGTGAATTATCGAATGCTCGGGATTCTGCGCTGATAGCTTTGTCTCAAAAACGTTCGATGTAACGCTCATACGTTAGACAGGCAGTAAGTAGGACACTTAGTCGATCCTCTAACGTCCTAGGCTAAACCCTGAGAGATAGATGGGAGTAAGGAGCGGGGAAGGAGAAAAAGGCTGCATAAAGATACGAAATGCAGGACTTATACCCATGTAATCGGTGGTCTTAACAATAGTAATCCCAGTAAGGGTGTTCATTAAGTGAATACCCTTTTAATCGTGAGGGGGCGGTTTCAAGGCGTCCTCTTTGATTAAAGGTTGGATGTGGTATCCAAGCTTCTCAATTTTAAATCGGGTTATTCAGAAAGGTCGGTTTTCAAATCCGAGCTTGTCAGCAGTAACCCAATCGGGGTATAACTGCTACGAACCATAGGGCGAGCGGCTGATCAATCATCGTCCTCCTCATCATCAGTAAAATATTCCTGTTCATATTCAATCTCGTCTTTAGTTCTGAGGATGTATTCATCATCATGGCCAGTAACTAACTCAAAACCCTCTTCAGATAAACTATCAAGGATTGTAACAAGGTCAAAGCCTTCCCCACTATATTCATTAGATATTCCTGATGTTTCAAATGTCCATAAATTCTCACCTGTTTTAATACTAATGTGTTTTGCAAGGATGCCATGTTGACGATATTTAACTTTTTTAAATTTTGGTTTATCTTCGTCGATCATCATTGAATCACTCCTTATGTATTTTTATTACTATAATTTCTCTCCAAATTAAGTAATTACCTGCTAAATATCATTAAAAAACCGCTCTAATGAGCGGCTAATCATTATCCGGTATGTATTCGAATAGATCACCAGGTTGGCATTTTAGAATAAAGCAAAGTTTATTGAGTGTACCTAAATCAATTCTTTCTGATTTCTCATGATACAACAGAAAAATAGTATTCCGAGATAATCCAGTTAATTTGGCCAGTTCGGCCATGTTAATTCTTTTAATACCAAGAATTTTTGACAGATGTGACTTTATCATTTCATATCTCCTCTCTCTTTGTGCTAATTTTATCATTCAATTACATTTCAGTACAGATAGTAGTAACTATTTTACTAGAAACGACACAAAAAGCATTGACCACAGTACTACTAAGGAGTACAATAGTACTAAAAGTAGTACATTTGATGAGAGGGAGGAAGCACATGAAAACTCAAGAAGAACTTAACGACGAATTATTCAAGCAAACTTCAGCTGTAGAGAACGCCTTAATGGCACTTGAAAAAGCCAATATGATACTAGGTCATTGGGAACATGAGTATGTATTTGCCGATAGACCAAATCCAGTAGAGGCTGCAAGAATTTGGACATCTAAATCTAATGAAGAGAACAAAGGGGCAAACCAATCCTGCAAATGGTTCTTTGAATACAACCTAATTATTGGATTCGTAGACATCGTTCATGATTATGTTTCTGAGAGCAAAAAACTATTGGAAAAAGCGGTATACGGTGAGAAGGAGAATAAAGGGGCGTAATTAATCAAGACACTCAATTAATTTTCTGCCGCTCGTGTCCACTGTTTGTAAATCCCAATCAAAGCACCCCGGCGCGAATGATGCGACCGGTCCGCGAGTGAGGGAGGTTGACGATCACGACACGGGCAGCAGATTTTACCCAGAGTCAATTCACACGTTAAACCATAAATACAGATTTAATAAAAACTGTATTTAATTAAATAAGGGGGGACGTATATGGATCGCATTTTCTTACACGATACCCATGAATCTAACGAGTATTTGAGCGTTGAATGTGCTTATACAAAACTTGAGTATGCAGAATTGCACGATGCTATTGCCTTCGAGACTGGCAACAAGGGGGATAATGAGGATTCAGCCTTGGGTTATTCGGGTGCTTCACCTTATGAAATCTTTACATCTACAATTGTCAGCGTTGACGAAGCTCGTAAATTTGCATTAGCCATTCTTGGCCTCTGTGATCGGATTGAGAAAGCCCAAGAACTTAAACGACATGATGAGGACTCAAAGTTAAAGGATGTTAGTTAAAGCTGTATCTAGTTAAAACTGTGTTTATTTAAAAAAGGTAGGTACGATTATTCTGAAAGGGATTAAGGAGGGATACATAATGCTAAAATGCGCTAGGGCCTATCTAGGAGAGGAAAGCAAGAGTCACATTGCTCCTAAACTTTTTTGCTCTCTCTCAGGATGTTATTGCATGTATGTGTTGTGGAAAAAGGGAAAACATGAACAGTCAGATGAGTGTACCCAGTGCCCACGTTATGAGGAAAAGAGTGAGCAACATGGATAAGGCTACCTATAGGGCGTCAACCACAGAGGAACGGATTAAATACTTAAACTCAGAAATGGCGTCCGACAAAAAGCTTTGTGCCATTTGTAAAGAGATAGGGATCGCAGACAACATCACAACTGAGTTTAGGAAAAAGGGCTATGTCCGGAATAAGGAAGGGTTGTTCGTTAAGCACGAGGAACAGCAGCCAGATCAAGTAAGCTCCGATCAGCTACCAGGGGCCACGGAGCTGCAGGAGGCCGCAGAAAGCGAAGAGGGTAGTATTATAACTGAGGAAATTAAACCTCTAGCGGGTGAGATAGTGCCGCCTTTATTAGGCATATCAGATGTGATCACTGCCCCCACAAGTGGGGTGAGTGAGAAAGATCCTCAGGCCAAAAAAGTAGGCCGACCTCCACGAGAAGGTGAAAAACCTAAGAAGTTAACTGTAGAGATTGATCCTGCAGTTTATAGAGCCTTAATGCACTATAAGGTCGATAGTGGTATATACGTGAATGCCTATCTGGAAGAGTTGATAAAGGCGAACGTTCCGGAGAAGTATTTTGCGCTGTAACTATCCATGGTCAATCCTTTGACTTCGCAAAGTTGAGGAGTGAGAATTTAGAAAGGTGCTGAAGCATTATGGCCGGGAATGTTACGAAGGTGAAAGAAGGTAGCTACCGCCTACGATACAGAGACTATTCTCGAAATGTGGCTGCTAAAAGTGACAGGGAAGCGGAAAAATTATTAGCTAAATTTATCACGGAAGTGGAAAAAGGAGACTTTTCTAAACCATCAAAAATTACGTTCGAAGAATTCGTTAAAAAGTGGCTTGATGAGTATGCAGAAGGAACATTAGCTCCTGGAACCCTAGCATGGTACAAAAAGACGCTGAATGCTAGGATCTTGCCTCGTTTTGGGCAAAAACGGTTGGATGATATCAAGCCGTTAGATCTACTGAACTTTTATAACACACTTAGGGGTGAGCATAATTTCATTTCGCAATCTGAAGATGGAACAAAGTTAAAAAAAACTTCTGGCGGACTTTCCAGTAAATCCATAAGGCACCATCATGGAATAATTTTTACCATATTTGAAAGGGCAATACGTTGGAATGTTTACCAAGGCCAAAATCCAGCACGTTTCATTGATACACCAAAGGTCGACCGAAAAAAGGCCAAATGCTATGATCTAGATCAAATAGCTGCAATGTTAAAAGCACTTGAAGAGGAGGATCTGCAACATAAGGCTGCAATAACGATCGCGCTAACAACTGGTATGCGCCTGGGTGAATTAATGGGCTTAGAATGGGTAGACGTAGATACAGTAAATAAATCAATTGAGGTACGGCAGGCTAGTCAACACCTTACAGGGAAAGGAACTTTCTTAAAGACTCCCAAGAATGAATCAAGCGTGAGGAAAATCAGCGTAAACGATACCTTATTGGACATTATGAAGGCATACAAGGAAGATCAGCAACAAAAAGGCTTTCTATGTGCGAACAATAACAGGCTCTTTGTAAATTGGAAAGGTGAGGATTTGAATCCTGGATCAATGACTAAATGGTTTTCCAGATTCTTGCTTAGGCATGAATTACCGCGTTTGAATTTTCATGGATTAAGGCATAGTTCGGCGACTTTTCTAATAAGTTCAGGATTGGATATTGAAACGGTGGCTGGTCGCCTAGGGCACAGCACTTCAACTACTACTGCGAATATATACTCACACTTCTTAGAGGCCAAAGACCGACAGGCCGCAAGCCTGATGGAAGATGCGTTTTCACTACACAAACCAAAACCTGATAAGACTGAGAAAGCAAGAAAGGACGCTCGATAGCGTTCTTTCTTTTGTCCAAAAATATATACATTTTAAGAATCTGTCCAAAATCTGTCCAAGGTCTAAAATAACAAAAAAATAAAAGACCGAGATGCAACCTCGATCCAGTGTATTTGGGGTGTATTTTTGGGTGTACGCTAATTTTTAAAGTGGTGCGGTCGAGAGGACTTGAACCTCCATGCCCTTGCGAGCACTAGAACCTGAATCTAGCGCGTCTGCCAGTTCCGCCACGACCGCGTAACAGGTGTAATTATATGAGATGACAGACAGTTTGTCAATAACAAAATTAATTATTTACAAAGTTTCATGGAAATATGATAGAATTATATATTATATCAAATATTAGAAAAGGCTCCTGCATTTAAACCATGCTAGGGGTCTTTCGTATGGGTGAGGGAGAAAGAGGGTAGTTTATGACTATAAAAAGAGATTTTCCGGAGTGGGTACTCTGGTGCGTTATTTTAGTATGGGGGGCTAATTACGTTGTCGGAAAATGGGGAATGGCGGGTTTTGATCCTCTTACTTTTACGGTCATTCGTTTTGCGGGTGCCACTCCATTGCTTTTTCTTTTGCTTTATGCTTTGGAAAAAAACCTTCGCATTCAGTTAAAGGATTGCTTTGAATTAGCGTTGCTCGGGTTTGTAGGCATTACTATTTACCAAACTTTGTTCATGGCAGCCGTGAAATACGCTACAGCTGCCAATGCGTCTTTAATGCTTGCAGTTTCTCCGGTTTTTACAGCTGTGTTTGCTTGGCTGGCGGGTCAAGAACGATTAGCTTCTCGGGGGCTACGAGGAAGTGTCGTATCCTTGGTGGGAGTGGTCTTTGTCTTACTTTTTGGAACAAATAAATTGGCACTGGGCTGGGACGTGCTGCGTGGAGATCTTATTGCTATCTTAGCCTCGGGCGTATGGGGCTTATATCCGGTACTTGCGAAACGCATGCTCCGCAAATACTCGGCTCTTAAAACAATTACCTATTCTTCACTATTTGGCATGATATTTCTCCTTGCGGTTGGATTGAAAGGAGTACAAGTTTTGTCCTGGGCAGAGATACCTATCTCAGCATGGGGTTCTATGTTTTTTTCCATTGTTCTAGTGACTGCTTTTGGACTTGTTGTTTGGTATCATGCTATTAGCCGAGTCGGGGTGAATCGTGTAATGGCTTATATGTATGCGGTTCCGGCAATTGCGGTGATCACAGCCGCTATTATTCTAAAGGAACAAGTTCATTTGATGCAGGGCGTAGGGGCTGTGGTAATCTTTTGGGGTATTAGTATGATTCGAAAAGATAAGCAACTTCTCGTTTCAGTAAACGAGGAGCTTGTAGAGATCGCGAAGTGAACTTAACTTAACAGCCAAACGACTTATGGGGGGCGGTGGGAAGGATGTTAAGACGCTTTGGAAGTATAACGTGGGAGGTGTCTCATGACAAAACGTATGATTATTGGCCTAACGGGGGCAAGTGGTTCAATTTATGCCCTAACTTTGATTAATGTTCTCGCAGCGATGGATTGGCAGGTCGAATTAATCATGTCTCCAAACGGAGAAAGTGTACTCGCCTATGAAACAGGATTTGAACGGACGGCTTTTCCGGAAAATGTACATATCCATGAAAATACAAACCTTTTTTCTTCGCTGGCTAGCGGCTCCTATCGTACCAGCGGGATGGTGGTGATCCCTTGTTCGATGAATACGCTGGGCTTGATGGCGACCGGTACGGGCGATCACCTTTTGGCACGGGCGGCACAAGTAACTTTGAAAGAACGCCGCTCGCTCATTGTTGTTCCTCGCGAGATGCCATACAATATTATTCATATGGAAAACATGTTGAGGCTTGCTCGTGCAGGCGCAACAGTTATGCCGGCTTCGCCGGGGTTTTACCACCATCCCAAAGAGATGCAGGATTTAATCGATCATGTCGTCGGGAAAGTACTGGATCAGTTTGGAATTGAACATACGCTTTATCAACGCTGGAGTGGAGTGTAACCACGAACCACGAAATCGGGGGGAGAAGGAATTGCTCAGTATACAGATATTTCTGATAGTTTATGTAATCTGGAATGTTTGCGTTTTTATGGCGATGGGGAGAGATAAACGCCAGGCTAAATTGCATCGCCGGAGGATACCGGAAGCGAATTTGCTCTTAATGGGAACTGTGTTGGGCGGGATTGGGCTTTATTTGGGAATGAAGTATTTCCATCATAAGACTGCTCATTCAAAGTTCATAGTTGGTGCACCGCTTCTTATTTTTGTGAATTTTTTGGTAATCGGCTTTTTTTATTATTTGGGGAACGCTAAGCTGAATTTGTTCTGATGATGCTTAAAGATAACCGTCAGAGCAATGTTATAGGTATCAGAAACAGAATAAACAGAAGGAGAAGGATATATTGTCATTTGAAGGATCAAGAAGAAGGGTATTATCATAGCGACCGACTTTATGGGAAATAATAGTTCTCGGCGAGTTGGCGTTGACCAATCACTATTGATTAGCTTTATTATTTATCGATTGCTTGAAAGATGGGTTACTTTAGTCCTCGGGCAACAGGTGAGGTCGATAAGTATAATGTTGGGATGGAGGGAATTTAATGGCTTATACAGTTGTAGGGAAAAGTGTCAGAAGAGTTGATGCTGTTGCTAAGGTTACCGGTAAAGCGTTGTATACTGATGATTTTTCTGAAAGGGATATGCTCGTCGGGAAAATTCTGCACAGCCCCTATGCTCATGCGATCATTAAAACCATCGATGTGAGCCGAGCTAAGGCCTTGCCTGGTGTGGAAGCTGTTTTAACCTATAAGGACCTGCCTCGGATTAGCTATGCGACCACGTTGCCGGGAATGATAAGGGATGGTTTAGATGATAGTGAGGATCTGGAACGGATTAAATTCGGTACTGCAGGACATCCTTATGCTTTGGATCCAACTCATAGGGATATAGAGGACCGTCATATTTTGACGAGGAAAGCTCGATTTGTAGGAGATTCCATTGCCGCTGTAGTGGCGACGGAGGAGCTTATTGCCGAAAAGGCCTTGAAATTGATTGAGGTTGAATATGAAGTCTTGGAAGCGCTGACGAGTACGGAGGCTGCGCTTAGGGAAGGTGCCCCGCTGATTCACGAAGGGTGTGAGAGAAACATTTTAGCGGAGGGTGGGTTCGCCGTTGGAGATGTAGATGTAGCCTTTAAAGAGTCCGATCATATTTTTGAAGGGGAGTACGAAACAAGCATTGTTCAGCATTGCCATCTGGAGAATCATACTTCTTATGCTTATCAAGATCCGGACGGGCGAATTGTGATCGTGACCTCAACTCAGATTCCTCAAATTGTGCGCCGAATCGTTGCTCAAGCGTTGGGGATTCCCTGGGGCAGGGTGCGGGTGATCAAACCGTTTGTCGGCGGTGGGTTTGGCAACAAGCAAGATGTTTGTATTGAACCTTTAAACGCAGCGATGACTTTAGCTGTGGGGGGGAGACCGGTTAAAATTGAACTCTCTCGGGAAGAGTGTATGATTGACACCCGAACTCGTCATGCTTTTCAGTTTAAAATTAAAACAGGAATTAACCAAGATGGCAAAATCAATGGAATTCAGATTTCCGCCATCGCTAATACGGGAGCCTATGCCTCGCATGGTCATTCCATTGCCAGTAGTGCCGGGGGAAAATTCCGCTTTCTTTATCCGACCAAGGCCTTAAAATACGATCCCGTTACGGTTTATACGAATTTACCTGTCGCCGGGGCGATGCGGGGGTACGGGTGTCCGCAAATTTTTTATGCTTTCGAATCCCACCTTGAAGATATTGCGAAACGATTGGATATGGATTCCTTGGAGATTCGCAGGAAGAATGTCGTGGAAGTCGGCTTTGTGGACCCACTTAGTAATAATAAGGTCACGAGTTGCGGGATCCGCGAGTGTATCGATAAGGGCAAAGCTTTAATCAAGTGGGATGAAAAAAAGGCCTTATATCAAGACCAGAGCGGGGATAAGCTCAGAGGGTTGGGTATGGCTTGTTTCAGTTACTCATCGGGAACTTATCCGGTTGCCTTAGAACTTGCTGGAGCTCGGATTGTTTTGAACCAAGACGGTTCGGTCCAACTGCAAATTGGAGCAACCGATACCGGACAGGGCAGTGATACAGTCCTTGGTCAAATGGTGGCTGAAGTGCTGGGACTTCCCATGGCTATGGTGCATGTTCTTTCCACTCAAGATACGGACATTTCTCCGTTTGATACAGGGTGTTATGCCTCACGGCAAACCTATGTTTCGGGAATGGCGGTCGAAAAGGCGGCGCTCGAAGTGAAGGAGAAGATTCTCGGTTTCGCAGCGAGGATGACTGACATTCCGGTGGACAGAATCGATCTCGTGGACCAGAAAATTGTCTTTAAGCATTCAGGAGAAAGCGTTCTGACGTTGGAACAAGTCGCTATGCAGTCCTACTATGATCGCGTCCATACCAAGCCGATTACGAGTGACGTTTCCAATAACGCTCGGATCAATGCCATCCCCTTTGGGGTAACCTTTGCCGAGGTGGAAGTGGATATGAAGACTGGGAAGATCGAGGTTTTAGAAATTTACAATGTTCATGATTCCGGGACGATCGTTAATCCGAAAATGGCGGAGGGACAAGTGCAGGGTGGGGTAAGTATGGGAATCGGCTATGCCTTGTCTGAGCAATTGCTCTTTGACGAGGTTACGGGTAAGCCCCTCAATAATAATTTACTGGATTATAAACTGCCGACGATTATGGATATGCCGGACATTGGCGTGGCCTTTGTGGAAACCCACGAGCCCACCGGGCCCTTTGGGGTTAAAGCGCTGGGGGAACCTCCGGCCATTACCCCGGCCCCTGCGATTCGTAACGCCGTCTTGGATGCGACGGGGGTGGCGTTTAATCGGCTGCCGATGAATCCGCAGCGGGTATTCGAAGGTTTTCGAGAAGCCGGATTAATTTAGGAAGGAGGGCGATAAGATGTATAATATTATTGGCTATTACGAAGCGGAATCTGTCAACGAAGCGACCGCCCTCCTGGCGAAAAACCCTAATCTGAGACTCATTGCGGGAGGAACAGATGTACTCATCAAATTGCACGGCGGTCAGCTTGAGGACGCTGAGCTTCTCAGCCTGCGTAAGATAAAAGCCTTAGGCACGATTCGGATCGCTGAGGACGGAACAATTGTCATTGGCGCGCTGACCACCTTTACTAAAGTGTTTAATGATCCGATTCTCCGGGAGAAGATCCCGCTTTTGACTGAAGCGGCTATCTCGATGGGCGGGCCACAAATTCGGAATATCGCCACGATCGGCGGCAATATCTGCAATGGAGCCACTTCCGCCGACAGTGCACCTTCGTTGTTTGCGCTGAATGCCCAGTTGAAGCTAGAGGATCAGCAAGGGGAACGTATTGTGCCGATCCGCAAGTTTTACCTGGGACCGGGCAAGGTTGCTTTGCAGCCCGGAGAAATACTCACGGAGATACTCATTTCCCCAGACGATTACCAAGGCTTTGGCGGGCAGTACATAAAATTTGCTATGCGTGAAGCGATGGATATTGCCACGCTGGGCGTCTCAGTCGTTTGTAGATTGCAGGGCAAAACGTTTGACGAGGTTAGAATTGGTCTGGGGGTTGCCGGTCCAACCCCGTTGAGGTGCCATGAGGCAGAAACCTATGCCAAAGGGCAGGAAGTTTCTGTGGAAATGGTGGCGGAGATTGGCAAACTGGCGGTTAACTCTGCTCAAGCACGAACTTCTTGGCGGGCGTCGAAAGAATACCGGGAACATCTTGTGCAAGAGCTTGTGCAAAGAGCCTTGAAAATCGCTATTGTCAAGGCAGGAGGTGCGGAACTTGTTTAAAAGAATAGCGTTTTCCGTCAATGGTAAAGCTTTTAATTTTGAAGTCGATATTCGTGAATCGTTATTGGAATTGTTGAGACATTTGAGATACACCGGAGCAAAAAAAGGGTGTGGGGTTGGAGAATGTGGAGCTTGCACAGTGCTCATAGATGGCATTCCGATTGATTCCTGCCTCTATCTGGCAGTTTGGGCAGATGGTAAGGAAATTCGGACGATTGAGGGCATGGCGGAAAAAAACGGTGAACTCTCCAAAGTCCAGAAGGCCTTTGTCGATGAAGGGGCTGTACAGTGCGGTTTTTGCACTCCCGGTCTTGTCCTGACGACTACGGCTCTGACGGAGAGTGGCCAAGACTATACTCGCAATGAGCTTAAACGAGAACTTTCCGGTCATCTTTGCCGTTGTACGGGGTATCAGAGCATCTTGAAAGCTGCGGAAAAATCGTTGGAAGGACATCTTTGCAGTTGTGAGGACGGCCCTCATTATAAACAGTCACCGGATAGTAAAGTTAAGGAGTGTTAAGATGAGTGACAAGATGACTCCTATTCCGTTTAAGAAACTGCTTGATTGGGTTTTTGAGGAGTATAAGCAAACTCAAAGCGTTTTTGGTATAGCTGAGACGAAATTTTATCGAAAAACCAGCGATCAGCACATTCGACTTTTTGGAGAAGCCCTTGATACTCCGGTCGGGCCGGCAGCCGGTCCGCACACTCAATTGGCGCAAAATATTATTGCTGCCTATTTGAGCGGGAGTCGTTTCTTGGAGTTGAAATCTGTTCAAATCATGGATGAGTTGGAATTTCCTAAGCCTTGCATCCTAGCGGAGGACGAAGGGTATAACACCGAGTGGTCTACGGAGCTTCCGATTATGGGAGCTTTCCGGGAATATGTGAAAGCCTGGTTTGTGCTGCATGTGCTGCAAAAAGAGTTGTTTAACCAGAGTGAGCGGCGCTTTATGTTCAACATGAGTGTGGGGTACGATCTCAAGGGGATTCAATCCCCTAAAGTCGATCAATTTATTGAAGGGCTGAAAGATGCTTCAGGGACAGAGATCTTTAAGGAGTGTCAGGCCTCTTTACTCGAAAATATCGATCAGTTTAAGAAGATTGACAGAGCCTTTGTGGAGACTATTTCTCCGCAAATTTGTACGTCGATCACCTTATCGACAATGCACGGCTGTCCGCCGGCGGAGATTGAAGCGATTATAAAATACCTGCTTCGTGAAAAGCGGCTGCACACGTTTGTGAAGATGAATCCGACCCTGTTGGGGTATGAGTATGTGCGCAACACCTTCGCTAAAATGGGTTACAGCTATATTCAACTTAAGGAGGAGTCCTTTACCCATGATCTCCGGTTTAAAGATGGTCTGGAGATGTTAAAACGTCTTCAAGGATTTGCCTTGGAGCAGAAAAAAGAGTTTGGCGTCAAGCTGTCCAACACCTTGCCCGTCAAGATTGGGCAAGCAGAATTGCCGGGCGAGGAGATGTACCTGTCCGGTCGAGCGCTGTATCCGTTGACGATTAATCTGGCCTACAAGTTGGCCGCAGCGTTTGAGGGGGATTTGAGAATTTCCTATTCCGGCGGAGCGGATGCCTTCAATATTGAGCGGATCTTTGCCACGGGAATCCGACCGATCACTGTAGCCACGACCTTGTTAAAGCCGGGCGGTTATCTGCGCCTTAAACAATTGGCGGAGATTCTGGAGCCTCAGCTCGATAACCTGGAGTCGAGCAGGATTGATCTGGAAAAGTTGAATAAATTGGCGGAAAGCGCGCTGGAGGATGTCAACCATCTTAAAGAGAAGCGAGATCGGATCAATCGTAAAATAGAACTTAAGCTGCCTATGACAAGTTGTTTTATAGCGCCCTGTTCTATAGGATGTCCGATTGAGCAGGACATTCCGGAGTATCTTCGTCTCGTGGGTGAAAAGCGGTATGAGGAAGCGTATGAAGTCATTGTGGCCAAAAACCCGTTGCCGTTTATTACCGGAACGATTTGTACGCATAATTGTATGACGAAATGTACTCGTTTGGAGTATGATGAGTCGGTGCAGATTCGTGGACAGAAATTGATTGCTGCGCAAAAAGGACACGAGGGATTTATGCGGAAAATTTCCGGGGTGGAACCTCTGTTTTTCACCAAGGTCGCCGTGATCGGAGCGGGCCCCTCCGGGCTGGCGGCTGCCTATTTCCTGGCCCGAGCGGGCTTAGATGTTACCGTTTTTGACAAACGGGAGAAAGCCGGCGGTACAGTCGAATACGTGATTCCGGACTTTAGGATCTCCAGAGAAGCGATCCGCAAGGACATTGAGCTCAGTGAAAAAATGGGCGTCAAGTTCGAATTCGGGATTGATCCGTTTGTTTCCGTCGCGGAATACAAAGCGAAAGGCTTCCGGTACGTTTATCTGGCCATCGGTGCGGGCAAGACGAAGGCTCTGGAAATAACAGGGGATACCGAACGGGTTAGGGGGGCTATTTCGTACTTAGAGGAGTTTAAGGCGAACCAAGCTACTGTAGCGTTAAAGCTTGGTAAGAACGTCGCTGTTGTCGGAGGCGGCAATTCGGCGATGGATGCTGCCCGGGCCGCTCTGAGGGCGGAGGGTGTAGAGAAAGTCTATATTGTCTATCGCCGAACCCAAGACTACATGCCTGCCGATAAAGAAGAACTGCGCTCTGCGCTTGAGGAGGGGGTTATCTTCAAAGAACTTCTGTCCCCAATCTCCTTGACCGGGGGTGTGCTGAAATGTCAAGCGATGAAACTTGGAGAAGCGGATGCCTCAGGTCGGAGGAGTCCGGTAGTCAGAGCGGGTGTCTTTGAAGAATTGCCAATCGATACTGTTTTGGCAGCGCTTGGAGAAGTGATTGATTATGATTTGCTGAAGAGCAATGGGATAGCGCTGGGGGAGAGGGGGGAAATCCTAGTCAATGAGGAAACGCTGGAAACCAGCGTGAGCAATGTCTTTATTGGCGGGGATGCTCTCTTGGGACCCTCTACGGTGGTTAAAGCCATTGCCCAGGGCACGAAAGCAGCCAAAGCGATTCTGGAAAAGGAACAGATTGCCTTGAGACAAGAGTTTCCTGCCCGGATCGCTTTTGACAACGAAAAGCAGTTGTCTGAAATTGCTGATAAAAAAGGGGTTATGAGATCAGTTCGCAACGACGAACAAGAAACGGGCAGATGTTTAGAATGTAACAAAGTTTGTAATATCTGTGCGGAAGTTTGCCCAAACCGTGCCAATCTCCTGATTCCGGTCCCGGGTCTTTCCAATAGGAATCAGATCTTGCATGTGGACGGAATGTGTAATGAATGTGGGAATTGCGCGACTTTCTGCCCCTATTCGAGCGAGCCGTATAAAGTTAAGTTAACGTTATTTTGGAATGATGCTGGATTTATGGCCAGTTCCAATTCCGGCTTCTTGATCCTGCAGGGCGGTACTGAGCCGATGGTCAAGCTGCGTCTGGATGGGAAAATAATTGAGGTTAAGTTTGATGAATCCGGCAAGCCGGATGTGTCGCTGGAAAACTCGCTGGCGGCTATGATTTGGATCGTGATTAACCAGTATCGTTATCTGTATTTAGGGGATGATTAAGAAAAAGTAATTTATAACGTATTTAAAAAGTAATTTAAAAAGTGTGGAGGAGTAAGTGATGCTTTTAATAGGAAATGGGTTGGTGTTAACCCTGGGTAAAAGTAATCAGGTTATTCAAAAGGGCGGTGTCTTAATCCAGGGCAGCAAGATTCAAGCAATCGGTTTAACTGAAGATTTGCAGACCCGCTTTCCGGACGCAGAGTTTATCGATGCTCACGGCAAGTTGATTATGCCGGGGATGATCAATGCCCATATGCATCTTTACAGCACCTTCGCCAGGGGCATGGACTCGAAGAGTAAACCGCCCAAAAGCTTTAGAGATATCCTGGAAGGTTTATGGTGGAAGCTCGACAAATTATTGTCCCTTGAGGACGTTTATCTCAGTGGTCTGACTCCGTTAATAGAGTGCATCAAAACGGGCACCACAACGATCATAGACCATCATGCCAGCCCGAGGGCGATTAGCGGAAGCCTTGCCGTCCTCGCTAAAGCGGCCCGGGAAATCGGAGTTCGTGCCGCTTTTTGTTATGAGGTTTCGGATCGGGATGGCGAGGAGATTGCCCAAGCGGGTATTAAAGAAAATAGGGATTTTATCGCAGCCTGTCAGGCTAATCCTGACCCTATGGTCGCGGGGATGTTCGGGCTTCATGCTTCGTTGACCTTATCTGATCAAACCTTAGCAGCGTGTAGTAAGGCCGCGAAGAGTCTGGGCACGGGTTTTCACGTCCATGTCGCCGAAGGAATCGAAGATCTGGAAGATAGTCTTGCTAAATATGGGATGCGGGTGGTTGAACGTTTAGATAAATTTGATATTTTAGGACCGAAAACAATTGCCGTGCATTGTGTACATATCAATGATCAGGAAATTGACCTTCTGCGAGCTTCTCAAACTCAAGTTGTACATAATCCGGAATCGAATATGGGAAATGCTGTCGGGGTAACCCCCGTGCTTCAAATGTTAAACCGTGGAGTCAGAGTCGGACTCGGAACCGATGGATATACCTGTGACATGTTTGAAAGTGCCAAAGTCGCCAATGTGCTGCACAAACATGCGGCCGCCGATCCCAGTGTTGCCTGGGGCGAGGTTCCGCAGATGCTTTATGGCAATAACCCTGAACTTGCCTCAGAACTTTTTGGCGGTAAATTCGGGGAATTAGTCGAAGGAGCTTGGGCGGATGTGATTGTCGTGGATTATGTGCCGCCCACTCCGTTAAATGCCAACAATTGGACGGGGCATCTGCTTTTTGGGGTCTCAGGTCGGTCTGTGGAAACGACGGTTATCAATGGGCGAGTACGCATGCTCGACAGAAAACTCATCGATATTGATGAGGCGGCCATTGGGGAACGTTCTCGTGAATTGGCCCAAGGCGTCTGGAATAGAATTTGAGGTGATTTAATTGAAGAATGTATTGGGTTTGCGCTGTATTGACTGTCATAAGGAACTTCCGGTAGAAGCGGGGACGTATACCTGTCCGGGTTGCGGTTCCCAAGGCGGCATTCTGGATGTCGAATATGACTACCCGGAGATCAATCGGATGACCTCTCGCGAGCAAGTGGCCCAATCTAAAGACTATTCGATTTTCCGCTACCTGCCTTTTCTGCCGATCCGCCAAAATGCTGCGCTTTATGAGCAACGCAGCGCTTATCTGAGGGTGGGCTGGAGCCCGCTCTATAAACCGCCGGGTCTGGGAAAGAGTTTAGGGATGAGTAATTTGTATATCAAAGACGATGGACAAAATCCGACAGCGTCCCTGAAAGACCGTGCTTCGATTATTGCGGTTATTAAAGCTGTGGAGGAGAAGGCCCCGACGGTGGCTTGTTCGTCGACGGGCAATGCAGCCTCATCCTTGGCCGGAAGCGCTGCGGCAATGGGTTTAAAGAGTGTTATCTTTGTTCCGAGCCGAGCGCCGCAGGGCAAGGTTGCCCAGTTGCTTATTTTTGGGGCGACGGTGATCAGTGTCCAAGGGTCTTATGAAGACACCTTCAGACTTTCCGCAGAGGCGATTGCCCGCTTTGGCTGGTACAATCGGAATGCGGCGATTAACCCTTATTTAGTGGAAGGGAAGAAGACGGTTGCCTTAGAGATTGCGGAGCAATTAAACTGGGAAGTCCCGGATTGGGTGGCTCTGTCCGTGGGAGACGGGTGTACGATCGCCGGAGTTTGGAAAGGTTTTAAGGACCTCTATTTGGCTGGCTGGATTGATCGTTTGCCTAAGGTCTTAGGGGTCCAGTCCACGGGATGCTGTCCGCTGGTCGATGCTTTCCTGGAAGACCGCCCCTGGCGTCCGGCAGAGGAGAAGACCTTAGCCGATAGCATTGCTGTCGGCGTGCCGCGCAATCCGGATAAGGCCTTGCAGGCGGTTCGAGAGTCAGGGGGGCTGATGGTTGCCGTGCCGGATGAAGCAATCTTGGACGCAATGCGCGAACTGGGCAGAACCAGCGGGATCTTCGGGGAACCGGCCGGTGTGACCGGAATGGCGGGACTTAAGGTCTTAGTGAACAACGGAATCATCGGCACGGCTGAGAAAGTGGTAGCCATCGTGACCGGCAACGGATTAAAGGATGTCCGGAATGCGATTAAGGCTGTGGGTGAGCCCCTTAAAGTCGAGCCTTCGCTGCAAAAACTGATGGCGAAACTGGAAGGAAGGCTTTAATCGGGGTTCGATATTCGAGGTTTGAGGTTCGAACGGGAAGGGATGAACGATGCAGGACCTAATTTGATGGCGATATTTAGGGATTCTAATTGAACCATCAACCAGGAGTTACAAAATAATAGAGCTAAATCAGAACTGCGTAGGGGCAATTCATGAATTGCCCCATCGGGAAGCAGATGAACGACAAATAGGGAACGACAAATAGGGAACGACAAATAGGGAACGACAAATAGGGAACGACAAATAGGGAACGACAAATAGGGAACGACAAATAGGGAACGACGAATAGAGAACGACGAATTAGGAACGACAAACGACGAATGACGAACCATGAAAAAGGAGATAGCAGAGTGAGAAATTTGATCGATTTAACTATTAATGAAGAGCAGCTTGCCAAAACAGTGCAGAGTGTTCAAGAAAGAAATATCGTTATTCCTACTTTAGCTCAAATGAAGGAGCCGGACAGGATACCTGCAAAAATAAAAGAGAAATTGATGAAGACTGGGTTATGGGACGTTGACCCGATTAATTTGTTCAGAATTTCCTGGAAAAACCAACCGGTAAAGGTAGGAGGACTGTATAATGCTTTGCCTAATTATGTTGAAATTCCGCCTGAAATTTCCGGTGTTAAGGCTAGAATTTTGGCAATGTCGGGAAAGTATTTTCCTACAGGAGCTCACAAGGTCGGAGCAAGCTTTGCCTGCTTAGTTCCTCGTTTAGTTACCGGCCAATTTGATCCCAAGTTTCATGAAGCCGTTTGGCCTTCAACCGGTAATTATTGTCGTGGCGGAGCGTATAATTCTGCTTTATTAGGGTGCAAGTCCATTGCTATTTTACCGGAGAATATGAGTAAAGAGCGTTTTGAGTGGCTTAAAACAGTCGCCGGAGAGGTCATTGCCACGCCCGGCTGTGAAAGTAACGTCAAAGAAATTTATGATAAAACCTGGGAACTCAAGAGAACCCGGGATAATGTGGTGATTTTTAATCAGTTCGGAGAACTGGGCAATCATTTATGGCATTATGAAGTCACAGGTAATGCTATGCAGGATATTATCAAAGCTGAAGCCGGTTCGAAGGGTAAACTTGCGGGAGTATGTCTGACTTCGGGTTCTGCGGGAACGCTGGGGAGCGGAGACTACTTGAAAGATCAATATCCTCATGCCAAACTTGCTGTTGGGGAAGCCTTGCAATGTCCGACGTTGCTGAATAATGGCTTTGGTGATCATCGGATTGAAGGCATTGGGGATAAACATATACCTTGGATTCATAATGTTAAAAATACCGACATGGTCATCGCAATTGATGATCAGGACAGTTTGGGTATGTTCCGGCTCTTTAATGAACCAGCCGGTCAAGCCTATCTAAGAGAGCAAGGTATTTCTGAAGAGGTGATCGCCAAGCTTTCCTGGGTCGGAATTTCCGGGGCAGCAAATATTCTCTCCTGCATAAAATTCGCCAAATATTATGAACTGACGGAAAATGACCTGGTAATAACTGTTCTGACGGACTCTGCAGAAATGTATCAGTCGAGATTGCAGGAAATGGAGGCAGAAAGAGGCCAAGAATACAGTTTGTTAAATGCTTCCATTGACCATAACCGCTATGTTTTGGGCGTTAGAACCGATAGTATGGAAGAGTTAACCTACCAAAGCAAAAAGCGTATTCATAACCTTAAATACTATACTTGGATTGAACAGCAAGAGTATAATTTGGATGAGTTGAATGCCCAGTGGTACGATTATGATGAATACTGGGGCAAACTGCATCAAATGGGTCCGGAATTAGATAGGCTGATCGAACAATTCAATGAACGAACCGGTTTGTCAGGCAAATTGTAAAGTCAGACTTGCAAACATTATTCATTAAGCATCGGGTGTAAATATAGTCAGTTGAAAAGAGGCAGCAGTTCCGGCGCAGGAACGGTTGTTTCTTTTTTTATAGAAAAGGATACTTCCGCATCGAATCTTAGATTGATTTGCGTTTAAATTCTGTCCAATAACATTGAGTAAATAGGCTAGCCTGCTTGAAAGATAACATGCTATAATTAATGTCGGACTATTGAATCATCATCACAAAGAGGTCTGTAAATAAGGGGGAAGTTACCATTACATGGAAATTATGGACCAACAAGCAGAATAAGACTTTGGAACAAATGCAGGAATTACTGTCGCCGATCAATCAATATTTGACGCTGCTTAGTCAACATCTAGCCGGTAGTTCCGAGCAAATTACGGAGATGGGTGAACAACTGCGCAAGCTGGGGCGTCTCCAGTATAAATCGGGGCAAGAGGCTCAGGGAAAGTTTGAAGGATTAAATAATCGTTTAGATGCCATGCTGCAATGGCAGGATACGTATGCAATCGATAAAGCTCGGTTGGACACTCTCGAACGACAAATTGTTCAGGTTAGTGAAATTCTTCTCGTATGGTTAGATGATTTAGATCTTTTGGCAGCCAGTTTGAAGGAGCAAGGGCAGACGGAATGGCTTAAATTGCTGGGAACTTGGACCCATCAAGTTTTACAAGCTTTGCAAATCCACGGTATAGTCGAAATGCAATTAGTGGGTACCAGTTTTAACCCAACACTTGCTGAAGCCATTGGAACGGTTGCCCGTCAATTGAGTGGGGCCGCTGCCCAGGCGGAAGCCGCCCCGGTTTTTTTGCCCTATGAAATTGCCGAAGTGGTCAAGCGCGGCTTTATTTATCAGAATGGCACTCTTCTGCGCAAAGCTCAGGTAATTACTTTTCAGGGGGATGATCATGAATAAGAATAACGATTCCCAGCAACAACCAAATTTTCGTCCGATTGTCGGCATTGATTTAGGTACTACCACCTCGGCCGTTGCTTACATTCATCTGGGCAAGCCGGACATTGTGCCTTCTCCTCATCAGAAGAGAATCATTCCTTCCGTCGTTTTGATTGACCTTCAGGGCAAAGTGGTTGTTGGGGAGGATGCCCGTGCAGCTCTAATTGCGATGCCCGATCGCACGATTGCGGCAGTCAAACGCAAGATGGGTTCTTCAGAGCCCATTCTCTTAGCTGGACAATCCCTATATCCGCAAGAGATTTCGGCCTTAATTCTTAAAGAACTAAAAAGTTATGTTGATGCTCACTTTGGTGAAGGGGAGAAAGAAGCGGTCATTACTGTGCCCGCTTACTTTACGGACGAACAACGGCGGGCTACGAAACAGGCCGGCGAGTTAGCCGGGTTTGTGGTGGAACGGATTATTAATGAGCCGACAGCAGCGGCCCTGGCTTTTGGTCTGGGGCATATCGACGAGGACCGTCACGTTCTGGTCTATGATTTGGGAGGCGGGACCTTCGACGTCTCAGTGGTCGAAATGATGAGCGGACTTTTGGAGGTCAAAGCATCGACGGGCAACAGCCTTTTGGGCGGCGAGGATTTCGACTGGAAGCTGGTCGATTGGTTAGCCGAGCGGATGCTGGAGGAACATGGCGTAGATCCGCGCTTGGATCTGCGGGCCAAAGCTCTCCTTAAGGCTGAAGCTGAAAAGATTAAAATGACTTTATCCACGGAGGAATCTGTTACCGTGTCCTTACCTTTGGTAACTGTGCAGAATAACCAGCCGGTGGGATTGCATGCTGAATTTACTCGTTCCCAATTTATAGAGCTCATCGACACCCTGCTGCTGGAAACGCTGGCCTGTGTGAAGCGGGTTCTGGAGGATGCAGACCTAAAACCCGGTGACATTGATGAGATTTTGTTAGTCGGTGGCTCAACCCGCATTCCTCGAGTTCATGAACTCATACGTGACTATTTTGGCAAGGAACCTCGCACGGATGTTCATCCCGATGAGGCTGTGGCTCTCGGTGCGGCTGTCCAGGCAGGTCTGAAATCGGGGGCGTTGTCGGAAACCGGATTAATAGCTACGGATGTGGCCCCTTTTTCAATGGGTATTTCCGTTTTGAAGGAATGGAAAGGAAATCAGCTCCGACCCGGAGGATTCCACGTGATACTTCCGCGCAACACGACGATTCCAGTCACTCGCTCGGATTCATTTTGCACTGCCTCTGATGGTCAAACATCCGCCTCGATTGAAATCTATCAAGGTGAACACGAATGGGTAAAGCATAATCATCAATTAGGGGAGTTTCTCTTAGCCGGAATCCCGCCCAACCAGGCCGGAGCGGAAGCGATTGAGGTCACTTACCGTTATAATTTAAATGGGATTCTGGAAGTGACTGCCAAGTGCGTTTCGACGGATAAAGCCATGACGGTGGTTGTCCAGGATGCGCTGAACCGTGATTCCCAGGAAGCTTTTGCTGAAAGTGCCGCTAAGTTGGAAGCACTGTTTAAGGAGGCTGCTGAGGATGATTTCGATTTGGAGGACGATTACGGCGACAATTATGACGACGAAGAGGATGAGGAGTGGGTATTTAGGGATGAATCGCCTAAACATTCCGGTGATGCTGGTTTAGAGAGCGACAATTCACCCACTGTCTTGCATGCAGAAGCCGCCGCGTTGCTGGAACGAGTTCAAAATCTACAGGGAGACTTCAAGGACCAAGAACTTACTCAGATTAAAAAAATGATCACTTTATTGCAGGATGCGTTGGCGGGAGAGGATATCGATCTCCTGCAGCGTGTGATTGACGAAGCTACGGATATGTTGATTGACTTAGAAGTATAGGGGGAGCGGCATGGAAACTTCGAAATCTTCTCGGAGTCGATCGAGGAAACCAAAACTGGAAAACTTCTATAAGATCTTAGGTGTAAGGGCTAATGCAACTCAAGTATCGATCAAACAAAAGTATATTGCTGCGGTTAAGGCTTGCCCTCCTGAAACCCATCCGGAAGAATTTCAACAAATCCGTCGCGCCTATGAGACGTTAAAAGACCCTTTGAAACGGCGAGAATATGATTTAATGCGCAAGTACGGCGGCAAACTTGAGAAAATGATGGAGGATATCTGGAAGCATGTGGAGACTGGCCACTATGCGAAAGCAGAAACTTTAGTGAATCAACTGATTGAGCTCATGCCCGAGGATCATAATATTCATTTGATATTGGCTCAAATAGCGTTGCTTAAAGAAGATCTTCCGGAGTTTAATAAACAATTTGAGTTTGTGCTGAAAAACGCGCAGGATCAAGATAAACCGATGCTGATGGTTGTTAAGGCTAGAATGTTAGTGGAAGAAGCAGAACCCGAAGAGGCTCTTCGGGTTCTGGATGAAGCTCGTTTGAACTATCCGGAGGAGATACACCTCTTTCTGAGTTTGTATACGGACGTTTATACTGATTTAGACCGCGAGGATGATTTGTGGGAATTCACCTTGACCTTAGTGCCTGCCCAGGGGACTGAAACTGCTAAGGATATTCGCATCTTTATTTTTTGGCTGAATATGATGATTGAACTGGAACAGTGGAGCTTCAAAGCCAAGATTCAACAACGCATCCGTAAGCTGTTAAAGTCGGTTAATAACGAAGAGGACAAGCAGATGATCGCCAGAGCGCTGGAAGATGAACATGATGGTTATTTTGACGCGGGCAGATTTCGAGAAGCAGAAATCTTTATTGATTTTCTCTACTACCTTGATTCAAAGAATTCCGAAGTTCAAGAGCAACGCAGAAAAACCCAAGAAATGATGCGTGTTGAGAAAGAAATCCAGAAATTACAACGTGATGAGACCGTTTTCCCCCCTATTCATTTTCTCGCCCTGGAATGGTTTTACGGTGACTATTGGCCGCCTGAAGAACTGGAATATTTGAGTTTGTCCGTTCCTTTTCTCGACAGCGAAGCGGGCGAAGATCTGCAGATTGATGAGATGTTTGTGCAAGGGATTATGCTTATGCGAAAAAAATATCCTTTGCTTTATCGCTACTCTCAGGATGATTGGGATGAGTTGTTTGCCGAACGGGTTAAGAATCTTAATCGCGAGGCTCGCAGACAGTCTAAACTATGACCACCATAATTCGACCTCTATAATTCGCCACTAGAATTGTCAACTATATGCTATTATAGAAGTATATAGACGGATGACAATGCTCGCTGATTAGGAGGGATGTTATATGAGTGCAGTTAGCAGTTCCACAAGTCTACAAAGCACCTACATTCAGAGTGTTATTCAGGTCATAGCAAAGGTAGATTATCTAGCTAACCTAGTGTCTGAAGGAACAATTACAGATAAGCAGGCCAATACGATCAAAGAAGCTGTAAGAGGGGCGGCCTTAGATACTTTAGCATCTAAAAGGAACGATCTCTGTAGTTCAGGAAAATATTATCAAAAGTGTTTTATAAACAGCTATGCAGCAGACACCGCCAGAAACAGGTAATCCTAACAAACCAGATCCTTTAGACAGTTTAGTAGCTAGCGGGACAATTACTAAAGACTAGGAGACCAGCATAAACTTTGCTTTCGAAGCAGCTAAGAAAGCTTATCTGCGCTGATCACTTAAACTTGCTTCTTTGTCCGTTTGGGGTAGGGCTCATTGAGCAAAGGACAGCATAAGTTTGTTTGAAATAGTATGAAATGAGGCAGTGGTTCGGTAAGAACTGCTACCTCATTTGGTTTATTATACCGAAAGATTCAATTTTGTTTTTAGATGATTTTAAGGACGTTCATTTGTTCATTTCTTCATATTTTTTCACAATACTACATGTCAACTTAGAAAACGTTTCGTATAGTTGTTTTGATTTGCCTGTTCTTATAATTTTATTATACATCTCAGGTGCTTGAGCCTTAATTGCTTTCACTTTATCTTGTAGATTATTGGATTTGCCCGTAATGGCTTGATATTTTTCACACAGGAGTTGATTCTTCCTTTGGATGATTTGATCGGTAGCCGGTGTTCGCGTAACTGGTTGCGGGGTATGCGGCACACCAAATGTGAAACTTATGGTTTTGCCATCTCTCGCAAACTCATCTAAAGTATAGCCTGCATTCCATAATCCGCTCACAAAGGCATCGCGCATCGCCACATTATGCAAGGTAATATTTATAGCTAACGTTAATTCCGATGGGTTAGAAAACTCGCCAAGTTTGAAACCAGTCAGCCACCAGTGTTTTCCTTCTCTTGTAAAGAGCGTAGTGCCGTTTTTCTTTAAAGTATAGGACATTTCTAATAAATCGGTATTGCTGACACAATCATAATAGGCACCACTGAAATAATCAAGAATCTTTAGATCAACTGCTTTTGTATAGACGCCGATCTCGGCACCGGTAACTAAATCATACTGACCTTTCCAAAAGCCAATCATCCATTTTTTTTCGAGATAGTCAAAGTAAATAGGTTCACAATCGATGATCATTCCTAAAGGTGCTGCCAGTTCATCATAGAAATGACAGTAGCCAATTTTTCGTTGCCAGGCATTCAGGTTGGAATAGAAAATGTCCTGTTTTTGATCGTATGAATAACCGGCAGCTTCTATGGCTTTATCCAGTTCGTCATTACCCGTCCACCCAGGTACGACGATGAATTCGTCACCGTTTTTTGAGGTGACCGTTTTGATTTTAGATTTTATTATCTGAACGGAAATGCGAATCCCCCCCTCAGTATATATTATTTAGCCGATGCACAGTATGGTGCAGAAATTTCCAATATTTTGCGGAAAATATTGGAATCCAGAAGACTTGTTTCCTTAGCAGCTTATTACTAAGCTGTTTCCAGCTAATTATTTTTCTATCAGCAAGAAAGTGAAATGAAATGAAAAATAGTATAATATAGTGTATTAGCAACTAATTTAAGAGGCAAAGCAGGGAGGGCCGTTTCAAGATCAGCTCAATTTGCGGTTGGAGCTGGGGATTTATTAAATAATTTTCTGGATCAAATGAAAAATGCCGGTGAATGGCGACAAGGTGCCTCGGTATATTAGATAATTGGCATTGTTCTTGCATCAAATAGAATCTGAAAGATCACACTAAAGCATGATCAGCCTCGATGGACCATGAGAGGTGAAAGGGGAAGTTAGTTTTGGATACTGATTTTACAAAAGTTCTTAAACTGGCCCAAAAATATCAGCCAGAAATTACTCGGTTTTTACGGGACCTTATTGCCATTCCTGGCGAAAGCTGCGACGAAAAGAGAGTTGTTCTGCGTATCAAAGAGGAAATGGAAAAGGTAGGATTTGATAGAGTGGACATTGATCCTATGGGTAATGTCTTAGGTTATATTGGTCACGGCAAGCATCTGATTGCCATGGATGCGCACATTGATACAGTAGGAGTTGGCGATCCGGAACTTTGGCAGTTTGATCCTTATCTTGGCTATGAGGATGAAGAAATTATTATCGGACGGGGTACCTCTGATCAAACCGGCGGAATGACTTCGATGGTTTACGCCGGAAAAATTATTAAGGACCTTGGTTTGGAGGGAGATTATACACTGGTCGTTGTTGGTTCAGTGCAGGAAGAAGATTGTGATGGTTTATGCTGGCAGTACATTCTTAATGAAGATAAAGTGGTACCCGAGTTCGTTGTGATTACCGAACCAACCGATGGGAAGATTTATCGAGGGCATCGTGGTCGGATGGAGATTAAGGTTATGACCAAAGGTGTCAGCTGTCACGGCTCTGCTCCGGAGCGTGGCGACAATGCAATTTATAAAATGGCTCCGATTCTTTTAGAACTCCGTGGCTTACATGAAAACCTTTTGGATCATCCGTTTCTCGGCAAAGGAAGTTTGACGGTTTCGGAAATCTTCCATACCTCTCCATCCCGTTGTGCGGTTGCGGATAGTTGTTGGATTTCCGTTGATCGTCGTCTAACTGCGGGCGAATCATGGGAATACGCTGTACAGCAGATTAAGAATCTTCCGTCGGTAAAATCTGCCGGCGCGGAAGTGACGATGTATAAGTATGAACGACCTTCTTATACTAATTTGGTTTATCCGACAGACTGCTATTTTCCTACCTGGCTTATTGAAGCTGGGCATCCGGTAAGCACTACGTTAGAAGATACTTATAAAGGATTGTTCGGTAAAGATCCAGTGGTTGACAAGTGGACGTTCTCCACCAACGGCGTTTCGATCATGGGGCGTTACGGAATCCCTTGCATCGGTTTTGGTCCCGGTCATGAAGATCAAGCTCACGCTCCCAATGAACGGACCTGGAAAAAGGAACTGGTGGATTGCGCTGCTATGTATGCGTTGATTCCGAGTATTTATGTTCAAAAGTATGCGGAGCTGATGCCGAAGGATACGGAGAATTTGGTGAAGGTGAGCAAGGCGTGATTACGCCATTCGCACACGTTCCGTCGCTACTCCGGTTAGCACTGAAGCTAAAACGTCTAAACCCTTGTGCTTTCTGCATGTGAACCAAGACGTTTCTTCACGCTTCAGTGCTAACCTCCGCTTACGCGACTCCACTAAAGCGCTCATTCTGTAATAACGCCTCGCCGGGATGGGAACGACGGGGGCTTTGTCGCGATTCGGCGGTAACCTTCGGTTACGCTGCTGCGCTCCGGAATTTGGGGTGGCGGTAGCGGGTTGGTTGATGCGGTTTGTCTGGGTGAAGTGAACTTGTGATGGATGTGGTTCCATTCTACGTCACGTCACATTACATCACATCACATTGCATCACTTTACTTTACTGAAGTGCTCGTTTCGTGGTGACGCATTTGCAGTGAGGTTGCAGAGGGGGAACGACGGGGGCTTTGTCGCGATTCGGCGGTAACCTTCGGTTACGCTGCTGCGCTCTGGAATTTGGGAGTAGGGTAACTGTTGGTTGAGGTAAGATTAAGTTGCTATATAGTTGGAGTCTTAATTGGTGGCTTTAATATGAATCAAGGAGGAATAATAAATGCAAACTGTTTTTCGAGGAAGACATTTTATTAACTTAGAGGACTTTACTAAGGAAGAAGTCGATACAATGATTGAGGTTTCCATGGATCTTAAGAAGAAGTTTGCTATGGGTGAAGATACGCCTTATCTGCATAACAAAACGGGTTTTTTGATGTTCTTTGAGCAATCGACTCGAACTAGAAATTCGATGGAAGCCGGTATGGCTCAATTGGGTGGTCATGCGGGATTTTTGGATTCCAGCAGTATGCAGGTTGCCCATGGTGAGACTGCGAAGGATACGGCGATTATTCTTTCTCGTTTTGGTCATATGATTGCTTGTCGTTATTGCAACTGGGGTCGTGGGAATGTTTATTTAAATGAGATGGCTAAATGGTCTTCGGCTCCGATTATGAATTTGCAGTGTGATCTTTATCATCCTTTTCAGGCTTTGGCGGATTTGATGACGATGAAGGAGAAGATCGCTGATTTAAGACGTACTAAAGTTTCGATCATTTGGGCGTATGCTGAGAGTCATAAGAAACCGATTTCTGTTCCTGTGTCTCAAGTTCTTCTCTTTCCGCGTTATGGTATGGATGTTACTTTGGCTTATCCTGAGGGTTGGGAGCTTCCGGATTGGGTTATAGCTCAAGCTAAAGAGAATGCTGAAAAACATGGCGGGTCTCTTAAAATTACTCATAGCGAAGCAGAAGCCTATAAAGATGCGGATATTGTAATCCCTAAAAGTTGGGGTAACTGGGTGACTGACCAGACTGGGGCTTCGGTTTCGGGTGCTACGGCAGTCATTGATGATGCTCTGAAGGCTCAAAAGAGTTGGAAGTGCACGGAAGCTAAAATGGCTACGGCCAGTAAAGATGTTATGTATATGCACGCTTTACCGGCTGATCGTAACAATGAGGTTGAGGATGCTGTGATTGATGGACCGCATTCGATTGTTTACGACGCTGCGGAAAATCGTTTGCATACCGCAAAGGCTGTAATGACTTTGTTGGTAGGTGGGAAATAATTGAGCACTTTAGCTGTAGTGGCTATTGGCGGAAACTCTCTGATTCGTGATAAGGCCCATGAATCGGTAGAGGATCAATATCTGGCTGTTGTCGAAACAGCTAAGCATATTGCAGGAATGATTGAGCAAGGTTATGAAGTTATAATTACTCATGGCAATGGACCTCAAGTTGGGTTTATCTTGAGAAGGTCGGAAATTGCCAAGGTTGTGGCAGCAATGCATCAGGTACTGAAGCAATATGTGTTGGAGAATCACTTTGCTGCGGGAAGTATGCTGCCTAAAGTTCAAGCCGTTATCAACTTTTTGGAGAATGGTGGGAAGAAAGCGATCATTACAAATCCTGAATCATTGGAAGATGCTATTGCCCAAAAGGGCGGACCCCATATTTATGTGTAAGGAAAGCTTGAAGCGGGAGGTCTAAAGTCTAAAGACTAAAGTGTCAGGTTTGAAGACTAAAATCATACTTCGTGTTGGTTCCTATTCTAGTAGGAAGCTTACTTGATGGAGATTTAGTCTTTATTTCGTTTCATTAAAGCAGGTTGATTATACTTGCTATATTCATCAGAAGGCTTCTATCGCAGGTATCAGCAGAGTCAGTCAAGCTATTCTTTTTATTTCTAGATAATTAACAAGGGTGAAGGGTGGTCAGCTTCAGGAGGAAAGATCCAGGGGATATATTTATCCCGCAAACCATTTCTCAAGAGAAAGGTTGGGGGAAATGTTTAACATTGATATTAATGATATAGTGTACTCTGTACCAGAAGATATGAATCTTCTGGAATTCTTGCGTGATGGGGCTCGGATTACCTCACTTAAGAATGGCTGTGGAGAAGGAACCTGTGGGGCGTGCATGTTACTGATGGACGGCAAGGCGATGCGGGCTTGTTTATTGACAGTTGCCAAGGTGGCGGGAAAAAAACTTTTGACAGTGGAGGGGTTATCGGAGCGGGAGCGAGAAGCCTATGTTTGGGCATTTGCTCAAGCAGGGGCTGTTCAGTGTGGCTTTTGTATTCCGGGTATGGTTATCAGTGCCAAGGCTTTACTGGATAAACTGCCAAACCCAACGCCTCAAGAAATTAAACAGGGCATTCGGGGGAACCTATGTCGCTGCACGGGGTATGTAAAGATTGAAGAGGGGATCATGCTCGCGGCCAAAGTATTGCGAGGGGAACTCCAAGTTAAAGGACAATCCGGGGCTGGGATCGGGACGAGTATCCATCGGGTGGATACTCGTGAGAAGGTATTAGGATCTGGGCAATATGTCGATGATATGTATGTTGAGCAGATGCTTCAGGCGGCTGTGTTAAGGACCCAATATCCTCGGGCGGTTGTGAAGGATATTGACATATCGGCGGCAACTGTCTATCCTGGCGTAGAAGCTGTTTTGACTGCGGCTGATATTCCGGGTGATCAAAATCACGGCCATATTTTTCCCGATTGGCCGACATTGGTTTCTATCGGACAAGAAACCCGTTATATCGGGGATGCCCTTGTTTTGGTGGCAGCTCTTACCAAGAAACAGGCGCGTGAGGCCTTGGCGTTGATTAAAGTTGATTATGAAGAGCTTGAGCCGCTGCTCAGTCCTTCCCAAGCCCTTGCTGAGCACGCTTATAATATACATCCCAAAGGAAATCTGTTGAGTACCACGAAAATCAAGAGAGGGAATGCTGAAGAAGCGTTGGCTAAATCGGCGCATGTCGTTACTCAGCATTATTCGACTCCTCCGACAGAACATGCTTTTATGGAACCGGAAAGTGCGTTGGCAATTCCCAGGTCAGATGGTGGAGTTACGGTCTATGTTGGTGATCAAGGTGTTTACGATGACCAACATGGGATTATGGCTATGCTTGGGCTTCCGGCAGAAAAAGTCCGCGTGATCAGCAAACTGGTCGGGGGTGGATTTGGCGGCAAAGAGGATTTAACCGTTCAGCATCATGCTGCCTTGTTAGCCGTGAAAACCCAAAAACCAGTCAAGCTTACCTTCACACGCCAGGAAAGCATCCTGGTTCATCCGAAGCGGCATGCCATGGAGTTGGATATCACGACCGGCTGTGATGCGAACGGGTATTTGACCGCTATGGTGGCCAACATCGTCGCAGATACGGGGGCTTATGCCTCGCTGGGTACGGCTGTTTTACAGCGGGCTTGCACCCATGCGAGCGGTCCTTATCGGATACCTAATGTCGATATTACGGGTCTTTGTGTTTATACGAATAATCCTCCCGCCGGAGCGTTCCGAGGCTTTGGCGTAACTCAGTCTGCTTTCGCAGGAGAAATCAACCTGGACCTTTTAGCGGAGAAAGTGGGGATTTCACCCTGGGAGATTCGTTATCGCAATGCGCTGGAACCGGGAATGATTAATGCCACCGGTCAGATTACGGATGAGGGGACAGCGGTTAAGGAAACTCTTCTTGCGGTTCGCGAAGCCTATGAATCCCACCCACATGCGGCGGGGATAGCTTGTTGCATGAAAAATACGGGAATTGGGGTTGGCCTTCCTGATACCGGTAGGGTTAAACTTAAAGTTCTCCGGGGAAAAGTAGTCGTCCTCACCAGTGCTGCTTGCATCGGTCAAGGCTTTGCGACAATTGCTACTCAGATTGTTCATGAAGCTACGGCTTTGCCTTTGGATTTAATCAAAGTCGATGCTCCGGATACCTGGCTGACGCCTGATTCCGGCACGACAACCGCTTCGCGCCAAACGATGTTTACAGGTGAGGCAGCTCGACAGGCTGCTCTCCAATTGCAGCAAGCCCTGTCTAAATCCTCTTTGGCGGATTTAGAAGGGAGCGAATTTAGCGGTGAATACTTAGGAAAAACTGATCCTATGGGTTCAGATAAGCCGAACCCGATCAGTCACGTGGCCTATAGTTATGCTGCTCAAGTTGTTTTATTGAATGCCGAGGGGAAGGTTCAAAAAGTTGTTGCTGCTCACGACGTGGGCAGGGCTATCAACCCGAAGGCGATAGAAGGTCAAATCGAAGGAGGGGTTACCATGGGCTTAGGGTATGCTTTGCGTGAAAATTTTCCCCTTGAGAAAGGTGTGCCAACGGCTAAGTTTGGGACGTTGGGCCTTTTCCGTTCGACGGAGGTGCCTGAGATTGAGGTGATCATTATCGAAAAGAATTCTTCGCCGATTGCCTATGGGGCCAAAGGAGTGGGGGAAATCGCTTCTATTCCAACGGCACCTGCTGTTGCCTCAGCTTATTACAAACATGACGGCAAACATAGGTTTTCTCTTCCTCTGCGTGAAACCCCCTATAATAAGGGCAATTCATGAATTGCCTCCCACGGCAGGAGATAAATATGACCGGTATAGAAACAAGGTTACCAAACAGTTGGCAAAACGGCAGTTTATGGAGTATGACCGGGCGTGTGCAAGTTGTCACGTTCATTGGGGCCGGAGGGAAGACGACCTGTCTTCGATCACTCACTCAAGAAATTGACTCTGCCGGGCAGCGGGTTATTGCAACGACCACGACGAAGGTGTTTCCTGAGGAACGGATGAATAGCTGGAAAAATCCTGATCCACCGCCTTACGAACAAGAAGGTGCTTGTTTTTGGTATGTAGATATTTTGGGAGAAAGCGGTAAATGGATCGGTCCTCCTTTGAAAGCAGTAGATGAGGCCATCGGACGAGCAAAAGCCGTCCTCGACGTAGGGAGTCATGTATTGCCCTTACACGCGAGTGCAAATGCAATTGAAAGTGAAAGAATAAGTAAAATTACAAATGATGGGATAGGAGCAAGTCCGGGAACTGTTTCTGACGTGTCTTGGGTGATCGAAGGGGATGGAGCCAGGGGGCTTAGGCTAAAATGCTGGGAGCCTCATGAACCGCAAATTCCCCGGAGCTCAGATTGTGGCGTCTTAGTGTTGGATGGTGGTTTGTGGGGAAAGGTCTTACAAGCAGAGCAGGTTCACAGACCGGGTGCTTGTCAGGATTTGCTTGGGCACGTTTGGAATGCCGAGACGGCTTGGCGTTATTTCTTGAGATCCCCTGTTTTTGCTCCGCAATATGGGCAAATGTCTTGGGTGATTCTCCTTAACTCAAAGGAGTCAATGGATTCGCCTAAGCCTTTGCTTGAACTAAACTACAGGTGGACTGAAAGCCGACGGGAAGTCAATGACCGAGAATATCGGCCCAAACACTTGCGTTTAGCTGCGGGGGATGCCAAGGAGGGAAGATTACAGTGGTTCGATTTGTGGTAATGGCTGCAGGTCTGGCGACTCGAATGGGGCAAGATAAACTCGTATTACCTTGGCAAGATACTACGGTGCTTGGTTACGTTCTGCTGACTATTTTGGAAGCAATCACCCTTCAGGAACAACGCTCATCAGCCCAAACCCCTCTCCCGGTTGCTGAGATCTACGTTGTTGCCAGATATCCTATGGAGTATTATCTGACGGAAGAGTGTATTCGGACGTTCAATTCGTACAGGGGTGCCTGGATTCAAGTTCCAAGTCCCAGACCGCTTGCGGAGACGATTCGCTCCGGTTTACAAGACTTAAGCAATGAGATTCAGTGCATCGGATTTTTGCCCGGGGATCAGGTGGGGATTACAGTGTCAAGGCTTGCTGACTGTCTGCAACAGGTGCTGCAGAATCAGCCGGATTTTCTGGTACCGGTTGCCGGAGAGAAGGCGGTATCCCCCGTGTTCTTTCACCGGCGGTATGTTGCTGAACTATTAGAGCTGCAAGGAGAACAAGGGGGCAGGGAGGTCCTATATCGCTATCCTGAACGCTGGCGGAAGTATCCGGTGGAAGATAGTTTTTATCAAGATGTTGATACACCGGAGCAATACCATGCTTTGCGGGCACAAATCTAGTAAGGGAGAATCAAGCGAGTGGAAAACAAACTCGTCATGAATGGGCCGGTAGTTTTAATTCGCGGAGCGGGGGAACAAGCCTCCGGTGTAGGGTGGGTGCTGGCGAAAGCTGGGTTCCGAGTGGTGATGACAGAAGTTGCCGAGCCTCTCATGGTTCGATGGCCGGTTTGTTTTGGGACAGCAGTGCCGGAAGGACGATGGCAAGTTGAAGGGGTACCGGCAAGCCATCTCGAAGATCCTGAGGAATGTGAATCAGCTTGGCGAGCCGGAGAAATACCGGTTTTGGTCGACCCTGAACTGAAAGGTCTGCCTGTGCTGAAACCTTTGGTTTTGGTGGATGCGATAATGGCCAAACGTAACCTGGGGACAAGACGGAGCATGGCTCTTAGAACATTCGGGTTGGGGCCGGGTTTCACGGCGGGAGTCGATGTTGATGTCGTCGTGGAAACAAACCGTGGACATCATCTGAGTCGACTGATCTATGAAGGGGCGGCGCAACCAAATACAGGGATTCCGGGGGACATCGGCGGTTTTGCAAGAGAGCGCGTAATCTATTCATCTAAAGCCGGGATCTTCAGAGCAGAGCGGGCCATCGGTGAACCAGTCAGGATAGGGGACCGCTTGGGTGTGATTGATGATGGGTTTCGAGCTGAAGCGGTTGTTTCGTCATGCACGGGTGTTCTGAGAGGTTTGTTACGAACGGACATTTTAGTAGCGGAACATGTTAAAATTGGAGATGTTGATCCTCGTGGGCAGTGGGAATATTGTTGGACGATCACGGAGAAAGCCCGGGCACTCGGCGGCGCAGTATTGCTGGGTATTTTAGAAGGTGGGATACTTAGCTCCCTAAGGATCAAAAAATAGCGAAGTGTCTTATAACCTTGATTCCCGTGAAGAATTATACCTACAAATTAAATTGCAAATCATTATTTTTTCCCGTATTTACAGTGTTTCTCCTTGTAGGTATAAAAAAATGCGGGATTTTAGGTTATAAGAACGTTCACGAATCTGTTGCTTCACAGGGTGGAATGAAAATTGAATCCATTTTCGCAAGAAGGAGAAGGGTGGGTTTTGAGAATGCGTATTCTCTTTAAGAATGCTAAGATTGTAACGATGAATAGAGCACGTGAGATT
>Ga0326727_10005022_pt1 | contig 38489 bp, 22 predicted proteins | sample MB2enrmetagenome_FD_207643 | JGI IMG/M metagenome (GOLD analysis project Ga0326727, IMG submission 207643) | Lab enriched peat soil microbial communities from McLean, Ithaca, NY, United States - MB29MY | ecosystem: Environmental > Terrestrial > Soil > Wetlands > Peat | place: USA: New York...
ATTCTCTTAAACGCCTTTTGCAAATCCTTCATCCCATAGCGCAGGACCGTGGGTCGTCCGTGCGGGCAAGTCATGGGGCACTCCGTCTTGGCGAGGGCTTGGAGCAGCCAATCCATTTTGCTCTTGTCGAGCGGCATATTCACCTTGATCGCCGCGTGGCAGGAGACCGAGGCGGCGATCTTGTTCTGCAGGATGTCGAGGGATACCGTCCGCCCCTCTTGCCGCGCGTTGTCCAGGATCTCGCGCATCAGGTCGCCCACATCGTCGGCACGCGTTTCCGCGGGCGCAGCCTTGACGGCCAAGGTCCGCTGGCCAAAGGGCTCGACCTCGAAGCCGTTGGCCGCCAGTTCTTCCGCGATCTCCTGGTAAGTAACCTGCTGCTCGGCCCTCAATTCCAGAATGATGGGCACCAACAGCCGCTGCATCGAAACCTTCTTCTCCTGCCGCATGCGAACGTGCCGGTCAAACAATACCCGTTCGTGCGCGGCGTGCTGGTCGACGACCCAGAGCCCGGCGGGGTTAGTCGCCACAATAAAACTCTCCTGGACCTGGCCGAGCGGCTGAAGGTCCGCCGGCAATTCGCCCGGGGCCGTGATGGCGGGCGGAGTCGCCGGCCGCGAGGCCGAATCGGCGTCCCAGTTGGGCGCGGCGGGAGCGTAGGGAGAAAGCGCCTCCTCAAGCGGAAGCCGGCCCGTCCGCGGCTCAGGTGTCAGAGAAGCCAACCTGAACGGCGTAGTAGGGGCACGCCATGGCGTGCCAGTACGGGTCTGCAATGGCGTGCCCCTACGGTCCTGCCAAGGCCCGCTTGCGCGTCCCTGCGATGGCGTGGTCTCGACAAGCGGATTCTGAACAGCTTGGCCCAACGGCGCTTCTTCCCCAAGTTTCTCGGCCACCTCCGCCGCATCAGTCTCCACGGGCAGCTTTTGCGACGACCGGCCCATCGGAAACGAAGCGACAGCCCGCGTTGCCAGCAGAGCCTGGCGAAGCGCATCCCGTACCAGGTCGTGGATAAACCCCGAATGCCGAAACCGCACCTCGATCTTGGATGGGTGCACGTTCACATCCACTTCGGCCGCCGGCAACTCGAGAAAAATCAGGGCCACTGGAAACACCGAGGCAGGAAGAATGTTGCGGTAGGCTTCCGTTATGGCGTGCAGGATCAGGCGGTCGCGAACCAGTCGGCGATTCACAAAGAAGTAAATGTTGTTGCGGTTGAGTTTGTGTACCTCGGGCCGGGAGGTGAACCCCAATACACGGACGAGGGGAGCCTCGGCAGGACTTTCGCCTTCCTCTTCCATGCCCGGCGGGGCAGGAACCGTCATGCGCCGCTCCACGGGTGCAACCTCGATCAGTTGCTCGAGGGTTTGAGCGCCCATCACCTGGTAAACTCGCTCGCGCAGGCTCGAAACCGGCGACACCTGAAGAATCTCATTGTTTAAGGATATGAGGCGAAAACCCTTGTCGGGGTGGGCAAGCGCATAATGCGTCACCAGACTCGCAATATGACCGAGTTCGGTGGATTCAGACTTCAGAAACTTGCGCCGCGCAGGGGTATTATAAAAGAGGTCGCGCACTTCCACTCGCGTGCCCGCCTCCCACGCCACTTCCTTGACATCGCGCAGCTTTCCTCCCGCGATCTCCAGGCGTGTGCCTGAGCTCTCCGAAGCGTGCCGGGTCTCGAGCACCAGGCGAGAAACGGCCGCCATCGAGGGCAGCGCTTCACCCCGAAAGCCCAGCGTCGCGATTTCAAATATGTCCTCGGCAGAGTGAATTTTGCTGGTGGCGTGGCGCTCGAAAGCCAGCAAGGCATCGTCGTGGCTCATGCCGCACCCGTCATCCACGACGCGGATCAGGCGTTTCCCTCCCGATTCTACCGACACCTGGACATGGCCCGCCCCGGCGTCCACGGAGTTCTCCACCAACTCCTTCACCACTGAAGCAGGGCGCTCCACCACCTCGCCGGCGGCGATTTTGTTGACGACGATTTCGGGCAGAATCCGGATGACGGACATAGCAGAATTGAGTCATTGAGCCATTGAGTCATTGAGCCATTGGGTCAGTGTTCCAGTGAAACACTTGAACCAATAGCTCGATGGCTGGATGATCCGATTGCTCAGCGCCCTAATGAGTCAATGACTCAATGGCCCGATGACTCAATGGCTCAATCTTTCTTGATTTCCAGCCCCAGTTCTTCCAGTTGCTCCGGCTCGACCCCGGCGGGAGACTCACACATCAAATCCACCGCGCTGGCCGTCTTCGGGAAGGCAATCACCTCGCGCATGTTCGACTCGCCGGCCATGGGCGCGATGATGCGGTCGTAACCGAGCGCAATACCGCCATGCGGCGGTGTTCCGTATTCGAGGGCCTCGAGAAAGAAGCCGAAACGCTCCCGGGCTTGCTCTTCCGTCAAGCCCAGGACGCTGAACACGCGCCGCTGAATATCCGGCCGGTGGATACGGATCGAGCCGCCGCCAATTTCCGATCCGTTGAGCACCAGGTCGTATCCGAGCGCCTTAACCGCGCCGGGATCGGTTTCGAGTGCCTCCAGGTCCTCCTCGCGTGGCGAAGTAAAAGGATGGTGCATGGCGGTGAAGCGCTTCTCCCGCTCATCGTAATCGAACATGGGGAAGTCAATCACCCACAAAAAGTTCCAGCTCCCGGCCTTGATCAGCCCGAGCCGTTCGGCCAACTCCAGCCTGAACCAGCCTGAGGCTTCGTCGAGTTGCTGAACTCGGTGCCGCGAGGTCTCCTCGCAACCGAGGATCACCAGAAGATCGCCGGCAACCGCCTCGGTAGCGCTCGCGATACCGCGAAGGCATTCTTCGCCCACCGTCTTCGATAGCCGCGACTGAATCTCGGCATCCTTCAATTCCACAAGGGCGAAATTCCCGGCTCCCAGGGTTTTGAGCGGAACCTGGTACTTGTCCATCTGGCTGCGCGAGATTTTGCCGGCCCCTCCCGGAATTCGCAGCGCCTTTACTGCCTTGAACCCGCGAACATTGGACAAGGGATTTCCAGTCACATCGATTCGTTTCCAAGCCAGGTCGAATCCCAGATGGGGCTTGTCGGAGCCATAGCGCTCCATGGCCAATTCGTAAGTGAGGCGCTGGAACGGGCGCTTGACCTCCACCTGGACCAGCGCGAAAAGTTTCTCCATCAACCGCTCGACGATGTCGAAGAGCATGTCCCGTTGTGGAAACGCCATCTCGATATCAATTTGCGTAAACTCCGGCTGGCGATCGGCACGCAAATCTTCGTCGCGAAAACACCTGACAATCTGGAAATAACGGTCGAAGCCCCCGATCATGAGGATCTGTTTGAAGAGCTGCGGAGACTGCGGCAGCGCGTAGAAATGGCCGTGATGAAGGCGGCTGGGAACCAGGTAGTCGCGCGCGCCCTCCGGCGTCGAGCGGGTCATGAAGGGCGTTTCGATTTCATTGAATCCATGCTCGGAGAGGTGCTGGCGAACCACCTGGCTGGCGCTGTGCCGAAGCCGCAAGTTGCGCTGCATCCGCCCCCGCCTTAAGTCCAGGTAGCGATAACGAAGGCGAGTCTCCTCGCTCGTCTTCGTTTCGTCCTCGATCGGAAAGGGCGGAGTCTTGGACTCGTTGAGCACCAGAAGCCTTGCCGCTTTGACTTCCACCGTTCCAGTGCCAATCTGCGGGTTAATTGTCTCCGTGGAGCGCAGCACCACCTCGCCTTCCACGCCCACCACATACTCGGGCCGCACTTCGTCGGCGCGGTCGTGCGCTTGGCCGCTGATTTCCGGGTTGCAAACCACCTGCGTCAATCCGGTGTGGTCGCGAAGGTCGAGAAAGATGATGTTTCCCAGGTCCCGGCGGCCATCTACCCAGCCGGCCAGAAACACCGTCTGCCCCGCGTGCGATGCTCGCAGCTCCCCGCAGTAGTGTGTTCGTTGTCGATCTCCAAGAAGGTCAAGTTTCACGGTCACCGCCCAAAGAAATAGTAAATGATAAATAGTAAATTCTAAATTACGAAAATCGAACTCATCGTGTCCTGTCATTCTGAGCGAAGCGAAGAATCTCGCTCTGCGCCAAGCAAACGCCAAAACAAAGATCAGAGCGAGATTCTTCGCTTCGCTCAGAATGACAGCACAATGGGGGTTCCGTTTTCATAATTTATAATTTACAATTTACTATTTATAATTCACTAATTGCCGCTTTCAATCTTGCCTTAAGATACGATACGATATTCCCAGGCTCCACTTCCTGCTGCTGACCGGCGGTCATGTCTTTCACTTGGTAGCGGCCGGTGGAGATTTCTCCCTCGCCGATGATAATGGCGAAGCGCGCCTGGAGCTTGCTTGCCAGTCCCATCGCCTTCTTGATCTTCATGGGATCGTAGCCGATCTCGACGCTCAAACCCTGCGCGCGCAGTTCGCGCGCCAGGCCCGCCGCGGCTTGAACCGCCGCGTCGCCCATCCAAACGATATAAGCCGCCAACGGAGCCTCGGGTTTAAGCGCCGCGGCCGCCTGCACCGCCAGAATCAAACGGTCCTGGCCGATCGAGAAGCCGATGCCTGGGGTAGGCGGACCGCCCAGTATCTCCGACAGCCCGTCATACCGTCCGCCGCCCAACACGGCGTTTTGCGCGCCCAAGGCGCCGCTGGTGATCTCGAAAGTGGTCCGTGTGTAATAGTCGAGACCGCGCACCAGGCGGGGCGTAACCTGATAAGAAATCCCCCGCCCCTGAAGCTCGCTCGTGACACGCTCGAAGTGCTGCCGGCACTCGGGGTCGAGATGGTCGATGATTTTGGGCAGCTTCTCGATGATCGGCTGGTCCGCCTCCACCTTGCAGTCCAGCACCCGCAACGGATTCGTCTCCGCGCGCCTCTGGCAATCCGCGCACATCGAGGCCTTCACGGCTCCCAGCGCTTGACGCAGAACCGTAAGGTACTCGGCGCGGCACTGAGGGCATCCCACCGAGTTCAAGAGAAGCTGATACTCCCGAATCCCCACTCGCTCCAGGAAAAGCACGAGCATCTCGAGAACTTCCGCATCCACCAGCGGGCTCTCGGACCCCAGCACTTCCGCGCCGATCTGATGGAACTGCCTGTAGCGCCCCTTCTGCGGGCGCTCGCGCCGAAACATGGGGCCGATATAGTAAAGCTTGTGAACGCCGCCCTGGTTGTACAGGCTGTGCTCGATGTAGGCACGCACGACTGATGCCGTGGCTTCAGGACGTAAAGATATCTGCTGCCAGACCTTACTTTCTTGGGCACGCATGTCAAGCTCGCGGGCTTTTTCGGGGTCGGTCTTCCAGTCCTGGTTTAAGATCATTTCCCGCAGCATCTGGAGATGGTCCTCAGGTTCATCCAAGAAGGTGTACATCTCCTTCATCACAATATCTGTATCGGCGCCCACGCTGCGCGAGAAGAGGCCTGTCTGCTCCAAAATCGGGGTGCGAATCTCGCCGTAGTGATAAGCGCCGAAGACGCCGCGCGCCTCTGCTTCCACCCGTTGCCAGAGGTTTGTGTCCGGCGGCAGCAGGTCGCGTGTTCCCTTGACGGAGCGAATGGGTTCAACTCTCATGGTCGTTTATGGTGTTCCGAAAGGCGCAAGTACTCTCGTTCTTTGCCGCAAACGGCTTGCTTTTTGGGTTCGAATTACCACGCCAGCCCCCCAGCCGGGCCGGAACGAGACCCCAAACCTTTTGAAATTATCACAGGGGCGGGATAGCCTGCAAGGAAATCGCAGACCCAGGCATCGTCGCAAGCGCGGCTCTACTTGGGCCGCTCAAGGAGTTCCAGCGGCTTGCCCTCTGCCCAGGGCTTGTAGGTCGCAGCGAAGCGTATGCGCTCCTCGGTTGACGGATGGGTATACAACCAGAAGCGGATGAAGGGACTGGGATCAGGATCTTCCAGGTCTTCCTGAGCCATGATCTGGAAGGACTGAACGTCGGCGGTGTTGGGGTCGGCGACCACGCCGTAAGCCACTTCGAGGCCGAATTGATCCGCCTGGTGCTCGAAATGACGGGAGATGCCGTTAAGGGCCGGAGAAGCTAGAAACACCACCACGGTCAGTACGATGAGCATGATCGGAAGCGAGGCGAGATCCGCGACGCCCGACTCCCGCAAAGCTTCGCCCTGCGCCAGCCCGGCTCCCCTCCTTGAGAAGGAGGGGTCAGGGGTGGTTGCGTGCGACGTCGACGCGGGGCCACCACCCCCTCCCCCCTCCTCCTTCCGAGGAGGGGAATCACAACTTACAGCGATGATCTTGTTGATGGCCAGGAACCCCACGTAGAACAGCACCAGAAAAATCATTTCGTCGAACGCGAATTCCTTGGGGATGTGGTGGAGCACATAGTGGCCGGCTTCGTGCCCGACCACCAGAAGAGTCTGGTCGGAGTCAAGCTTCGCGAGGGTAGTGTCCCAGACCACCAGGCGTTTGCTCGAGCCCCAGCCGGAGACGTAGGCGTTCACAATCCTGGTTTTGGCGCTCGCCTCCATTTCGTAGATGCGCGAGCGGGAAATCGCCAGGCCGGCGTGTCCCAGCATTTTCTCGATGCGGTCCGTCAAAGCGGGCTGTGTTCGTTCCAGGGGCGTAAATCGGTAAAACAGCGGCTCCACAACATAAGGCTCCACGACGATGAATGCCAGCGTGATGGGGATGGAGGCAAACCAGAAGTAAAGCCACCAGCGCCGCGGACTGCGCCGCACCAACCAGTAGAAGACCCAGGCAAGTAAGATCGACACCACCACCGTGAGGCCGAGGTCCTTCCCCCAGTCCGCCACCCAGGACCCGATGCCCTGGGTCGAGAGGCCGTAGCGGTGCTCGAGCACGAAACCCCAGTAGTAATCCAAAGGGGACTCGAGTGCCCTCACCGCGGTCAGGAATATCGCGACAAACAAAGCCGCCTGCACCCAGCGGCGGGCTGAGAAGCTTCTGACCCGATTCCGCAAACCGACCGCGAACCCGCTCCGCCAAAGGAATGCGTAGATGGCAAGGGCCAGTGCGATAGCTGCGAAATACAGGATATACTCGGCCCGCGAAAAAGCGATGGCCTTGGCGCGCTGCTCCGGCGTCAGGACGTAATGAGCTTCCGCCGTCTTTGTACCGGCCGGCTGCTCACCAACTCCGGTCTTCGACTCCGTCGCCGCCGGAGCTTGCGGCGTGGCAGGCGGCGCAGGCTGTTGCGATGCGGCAATGGATGGTGAGATTGCCAATAGACAAAGAGCGAATAGCAGCGGCGAGCCAAACCTGCGCATGTTTCCTACTTTGAAAGCTTTCGCACCACAGAGGTGAGGAGCGATGTAAACCCACGGCCTCGGCTCCACGTCTCATGGCCACCGCGGTGATAATCTCGGCTGTTCCGAACCTTTACTGCCATTGCGTGGAGCCGCCGCCTCGCCTCATCATAGTGCAGGAGAAAATTCTTGACAACGGCGCCGCCAGAATTTACGATAAGACCTGCGTTTTCAGGAGGTTCGTTTGATAAAGCTGGACATCATTAACGAGGTTGTAAATCGCACCGGCATCACCAAGACCAAAGCGGAAATCGCGGTCGAGACCGTCTTCGAGTCGATGAAGAAGGCACTCGCCGGAAGCGACCGCATTGAGCTGCGCGGATTTGGTGTCTTCAACGTAAGGCCCCGCAAGACGGGAATCGGCCGCAACCCCAGGACGGGCGCTGAAGTGAGTATTCCGCCCGGCAAGGCCGTGCGCTTCAAACCCGGCAAGGAACTGCAAACGCTTCCCTAGACTATTTACAGACTCAGGCGAGCAGGCGAAAATAGACTTTTCGCATCCTGTGCTATGGGTGATGAATTCTATATCCGGCCTGGCCCCGTGGAGACACCTCTGGACCTGTTTCCGCCTCCGATTCAGCCGCCGCGGCGGCGCTTCCGAAGCCTTCGGCAGCGCTGGCTTAACTCGCTTCCCTTTCATGCCCTGCTGTTCCTGCTGACGTGTGTGACTACCCTCATCGTAGGCACTCACATCGCGCAGAATTACGAGCACAACTTTCCGGCCTTCGACTGGGACATTTCGCGGGCATTCTTTGCGGGCATTTTTCACAACCCCGCGATCCTGGCGCAAGGGATACCGTTTTCATTTACGCTGCTCAGCATCCTGCTGGCGCACGAATTAGGACATTATTTTACCTGTCGGTATTACGGCATCGAGGCCACCTATCCTTACTTCATCCCCGCTCCGACCTTGATCGGAACCATGGGCGCGTTTATTCGGATCAAGACGCCCATCACTACCCGCAAAGCGCTCTTCGATGTGGGAATTTCCGGGCCCTTGGCAGGTTTTGCGGTGGCGATTCCGGCACTGATCGTGGCCACGCTGAATTGTCAGCCGGTGATTCCGAGAAGTCTTCCCGACACCATTACGTTGGGGAACCCGCTGGCAATTACATTCCTGGCAAAATTCCTGCGCCCCGGCTTGCACCCCATGAGCATTTCGTTGCAGCCTATCGGTTGCGCAGCCTGGGTGGGACTGTTTGCCACGGCTCTTAATTTGCTGCCCGTTGGTCAACTCGACGGCGGCCACATCCTCTATGCCGCGCTGGGCGACAGGCATCGGATCATTTCCAGGGGCCTGTTTCTGGCCTTGGTCCCGCTGGGAGTCTTCTGCTGGGCCGGCTGGATGGTCTGGGCTGTCGTTCTGCTGGTCGTCGGCCTGCGCCACCCCGTCGTCATGATTCCGTCCGAGCCGCTGGGTAAAGGCAGGCGAATCCTCGCCTTCGTGGCCACCTTGATATTCCTTCTCACCTTTGTCCCCACCCCGTTTGCCGTCCGATAGTATTCACCACCAAGACACAAAGAGCTTATTAAATTGAGTACCCATTCGCTGCCTGTCATCCTGAGCGAAGCGAAGGATCTGCAGTTCACTGAACATCGTGAAACCAACCAAATGCAGATCCTTCGCTTCGCTCAGAGTCTGTGATTCTTTTGGATTTTTGGCCATTTTCGAGCACTTAACTCATTTGTTATCAATGGCACTTTTCGGCAACATTCAAAAAAATCACGCTCTCTCAGGATGACAGGGCGCGCTGCGCTCAGCCTGACAAGCCCAGTTCGAGTTCTTGCCCAACTGCGTTTCTAATCTTTGTCTTTTCCTTGGTGTCTTTGTGCCTTGGTTACGCCCCATCTACATGATGTTGACGGGGTCGACGTCGATCATGACCTCGCGGGGTTGTATCGCCGACTGTGCGCAATGATGGACCAGTTGTTTTAAGAGGGCATGAAGGTTGGCGCGCGAGTTGGCTTTCAGCAGAAACTGGATCCGATATCGCCGCTCCACTTTGGCCAGGGGAGCGGGGCCGGGGCCGAGAATCTTTATGCCCGGGAACTGTCTTTCGACTTTGGTAAAGAAGTCGCCAATCTCTTTCGCCACCTGCGCGGCCCGTTCCAGCTTTTCGTGCTGGGCGACGATGTTGGCAAGCGCGGTGATGGGCGGATAATGCATCATGCGGCGGAAGCCCATCTCCTTACTGAAGAACCCGCTGTAGTTCTGGTCAGCGGCCAGGCGGATGGCATAATGCTCAGGATAAAACGTTTGCACCAGCACCCGCCCGGGGGCGTCGCCTCTCCCGGCGCGGCCCGCCACCTGAGTGACAAGTTGAAACGTTCGCTCGGCGGCGCGGAAGTCCGGCAACCCGAGGCCGATGTCCGCGGAGACGACGCCCACGAGTGTGACGCCGGGGAAATCGTGTCCTTTGGCGATCAATTGCGTACCGACGAGAATGTCGATCTTGCCCCGCCTGAAATCCTCGAGTACGCGCAGGAACTCGCCGCGGCGGCGGGCCACGTCGCGGTCCAGGCGGGCCACCCGCGCGCCCGGGAAAAGTTCGGCAAATTTGTGCTCGATCTTCTCGGTTCCTTCTCCGACATAGTGAAGATATTCGCTTCCGCAGGCCGGACAAAGTGATGGAACTCCGATCGAGTATCCGCAATAGTGGCAGCTCAGGCGGTGCTCGCGGCGATGATAGGTGAGCGAGACGGAACAATTCACACAGCGCACCGTCTGGCCGCAACTCCGGCACAACAGAAACCACGAGTAGCCGCGCCGGTTGAGCAGCAGCATGATCTGCGCCGAAGCTTGGAGCTGCGCCTCGATCTCCTCTTTCAGCTTGCGGGAAAGCGGCATTTGCGTGTGTGTCTCGCGGAACTCCTGCCGCATGTCCACCACCTCGACCGCCGCCAGTTTCCTCCCTCCGATCCGTTCTTCCAACTTCGCCAAGTGGTATTTGCCCTCCTGCGCATTCCAGTAAGACTCCAGCGAAGGCGTCGCGGAGCCCAGCAGGGCCAGCGCGCCCGCGTACTGCGCTCGCACCACCGCCACATCCCGCCCGTGGTATCTCGGCGTTTCGTCCTGCTTGTAACTCGAATCGTGCTCCTCATCCACGATCAGGACACCCAGATCGGTGACAGGTGCAAAGACCGCGGAGCGCGTTCCTAAAACGACTTTGGCCTCGCCGCGGCGCACGCGCCACCAGGCGTCGTCGCGTTCCCTTTCCGTGAGCCCGCTGTGCAGGAGCGCGACCTGCTCTCCGAATCTCGAGAAAAACAGAAATTGCATGGCAGGAGTGAGCGCGATCTCCGGTACCAGCATCAGGGCGGACCGGCCTCGCTCCAGGCAGTGGGCAATCAGGTGAAGATAAATTTCGGTTTTGCCGCTTCCGGTAACGCCGTGCAGCAGCACGACGCCGAATTCGCCGGAATCGAGCCGGGGAAAGAGATCGCCGAGCACGGCGGACTGTGCGGACGTCAGTCGTGGTGCGGGCGTCTCGCCCGCAGTCGCGGGAGCGTCTCGCTCCCCCTGCGCAAAACTAGCGCCGTGCCAGCCGGCCTCGCTGAGTTCGATTAAGCCCGCCTGGCCAAGCTTGCGCAAGTGGGCAAGCTGCGCGTGCGCGGCTTCGAGTAGCGGACGATGATCGTCGGCCGGCCCCTGCTGTTCAAGTGCCTCGATGATTCTCCTGGCGACCGGGGAGAGCCGAGGCGGGTGCTCCGGCAACGGCCCCGCCAGCCGGACGCCAAACACTTGCCGGCGGCTGCGCTCCTTTTTCACTTCCTCGACGATCGCCCATTTTTGCTCGAGCGCACGCGGATAGGCGTTGGGAAACTTCCTTTGCAGTATCTCGAGAGAAGCGCCGGGACGCCGGTCGAGGTACGCCAACAGAGTTGCATCCTGGCTCTCCTTGCTCTCCTCGGGGGGGATGGCCGCGAGTTCCTGCAGCTTGCGCCGCCCCTCTTCTGTCAGACGAACCTGTCGAGCGCGCCGCGTTTCTTGCCTGAGCGGCAACATGGCGCGGAAGACTTCCCCGGGCGGCGCCAGGTAATAATCCGAAATCCAGAGCGCCAGCTTTACGAGTTCGGCGGAGAGAGCAGGTTCGGGATCCATGGCGCGCAACGCCTCGCGCACTTCGATCCCGGGCGCCAGCTTGCTGGTCGGACCCAGCACGATGCCCGTCGCCTTGCGGGTGCCCAGAGGCACCACTACGCGTTGGCCTGTCGAAACCGGCCAGGAAGACGGGAAACGGTAAGTCAGCGGATACGGGATGGCCGCCATCACGGCGACATCGAAGAGCGAATCTTGCGGCGTTTTTCTTTCTCGATCCATGGAGTCGAGAGTCAAAAGTCAAAAGTCTGAAGTTGATAGTCTAGAGTGGAAGTGCCCGAGTATGCAAACAGGCGGTGCGGTGCACGAAGGGAGGCTGTCATCCTGAGCGCAGCGAAGGATCTCGGCAGTTGCTTTTCGTGTGCCGCGGGGTGAAGCGAACTGCAGAAATCCTTCGCTCCGCTCAGAGTCTGTGATTTTTTTGGATTTTTGGCCATTTTCGAGCACTTAACTCATTTGTTATCAATGGCACTTTTCGGCAACATTCAAAAAAATCACGCTCTCTCAGGATGACAGACAGAAGAAACGATTATTGTTTCTTGAATCTTGACTGTCGACTGTCAACTGTCGACTGTTGACTTCACTTCATGCTGCGCGCGTGCTGCGCCATCAAGTTCGCGTAGAGGTTGCCGAGACGATCCAGCATCTGGATGGCCGGGGTGAAATTCCTGCGGTTGATGTGCTCGATGTTGAGCCCGAGGAGCGGCGGGTCAGGCGGCAGGTTGTCGAACACGTCCATCAGGATGCGCTGCGCGAGGTCGAGCGACCTTGCGAGGCATGTCGCGGCTGGGGCAGTGGCTCCGTCTTCCGAGCCGAGCAGAAACCGATCCAGGTTTTGCGGAATGTCCCCGCCCAGCCAGCGAAGGAACTGCAAATCCCGGCGATGGCTGACCGGCGCGAAGCTCAGGAAGAGGCGCACCGGCAGGCCGTTGAGCCGCTGCACCAGCCAGACGACGTCATTCGAGTCAAAGAGAACCTGGGAGGTGAAGAAGTCGAGACCCGCCTTGTGCTTGGCGCGAATCCGCTCGGACTCGTTCCTGCGGCTGGGAATGGTGATGCCGCCCAGCGTAACCGGCAGTCCCTCTTTCCGCACCAGTCGTGCAGCCTCCGTGACGTTGGGGCCGGGGTAGCTTGATTTGGAGGATTCGCCGCCCACCAGAATAACCTGCCGCATACCACGCTCGAGGCAGGTCTCGCGAAACCACACTTCCGGCTTCGGATCATGGACGACGACGCGGTTGAGAACCACTTCCGGACCCAGTTCGCGCTGAATGCGCGAGCCGAGCAGTCGCGGCTCGACGCGCGCCACGAACTTGCTGGTTCGCTCCGGCCCTCGAGCTTCGTCGAGAATCTCCGGGACATTGATCCCGTCTACAAAGGGTGCGACTCGTTTCAGCTCAGTAAGAGATTCGTCGATGGCTTCGGGCTGATCCGCCGCCGGCGGCACCACTTCAAAGAGCGTCACCGGTACGAAAGGGTTCAGGATTTTTTCTTGCAGTGTCATTTGCAGCTATCCGCGCTGGTGGCCCGCAGCTAACTTTCAATCTAGTCCACAAAAGTCAAAACCGCAACGAAGCTGGATTTCGGCTACTGTCCTAAATGTGTGTTGACATTCGTTCTCTTTAACAGAGTTTTCTTAAGCTTATGGGTAGGAAGCTCTTATCGGAAGAAAGGCTAGAATGGTTTCTTTCCTAGCTCTCCATCCCTTAGATTTGCTGTCGAATTCAATAACTCCCATTTTAAGCAATTCTTTTATATCTCTTATAAGCGTACGACTACTCCTGTCTTTGTAATCTACCGCTACCCTGGGCGAAATTTCTCGTAATTTCGAATAGGGCACAGGCTCTTGTTTTCCCGACAGGTCAAGAATGAGATGCTTTCTTCGATCATGCGGTCCGCCATGTAACTGGTCGAACAATTTATGAACGTGATTAATCCAAGAAATTTCCCATTGTTGATTGCGAATGACCTCGATTTCCTCTCTTAGCCCATCCCGAAACCCCGATATTGCATAAAACAAGAATGAAGTCACATCCTTTCTAGCTACTTCCAATTGTCGATAATATTCGGTCCTTGTTTTGTTGTAGTGATTGCTCAATAAGTGTGCCGCTGGAGATGGGACGCCCGACGAAAGTAGAATTTGCACTTCGATTAGTCTTGCCGTCCTGCCGTTACCGTCTGCGAAGGGATGAATCCATGCAATGTAAAGATGTGCTATCACTGCTCGGATGATGGCATACGGGATCTCCATTCCTGGTTTGGGACGAAAAACTTCGCCATTTAACCATTCGCACAAGTGATCGGTGAGATATTCGCAGTCCTCAGCAGGAGCACCTCGATAAGTTCCAACTCCTACCGTGTGCTTGCGAATCTGTCCAGGAACCACATCGGCGTCGTTAAAGGTCAAGTTCTTTAGGACGATTTCGTTTAATTGTCGAATTCTCGGACCGCTTAATGGAGGCGGCACTCCCTTGTGGATTTCTCCGAGGATGAGATTACACCCCTCAACTATGTTGTCGACTTCTTGAGTGAGATATTCTTGAGATGGAGGAACGCTGAGTTTACCTTGGATATGCTGAAGAACTTGCTCTTCCGATAGTGTGTTACCCTCAATTGCTGTGGTTGCAGCAACGCCTTTCGCGAGATAAACTTGATGGAGGTACTTATTAACTTCTGGCGCAAGGGGAATTCCGGCAAGGTGTTCACATTTTGACTGACATTCCCCGACGGCCATCCAAAAAGCTGGCGGCGATGATTGCAGAGAAAAATCGAAATTTATCCAAGGGTTTGTCGATAAGTATGTCCGTTCTTTTGTCATCTGTAAAGTGCTCATGTATATGTATATATTACAATTTTGTCATAAATAATGTCAAGCCTTTTGTCCTAATTGATGCTGGGTCCTCAAAAAGTTTATCTAGCGCCGTAAATTCAACAGCTTGATAAACCATGTATCGGCCAAACACGGTCAGTGATTCCGGCTTCTATGGCTGGACTTACTCGCAAGGTCTGGCGAACGCGGTAGAAATTGTAAAAGGCAAACCAAAGCGCGTAGGCCGCTTTCAAATTCTCCCATTTCTTGCGGACAGCCACAGAGTCTCGCTTTCCAGAGACTCTGCGCCACCAAACGCTACGGCTCGACGAGTGCCGGCAGGCGGCGCGGGTGGCGGTAGACATCCCGCAGGTGGCTCACGTCGCTGGCCGCCTTTTCCCAACGCTGCAATTCTTCGTCATACCGGACCGAGATATTGTCGAGGAAATAGGGCAGGTTTTCCCCAAGCCAGAGTTTCCGGTAGTGGGTTCGCAGCAGAGTTGTCTGGTCTCGCATGTCCTGGATCAAGCCGTTGACGCCGTCGATCCGTCCCAGAACGCCTCCGACCACCTCAGGCTTTGTCGCATCGGCTTGCGCCTGGGCATAGAGGTCGGAGATGTACTTTGAATAGATGGCCTTTTGCCCGAGGAAATCGAAGCGGCGGGCGGAGAACTCCACGTAATCCAGCAAGTCCTGGTTGCGGCGCGCGAGGTGCGAATTGGTGATGAGATCGGCAACGACATCTTCAGCCAGCAGCCGGATCTGACGTGCGGCCGGCTCCAATTGGGCGTAGAATTTCTGCCCGTCCGGGCTCAGCGCGTCGACCCAGGTCAGCCAATCCTCGCCGTCGGAATGGACCGCGCCCTGCAAGAGTACATGAATCTGGTCCAAGTTCTTGATCTCTGTGGCGAAGTGGTGATCCGGGGCGCGGTAAAACGACCAGTCCCAGTTGTCGGAGAACTGCTCATCATCCACGGTTTTCTGCCAGGATTGAGCGGCGCCGTACACCAGGCCGTACCAGGTGTAGTTCACCATGCTTTCGCCGTCATCCATCCAGGTGGTATTGAAGACGCCCGTCGCGCCCTGTTCTTTTCCGTCCGTCACGAACTGGCGAATGTTGGGCAGCGCCTCATTGTAGTTCGGGAAAATGCGGCTCCAGTTGCTCACCCCCGGCGCCACCCAGGTCTCGAGTCCCACGTCGCGGAACGGTTTGATCTCATTCACAAAGGACTTGCGCGGGGCGTAATCCCAAGGCACCGCAATCATGTCGTGAGGCAAGTCCTTGAGGTGCTCAGGATGCTGGACGCCCATGTCGCCCCAGAAGAGGACCTTGCGATGGTGAGGGCTCAAGGTCTCGTCGATTTTCCGCAAGTAGTCGATATAGACCTTGCCGTAGCCCTCTTGATCGACTTCCGCCTTGGTCCGGCCTTGGCCTAACTCGTAAGTTTCATCGGCGCCAATGTGGAAGAAGGGTCCGGGAAAGACGGCAGCGAGGTCTGAGAACATCTTGCCGATGAATGTAAATGAACCGGGGACGGTGGGCGAAAGCACTTCCCCGTAGGGAACCTCGGCCATGTCCTGGTATTGCTCCGTCTCGAGCGCCAGATGAAGGTGGCCAAACGACTCCTGCTCGGGAACTATCACCATGTGATATTGTTTGGCGAAGTTGACAAGTTCCGTCGCTTCCTCCGGAGTCACCGCGCCGCCCGGCGCCGCAAAGAGCGGCAGGCTGGGGTAGGCAAAAGTGTTCTCCATGTAGAGCGAGAACAAATTGATTTTGTACTCGGACAACAGAGTGATTTCCCTTTTGAAAGAAGCCGGCGTGGGAATGGGGCCGCGGCTAATGTCGATGCTGACACCGCGCCAGCGCATGGCGGGCCAATCCGCGATGCGCACCACGGGAATCTCGGCGCTGCCCCCCGGAGTCCGCTGAAGCAATTGGCGAAGCGTCTGGACCCCGTAGAAGATGCCTGCTGCGGTCTTGCTCACGATCGAAGCTTCGCGAGCCGTCACCACCAGGATGTAACCTTCCTCGTCGGCCTGGGCCGGCAAGCTCAACCCTGACTGTTGCAGAATGTTCTTGCCGGCTTGGCTCTCACTGCGCGCCAGCACAATTCGCGGCGAACCTCCGCTCTTGGCTCCCACCGTGGCGGCCACGCCTCCCAGCGAATTCAGATCCTGCACGAGGAGCGAAGCGGCAAAGCGATCCTCCTCGTCGTTGCTGGGCACCTCGAGATTGATACGCGCCCCCACGCGAAGCGTTCCCTGACCCACCTCAACCTGGTTCGGATATGGGATGAGTGACAGGTTGGATGCGAAAAGCGAAGCTGCGAAAGACGCCAGAGCAAAAAGAGCGAGCATTAACCTTGGCAGTGGTCTATTCAAATTAATCCCTCCTCCTGAAATCGACTGGGCGTGCCTTCAGTCGGCATTACCCTTCTTGGGAACCGGAAACTTGAGAGTGTACACCCTCGCGCCGCGTTTTGACAGCCAGGGAGCGAGTACTCAATCGGTCGATAACGACTGAGGTGTAGGGGGACGGCTTGCCGCCCCCTTACGGCGAGTGGGTAGGGCAAGCCTTACCCCTACGCCACGCGGGCATAATGTCCGAGCCACCTGTTCCTTTCGCATTTTCCACTTGACAAATCCAGAGGTCCATGATAGCCTATAGTTGTGGTCTTTTTGTGGACACATTGTCGTGGGTAGGCTTCGGACCCCGAGGAAAAGCGCAATAGTCCCGGTGTGGGGGAATGTAGGGAACTACAAGAAATGAAAAATAGTGGGAACGAACTCAACGAAGTATCTGAAAACAAATGACATTACTGTTTGGAGTGCTGCAAATTATGCGCGTTTTGCATGCAAATCAGCACCGATTAGAGCCTGAAACGAGCAAGAACAGGAGATTCTGCCCAAACGAAGCGAAGCTTGCAAGGCGCAAGCTCAGGCCAGGAATGTGACAAGAAGTCGGCTACATAGCAACCCCGGCGCTCCCCCCTTCAAAGAGTGGGGGCACGCCGTGGCGTGCTGCCACGATCTTCATAAACCCACCGCCGGGGCGATCGCTCGAAAAGGGGCCGGCATCGCGTTGACGAGCCGTTAAGCACATGTTACCTTCGGCGTCGAATCCGCGACGGTGTGTGTATTGGCGCGCAGCTCGAAAAGGCGACAAATAGGCCGAAACGGGCGGATTCTTTGCGATTTTAATATCCTCTCCGCAACCCGCTTCTCATCCGAAACGTCATAGCTTTAGGAGCTGGTTCTAAGCAGACGGGGTTGTTTCCCGTCCGCGCTGGGTGATGAGATGAATGGCATTCCCATTGCTAGATTATCGGGATGGCATTCATGTACGGTTGGTAGTTGCCGCCGCGTAACTTTACCAACTCGCAAATCTGAGCGGTCGACCGGGGCTAGCCCTCTTTGAGGGCGGGCCTCGCTCGCCGTGTATATCGGTGGAGGTTGCCAATGAGGATGCTAGCTTGCCGGCGTTCTGGGGACCGTGATATTAGATCGGCTCTTACCTTGGTTTGCGGAAGCCTGCTGGTTATGAGCGTGGCCACCGCAGGATGGAGCCAGACGCCAAGCAGCCTCTACAAAGCCGCGGGCACGGTGGCGAGCACCGAGCCGACGGGTTTCACCCTCCAGACGGATGCGGGAGTTCGTCTTGCCGTCGTGATCCCCAACAATGCCCTCCTCGTCCGGGTTGCTCCCGGAGAAAAAACGCTGAAGGACGCCACCAAGATCGGTGTTGCAGAGATCGCTGTGGGCGACCGCGTTTTGGTTCAAGGGCAGCTTTCGAGTGATCAGAAGACCGTGGTTGCGGTCCGTGCGATTGACATGAGCCAGGCAGCCATTGCGCAGAAGCACGCAGCGGAAACCGCACAGTGGCAGCGAGGCGTTGGGGGGTTGGTGAGCGCCGTCGACCCTGTAGCTAACACCATCACCGTTTCGACATCAGGCTTCGGCGCGGCGAAGAAGACTACGGTCCACGTCTCCAAGGACACCATTCTACGCCGGTACGCGCCGGATTCGGTGAAGTACGAAGAGGCAAAGCCCGCCCCTCTCAGCCAGATCCAACCCGGTGATCAGCTCAAGGCGCGAGGCACGCGCAGCGCCGACGGCAATGACTTCGACGCCCAGGAGATTGTTTCGGGATCGTTCTTGAATATTGCCGGAACCGTCTCATCAATTGACACCACCCAGAACACGCTCACGGTCACGGACTTGAAAACCAAGAAACCGCTTCTGGTGAAGCTTACGGCGGACTCCCAGCAGCGCAAGCTCGACCCCCAGTTGGCCCAGAGGATCGCCATGGCGTTCAAGGGGGGCGGCAATGGCGCGCCGGGCGGGATGCCGGGTGGCGCGCGAACCGGCGCGGCTGCGGGTACATCCGGCGGCCCTGCTCCGCAGGGTGGTGCGCCCACGGGTGGGGCTCCAGGAGGGCAAGGCGGCTCCGGCGGGCCTCCGGGTGGCCCAGGAGGCGCGCGAGCGGGTGGAGCGCCTGATTTTCAGCGCCTTCTCAATCGCATGCCCACCTCCACGCTTGCCGATTTGAAAAAGGGTGATGCCGTGATGATCGTTGCGAGCCAAGGCGCGGATGCCGGCGGCGTCACGGCGATTACTCTATTGAGCGGCGTGGAGCCAATCCTGACCGCTTCACCGTCCGCCAGCCAAGCGCTTTTCTCGGGATCGTGGAATCTAGGCGCGTCGGGCGGCGGAGGCGGAGAAGAAGGGGCGCAATAATCCAGCGCCGGTCGCAGGCCCGGCGCCGGTCATTGGCTCGAATCGGAGTTGGTTTCTCGTAAGCAGGGGCCTGTGCCCCACTCAAGCAGCAAGAAGGCAAGCAAGTGCCCGTCGTAGTCACCCCGTACCAGCGGGGGTCCGCACAAGGTCAGAAAGACCTGGGTTTCCGAATTCGCGGAGACATCAGGCGTAGTGTGACTCTAGGAGAGACGTGATGCGATTTCATTTGTTTGGGAAATGCCTTTATATCTTGTTGGCGTTTATTTTGACGCCAGTTTTTGCCGGCCATTTATTTGCGCAAACCACTGCCGGCACGTTGCGCTGCCAGGTGAACGATCCCTCCGGAGGAGTAGTGACGCAGGCGACGGTTCTTGTGACCTCTGAAACAGGACAAACCCAGGCCCTGCAAGGGAACAAGGACGGCGTTTACGAGTTCAAAGGACTCGCTCCGGGCAAGTACAGCGTGAAAGTCATCGCCAAGGGATTTGCGCTGTACGAGCAGCAAGGAGTTGAGGTGAGCGCCGGCCAGGTTCAAAAGCTTGCCATCGCGCTTCAGCTCGAGGAGGAAGTGCAGAAGATCACCGTGTCGGGCGAAGCGCCCACCGTGAGCGTCAATCCCGAGAACAATGCCAGTTCGCTGGTCGTCTCGGGAAAGGAACTCGAATCGCTCTCCGACGACCCGGACGAATTGCAGTCGGAGCTTCAGGAATTGGCCGGACCATCAGCAGGGCCAAACGGCGGCCAAATCTATATTGACGGCTTCACGGGCGGCCAACTTCCCCCCAAGTCCTCGATTCTCGAAATCCGCGTCAACCAGAATCCCTTTTCGGCGGAATACGACCGGCTCGGCTACGGCCGCGTCGATATCACCACGAAGCCCGGCGCCAGCCAATTCCACGGCCAGGGCTTTGTGAGCGGCAATACCGTTTCATTCAACACCCGGAATCCTTTTGTGGGTCAGGAGCCGGACTACCATTCGGAGTTCTATAACGGGAGCATCGGCGGACCCATCAGCAAGAAGGCGTCTTTTTTCTTCAGCATATTCCGCCGGGACCTTGACGACGCGAACGTAGTGAGCACGTTTGTGCTGAGCCCCGATCTGTCCGAGCAAATTCCTTACAATCAGGCCGTGGTAAATCCCAAGACGCGGACGAACTTCGGTCCGCGTGTGGACTACCAACTCAGCTCGAAGAACGTCATGACCGTGCGCTACCAGTACTGGGGGAACAACGACAAAGACGACGGGATTGGGCAATTCGCTCTCCCTTCCCAGGCCTACAACACGAATGGCTCCGAGCACACCTTCCAGGTGGGCGATACGCACGTCATCAGCGACCGGACGGTGAACCAGGCGCGCTTCCAATACCTTCACGACAGCAGCTACCAGGCACCCGTGAATTTAGTGATCAACGGCAGCAACAACCTGGTCGGCCCTCCCGTGGGGTGTCTCTCACTCAAACAACCATGCCAGATTTCGGTAGCGGGATCGTTCACGGCGGGCGGGAATGCCCAGGGAATACAAACGGACAGCGAAAATCACTATGAATTCCAGAACTACACGTCCATCAACCTGGGCAAGAACTTCATGAGGTTCGGCGGGCGCGTACGCGATAACGATGAGACCTTAGGCTCGATGCAAAGCTTTAACGGCTCGTTTGCGTTTCCTAACCTCAACGCTTATCAAATTACGCGCCAAGGCGTCGAAGCCGGTTGGACGGACGCCCAGATCCGGGCGGCGGGCGGCGGGGCAACTCTGTTTTCAATCAACCGGGGCACTCCCTCGTTCAGCCTCAATTACGCCGACCTGGGGCTTTACGGCGAAGATGATTGGCGTGCCCGCCCCAATATGACGCTCAGCATGGGCTTACGATTCGAGACGCAAACCGGGATTCACGACCACGCCGACATCGCCCCGAGAGTGGGGCTGGCCTGGGGTCTCGGCCGGGGGAAGACGCCTAAATCGGTGCTGCGCGCCGGCGGCGGCGTCTTCTACGACCGCATTTCTCAGAGCTCGTTGCTTAATGCCCAGCGCATGAATGGCTGTAACCAGCAGAGCTATACATACAGCGACCCCGACTTCTTCCCGAATCTTCCGAGCGGTATTCCGGCTTTGGGCGAGGTGGGCTGCCAGTCCGGTTCGAACATCAGCCCGCTTGACCCCAACCTGCGAACCCCCTATACCATCCAGGGCGGCGCAGGTCTGGAGCGGCAATTAAACAAGAATGCCACCGTCTCAGTCACTTATCTCGGCTCGCACGGTGTTCACCAGATTCTGAGCCGTGACATCAACCCGCTGTCCGACACGCTCGGAACGCGCCCTATCTCAAGCTACGGCAACCTGACCAGTGTGGCAAACATTTATCAGCTCGAGTCGGCCGGCATCTTCAACCAGAATCAATTGATCGCCAACTTTAACCTGCGCATGGGAGCGAAGCTGAATCTTTTCGGCTTCTACACACTCGGCTACGCTAACGGCAACACAACTAACGCGATGGACCCGTACGACATTGCTGAAGATTACGGGCGCGCCTCCTTCGACATTCGCCATCGCGTCTTCCTGGGCGGCACGTGGACCGTGCCGCACGGATTTGCCTTCAGCCCCATGATCGTTCTCAACTCCGGTGCGCCCTTTAACATCACGGTGCCCTGGATGGATCTTTTTGGCACGGCCAATTACAACGATCGGCCTGAAATTGCCAGTCCCGGCGCCTCGGGGGATAACATCGTGGAGACGCGATGGGGCACGTTCAATACCGCCCCCGGCCCGAACGACAAGCTTATTGGGCCTTACTACGGCACCGGTCCGGGCCAATTCACCACGAATCTGCGAGTCAGCAAGACGTTTGGGTTCGGGAAGAAGCCTGAACGCGCCGGCAGCGGATCGTTTGGCGGTCCGGGCGGACCCGGTGGCGGGCGCGGTCCTGGCGGCGGACTCGGAGGCCGCGGGTTGGGAGGAGGCGGCGGGATGGGCGGCTTCTTCGGAGGTGCGCCCAGCAACTCGCGCTACACTCTCACCTTCAGCGTCAACGCGCGCAACGTCTTCAACAACGTGAACCTTTCGGCGCCTTACGGAGCCATCGGAACTCCCTACTTTGGCCGCTCGAATTCGCTGATGGGCGGTTTCTGGTCTTCGGCAGCGGCGAATCGCCGCATCGACCTTCAGGCGGCGTTTAACTTCTAGCTCTGAAGTGTGCCGGGGCGGCCCTTGTGGCCGCCCCGGCGCGACGAAGAAAGCCATCCAGGGTGACGGCATACATGACGTGCCTTGCCACCCCAATTTTCAGCGTCTTCACGCATAGCCCGCTTTGGAGTGCGGCAGAAGGTTGCCGTACCCTAAGTACACTCCTCGAACAAGCTCTCTCAAAATGGGATGTGCAGGTTGGCTGCTCTCGGGGGCGGCGAGGATCTGGCTCGTAACGCGGTGGCTTAGTCCGGCGCGTGCCGACCTGAAGGTTGGCTCTACGCGCAGAACACTTGCTCCCCGCTGAGCGGGGCGGCCGCAAGGGCCGCCCCTACAGCATTGCTATTGCACAACGAGGTTTATGGTCGTTTCGCGGATGACCGTCGTCTGGGTTCCGGTGACCACCCCTATGCCCGCGGTTGACCCGGTATAAGTACCCAGTACCGTTATGGTGTAATTCCCCGTGGGAGTGCCGTTGATCGTCGAGGGCTGAATGACGTTCGTATAGATAGAAGTCTCGCAGCTTACCCAGAACACCGCGGCAAGAGCCAGCATAGCCAGAGCTAATTGCGCGAAGATCAGCCTGCGCCGACCGCCCGGCTGGCGCCGCCTCATTTTGCCACGGATGAGAAAGACAGCGATCAACACCAGGTTGCACGCTCCCCACAAAGCAAACATCATGGGAGTTGGCGGGGGCATGCGGGGGCCGGCGCGCGGGAGCACGTGCCCCGTTGTCGACGTTGATTGTGCCGTAGTGCTCACCGTAAGTTGCGAGCTCACCGCACCACCATTCTGAGGTGTCAATGACGCTGGATTGGCGAGACACAACGTTCCCTGCGGCAGAGGGTGTGCCGGCGTGTTGAGACAGCTTATCGTCACCGCCTGGTTAAAGCTATTGATAGGCGAGACCGTGACCGAGTAGATGGACGACGCCCCAGAGGTTATGGTGTTGACCGCCGGGGTGGCCGAGACCGAAAAATCCCCAAAGTCAACGGACAACGTGAGCGTTGCTGTCTCGCCGGTGCTGCTGGTGACGTCCCGTCCATTGACGCTAAAGATGTAGGGATTGGCGCTGGTGGGCGAGAGGCCCGACAGGGTCAAGATGCTGCTACTCGGTATGGTCGTATTATTCAAAGCGATGTTGGAGGGGTTAAAGCTGCACGTGCCGGGCGAGCAGGAGAGGGCGACGGTGTCCGTGAAGTTCAAGCTCGGGGGAGCAGACATACTGACCGTAAAGGTCGTCGCGGCCGTGCCAATGGGGAGAGACTGTGTGGTGGTCGGCGAGTTCAGGGTGAAGTTGGGGTATCCAGTCCCACTCAGAGCAATGCTGGACGAGCCGCTTGTCACGTTATCAGTGACGGTCAGACTCCCCTTGAGAACGCCTGTACTGGTGGGTGTGAAAGTGACCGCGAAGCTGCAACTACCGCCCACGGCCATGGTGAACGGGTAAGACGGGCAAGTATTCGTTTCCGCGAAGGCGCCGGTGGCCTCAATGTTCGTGACCGTCAAAGGATACTCGCCGTCGTTCGTCATGATCACTGTCTGGGGCGCGCTGGTGGTGTTCAAGGTCGTGGTGGGGAACGTTAGGCTGGTCGGCGAGAACTGCACCTGCGCGAGGCCTGTCACGCCGGTGCCGGTGAGCGATACAAGATGAGGACTGCCGGCGGCACTGTCGGTGATGGTAAGCAACTCGGTCTGGGGAGCCAGCACCGTGGGCGTATACGATACGCTAATCGTGCAAGCTTGACCACCCCCCGGAAGGGTCCCCACGCAATTGTTGGTCTCAGTAAAGTCTCCGGTCGTCGCCACACCCGAGATCTGAAGCGGAGCCGTGCCGGCGTTCAAAACAGTTACAACTGCGGGGACGTTTTCGTTGGTTACATTCTCGGTGGTGTATTCGGTTACATTTCCGAAGTTAATTTTCTGCGGGGTCATGGCGACGCCCGGAAGGTTGTTGTGAGAAATCATGGAGGCGAAGACGCTGCTGAGCCCCACGCTGTTCCCGGACTGTCCTTGATAAGCAAGTGCGATGGCGGGGAAACTCTCAGAGAACGTGTACCCTGTAACGTAAGCGTTGGCGTTGGTGTCCACGGCGATAGCATTTCCGTAGTTACCGTTGGTGCCCGCGAGAAAGGTCGAGTACACCAGTGACGTCCCTTGCGGATTGAACTCCGACACGAAGGCGTCCGGGCAAGGACTCGGTCCACACGAACCGCCGACGTAACTTGCCTGAATGGCGTTGGCGGTGGGAAAATCGCTCGACTCCGTGTACCCGGTGACGTAAGCATCTCCAGCGCTGTCGACGGCGATTCCGGAGGCGGCGTCCGACAAGCTGCCACCCAATAGCGTGGAATAGAGAAGCGCCGAGCCGAAATGGTTCATCTCGGCTACGAAGGCCACGGGATAACCGGGAGCTTGCTTGGTGGTAAAGGTCTGGTACGCACCCGGAGTCGTGGGAAAAGTCGAAAGGGGATTACACAACGTCGTGATCGTGGTTGCCGGAGTACATGCCGTGTAGCTGCTCCCCGCGACGTAGATGTTGTTGACACTATCCAGCGCGATCGCCCAGGCTCGATCGTCCCCGGTTCCTCCCAGATAGGTCGAAAACGCAACGCTCCCACCCCCGGCGTTCACCACGGTGATGAAAGCGTCCACGCTGCCGGCGTTGGACGACTGGTAAGCATTGTAGACGGGGAAGTTAGTGGAGAAAGTGAAGCCGGTCACGTACGCATTGTCGCCGACATCGACCGCGATCCCTTGTCCTGAATCAGCGCTGCTTCCCCCCAGATAAGTGGAGTAAACCAACTGTTGAGTTTGCGGCAAGTTGGTGTCGATCTCGGCTACAAAGGCATCCCCGTTGCCGGCGTTACCGGACTGAACCGGGTTCACGGTGGGAAAATCCGTGGACTGTGTCGAGCCCGTCACAAAGACGTTCCCCGAGGGGTCGAGAGCCAAGGCCAGCCCGTAATCGATATCGCTGCCACCCAAATACGAGGAAAACAGCAACTTCGAACCGTTGGGATCCAGTTTGGACACAAACGCGTCCGAGTTCCCGCCATAGGTGGTTTGAAAGGCGCTCGCGGTGGTCGGAAAGTTGGAGGAGGACGTGCTGCCCACGACGTAGACATCCGCCGAAGGATCGACGCCAATCCCTTGACCAATATCGTAGTTGTTTCCCCCTAAGTACGTCGAATAGATGATCGCCTCGCCGTCATACCGCAGCTTGGTTACGAAGGCGTCTGTATCGCCCCCGTAGGCACCCTGGTACGGCGAAGAACCGGTCGGGGAACTCTTGGGGAAATTGCTTGACGATGTGCTGCCGGTGATATAGGCGTCAAAGAGAGCGTCCAAGGCAATCGCATTCCCTGTGTCGCCTCCGGTCCCGCCCAGGTAGGTTGAATAATACAGGGAGGGATCGATAATCAGCGGCTGACGCGGGTCATAATTGGCCACCTTGAAGCCAACTCGGTTGTGCCCACGAAGGACATACGACGCTTCCACGTAACGCTTCTTCGCCCGATTCGAATTCTCAGTCTGATAGGCGACCGGCCGGTGAAAAGTCAACTGGCCGTCGGTCGAGCTGAACACCAAATCGCCATGCGAGTCGAGGGCGGCCTCGCTGCCTTGGAAAGTCATCGCCAAAGACTGTGGCGCGACGCCCGGTGACAAGAGAAAGTCGTACTCGAGCTGCTGCTGATTTCCGTAATAAACAAGGTCTACGCCGGGGCGAATTTCTTCGAATTGCACCCTTTTGTAGGTCGGAATATTGGTATGCCATCGGTTGGGGTCGTTGCCGATAAAATAGTTGCTAACTCCCGGAAGCCGGTCGAGAGCATTGGCAGTGGCCGAAGGATTTGCTCCTTCAATCTTCATCGACAGCACTCGAGTGGACGGCTTGGGCTGGGCCTTTTCCGGAAACCGCCGGTCGGGCTGCGACGATTCGAGCGCCAGCGTCGCCTCACCCGGACTCAGGAAGATCGTGTAACCAGGGCCGCGCGCCAGGAAACGAACGCTCGAGTCCGCCTGGCCTTGGTTCACTTCAAAGCTCATCGGCAAAGCGCCGTAAGATTTCCAAGCCTGAGCCTTGGTCATCCGCGGGCGCTGCGTAGGCGACGCTTTCCCGGCGGGTCTATAGCCGCCAGGATTCAACACCGTCAGCAGAATGGAAATCAGCAAGGAAAAGATACTCAGCATAGCCACCTTCGGGTTCAAAAGTAGAATTTAACTGCAAATTGAACGGCGCGCGCATCATTCGGGTTGTCGCGCGTGGAATTGATCTGTCCAAAATTCGTAAGATTAAGAAAATCCAGATTGGTCGGTTGTGCAAAGAACGGGTGATTCAATACATTGTAAGCTTCCGCACGGAACTCAACCCGAACATTCTCCCTAACCTGGAAGCTCCGCCGCAAAGCCGCATCGAGCCGGATAAGGTTGGGGCCGTAGACCTGCGTGGGGCCGCCTCCTAGGGGGGCAGTGTCACCCTGCCCCGTCGAAGTGACGACCGGCGGATTGTAGAACGAAGCAGGGTTCCAGTACTGATTGGCGTTGTGAGGGCCGCGGCTCTGGTGCGCTCCTTGAACCAACAGAGCGTCGCAGCCAAGGCCCGCGGCGGTGGTAATGGTGCAAGGAATGGTCAGGGGCTGGCCACTGGCGTAAGTGAAGATCCAGTTGACAGACCAGTTGCCGGCGATTTTCCCCTTGATGTCGCCCTTTTGCGCCAAGTATTGTCTTCCCGGACCGAAGGGGAGATCGTAGTTGCCGCTGAAGTGACCCAGGTGCCGAACTGCAAAATCCGCTTGCTGATAGTCACGTCTGATGCCGATGGACTGGACCGAAGGAGCGCGATAGGCTTGTTGGCCATTAAGATTGAAAAAGTCCAAAGCGTCGGTCATCGTCGTGCTGTAGGTATAGTTGCCAAGGAAACTGAGCCCGTGCCCGAAATTATGCGTGTACTGCACCTGGCCGGCATTGTACTTACTGTCCCCCTCCGTCTCGAGGTAGCTCGTGCCATAGGCAAAGCTCAAGTAGGGCTCATAGGCTTGGGCCTGCTCGAAAGGCGGAAGCAATTCTCCGACCTCATTCGTTCCGGGGTCGATCAAGAGATGGTGGCCCACGGTGGTCACCCAGGTAAACTGCAAAAGATCATTATTCGAGCGTCGATCTTGCACGTTAAGATTGAAATTATTCGTGTAGGGATTCTTGAACGTGCGCTGGACACCACGCAACACGAGGTTGGATGCCGTAGCCGCCAAGGGCGTGAGCGGAATAGGTGCGAGACCCTGCTCCAGGGTAGCGTTGGCCAAAGTCGACGGGTAGGCGATGGACGTCCCGTCATCAAGACTGGTGTACTGGTAATTGACCTGGAAGGGGTAGCTGCCGCTCAGGCTGCCTTGGCTTCCCTCGTTCGTCATTCCACCGTAGAAAAGTCCGAATGCGCCCCTCACCACGATCTTCGGCGAGTACTGATAGGCAAACCCGATGCGCGGACCAATATTGAGCCGCTGCGTATCGATGATCCCGCCCCGGTGAGGGTAATTGAGTGCAATGCTGTCGTTCGTGAGTGTGCTGGTGAAGTCTGTCGAAAGCGAGTTGATATAAATGGATGTGCAGGTGACGGGGTACAAGGCGCCGCACGGCAGGGTATCATACCCGCGGCCCGCAGGAATCAGATATTTAGCATTCCCTGTAGTTCCCGGAACAAAGTTCGCCTCCGCGCTGAAGTTCTCTTTCCACGGTTGAAAGTATTCCCACCTTCCCCCGATCGTGAAGGTCAAATCGGAGCGATACTTCCACTCGTCCTGCAGATAGGCAGCGTAATAGAGCCGCCAGTTGTAATTATTGATGTCAGTGATGTTGGAGGCATCGACGCGATTGGGTCCACCTACGTCATTGCGCCCGAAAGGAACAGTGGTGTTTTGGGGAGTGAGAACAAACTGAGCGGCGCCAGTACTGGGGTCGAGGGAATTGGCGATGGAAGTGAAGTTGCCCGAGAAACCGAACTCGCCGCGGGAATACGGTGGTTGGTTGACCGCGTTCCTGACGTTGATGACTTCAGCGCCGCCGATGATCGTGTGGTTCCTGAGGGTCTTGGTGAAACCCTCGCTGAATTGGTAGGTGAGGTTGTAGTCGACGGCCGGCGCATACGGGGCACTTCCCAGGGGACTATAAATCCCGACGTCGATGGTCGGGAGGCCGCCGTTGCCGGTGAATTGGGGGACTCCCGAGATCCCAACCTGCGCGGGGATATCGGTCAAGAAATTGGCGTAGGCTTGGACCCGCTCCAGTGACACGTAGCTGGCCGCCAGCCGGATATTGTGGATCAGCGTTGTGGAGGAGGTGTGGTTGATGCTCACGACGCTATTCACCGCCGTGCCGGTCTGCGTATATCCCCCGCCATCTGCGTATTGTGCCAAACCAATCGCATCCGTCGGGAAAGGACCCGTCTGTAATTGGGGGTTGTTGAGATAGCTGACACGCACAAAGGCCTGATTGCGATCGTTCAAGTGGTGATCGACGCGCGCATCAAACTGGTTGGCATCGCCGCGGCTGAATTCGTTGGTCGTGTAGTTGTTGTAGATCGTCGCAATGGTGGGTGCCGGAAAGAAATTGAGGAGTCCTAGTGCCGTGGGATCCACTCGATTCGCGCAGATCGTGTTCGCAATGCCTTTGCACTGAATTGGATCCCGGACATAGCCGGTGGCGGTGGCGCTTAATTTCGTAATCGGGTCAACCTGGCCCGTCGCTAACAAGCGCGTGGTGGCAGGATCGAAAATCGTTCCACACGGTACGGTACGCCCCAGCACATCCGGGCCAGTGGTGCACTTCGGCTGGCCGGCTATCAAATCTGACATATCGATATATCCGCTGGCATTTATTGTTCTGTCAGCCAATGTGGGCACAGTCCCGACGAAAGGAACCCCTTGGCGGTACTTGGTTCCTTGATAGTCTGCGAAGAAGAAAGTTCGGTTCTTGCCGTCGTAGACATTGGGGATGTTCAGAGGACCGCCGAGAGTCGCGCCGTATACGTTCTTGCGCAGCTCCGCCTTCCGCAGGGCCACAGCGTTATCGAAGTAATCCGCCGCGCTCGTGTAGTCGTTGCTGAAGTAATCCCAGGCGCTGCCGTGGACCTCGTTCGTTCCGGCTTTTGTGGTGACGTTGATGACTGCTCCGGCTGCTCCGCCCAGAGCGGCGCCGAACATGGTTTGAACCCGGAATTCGTCAACCGCGTCCATGGCGGGAAGCACTTGGTAAGCAGTGCTGGGAAGGAAGTCGAGAAAGCGGTTGTTGTCATCGGCTCCGTCGAGCATATAGTTGTTCTGTGCAGACTGAACCCCGTTGGCCACGAAACTCCCCGTCGCCGCAAGATTGGCCGGCACCTCGGCGATGGGCCCTTTGCCCGTAAGCAACTGTGCGGGGGGCGGTGTTTCGGGGACCAACTGCGCGGTGGGCCCCGTGCCCGCAAACAACTGCGCCAAATTGGTGACGTTCCGGCTGAACACGGGCAGAGTATCCACGGCGAAGGGAGAGGCTAGTTTATCCGCCGGTTCGTGAGTGTACGACGCGGTCGATCCTGAAGAAACGCTGGCGCCGTTGGCGGCCTGGGAGGCGACGAGGCGGAAACTGACCGACGCTTGATGCTGGATCTCGACTACCACGCCCGCCTGAAAGGCAGGCACAAACCCCTGCAACTCTACGGATACGGTATAAGTGCCGATCTTGACAGGCGCGAAAATGAAAGTGCCGTCTCCGCGAGCGTAGGTGGATTTCGTAATGGCGGTCGCGTCGTTCTTAAGAAAGACTTTAGCGCCGGGTGCTCCGTCACCGGCGGGGTTTCTCACAATGCCCGCGACGGACCCAGAGTCAACTTGCGCGAACGCGCCTCCGCACCCGAGAACTATGCAAAGCAGGAAGCCGCTCGTTTGTATCAGCCTAATGAATCTTGAGATTGCTTGTGTCAAAGATTCCTCCCGTAACCCCTTGCGCTACAGTACGCCCCACGCGCGGGCATCTCCAGGCCTAAGACGGTACTATTACATTGTCGTTTCCCTGGCTCTTGCTTCAGACGGAGCCCGTTCTTGGTTTGTGACGATTAACTCAGCCGTGGGCGCCCACTCTCCTACCTCTGGCAGCACCACTTCAACTCGAATGCTCCCTTGACGCTTCAACCTGGCAGGGCAAAGTAGCAATTTTAGCCCGAACCGGGATCCAGTTACAGGGATAAAATGTGCAACTGGGTCAAAATACTGGATTCCAAAGCATTGTAAAGTCGTTGGAAGGCGATAAGCAGGGACTGGTTTTCCCTGTTCATGTTAGGTTTGTGTAAATGTTTACTTACACCAATTTGATTACAACCCTTTCGCCTCTTCCGATTCTTCTCCCCGTGGCTTCCTCGCGACTTCGGGAGGATCTCGCAGACCTTTGCACTTAGCTTATTCGGACCTTAGGCTTTAGCTGGCGATGCTTGCCACGCTGCGTGCATCGCGCTGAATTCCTGCTGTGGGCCGTTGCGATCTCGCCTACACGCGACGTCCCAACGCAATCCCGCACACGCGGGACCGCCACGACATCAACCTCTAGTACTACCCACATCCCGCGGCTCACAGCGTGGCATGCCTTTGGAGCTCAACCGAGAAACTTGTAGCCGAGCCTTATTATAGTCTGAAAAAACTGTGGTTGACTAGGGTCAGCCTCGAGTTTGCGTCGCAAAGTGAAGACGTGCACGTCTACGGTGCGCGTGGAAGGCGCGCCACTATACCCCCACACTTCCCTCAAAAGCTCCTTTCGCGACAACGTGGCGCCGCGGTGTTCGACGAAGTATTTGAGCAACTGAAACTCCCGCGCCGACAAAGACACCGGTGTTCCGTGTCGAAAAACCTCGGCGCGGCGGAAATCCACGCGGATGGCCCCAAATTGGTAGAGCGCCCCCGGCGCACCGCCCCCGCTTGGGGCGCGGCGTAGATGAGCTTCGATCCGGGCCAGTAATTCTTCTGTGTCGAAGGGTTTGGTAATGTAATCATCCGCCCCGATTTTCAGAGCCAGGACCTTATCCATCGTCCTGATGTCCGTGCTGAGCATCAAAATGGGAGCGAGAATCAATTGCTGGCGCAGTTCCCGGCAAACCTCGACGGCGCTTTTTCCGGGAGGCACAAGGTCCAAAATGATCAAGTCGAAGTATTCACGCGTGGCGCGTTCCAGCCCCGCTTCTCCATCCGTAGCCAATTCGACGCTGTAACCTTCAGCGCGCAGACTTTCCCGAAGAGCGGCTGCCACTTCCGGATCGTCTTCAATCAGAAGGATCTTCCTCACATTCCGCCCGTTTCCTGCCGCCCGCCGGCCTCCGCCCCCGTGGCCCGCTCTGTTGCAACCTTTTCCAGATGTCCAGAGCACTAGCCTATTATAGCTCTCGCCGCGTGTCAAGGGCAAAACGCGGAGGAGCTTCCCCGTTCAGGGACCGCGCGCTGCGGACCGTCGGAGGCTATGCTTCGTTCCAAATGCCGTACGGGCGCGAGAATTTCGGGGATGTCCGGCAAAGTGCGAGAAACTAACAGGCGGTCGCCCGGTGCCGAGGATACGCGCGAAGTGGCCATGACTTCTGATATTGTCCCAGCACGGCTCTTGGCGCTGGCCTTCAGGCCATGACGTGGCGACCTTCAATGTAGGGTGCCACGACGTCCTACACACTCTTAGGCCGGCACTATTTGCCACTTTCGGCCGTGGACTAGGGCAGCAGCGGTTTGACCGCGCATTCGAATTCCTCGTACGTCGTTGCGCCCTCCCAGCTATTCACCAGTTTTCCCTCCCGGTCGTAAAGAAACGTAGCCGGAATGCCGCCGCCCCAGCGTGGATTGATAGAATTCACCAAAGCCTCGAAGTCTCCGAAATGCTGCCGGTAACTTCCGAATTTCGCCCCTTGCGACTGCAAGAAGCGCTGAATAGCTGGAACGGTCTCTAGATCATCCATCGATATCGCCACAACAGACAAGCCACGCCCCCGGTAGGTATTGTGAAGGCGGACGAGGTTCGGGAATTCTTCCCGGCAAGGATCGCACCACGTGGCCCAGAAATTAACCAGCAGAACCCGGCCGTAATGCTCGGTCCGCACCTTCTCCCATGCGGCTTCATCCAGATCGACAATTCCCTTGGGTGCGGGTGGTTCAGGCGGAATCATGGAGCGCGAACAGCCCGCGTAGAGAAGCAGCGCGGCCAGGACGAAACCGAACATTCCCAGTCTGATTGCCCTGCTCTGCAATTGCGTGTCATTCCGAGCGGAGCGAGGAATCTCGCCCTGGTCCTTGTTCACTGAATCACCCGACGCAGAGCGAGATTCCTCGCTCCGCTCGGAATGACATCTCGTGGGTTCCGGGTACCCGTCAGGCGACGGGCATAAGCGACTGCACCGAAAAGAGGAGGTAGAGGGTTGACCGTGGAGTTTATCTTGTGCCCACCACCTCCCGCCCCATCCTCCGCCGAGGATAGGAGTCACCGCCATGGATCGCCGCATTCCGTCAACTCACCTTGACCCGTTTGATCGAGCAGCCGAACGCCTTGGTCTCGGTCACCTCGGCGGGTTTCCCATTGAGGACGTCTTCCAATGCCGGGCGGACCTCGTCGGCATTGGTTTTGTCGGGATTATTGGTGGGCTGGTGACTATTCCCAAGCGCCCCGTGATACCGCAGCGTCCAGCTACTGTCCATCAGGAATACTTCGGGTGTTACGGAGGCGCCCAGTTGGTCGGCAACTCTGTTCCCCTCGTCTTTGAGGACCGGAAAATCGAGGCCATGAGCTCGTGCGTGTTCCGCCACTTCGCTGACCGAATCGGTGCTGTTGGCGTTGATTCCGACAAACGCCACGCCACGCCCTTCGTATTCATGCGCAAGGCTGGCCATGACATGAGTGAAGGCATTCGAATAGGGGCAGCGTGTGGCGATGAAAATGACCACCACAGCCTTCTTTCCGTCGATGTCGTAGAGCCGGTGCGGCTTGCCGTTGACATCCGGGAGCGTGAAGTCCGCCACCTTCTCTCCTACCTTGATCTTCGCGGATGGCAACTCGCCCGCATTGCAGGCGCTGCAGAAAAGGAACAGCCCCAATCCAAACACGAATGCACTCTTGAATCGGCTCACTGGCACCTCCAATTGTTGAATCTCTTAAACCCTGAACCAGCTAATTATAGCAGGCTTCCCGAGACTTCCCACGCTACATTCTCAATAGCCAATGCAGCGCGTTCTTCTGGATTTTGTAATACTCCGGCTGCCACAAGGCGTGGAGCGTGTGCCCCACTGCCGTAAACACCACGCGGCCCTTTCCGTAATCATGCGCCCAGCCGCTGATCGCCGTGGGGCCATAAGTTTCGTAATTCAAGCCATCGATGTTTTCGCTCCGCAAGAGAATATTCCTGGAGTCCTTATCGTAGGTCATGTAGTGCTGCTCATCGTTCACCATGAAGTCCTGGACGCCTTGCGTCAAGGGATGGTCACGGTTGACCACCTTAACCTTGAAGGGACGCAGGGGTGGATGGCCAAGATACGCTCCGCCCATCACCTCCCTGAAATTCCTGGAGAAGAGCGAAACATTGCTGCTGTTGTGATAAGCGTAAAGACCTCCCCCGGCTTCCACGAATTCCTTGATTGCCTTGCCTTGCTCCTCGGTGATCCAGCCTTGGTATTGCTCCTTTGGCCAATCCCCGGAATTCTCCAAGTCAGAGGAATAAGCATAATCGTCGGGTTCCAGATAACCGTTCGGCCAATTCAGGCCGTCGCGAAAAACGACCAGGAGTTGAAAACCCTCAAGGTGAGCGGCGTCAATCTCAGCAAAATTGATAGTAAAGACTATCGGGACACCCAACTCGAGAAAGAGCCGGTTAAGCGCGGTGCGAATGTAGTCCGCATTATGGTAGCGGTCGCCAACCAGCGCCAGAGCTCTTGGAGGGCTACCCATGCTCGTACGCGCGGGGCTCTGCCCAGCGACTACGCTGGTCATCCCGATTCCTGCCACTGCTCCCATGCTCTCGAGGAGCTTTCGACGTGAAACTCGAATCTGTTCGCCCATTGTCATCACTCTCGTGAATTTAGGATAACCCTCGTGAATCCCCGCAGGCAGCCATGAGGGCCGGCACCATGGGTAGTGAGTGTACACCCCGAGCAGGGCTTTGGAAAATCCCATCTTAATGTGGTGCGGGCGTCTCGCCCGCTGTCGCGAGGGCATTCCTTCGCTCCGCGCAGGACAGGCTCTGCCCTCGCACCTCGCCGAGGACTCTTGCCCCGAAGCGAGGCACTCCCGAGAGGGCGGGCGAGACGCCCGCATCACATCGACGCTTGCTTCGCCTTTCCTTCCACCTGTGCTAGGATGGCGAATGGCGTAGATTCGGGACCTGGGTCCCGGCGCGGCGGGCAATCTTCATTTGGAAACCAGAAGGCAAATCTATTGAGCGAAAGCAGCAACCAACGGCGTCGCATATTGAGCGGCATGCGCCCCACCGGTAAACTGCACTTGGGCAACCTGGTGGGAGCGCTTCAGAACTGGGTGAAACTGCAGGATGAGTATGAAAGCTACCATTTTGTAGCCGACTGGCACATGCTGACCACAGGCTACGAAAATACTCTCAGCCTGCGCCAGGACACCTGGGAGATGGTAGCCGATTGGCTGGCCTGCGGGCTCGATCCCCACAAGGCGACTTTTTTCATTCAGTCGCGTCTGCCGGAACATGCCGAACTGCACCTGCTGTTTTCGATGGTGACGCCGCTGAGCTGGCTGGAGCGCATCCCGACTTACAAAGAGCAGCTCGCGAACATCACGGACCGCGACTTGCACACGTACGGCTTCCTGGGTTACCCACTGCTGCAGGCGGCGGATATTCTGATGTACAAAGCGCACGCTGTCCCGGTGGGCGAGGACCAGGTGCCGCACGTCGAATTCACCCGGGAAGTCGCCCGGCGATTCAACCTTGTTTTCGGCGAGCTTAAATTGCCCAAAGCGGAGGATAGCGACTGGGCCGGGAGCGCGATTACTTGGGCCATGGAGGCCCTGGACATCAAGGTGGTCCCCGGAAAGACGATTGGATTCGACATCGTGAACTTCCTCCCCGTCGCCTTTCGCCGAGCTTCCTTGGAGCAGCGAGCGGAGTGCTTGAACCAGCACCTCGGGGAGTTACGCGGGATTTTCCCTGAACCTGAAGCGCTGCTCACCTCCGCTCCGCGCCTGCCGGGTACGGACGGCCGCAAGATGTCGAAGAGTTACAACAACGCGATTTTCCTGACCGACACGCCCGAGGTGGTTTCCAAGAAGCTCGCCACGATGATGACGGATCCGGCCCGCAAGCGTCGCAGCGACCCCGGCAATCCCGACGTCTGCCCGGTGTTTGATTTGCACAAGGTCTTTTCCGCGCCGGAAACGATCGAGCGTGTGAATCGCGAGTGCCGCACGGCGGAGATTGGTTGTGTGGATTGCAAGAAGCTCGCAGCCGGGCACCTGAACGCGTTTCTCGCGCCCATTCAGGAACGCCGCAGACCGTTCGAGCAGAATCCGCAAGAGGTGTGGGATATCCTCGAGGACGGGACGCGCCAAGCCCGCGCTGTGGCCCAAGCCACGATGACTGAAGTGCGAGCAGCGGTGAAGCTGACGTAGGGGCAACCCTTGTGGTTGCCCAGGGCGGCCACAAGGGCCGTCCCTACAGGTGTCGTTTGATGATCGATGAGGACCCAAAAGCCGCAGGCAGCGAACCGGCGGCGCATACGCTTGAGGCGAGCGCGGATCCAACTGTTCCGGCTCCGGGCGAACCGCCGGGCGAGGCCGCCTCCGAGGGGGAGCCGGCGCCGACGCGGAAGCGTTTGACGCATGGCGGGGAGCCGCCGCCTTCCATTAAGGCGGGCATGTACGAGGGGCCGCTGGACCTGCTTCTCGATCTGATTCGCAAGCAACAGATCGACATCTACGACATTCCGATCGCCAGGATTACTCAACAGTACCTCGACTACCTCCATCTGCTCGAGGAGCTGAATATCGATGTGGCCGGGGAGTTCATTTTCATGGCCGCGACGCTGATCCACATCAAGTCGCGGATGCTCTTGCCGCCCGATCCGAACGCCCCGCCGGAAGAAGAGGAAGACCCGCGCGAAGAACTGGTGCACCGGTTGCTCGAGCACGAGCAGTTCAAGAACGCGGCGCAGATGCTGCAGTCGAAGCGGATGGTCGAGGAAGCGATGTGGTCGCAGCCGGGCATCGGGGAGTTCGCGGAGGCCGAAGATGAGCCCGGCCTCGCGGTCTCCGTCTTCGATCTGATTTCAACCTTCCGTGAGATCCTCGAGCGCGCCAAGAAGCGCCCCCAGATCGAGATCCGGCGCGAAGGGGTGACCGTGGCGCAGATGGTCGAGCACATCAAGCAAGTGCTCCACTCGAGGTCCGACCCCGTGTCATTGGAGGAACTTATCGCGGGCTACCTTTGGAGGGAAGCGCTCATCGCGATCTTCCTGGCCCTGCTCGAGTTGGTGAGAGTCCGGGCGATCCAGTTGCGGCAAAAGGAGCTGTTCGGTCCTATAACGATTTCCAAAAGCAAGCGGTTCGAAGAGATTCTCTCCGCCACGAACGCCGCGGCGTTGCAAGTTGGGCTGGAGGAAAGTCTCGGGTAGGAGTCCGTTGTCAGTTGTCCGTTGTCCGTTTTCAGTTGTGCGTTGTCGCTGTCTGTCATTCTGAGCGGAGCGAAGAATCTCGCCCTGGACCTTCGCCCTCGGTTCGGCTCGAAGCAGAGCGAGACTCCTCGCTCCGCTCGGAATGACAGACGGAGACTGGAGGCAACGGACCACGGACTACGGACCACGGACAACCCACAGAGTTCCAGATGCTCAACGACGAAACGTTAAAAGCTCTGATCGAGGCCATCATCTACGTGGCGCCCGAGCCTGTGCCGTTCGAGGCGATCCTGAACACACTGGAAGGCGAAGAGCGCGCGCGAGTGAAGTCTAAACTCGAGGAATTAACCGCGGATTTTCAACTGGAGCAGCACGGGATTCAAATCCGCGAAGTGGCAGGGGGATACAAATTCTTCTCCAAGCCGGAGCATCACGACGTGCTGCGGAAATTCGTGAAAAGTCTGAAGCCGGCCGTGCGGCTCTCCAAGCCCGCCCTTGAGACGTTGGCTGTGATCGCCTACCGGCAGCCCGTGACCTTGCCGGAGATCAATGAAATCCGGGGAGTGGACTGTGGAGGCGTTATCCACACCCTTCTGGAAAAGAAACTTGTGGTCACCTCGGGGCGAAAGAATGTGGTTGGACGCCCGATCCTCTATCGAACCTCGCGCGACTTCCTGGTGCACTTTGGGCTGAAAGACGTGGGCGAGCTTCCCAGCCTCAAAGAGTTTGAAGAGCTGGCCAAGCAAGCACTGGGCTCGGAATGGGCAGCGGAGACAGGTCCGCAGCCGCCAGCGACGGCCGAGGCTTCCGCCCCGTCGGCGTCCGAACCAACTCCGCAAGACGCAGCGGTGGCCGAAGAATCCGTGTCCGAACTAAGTCCTCCGTCGCTGCCCGAGGTCGAGGACCAAGGGTAAAACGAACTCGAGTCTGTCATCCTGAGCGAAGCGAAGGATCTCCGCAGTTGTTCTTCCGTGCGAGGTTTAACTGCCGGGATCCTTCGCTTCGCTCAGAGTCTGTGATTTTTTTGGATTTTTGGCCATTTTCGAGCACTTAACTCATTTGTTATCAATGGCACTTTTCGGCAACATTCAAAAAAATCACGCTCTCTCAGGATGACAGACCAGGTACCCTCCGCACATGCAAGAGCGACTTCAAAAGATCATTGCCGAAGCGGGCATAACCTCCCGGCGCAAGGCCGAAGAGTTGATCGTGCAGGGCCGGGTTTCGGTGAACGGGCAAGTCGTGTCCGAATTAGGCTCCAAGGCTGACCCGGCGCACGACCGAATCGCCGTGGACGGCAAGCCGTTGAAGCGCAGCAGCCGGCGTTTGTACCTTTTGCTGAATAAGCCGCCCGGCTATGTCTCCACCGTGAGCGATCCGCAGCATCGCCCCACCGTAATCTCGCTGCTGCGCAATATCCGGGAGAGAGTTTATCCCGTGGGACGGCTCGACTTCCATTCCTCTGGTTTGATGCTGCTCACGAACGACGGCGAGTTGGCTAATTTCCTGATGTCCCCAAAATCCGGCGTGCCCCGCACTTATCACGTTAAGCTGGAAGGTCAGGCCGCCGACGCAGACATAAAGAAACTGGAAACAGGGATTGTCCTCGACGGGCGCCACACCGCCCCGTGCCAAATCCGACTTCTTGCCTCGGCCGAAAAACCTTGGTATGAAATCACCCTTGTCGAGGGACGATACCACCAGGTGCGGAGGATGTTTGAGCGCATCGGGCAAGAGGTGCTAAAGTTGAAGCGCGTCCGCATTGCCTT
>Ga0326727_10005023_pt1 | contig 38486 bp, 25 predicted proteins | sample MB2enrmetagenome_FD_207643 | JGI IMG/M metagenome (GOLD analysis project Ga0326727, IMG submission 207643) | Lab enriched peat soil microbial communities from McLean, Ithaca, NY, United States - MB29MY | ecosystem: Environmental > Terrestrial > Soil > Wetlands > Peat | place: USA: New York...
GAGGCCATTGAAGCCTTCATCCGAAGGCACAACCAGCGTGCCAAGCCGTTCCGCTGGAAGAAACGCGAGGTCAAGGGCAGTCAACTCAAGAATACAATCGTCAATTTACGCAATTAAACACTAGCTAGGTGGCGGGCTGAAGCCGGCCCCACCCAAGACGCCCTGATCCTGTGGTGCGGGCTGCAGCCGGCTTCAGCCGGCTTCAGCCCGCCAGTCACGGTCGAAGCCCTTGGCTTTCACCCCAGCAGCCTTTTCAACCGCGCCACCAGCTCCAAGGCACTGAATGGCTGAACCAGGTAGTCCTCGGCCCCCAGAGAAAAACCGCGGAGAATCTCGTCTTCGTGGCTTTGGGACGTGACGAAGACGGTCCGTACCGGCATGGCCTCGGCACGGATGGCGGCCAATGCCTCGAAACCGTCCAGGCTGACGTCCACCACCGCTGCCGGCGGCCGCAGGTGGCGCAGCAACAGGATGGTCTCCGGCCCGTTTGCCGCCACGCGGCAGCGCAGACCATGCTCCTTCATCTTGGCTTCCAGCAGTGGGTGCGAAGCCGCGTCGGCGTAGGCGATCACTAATTCGCCCGCGTCCGCTGCGGCCACCCGGGCCAGGGTCGACGGGGTTTGGGTGACCGCGTGCCGGAGGCGCATGAGCACCTCTTCCGGCAAACAGCCTTCCATCAGCACGCCGGATGCGCGCGCCTGCACCTGGGAATTCAGAGAAAGCAAATGTTCCGGGGAACCGAAGAAAATGGTCGGCAGGGCGGGCAGTCCTGGGGCGTCTTTAGCCAGCCACCGGCAAACTCTGTTTTCGGGCCGCACGTGTACCACCACCAGGTGGCAAATGCCCACGGCTTCGGCGTACGGCGACTGGCTCGCTTCAAATAGCCTGGCTTTGGCGCCCACCTGTTCCAGCGCGCCGCACATGAGATCGGCCCCTTCGCCGTTCAAGCCAATTAGCGCGACCCGCTTTCCGTGGAGCACCCGCGCCACCGACTGGGAACTGCTTTCGGATAGGGCGCCGGCTGGGTTGTGGAAGGCGCGGGCCAGACTGGTGACCGGACCACGAAGCCGCGCAGCCGTGCAGGACGGGCTTCGCAGCACGGTTTCGACTTCGCGCGCCCTTTGGGCTATGGTGGGGAACCCCAACAGGCCGGCCGAGCCGATCCATTGGTGAACCGTTTGGCTCGCCCTGGCCGCGTCGAACTGGGCCTCTATGCTCGCCAGCAATTGCCTGCTTAAACCCTTTCCGCCTTTCAGGAAGCTGTCCCGCAGTTCTGCCAGTTCATTGTCCGGAAGGCCGGGGATCATCCCCTTGTCCGCGGAGGCTTCCGGCGCCGAGGCCGGCCCGGTCGCGTAAGCGCCGGGCGCTTCTGCCCCGTAGTCCAGATAGTCGCGTACCCGCGCAACGAGCGCCCGCGCTTCAATCGGCTTGGTCAAATAGCCATCGCAACCCGCCTGCCTGGCCCTGTCTTCGTCCGCCGGCGTAGTATAAGCGGTCAGTGCCACCACAACGCTCTTCTGCAGCCGGGCATCCTGCTTAATCCTGGCGGTAAGCTCCAGTCCGTTCATCCCCGGCAGCATGAAATCCACCAGGATCAGTTGCGGCTGCAGGAAGCGGAGCGTAGATAAGGCCTGTTCCGCCGTCGAAGCAATCGATACCCGGTAGCCTTCTCGGCGCAGCACGCTCGCAGTGAATTTAAGGCTCTCCGGAACGTCCTCCACGATCAGAATTGTTTCGCCAGCCATACGCTTCGCACTTGTTTCACAGCCGACCCGCTTGCGGGGCACCAAACCCCAGCGCCTACCCGGGAACCCGGACGGCGCGCCTCAAAAGACCATCTCGCTGGATGCTAACACGCTTCGTCCCGGAGTGGGGCCGGAATGCCCCCTAGCAGCGTCCTGGCGGCGGGGTGCTTAACGGTTTTGGGGTTCCGACTGTTCAGTCCCGGCAACCGCTCCCTTACCTACGGTTGCGGCCCTGTTACAGCGCCTCGTGTTTGCAGCTACTTAAAGAGCCGCAACCGGAATGTAAGCGGTCCGCGGACGCCCATTCCCCCAGATCGGTTAAACACCCCTGGCGGCGGGCAATGGCCCGCGCGCCTGCGCAAGGGGATATAGTAACCGGTGAGGAGATACAGAGTGGATCGAGAGTCACTGCCGGGCGAGGTCAGCCGGCGAACGTTTCTGGAAAGCAGTGCCGCGGCCGCCCTGGCGGCGCCGTTCGCGGCGAAGGCAGCCGGAGCCAACGACAAGATCGCGGTCGGCATGATCGGCGTAGGCATCCGCGGGAGTCAGTTGCTGGAGCGCCTTTACGCTCGCAACCGGGAGACGGCCACGGTCACGGCCATCTGCGACGCGTACACCGGGAACCTGTCGAAGGCCAGCGCCCGCGTCGAGACTCTGGGCGCCAATACACCCAAGCACTACGCCGACTATCGCGACCTGCTTCAGGACAAGAGCATCGACGCGGTCATCATAGCCACGCCCGAGCATCTGCACGCCGCCATGCTGATCGACGCGCTTCAGGCCGGCAAGCACGTGTATATCGAGAAGCCCCTGGCCCACACCATCGAAGAAGGCGAGAAGATTCTGCGCGCCGCCGAAAACTCCAAACAGGTGGTGCAGGTGGGCACGCAGAATCGCAGCAATTCGCTCTATGTCAAGGCCAAGGAGATGGTGGCTGCCGGCATGATCGGCGAGGTGCACTACACCCGCGCCTTCTGGTATCGAAATTCGCTGGACGATGCGCCCGCCTGGCGCTACGCCATTCCGGCCGACGCCAACGAACAGAATACCGATTGGCCGCGCTTCCTGGGGAGCGCCCCCAAACGGCCCTTCAGCAAGCCGCGTTTCTTTCAATGGCGGCTGTACTGGGATTATTCCGGCGGCATCGCGACGGATCTGCTGGTGCACCAGACCGACATCACGCAATTCGTCCTCGGCAAGCCGGCCCCGCTATCCTGCATGGCTTCGGGAGCGATTCTGCGGTGGCAGGACGATCGCGAGGTGCCCGACACATTCAGCGCCATCCTCGAATATCCCGGCGGGTTCCACGTCAATTACAGTTGCTATTTCGGCAACGATCGTTACGGGTACGGCGAGCAATTCATGGGGAACGAGGGCACCATCGAGGTGCTCAATCGCCAGTTTCTGAATTTCTATCCTGAAAAGTTCGGAGGCAAGGCGCCGGAGCGCGTGGCCGCGCGCGAGGAACTCAGCATGGCGCTCCCGGGCAACGATGCCAAGTCCGTGGAGGAGCACATCCATAACTTCTTCGAGGCGGTGCGCGGGCGGGAAAAAGTGATCGCGCCGCTCGATGCAGGGCAGCGAGCCAACATTTCCGGACACCTCGCCACGCTCTCGTTCCGCGGGAATCGGAAGGTTTATTGGGACGAAAAGACGAGGCAATATCACACCTGAAGGATTGGACGTGCAGCGCTTCACTTCGCCTGCCGGATCTCCAATTCCGTAACTTGCCGAACCCAGCGTCCGGCCCTCTTTTCGCCCGGCGCCACCAACTCGAAGGGACCGTCCTTTTCCGAAAGCGGTTTGCCATCGCGCTTCGTCACCACGTAGACGGCCTTGTCCATAAAGGTCGAATCCAGTTCCGCCCAAGCGAAAGTAGCCCGATAGCCGTCCTTGGCTTCGACCACCATATAATAGGATGCCGCCGTCGAGTGAAACTTCTCGCCGGCCGGCAAAGCAACCTTGGAAAGCACGTCCGCCAGCAAGACGCCCTCGAACGTAGCCGGTGTTCCATGGTCCGTGATCTTCACGGTTTGTTGTGGCAGTTTCGAGAGGTCCCATGCGGTAAAGCTGACACTCGTCCCGTCGATGCCCGTTACAAAGAAGGCCGCGGGCACGATCTCCGGGGGGAAGATGGGTTCCCGCTTTCCTTGTCCCTGCGGCATTCCTTGCGCATGCAGTCCAACCACCGCGGCAAGGGCCAGGACACAGGCTTTTGGGGTCATAAACTCCTCCTGCTGGTAATTGTAGAGCTTTTCCGGGACGAAGACATGGCAATACCGCGCGGCGTCCTGCACTCGCCTGTCGGCCACCAGTGGAAACGCCCTTTCGATAACCGCTTAGTGGCCAGCCCGGCATGAACTCCCGCCAAGTCCGTCCTGGCGTGCCGTAATAGGTAACCCCAAACCTGAGCCCGTTCGCGCGCGCGATCTTTTCCCAGGTCCCTACGATGTCTTACTTCGGTCTGACGTTCACGGAGTTCCAGGGCTGATGCTTCGAGTTCCAGCAATCGAAATGTCATGATGGTTGCGAAGCGCGACGAAGTACTTGGCCCCGGTCTTGGCATAGAGGCGGATCAGCTCCTCGGGATTCCAGTTCTCCGCCTTCCAGATATGGCAGATGTCTTTGTACCCGAATTGCGACAGATGTCCGTATGTCTTGACGTGGTAGTTGTACTGGGCATTGCCCTGGACGTACATACCGCGGGCGTACCAATCGCCCGGCTCGGGGACGCACTGAGGGCTCCAATGTGCCCAGATACCGAACTTCGCGTCGCGAAACCAATCGGGGTACCGGTAAGCCTTCAGCGATTCCCAATTGGGCGGAACGGCCCCGCGATCGGGCCTCCGGCGAAATTGCCGTCAGAGTATGGGCCCTTCTGACCCAAGGCGGCGTTGGCGGCGAGCAGGCCAGCGCCGCCCGCAACGAACTTTCTCCGCCTGAACCCACCGGTTCCATTGTCCATTTGAAGACTCCTTTTTCCGCCATAGTTGTCACTGCTCAAACCACTTCAAATACACCGAGACGAGAATACGCACCTCGGCCCCCGGCGAAAGCAGTGGGTGGCCTGGCGCCTGGATGTTCGACTTACGAGCATACTGCGGCCGCAGTCTATTTAAGCACGACGTTCCAGCCGTCCACCGCTACCGCGGGGGTGGCGCCGGGAGCATCCTCGGGGCGCCAGCGGGCCGTCAAAGTCCGTGTCTCGCCTGGCAGCAGCGACACGTAGTTGTCGCTCCAGGTGGGGGGCAGGATCTCGGCGCCGCCCGGACTCTGTAGAACCCGCAACCGAACGAAAAAGGCCAGCGAAGGTCCAGGGTTTGTGAGAGTCACAATGGCGCCGCGGTCGGCGCCCTCATAATCGAAGGTGGTTTTCACGCCGAGCGCCGCCGGCGGCAGCGTTGCGAGCGCGGTGAAATCTCCGTGGACCAAGGGCGGCGTGTAATACCAGTCTCTCTTGCTCCAGTCGAGCACGTCCTCGACGGTCGAGAGCCAGTAGAAGTTTTGGCTCAGCACCGCGCCGCGCTTGTCCTCGAGTTTGAGCGACACAAAGTAAGTCCTGGAGAGGTCTGCGATGGCGGGAACGGTGAATGCGCGCACGACGCCGTCGGCCGGTACATCGATAACCGACATCTTCGACCATTTCTGGGCGCCGGCGAAATCAATCACAGCCGCGCGGACCGTCACGCCCGTGGACTGGTTGAGTGTGCTGTTGACTACGGCCACCGATTTGTCGTCGTAAGAATACTGCACATGCAGCGGCTCGAGGGATTTCTTGGTTCCGTAGTAGCCGCTGCCCGCCTCGAGGTAGTAGTCGTATAGGTGCCAGGCCAGCGACGGCCAGGCGTTATTCAGCATCCATTTGATAACCCCAGTGGATTTGTACTTGTTCCGGCCGTAGGCTTCAAACATGGCGCGCTCGTTGTCGTAGGCGATCACCTGCCCCTTGCGCACGTAATCGTTAAGATCGGCGGCCGGGCCGTAGCGCGCGCGCATCCCGTCATTGAAGTGCGTAAAGGGAGTGTACGAGCCGCCCTGGCTGTGCTGAATCCATACGTTGTCCGCCGGCCACAGGTGGTTGTCGCCGAGCATGCGGCGCATGTCCTCCACGCTGGGCAGGGTCTTGCCGGTCCCAATCTCGGTCGCAAAGCCGAACGCGCCGCCGTCATGGCTGGTATACCAATACGATGGCGGCTCATAATCGTAGGGCCCCTGCATCTTGACGCCGGTCGGACCGACGGTTGTGGTAACCCCGCTGGCCGAGGCGACCGTTGGGTTCGGCCACTCCGTCTGCTCGATGACCTTCAGATACTCACGCTCAACCTCGGGCGGCGCAAACTTGTCGCTGCCATACCAGAATGTGAGGACGCTCGGATGGTTGCGCAGGAGCGTGAGTTGGGAGCGGAGCGAAGCCACGGCGATGGCCTTGGCCGCGTCATCCCACTTGCCCCACTGCTCCCACCAGTCGCAGCAGCAGAAGCCGGGGATCGCGAAAATGCCGTTCTCGTCGAGGAGGTCGAACAGGTGATCCGAGCCAATCTTCCCTTCGAAGCGCACTGCGTTGAGCCGCATGTCTTTGACGAGGCGGATCTCCTGCTCCTCGCGTTTGGCGGTCTCCATGAAGAAGAGGTTGCGCGCCCAGCCCGCGCCGCGGATGAGGACGGGGCGGCGATTGATGAAGTAGCGGCGGTAGCCCTCCGGCGTCAGATCGGAGGTCACCTCACGGATGCCGAAGCGGATCGTGCGCTCGTCGGACAGGATGTTGCCGGCATTCGCGCGCACCTGGAGGCTGTACATGTTCGGGTCGCCGTAACCGATCGGCCACCACAACCGCGGTTTCGCGAGGTGCAGCCCGGGATGTTTGGCGCCGTCAAGACTGACCCGCTGGGTGGCGCCGGCGGCCACGTTCACCGGGACGGTGGTCGTCACACCGTTGAAGATCACCGCCACAGCGCCGGTCACCGGTTTGTCGCTGGTGTTCTCCAGGTCCATCGAGACGATCAAGTCCGCGGAAGCGAGGTCGGCGGCGAGGCGGCTGCGCACGAACGGGTCGCGCATGCGCAGGGCGCCGCTGGCGGTGATGAAGACATCGCGCCACAGGCCCTGCATCTTGTCCGGCGGCATGGGGGCCCAGTCCACCCAGGTGTGCCCCAGATCCTGGGGCCCCTGGCCCTGGATCAGCAGCGCCAGCGCGTTCTTCTGTCCTGGCCGCGCGGTCTTGGCGATGTCGAAGTCGAAGCGCCGCATGGCGCCCGCCACATGATTGTTGTCGGCGATTTGCTCGCCATTGAGCCAGATGTCCGCGCGATAGTTGATGCCCTCGAAGTCGAGTGTGATCGCACGCCCGGACATCTCAGCGGGCAAGTCGAACTCGGTCCGAAACCACCAGCCGACGGAGAACGGGTTGTTCTGGGGTGTGCCGGCTCCGGCGGCTCCCCTGCCGCCCCGGCCCATGCCCGGCCAGTCGCGGAGGTTCGCGCCGAAGAATGGGTCGGGGTACGCGCCCGCGTGCGCGAGCACGCCGGAGACCGTCGCGGGAACGGCGGTCGGGTACCATCCGGTTGCGGCGAATCCGGTCTTCGAGATGACTGCGCCGTCCGGCTGGCCGGTCGATGTCTGCACCTGCCAACCGTCGCGGAGCATGAGCCGGGCGCCGATGGCCACGCTCTGGATCGAGCCGGCGCTCGTGTTTGCCTTCGCACTTGGACTTTGGCCTTGCGCCACGCCAATACCGTGCGCGGCATCGGGAGAACTTCCTAAGGCAAACACGATTAACGCAACGCCCGCCATAACCAGCCAAGGTTTATTGATTAAGTCTGTCATGATCATCCTGCTAACGAGTCAAATTGTTCACTCACCGTAAAGATCGCTTCATCTGGACCACACAAGTTCTTGCGCGCGGATTGGCGCGCGCGTGAGACATTCCACGTTGGGGCCGTCTTTAGCCAAGGTGTTTTCCACCACGCAGAAATCGAAGCCGGGGATGACCACGTCGTCCCAGTGATTGCCAATTCCGCGCAGGGCGACGTCGAGCATGGTGACAATGCGGCGGCCAAGCGGTTCCTGGCTGTCCAGAGTGATCGCGCCGAAGAACTCCTGGCACTCGGTGTAGCCGGAGTTGTGCGTGCCGGTGTAGGGCTTGAGCGAGGCGAGATCCACGCGCTTGCCAATGCGGGCCGAGACCTCATCGGCGCGCGCGGTGAAGTAATCCACTAGCGCCTGCTCTTGGAGGCGCGCCGGCAATCCTTCGGCTGCCACCTTGCGATACCAGGTTTCGCCGACCCGATAGCCCTGCTCCACCAGTTCCATCCAGAAGCGCTGGTCCTCGCTCACGCGCGACGGATGGTCCACGGCAATCACCGAGCGGCGGATGCAGGAGGTGAGGCCGTCCCGCTGCGGAGCGACGCCGAGGTGAACCCAATCACCCTCACGGATCGGACGGTTCAATGCCGGGCCGATCAGCGTGCGGTTGGCCTCATTGGCGCCGACCATGATCTTGAACCCATCGGCCTCGGAGCCAAGCATGCGGCCGGCCCAGGCTCCCCAAGCCGACACCTCGGTCTCGAGCCGGCCGGGGCGCAGCACGGCGAGCATCGCGCGCATCATCGCATCGGCGATCACGGAAGCATCGGCAATCAGGCGCATCTCGATCGCGCTCTTCTCGTACTTGGCGCGGTAGTAGACCTCCTGGGCGTCGACCACGCCGTCGCGGCCGAACAGGCCTTCCAGATACGCGACGATGCCGGCCGGGACCACTTGCCGCGGCGTCAGCAGAGCGATGTGGCCAACTTGACCGCCAGCCGCGGCTTCGATGACCTGCTCCATGCGTTCGGCCTGGATAGGGTACTGCTCATCGGCCAGTTGCAGCATCTCCACCTTGTGGACAACGGCTCCGGCGCGTCCCGCCAACTGCTCGGCCACGTAGCCGCCTTCGAGCCCCGCGGCAACATGAAAGCCGTTCTTGCCGACCACGCCGGCCACCTGTTCAATCGAGAGATTGGTGTTGCCCCCAAGGTAAGGAACGTCGCCGCGGTAGTGTTCATCGGAGAAGACAAAGCCCACGGGGTGGCCGGCGCTTTGAAGCGCGGCACTCACGCGGTGCGCGCGGGCTTGGAACTCTTCACGCGGCGCCATGTACTCGCGTTCAATCGGCGGCGTTTCTTCGAGGATTCGGACCACTGCGCGCAGATCGCGGGCGTGATCCATCGGAGGCATTGTGAATGCCTTGTTTGCTTCAGAGCCTTGGGTCATGACCTATCTCTCCTTTGTCGCGCGCCGCCGCCGGTCGCGCGCCAGCTCGGTGTCCCGAGCCGGCGCGCACAGACGCTGCACGAGTTCCGGGGCCTCCAGCATGTTTCGAAACGCCAGCGACGCCGCTCCTTTGAGCCGGATGTCGAGCCCCATCCGGCTGACCACGATCTGCACAACCTCGAGCGACCGCGGCCGCGTGAGCAGCCGGATCTGGTCCCAGATGACCGGCAGCATGATGTCCTCGGCGAGGATGAGATCGCCGCCGAGGATCACGATCTCCGGGTCGAGCAGGCTGATCGCCGTCGATAGAGCGGAGCCAATCGCCCGTCCGGCCCGCTCAAACACGGCCAACGCGATGGCGTCGCCGCGCCGGGCTCGTTCCAGCACGTCGACGAAGCGAAGCTCGGCCGAAGCCGCGCCGGCGCTCTCGGCATACTGGCGGACGATATTGGGGCTGGAGGCGATCGCTTCCAGGCAGCCCTTCTGGCCGCAGTTGCAGAGATCCTCGGCGCCGGGGATGAACTTGCAGTGCCCGATCTCGCCCGAGAAGCCGCGCGCGCCCAATAAGTGCTTGCCGCCTTCGAGTATGCCCATGCCGATGCCACCCTCGGCAATCAGGAACAGCGCGTTACGGCAATCCTGCGCGGCGCCCAGCCAGTTTTCGGCGTGGAGGCAGGTCTCTTTGTCGCGTTCGCAGAACACCGGCCAAGGAAATGCCTGTTTCAAAGCCGCCAGCAGGGGAACCTTGGTCCACCCCAGGTTGACCGCGCTGAGGCGGCCTTCGGCGTCGAGCAGCCCCGGATAGCTGACGCCAACGGCGAGCACGCGGCCGAGCTGCGGGGGGTCCAGGTCGCGGGTCACCCTGCCGATCCCCTCCACGACCTTCTCCGGCGCAAATGGCTGACGGAGTCCCAGACACTCCTCCCACCGGCAGCGGATGTCGCCGAGGAGGTTGGTCAGGCCGAAGCGCAGGCGCTCGCCCTCGAGGTCGAGCGCCACGAAGTATCCCGCTTCGGCGTTCAACGTGAAGGCTTCGCGGTGGCGGCCGGTGAGCCTGCTGCGATCGGCGGTGCGAAGCAGCAGACCGCGGCCGAGCAGATAGCGCAGCGCGTGGCTGGCGCTGGCGGCGTTCAATCCGGTCGTCTCCACGATCTCGATGCGGCTGAGGCTGCGGCGCCGGTACAGCAGGCTGAGGATCTGGCGCAGCCACTGATTGGCGATCTTCGGCGAGGGTTTGCGCCGGGACGCCGTCCGATCGGTGGTTGCCATGACCCAAACATCCTAGCGTGCGGCTCACATCGTGGTCAAGAGTTATCTGACAAACTGCTAAGCCAAACCGTTCATGAACCGATGAACTAGGCATATCGAAACAAGTAGATTTGCTTGACAAACATACCGCCTCTCGATATCGTTTCTCTGAGGCATGGACCGCATCGCGCAGCGGGTTCATGGACGCCGCGACGCACATGCCGCGGTCTGCAAAGTTCACGGATGGAGAATTTGCCATGGATAGGCGTGGGACACCGTTTTTGATATTCGTCGCGGGCGCATTGCTGATCGCTGGACCGGCGAACTCTGCCGGCGCGTCCGGAATGACACTGACGCAAGGGTGGGCGATCCAGTCGTCGGCGGACGTTCGGGAAGGCGGGGCGGCGGTTTCGACGGTGGGGTACAAGGTCGAGGACTGGTATCCCACGACGGTGCCCTCGACAGTGCTCGCCGCGTTGGTGGCGCAGCATGTGTACCCCGATCCGTTCCCAGGCATGAACGTGCGCTCGATCGCCGGAACGGCCTATCCCCCGAGCGATTTCTTCACCGACTTTGAAATGCCGCCGGAGAGTCCGTTCCGGCACTCGTGGTGGTACCGCACGGAGTTCGATCTGGCAGCCGGCTACAAAGGCAAGACCCTCACGTTGAACCTCGACGGCATCAACTACCGTGCCAATGTGTGGTTGAACGGCCAGCGCATCGCGTCGTCGGACAAGCTGGCGGGCACATGGCGGCTGTTCGAGTTTGACATCACCTCGATCGCCAAGCCGGGCGAACGCAACGCGCTGGCCGTGGAGGTGTTCGCACCGCGGCCGCACGATCTGGCCATGACGCTGGTGGATTGGGCGCCGATGCCGCCCGACAAGGAGATGGGCATCTGGCGCGACGTGCGCATTACCGCGACGGGTCCGGTCAAGCTGCACTATCCCGCGGTTTTCACCAAGCTCAATCTGCCGTCGACCGACAAGGCCGATCTGACGGTGCGCACCGAGTTGACCAACTACGCCCATCATCCGGTGGAAGGCGTGCTGAAGGGGAAGATCGAGACGGCCGAGTTCTCGCAACCGGTGAAGCTGGCCGCCGGCGAGGCGCGGGTGGTGCGGTTCACTCCGGAGCGATACGCGCAACTGAAGGTGGCCAACCCGCGGTTGTGGTGGCCGGCGCAGTTGGGTGCGCAGAATCTGTATCCGCTTGATCTGGAGTTCGCCGTGAATGGGGAGATCTCCGATGCGAGCCACATCCGCTTCGGCGTTCGCGAGGTGACCTCTCAGATCGACTCGGAGAAGCATCGGGTGTTCCGAATCAACGGCAAGAATATCCTGATCCGCGGCGCGGGCTATAGCTTCGACATGCTGCTACGCTCCTCTCCGGAGCGGCAGGAGGCCGAGTTGCAGTACGTGCGCGACATGAATCTGAACACCATCCGCTTCGAAGGCAAGCTCGAAGACGATCACTTCTTCGACCGCATGGACGAACTCGGCATCCTTGGCATGCCGGGGTGGTGCTGCTGCGATTGGTGGGAAAAGTGGCCGCGCTGGGGCAGTGACGAGGAGCCGATCGCCGCGGCTTCGACGCGGGATCAAGTGCGCCGGCTCGAGCGGCATCCGTCGGTATTCACCTTCCTCTACGGCAGCGACTATCCGCCGCCACCGGAGATTGAGAAGGCGTATCTGGAGATTTTGAAGGACTCCGACTGGCCCAACCCGCCGGTGTCGTCGGCCTCGGCCAAGCCGACCACCGTGGGCCCGAGCGGTGTGAAGATGGAGGCACCCTACGAGTGGGTGGCGCCGGTCTATTGGTATTCGGACGTCAAACGCGGCGGAGCGTTCGGCTTCGCCACCGAGATCAGTCCAGGGCCGGCAATTCCGCCCATAGAGAGCCTGAAGCGAATGCTACCGGAGGATCACCTGTGGCCGATCGACTCGGTGTGGGAGTATCACGCTGGCGGTATGTCACGCACGCTGAAGATTTTCACCGAAGCGCTGGAGAAGCGCTACGGACCCTCGCACTCGGTCGAAGAGTACGCTCAAAAGGCGCAGATGCAGGCCTATGAAGGGCACCGGGCGATGATGGAGGCCTACGGGCGCAACAAGTACCACTCGACGGGCGTTATCCAGTGGATGCTGAACAACGCCTGGCCCAGCATGATCTGGCATCTGTACGACTACTATCTGCGGCCCGGCGGATCCTACTTCGGCGTGAAACGCGCCTGCGAGCCGCTGCACGTGCAGTACTCCTATGACGACCGCTCGATCGTGGTGTTGAACTCGTACTACCGGGCGTTTTCCAATCTGAAGGTCACTGCCAAGGTGTACGACCTGGACATGACCGAAAAGTTCTCCAAGGAGGCTATGGCGAACATCGGCGAGGACAGCTCGACGCGGCTTTTCACTCTGCCCGACATCGCGGGACTGCAAGGAACGTACTTCCTCGATCTGCGCATCGACAACGGCGGAACCCTTGCAAGCCGGAACTTCTATTGGTTGTCGACGCAGGCCGAGACCGTCGACTGGGCCAACGAGCCTCCGGCGGGCGTGTGGACGCCGACCAAGACGTTCGCCGACTACACGGCGTTGAACAGCCTGCCGCCCGTCGAACTCGACGTTCAGGTGCATAAGAAGAACACCGGCGAGCGGGACACGCTGACGGTGACGCTGCACAATCCGGGCCGCGCGCTCGCTTTCGGCGTCCGGCTGAAGGTGAAGCGGCTCGGGCGGGTGGACAATGGCTGGAGCTGGACATTCTTCGCCGAGAACGAGGTTCTGCCGTCTTTGTGGGAGGACAACTACATCGCCCTGCTGCCTGGCGAGACGCGGCAACTCACGGCAACCTATAACGTCAAGGATGCCAGGAAGAACGCGACGGGTGTGGAGGTGAGCGGGTGGAACGTGAAGCTGAAAGAGGCCCGGCCCTGAGCGTGGCTTCGCGTAACAAGCTGCGAATCGGATTGGCTGGGCTGTCTGCGCTCTTCGCGTTGCCGTTGGTTCACGCCGAGGCGAACCGGCGGCTGGATCTGCGCGAGAACTGGGCGTTGCAGAACTCGTGCAAGGTCGGCGCCTCGGGCGAGGTTGTTTCCACGGCGCAGTTCGCGCCAGAGCACTGGTATAAGGCGACGATTCCCTCCACTGTGATGGCCGCGCAGGTGAGCCACCGCGACCAAGTTCGCGTCCGAATCAAGAACCCGTCGAGCCAACTGGCGTTTCAGATCCGGCTCGCCCTGGTCGATGCGGAAAGCGGCGACGAGATCCTCCCGGTTCTGTGGGAGGACAACTACCTCTCGCTTTTGCCGGGTGAGTCGCGGACGCTCGTTGCGCACTACGATTCCCCGCTCGGGGCCGAAGCCCTGAAGCTGGACGTGAGCGGATGGAACATCGAAGCCGCGGCTGCGCTCGTGGCTTCGGCCGGGGCGGGGGCCCGACATTGAAGAAGGATGGAAGCCGATGGCGACCGCGGTCGATGGTAACAATGGGGGCGCGCCCAGGCTCCGGCGCACCCTGACCCTGTGGGATCTGATCATCTATGGAATCATCCTGATCCAGCCGACGGCGCCGATGCCCGTCTTCGGCGTGGTCAGCCAGGAGGCGCGCGGCCACGTTGTCACGGCCATTCTGATCGCCATGATCGCCATGCTGTTCACCGCGATCAGCTACGGCCGCATGGCGCGCGTTTATCCGAGCGCCGGCAGCGCGTTCACCTACGTCGGCCAGGAGTTCAACCCGGCGCTTGGCTACGTAACCGGATGGAGCATGGCCATGGACTACATGCTCAACCCCATCCTGTGCACCATCTGGTGCGCCAAGGCCGCCGGCAACATTGTCCCGGACGTCCCCTACGCGGTGTGGGCGCTGGGCTTCGCGGTGCTGTTCACCGCGTTGAACCTGCGCGGCATCCGTGCCAGCGCCCGGACCAATCGGATCCTGGCCGCCGCCATGGGTCTCGTGATCGTGATCTTTTTCGCCGTCGCCGTGCGGTTCATCCTGCGCCTCGCGCCGCACCCCGCCTCCTTCTTCAGGCTGCCCTTCTACGACCCGGCCACCTTCTCCATGCCGGCTGTCTTTACCGGTACTTCCATTGCGGTGCTGACCTACATCGGTTTCGACGGCATCTCCACGCTCTCTGAAGAGGTTCACGACCCGCGCCGCAACGTCCTGCGGGCCACCGTGCTGGTGTGCCTGATTACGGGAGTACTGGCCTCCGCCGAAGTCTACCTTGCCCAACTCATCTGGCCCCACAGCCGACCCTTCCCCGATGTCGATACAGCCTTCTCCTATGTCGCCGGCCAGGCAGCGTCGGCGGCCGATTCGCCGGCGAACGTGCTCCGCACCGTGTGGCTGTTCCAACTGGTCAACCTCACCCTGCTCATCGCCTCCATCGGATCCGGCAGCGGAGCCCACCTGGGCGCGGCGCGCTTGCTCTATGGCATGGGCCGCTCGGAGGCGCTCCCGCGTTCGTTCTTCGGCGCCATCGACGCCAAACGCGGCATCCCTCGCAACAACGTCGTCTTCGTCGGCGGTATCGTGCTGGTGGGCGCCTTTGTGCTCACCTATCAGCTCTCCGCCGAGATGCTCAATTTCGGCGCGCTCATCGCCTTCATGGGCGTGAACGCGGCGGCGTTCAAACGCTTCTACCTGCGCGGCGACAGGACTCTTGGCAACCTTGTGCCGCCGCTGGTGGGGTTTGCGGTCTGTCTGTACCTCTGGCTCAGCCTGCGCAGCCCGGCCAAGATCGCCGGGTCCGTCTGGCTGGTTGCCGGCATCTTGTATGGCGCATGGAAGACCCGCGGTTTCCGCGGCCGCGTCATTTCGTTCGACGTTCCGCCGGAGGAATCGAAACAACACTTGGATCCTGAATCGCGCGCTCAGTCGCCCGGAGAATAGGAAGAGACGGCAGCGACTCGCAACACGAACTACAAATCGAACGGATCTTGCGCCGCCGCCAGGCTCATCCTGTCACTGGGTCTGTGTACCATCGCCGTCTCCGCGGCTCTCGCCGCGCCCTCCCGTGTCGAGTTGGCCGGCGGCTGGCGCCTCGCCTCTGCTTCCACCGCGCAGGCCGATGGCTCCACGATCTCGGCCGCGGGATTTTCAGATTTCGGCTGGTATCCGATTCACCGCATGCCCGCCACCGTCCTCCAGATCCTTCAGGAGGACGGTGTCTACACTGACCTCTAGCGGCAGGTACTTAGCAGTGGACAGGTACCGCGGATGGCGATAGGGCAGGCGCACTTTGTGTACTTGTCCCACATCGGCTTCTTGCAGGGAGCTATGTGGCGGCGTTGTGCGTTCAGCTTACCCCAATATGGTAGCCGTTTGATCAGTTTTGGTCGACATTTCCAGCAGATCGCTATAAGTTATTGATTCTAGTTTGGTGGAGGCGGGGGAGCTGAAGTAATCTATCCTATTGATAATAAGTAAGTTATTGATTCCTCAGTGCGCGGTATTCCACGAATTCCACTAATTTTGGTGACCCTGTCACGATTTGTCACGGTGAGACTCCGGAAGAGTCAGGTCGATCCGTGTACCGATGACGCGTGTGCCAAATCCAGCGGGGATCGCTACCGCATAGCCGGAGGGCTCCTCTTGGATCGATTCGGGCTAGCCGCGCGGGACGTCGTTTCGATGGCGCGAGCTGGAGTCCGATTCGCAAGGATTGTGAACTCCAACTCGCGAATCTCCTGCCTTCGAGACCGTTTCGCGCGAGGAGGACCAAAGCGAACCCAGTCACGCGCGATCCACTTCTTCGCAACTCGGAAAGTAAAGCGGTTTCGGGTATACTAGGCTAGGCATTGACAACCGGTCGAGCCTCTACTGAACCCCGATCATTCCTCATCCTTCTAAACCTCAGCAAGTCAGTTGAATAGCGTCGCGCAGTGTGCCTTTGGAGTGCCGCACTTCTGCAGAGGTGTCTCTATTTGGCTCGAAAATTCGAGACCTTTCCGACCCTGCCATGAGACAGCTTTGCCGGTCGAATCCGGACCATGACATTCTCAAGTCTGTGCCGGACGACTTCCAGTCCGACCAGACTCCGAGAGCTGCTCCGGATCGATTCTACCGATTTGAAATGGGAATAGCGACGGTCCGCCAACTTCCGTACGGCCCCATCGGGGGGCCCTGGCCAGACCCACGTTGGGGGCCCGAATGACTAGGCCCACACGGGCGCCATTGTACTTCTTGAAATACACCCGAGCTTCATACCCCTCTACCGCGCCGGCCTGGCGAAGGATCTCGGGATCCCACGTTTCGCCCAGTCCTACCGACTGCGGGAACGTTGTGGCCGTGACGCTGCCGCCCCTGACCCAGCCCAACCCGTGCAGTCCCTCGGTCCAGTTGGTGAACGCCTTGATTCCCAAACGTGGGATGGCTGGCTGGATCTGCCCCAACATGCGGATCTTCTCGTCCAGCGTCAGCAGCGAGACGATGTTGTCGCCCCTTTGCTCGATGGGCAGCTTCGGATCTTGAAACGGGTAAGCCCCGGGTTGCAACGTCTGCGGTTGCGCAGAGGGCAGGACAGCGATGAATGCGCCCAATGCCCAGATGGTAATCGATGCTGCTAGTAGTTTCATGGCCGCCCACCTACATGCCGGCATTATTCACTCTGATCGTCTTTTGCACTCTGACGTCGGCCGAGGAGGTGCCCAGCATAAGGTCGACCGTGTCGTCCTCCACCACCCACTGTTTCTTCTGGGTATCCCAGTAGGCGATATCCTTCGCCTGAAGCGTCATCTGGACGGCCTTCGTCTCGCCCGCCTTCAAAGCGACGCGCTGGAAACCCTTCAGTTCTTTAATAGGCCGCTCGACCTTCGAGCCGACATGCTTCACGTATAACTGGACCACCTCCTGGCCGTCGCGTTTGCCCGTGTTGCGGACGTTCACGCTAACAGTTACCTGGCCATTTTTAGCCAGGTGCGCAGTGCTGGTGCGCAGGTCAGAGTAAGCGAACGTGGTATAACTTAGCCCGAAGCCGAATGGATACAGTGGCTCACCTTTGAAGTACATGTAAGTGCGGCCGTTGCGGATGTCGTAGTCCATCATATCCGGCAGATCGTTCATAGACTTCACCCACGTCTCGACCAGCCGCCCGGCCGGATTATAGTCGCCGAACAGAACGTCGGCCAGGGAGCTGCCTTCTTCCTGGCTGTTGTGGGCCATGTGAACGATGGCGGGCACGTGCTCCTGCACCCAGTTGATGGCGAACGGAAAACTGGCCTTGAGCACCACGATGGTTCGCGGATTGGCCTCGAAGACATCTTTGATCAACTGCTCCTGCACGGGCTGCAAGTCGATGGATTGGCGGTCAATCGCCTCTTTGCCGTCGCTGAGCGGTTCGCACTTGGCCCATCCGGCATCGCAGGTGGGGTGGTTGCCGATGACCACAATGGCGACATCGGACGCCTTGGCCGCGTCCACCGCCGCATTGTTGTCATTATTCAGAGCGAAATTCACCTTGACGCCCGGGCCGACCTTATTCTTGATTCCATCGAGCGGTGTAATCGTATAGGGGAACGCGCCACTGTACCAGTCCCATGCAACGTCGTTAGACCGTTGGCCGACCACCGCGATGGACTTCAGCTTGGACTTATCCAACGGCAGCAGGTTGTTCTGGTTCTTCAGGAGCACGATGGCCTCCTGCGTTACCTGGTGGGCCAACGCCTTGTTCTCGTCCCTCGTCCAGGGCTCTGGACCGTCTTTGATCTTGGTGTACGGAACCAACTCCGGAGGATCGAGCATGCCGAGCTTGATCATCGTCCGGAAGCTGCCTCGTTCGACCTCCTCGATCTCCGCCATGGTGATCAGGTTTTTCTGAAGCGCCTGCGTGACCGCATCCTTGTAGACGCCGTCGAGGAACTGGTTGATTCCCACTTTGATAGCGCCCGCTGCGGCGGTGGGGAGGTCAGGAAAGTACCCGTGCCCTCTCACCATGCCGTCGAGCGCGCCGGCATCGGTGGTTATGATGCCGTCCACGCCCCACTCCTTGATGGTGATTTCTTTCAAAATCGGCTGAGCGGTCATAGGGATGAGGTTCATGGCGTTGTAAGCCGCCATGTACGAGCGCGCGCCGGCCTCGAAACCCATGCGAAAAGGCACCGAGTAGTACTCGCGCAAGAGCCGCTCATCGAAGTCGGAGGAAGTTCTCATGCGCCCGTTCTCGTTGCTGTTCGCCAGGAAGTGCTTCAGCAACGCAGCGGTCTGCCAGTATTTGGGGTCGTTGCCCTGGAGCCCGCGGACGAAGGCTGCCGCGAGCGTGCCATTCAGGAAAGCATCCTCGCCGTAGCACTCTTCCGTTCTGCCCCAGCGAGGATCCCGGCCGAGGTCCGCATTGGGCGCACGAATAACCAAAGACTGCGAACCGCCGCGGGCGTACTTCGCGGTTTGGTTGAGCCAGCGTGCTTCATAACCCTCCTCGGCGGCAGCCTTCTGGATCAGATTCGGGTCCCAGGTCTCGCCGAGACCGATGGACTGAATGAAAGTCGTGGTCTTGGTGGCGTTGGGGCTATCGGCTCTGCCGCGCGAGAGCCCATGCAAGCCTTCGGCCTGGTTGTAGCCGCGGATGCCCAGGCGGTTCAAAGACGGCGGAGTGCGGCCCAGGTAATAATTAGCGCCCAGGACGTCGACCTTCTCCTCCGGCGTCAGTAAGGAAATGATGTTGCTGACCCTTTCCTCAATGGAGAGGTTGGGATTCTGAAATGGATACTGATACTGATTTTGGTTGGGCGTCTGGCCAACGGCGATGCCCATGAGGACACATGAAGTGCCCAGCAGGACTACGAGATTCTTCATGGCGATTGCTCCTTGCCACTCCGGACAGCGTCGATTGTAGCTCCAATCGCCTTTCCTCTTAGCGCGCCACCAGATGTACCGGGCCAAGCAAGCCCGATGCGGGCCCCCGATCGCTTACCGATGGGCCAGGCGGAGCACCGGGACCGCGCCCGGCCACGGTCGTGCGCACTTCCACTTCCAGATCGTTAGAACCCGCTTTCACGAGATTGGTCACTTCCCAGCGATAGGGCTGCCAACTGTGGGCCTCCAACTCTCTCCCGTTCAGTTTCACGCGGGCGTAGTCGTTTACAGCGGCGATTTCGAGAAACACCCGTTTCCCCGCGGGCGCGGCGGAGGCCGTGAATTGCTTGCGGTACGTTGCCGGACCGGCAAAAGATTGCGTGCCCAGATCCTCCCACGATTTAAGCGACGCAATGATCTGTTTGCCGTTAAGGTCCAATGTCCAGTCTCCGCCCAACTCCGCCAGCATAGTGCCTGCTGCGAAGGACGGCTCCGCGGCGCCCACTCCGCTGGGAAGCGGCCCGATCACAACCACCTTGGCTTCATAGGGCCCGAGCACCAGCGGAAAGCGCACCGAATCACCGTCGGCAGTGGCGGCGGAGAGCGGATGAATCTCACCCGTAGCCAGGTCCCATGCCTGCGGCTGGCCGTTGCCGGCGATAGTCGCCACGCGGGATTCCGCCTGGTTGCTCTCGTTGAAGAAGAAGTACATCTCGGCGTCGCGCCAGCTCCGGTGGGTGTATGTCAATCGCGGAAACCCGGCGTCCAGCTTCACATCCGGCTTAGGCAGAGCTGCCAGCACAGGCGCGGTGATGTCGCCGGAGGGTTCGATGAGAGTGGCGAAGCTCAAGTCTGGTACATCCTTGGCATGGAGAAACGTCTTGTCCACGATCAGCCCCGGAGTCTTGCCTACGAAAATCGCTTTACCCCCCGCTTTGGCGAAGGCCCTCAACCGTTCCAGTCCGGAGCGCGTGATCACCGTCATGGACGGAAAGATAATGGCCTTGTAAACCTGTCCGCTGAGGTTCTTGAAACCAACATTCTCGATTATGGCTACCGAGCTGAGCGACTGCTCGTCGAAATAATCCCAATCTATCTGATGCTCGAACAACTGCCAGCCCAGCTTGGTCGTGCTGCGGTCGGCCTCCTGATCGCCCATCCAAATACTGTTGCCGGGATGGTACAGACCAACCTGCGCCGCCGGACGGCCGATGGCCATCAGATAGCCGCCCCGATTGGCATACCACGCCACCATCGCGGCTTGCGGCGGCGCTGCAAACGTTGCGGGCGCCGGAGTGGAAGGGTCGCCGCCACTGCGCAACACAGGAACGCGGAGTTGCAGAGCGGTGACGCCTCGCACCAGTTGAAAATCCAACTGGTACTTGCCGTCGATGCCCACCCCGCCGCCTTCTTCGGCCCAGACCTTGGGCTTGCCGAAGAGATGCGCCGCCGATGACGCCAGCTTCGGGAAATTGTTGTTGATGTTCCACGTTCCGTCCGGCCGGTGCACGGCGTCCGGCACAAGCTGGTTGAGGTTGTCGATTCCGGGCACCTCCACGTACCGGTTGTCGCGGAAGTAGTCGCCTTCGCTGTGCTCCAGCGCGATCATGGTCTCTTCATGGTTCAGGTGCACCAGGTATTCCACGTTGTACTTCCTGCACCACTCGGCCTGTTCTCCGAAAAAGCTGTTTTGGAAGATCGCGCTCCACACGTCGTAGTAGTCAGCTCGGGCCCGGCGCGTCTCTTCCGTGGTTTCCGCTCCTCTACCGACGAAGAACGAGGGGAAATAAGACCTCAGGTCATAACCTTTCCGCTGCTCGAATTCCTGCAGCAGTTTCGGAGTCCAAGGAATTGCGCTGCTGTAATCCGGCTCATCGCCGAAGAAGCCCAGAATGATTTTGCCGAATTGATCGCCGACCGCCTGCCGGTAAGTTTCGTGTGTAATCTTCAGAAAGGCGCGGGTGGCTTCCGGGTCCAGGTAATCGATCAGTGAGTAGAGGGCATCCTTTGCCCGCGTCCCGTCTTCGCGATTGAAGTTCCGTGTCGGCGAACTGACGTAGATGTGCCGCACGAACACCACTTCCCACGAAAGACGAGGCTCGTTGGGGGTCGACCCTTGTGCCGGTACGGTCCATTTGAGTTGGCCGTCCGGCGGAACCGGAATAGGAATAACGCCCTGTATTTTGTCGTCGGTGGACGTCTTGGTTGCGAAAATTGCCAAAGTGTCGGGCGGCGCCGGCATGGTGAGCGTCTGGCCCGGCACCACGTGGACCCGGATATCGGCGACGATGCCCTGCATGGCGAGTTGCGGGTACTGCCTGCTGATATTGCCTCCGGCGAACCCGCTGGGGTAGTCGGATTCGTCTTGGATCCACAACCTCATCCCGCGCTTCGCGGCTTCCTCAACCGTGAACTTCACCTGGTCCATATGCTCGGGCGAGAGGTACTTCGGTTCGCCGCGTCCCGGCGAAAGGTTCACCACGAAGATGCCATTGGCCGCGAGCCGGTCGAAATCCCGGACGATTCTTGCCCGAACTTCCTGCGGGTCAGAGCCGTTCCAACTGGCAAACGGCTGGATCGCGCCATATTCGCGGGGCGGCGATTTGAAGTTCGCGGCTACCTCGCGCAAAGAGGGAATCGTGATCTGTTGCCACGGTCTTTGCGCCGGCACCGCGAGTGGGCAAATGAAAAATACGAGTGTTCTAGTGAGATTTCTCAGCTTCATCCACCTGCCTTCAGCAATTGTACACTTGAGAGTTGGCTATCTAATTGTCGCCTACACCCGACAGCGGACTTGGAGAACAAGAAAATGCGTACCTTGATGCATCATTTGCTCACCGGACTCACCATCGTAGGGCTCACCGGCGTGGCGACCGCACAGAGCAAAGAGTTCACCGACTGGCCGGCTGGAACGTCGCCGCAGGAAGTCGGCAAAAAGCTCGTTCAAAACATGCTTCCGCGCTGGATTCCGACAAAACCCTCGGTCCACTACGCTGAGGACTCCACCTGGTACGCCGCACTGGAATTCGCCAAGGTGACCAAATATCAGGCCTTGACCGACGCGCTGGTTAAGCGTTTCGACCCCTGGCGCACCGCGGAGGGGCAGCAGAACCTGATCTCCTGGGAGCGCCATGTGGACCACAACATCTTCGGCATCGTGCCACTGGAACTGTATATCCGGACCAAGGATCCGCAATACCTCGAGCTCGGCAAGAAACTGGCCGACAGGCAGTGGGAGAAGCCCACGCCGGAAGGACTCTCCGACGAGACCCGCTTCTGGATCGACGACATGTACATGATCACGATCCTCCAGGTGCAGGCCTACCGCGCCACCGGCGATAAGGTCTACCTGGACCGCGCCGCTCTCGAAATGGTCGCCTACCTGGACAAGCTGCAGAGGCCCAACGGCCTGTTTTACCACGGCCCGGAGTTCCCGTTTTTCTGGGGCCGCGGCAACGGGTGGGTGGCGGGCGGCATGGCCGAACTGCTTAGCGAGTTGCCGGAGAATCACCCATGGCGCGCCCGCATTTTGGAAGGCTATACCAAGATGATGGCGTCGCTTCTGAAGTATCAGGATACCGATGGGGTGTGGCATCAGTTGATCGACCACCCCGAGTCCTACCAGGAGAGTTCCTCGACCGCCATGTTCACCTTCGCCATGATCACTGGCGTAAAGAAGGGTTGGCTGAAGGACGAAGCGTACGCCAAAGCTGCGCGCAAAGGCTGGCTAGGCGTCAACAAGTTCATCGATCTGGACGGCAACGTGGATAAGGTGTGCGTGGGTACCGGCCAGACCAACAGCCTGGACTTTTACCTGACCCGTCCAACCGAGAAGGGCAATCCGCACGGCCAGGCGCCGGTTCTATGGTGCGCCGTTGCGCTGCTGAAGAAATAACGGCAGGTCTGCTTCCGTTCCTCGGTCAGTGTTGCGATTGCCCGGGCTTTTCCGGAATACCGGGATCGTCCAGAATCTGAACGGCGGTTGCAGGGCCGAGGTTCGCCCAGTCCTGCAAGACCCAGACAACTTTCTTGTCCGGGGTGACTTCGACAAGCTGAGGGCCTTTGCCGTCGCCGCCGCGAGAGCAAATTATCGTGTTGCCGTTGACCAGGCGTGTGCATGTCTGCGTATTGATATACCGGTAGGCCTCCGGCAGGTCGCCGGGCTTCAGTTCCCAGACCGTCTCCTTCCCGGGGCTGACTTCGCGCGTGAGAATATCCTTCTCGTCGGTGATAAGAGTATTGCCGTTCTTGAGGCGGATGGCGGCCCAAGGGCTCGCTATTTCATACTTCCAGATCGCCTTGAAACTCCTGTCGTATTCGACCACCTGATTCATAGTCAGAAAGGGAACGAGGTAGGTTCCCTTCGCGGTGTACCGCACTCGGCGGAACTGCGCGTGGACGGTTCTGGTGTCGGTCAAACTCGGGGCAGGGAGGTCGTGCTGGACTTCGACAACCTTGGTCTTGATGTTGACGATCATCAGTTTGGGCGGCAGGCCGTTCTGAACGAACAGGACCTTGTCCAAACCGATCGGCTGGCAGGTGTGGATCTCGGTCCCTTCGGGGGCGTTGTAACGCCACACGACCCGTTTGTTCGGTGTTACCTCGGCGACATACTGCATGCGGCTGAAAAGGACGTTGCCATTGGAGAGCATCCAAACATCGTCGTATTCCCATCCGGGTCCGGTGGAATAGGTCCAGAGGATCTTGCCGTTATTCACGAGGAACATTTTGTTGTAGCCCTCGCCGACGTAAAGCATCGGATGCTGGGCCAAGCCATTGCCAGGCAGGCCGGGCGGGATGGGTTGGTCCCACTTACGCGGGGCGACCTCGATCTCCGCGGGTCCAATAGCTGGTACGCCGGCGGCGGTGAACCGGTCCAGCAGGGCCATCAGCGGCGTCGCTCTTGACGGCTTGGCTGCGGGAGCGTTTTGGCCCAAGGTCGTTGGGCAGATAGCGAACAGCGCGAATCCGGTTGCAATGGCCAGTGGGAGCAGTCTTCTATTGCGCATGGCGATTCTCCTTTCAATCACGCCGGAACTGGGCGCTTAATAACCGTAAATCTGTAAGTGAAGCGCTTTGGGAGGGCCGCCAGCCAGTCGAAAACCCTGGCCGGACTCGTTCTTGATGGCCTTGTTCGGGGCGTCGTAATTCAACATGATGTCGTCGCCGTTCAGGCGGCGCCCCGGCACCCAGCGCCCGTCCACGTACGTGCCTTCTTCGAGCATCGCTACCGCGGCCGGCGATGGCCCCGGGCCATTGAACGTAGCTTGCAGCCCGCTGCCCAGAATCACGTACTCGTCGGGGTTGGCGGAAATCACGATGGCGTACGAGGATGCCTGCGCATTATCGCCGTTGGCGGTGGGCGCCGGCGCCGGCTGACGCATCCGCGCCATCGAAAATGCCAGCGTGTAGCTGCCCAGTTGCACCGTTTCCGTGGGGTGCTGGGAGTTCAGCGAGACCGCTTTGATGGTGCCTTTGGCCTGCGCTTCGAGAATCTGTGGTGCCGCCTGGGCCAGCAGCCCGTACGCCTGAGCGAGGGGCGTCGTTGCGTCCGCCTGGCGCTCGATGCCAAAAGGCGAAATCCCCATCGCGGCGTGGTTTCCGATCGCATAAAGCGCGTTCGCGGCATCGCCGCGGGTTTCCGGAATCCACAGCGGATTCCCGGACCGGTCGTAGCGCGCGCACCATTCCGCGAAGTTCGGCAGATAGATATCGGGGGCGATAATATCGATGCCCGGCGCGCCTTGCTGCCACACATTCAACTGGATGGGCAGCGCACCGCCGCTGGAGTATTGGCCGATGGACTCGCCCAGGTCCACATTGATGAACATGGGCAGCGGATATTCGGCTTTTCCCGCTTTCGCCACCTTGTCGACGTACAGCGCGTAGTACCAAGCCATGAAGATCTCGTTGGTCATGGGCTGGCCGCCGAACACGTCGGCCCAGGTTCCGGATGTTTTGCCTCCGGCCGCTTCCCAATACTGGCGGAACTCGGGCACCAGGTTCTCCTTGTTCTTCACCATGTAGTCCATGAGTTGCCTGGGCACGGGAGCGTTAAAGGCGGTTTTTGCCTCCGGAACCTGATCGCGGGTAGCGCCGGGGCAGCCCACCTCATTCTCCACCTGAATCATGATTACGGTGTGAGCGTCCCCGTCCACTTCGCGGATGTGGCGCATCAGTGCGGCGAAAGCGTTCGCGTCCGCTTTCCAGTTGGCCTCTTTGAATACGGAAAGGTAGGTGATCACCTGCCCGCTCTCCGTCAGAAACAGCGGATATTGCCTCTGGTTCTTCTTCACCCACAGCGGCGTATACGTCGATTCGCCGTTCTTCCAGCTTCCGAACCATAGGAAGATCAGGTGCAAATGGTTCCTGCGTGCCTCTCGGATGGCGCCGTCCACCAGCGCGAAATCGAATTTTCCCGGTTCTGGTTCAACGAGCTCCCATGTGACCGCCGCCAGGACCGTATTCATGTTGGCTGCCGCCAGCTTGGGCCAATACGGCGTCATGTACTCCATGCTGGACGAAGCCGAATTGGTCAACTCGCCAGCGAGGATCAGGAACGGCCGGCCATCCACGATCAACTGTGTAACTTTCCCGCGCTTCTCGAGGTGCGGAATGGGAGAGGTGGAAACGGACTGGGCAGCCGTCATGCTGATCCCGAACAGCGCAACAGCGCAGGGCAGCACGGACCAAAGTTGCATATCGTTGCCACGATAGCGCCCGGCGTGGATCAGCACAAGGGTTCGGGATCGCCGCCATATGATCTGGCGGCCAGTTTTTGGGCCTTTCTCGCGTTTTGGAAGACAAAACAGGTGCGGTATGTCCTGAAGCTCGTTGCCGCGCGTCCGGGGTGGTGATAAGCTCTCAGCGGCAGGCATGGGCACTTCAGGAGAAATCGACTTGAGACCGTCAATCGCAACACACCCAACACGTGTAATGGCCTTCATCCTTTGCGCCGTTGCGATTCAGGCGGCAGCTCAATCCACCCCTTATACTCCGCCGCCATCTCCGCGTGTCAAATTGAATTTCGACTGGAACTGGAAATTCATCCGCGACGATGTGGCCGGCGCGGAGGCGCCCGGCTTCGATGATTCATCCTGGAATACAGTCAGCACCCCGCACACCTTCAACGACGTAGACTCATTCCGCCAGATCATTTCTCATAGCGGCGGGGACCGGGGCACGTACAAAGGTCTTGCCTGGTACCGCAAACATTTCAAACTGCCCGCCAGATATGCCGGCCACAACATCTTCCTGGAATTCGAAGGCATGCGCCAGGCCGGCGACATTTTCCTAAACGGCAAGCAAATCGGGCTCTATGAGAACGGAGTTACGGCCTACGGCTTGGACATCACCGGCGCCGTTCACTTCGAAAACGAAGAGAACGTCCTGGCGGTGAAAGTGGATAACCGAACCGACTACAAGGAGCGTTCCAGCGGCACTCCGTTCGAATGGAACGCCAACGATTTCAATCCCGACCACGGTGGCATCAACCGCCACGTCTGGTTGCGCGTTACAGGCAAGATCTACCAAACCTTGCCTTTATATTACGGCCTGGAAAGCAGCGGCGTGTACGTTCATGCCGCGAACTTCAATCTCCCTGCGAAGAGCGCTGACGTTACGGTGGAATCGGAAGTACGCAATGCATCCGGCGATCGTGCCACGGTGGTATTGTACGTCGTGATCGTCGATCGCGACGCGAAGGTTCGCTCGCGATTCGATGGCGATCCTGTCGATATGGCCGACGGTGAAAAGACCGAGTTAACGGCCACGGGGGCGCTCCAGGGTGCGCGCTTCTGGAGTCCGGAAGATCCGTATCTTTATGACGTCTACACGATCCTTACGGTGGATGGAAAAACCGTCGACGTCGACAAGGTGGTTACGGGGTTCCGCAAGACCGAATTCAGGGGTGGCGCCGGCACGGGCGGCGTGTATCTCAACGGCAAATTTGTTTACCTGAAAGGCTACGCCCAGCGCGCCAGCAACGAATGGGCCGGCCTCGGTCAGGCCTACCCGGACTGGGTGCATGATTTTCAGGCGGAGTTGGTACGCGCGAGCCACGCCAACTACATACGCTGGATGCACATCGCCCCGCAGCGCGTCGATGCCGATACCGCCGACCGCTACGGCATCATCCAGATCTGCCCGCCGGCGACAAGGAAAGAGACGTGGAAGGGCGCCAATGGGAGCAGCGGCTGGAAGTGATGCGCGACACCATGATCTACTTCCGCAACAGCCCCAGCATACTTTTCTGGGAGGCCGGCAACACGGTGATTACTGTCGAGCACATGCAACAAATGCTGGCGCTGCGCAAGCAATGGGACCCCGACGGCGGACGTGCGATCGGCGCGCGCGGCAACGATAACGTGGCGGCCAATACCGCCATTACTCCCCTCGCCGAATTCTTCGGGATCATGATCGGTCAGGATCCCCGCACCGACGCGCTGGAAGGCCCCGCCGCCATGTTCCGCGGATACAGCGCGGAGCGCCGCGACCGCGCACCGCTCATCGAGACAGAGGATTACCGGGAAGAAGCTGCTCGCCGGTTCTGGGACGACGATTCGCCGCCCTATTTTGGTTTCAAGAAGGGCCCCAACGACACCTGGCAGTTGACCTCCGAGAGCTTCGCCCTGGGCTCGATCAAACGCTACTGGGGTTACTGGCAGAATCGCATTTCCAACCCCGCCCCGGCACACTCCAAGTGGTCGGGTTATGCGTCCATCTATTTCTCCGATTCCGATGCGGATGGACGGCAGAATTCGAGCGAGGTCTGCCGAGTCAGTGGCAAGGTGGATGCGGTTCGACTACCCAAGGAAATTTATTTCGCCCACCGCGTGATGCAGAACGAACAACCCGACGTCCACATTCTGGGCCATTGGAGTTATCCCACGGGTCCGGACGCCAAGAAGACGGTGAAGACCGTCTATGTCGTTGCCAACACGCAGACGGTGGAACTTCTTGTAAATGGCAAATCCGCTGGCGTAAACTCCCAACCAGTCAACGGATACGCCTTTGCTTTCCCGAACGTGGAGTTTGCGCCGGGGAGTCTGAAGGCTGTCGGCAGGAACGAAGGCAAACCGGTGGCCCAAGAGGAACTGACCACCGCTGGCCCACCGGCCAGAATCAAGCTCACGCCGATCGCCGGTCCGCGAGGCCTCCAGGCCGATGGCGAGGATGTAGCGCTGATTGACGTGGAAGTCGTGGATGCCAAAGGCCAGCGCTGTCCCACCGATGACGCCCGAGTGGATTTCGCCCTCTCCGGACCTGGAGTCTGGCGCGGTGGCTACAATAGCGGCAAGGTCGATTCGACAAATAATCTCTACTTGAATACCGAAGACGGGATCAACCGGGTTTCGGTACGTTCCACGCTTTCGCCGGGTATGATCACGGTCAGCGCCAGTCGTCCAGGCCTGCAGTCCGCGCAAATCAAGATTGTCGCCAAGCCGGTGAAAATCGTCGACGGCCTGGCGGAAAAATGACATGAGATCTGGCGCATCCCGGCCCGGTGGAGTAAGCTCGATGTCCCCGCCGAACCCGCGGCCGATGCGCGGCAGCCGTATGGCCAATAGCGCCCAGGCATTGACCCGCTATTTCAAATCGCCGAAATGCACCGCTTCGGGAACACTCGGATGGTCGAGTAACTGAATCGTAGTCGACGGACCGAGATCCACCGGATTTCCCCACGCGCGCAACGCCCAGACGATTTTCTTGTCCGGCGTCACTTCCAGCGCCTGTACGGGCGCCGTGGCGGGATCCGCGGGCCCGTTCCACTGGTTGAACCAGGTGTTGATGAGCGTGTTCCCGTTGGGCAGCCGCTTCGCGATTTGCATCGAGTTGAACAGGTAGTCCGGCACATCGGCGGGCGTGAACTCCCAGACCGTCGCCCCGGAGGGGTTCACCTCGCGAACCAGTCTCGCTCCCGCCATCAGAGTGTTGCCGTTCTTTAAGCGCTCCGCCGACCATGTGGCCGCGCCCGGCGAGTACGACCATAGCTCCTTCCCGGTAGAGTCGTACTCGACGATTTTCTGCATGTCCATATGCGCCACCAGCAACGTGCCGGCATCGGTGAGCCTGGCATGTCGGAAATGGCCGTGTACACTTTTTGGATTTTTGACCGGGACGACAAACTCCCGATCGGTCTTGCCGGTGACGATGTTCACCACCACAACCTTGGCCGGGTCGCCGTTTTGCAAGTAGAGCACCTTATCGGTGCCGATCGGCTGCGCCGTATGGATCTCGGTGCCCGCCGGAGCGTCATAGTTCCAGAGCACCTTTTTATTGCGGTCGATCAGCGTGACGCCGAATTGGTGCGCGAAAAGCACGTTGCCGTTCGAAAGCAGGATGGCATCGCTGATTTCGCCCTTTCCCGCGGGATCGTGAAACTCCCAGGCGACTTTGCCATTGCGCACGATGTACATGTCCTCGGTCTTGGCCTCTCCGGCGTAGAAGAAATCGTGCTGCGCCAACCCCTTCCCGGGCAGGACGCTGGGGAAATTGGGCTTGGCTTCCTGCGCGCGGGCGGTCCACACCGCGCCGCAAGCCAGGATGAAGATAGTGAAGTGTTTCATGTTGATGAACTCCATTCAACGGTAACGGTATAGCTTGATTTTCTGAATCGTGTAGCGGTCTCCCCCAAACCACAGAGCCTTCCACTCCGGAGTCTCATCGCCATTCAGCCGGCGTCCGGGAACCCAGCGGCCGTTAACGTATTGGCCTTCTTCCACTACCGCCAATCCTACGCTTTGGGCCGGGTCGGCGGCCGACTCGAAGTAAACATTCATGCTTCTGCCCACGATCACGTAGTCGTCGGAGCCCAACTGGATGAACAAGCCTGCCACGCGTTCCACGGGGGGAGCAACGGGCGCATTGGGGTCCTGACTGCGCTCGGCGAACCGCGCCTCGATGGTGTAGTCGCCCAGCCGCACCTTGGATCTCGGGGTCTCCTTATCCACCAACACGGCCGTAACCTTATCAAGCCCCTGCCTCTCCAGAATCAGCGGAGCCACCTGCGACAGGACTTGATAGCCTTTGGCAAGCTCGCCCTCCGGGTTCGCGAGCCGGTCGATTCCAAACGGCGAGTAGCCGATACCGTCATACTTGCCGGCGGTCGCGATCGCCTGGGCAACGCCGCGAGCGTCTCCCCTGGACTCGGGGATGAATAGCGGATTGCCGGATTGTTTGTACCACTTGCACCAGTCGTCGTAGTTCGGCACGTGAACGTCCGGCGCGAAAATGTCGATCGCAGGCCCTCCTGCCCTCCAGGCATCCATTACTTCGGGTAACGGGCCGCCGCTCGGAAAGCCGCCGGGCTTGTCCTCGTTGGGCTTGAAGGATCCCTGGCGAAGCCAGGTGTTCACGAACATCGGCAACGGATATTCGGCTTTGCCCGCCGCTGCGACGTGGCCTACGTAGCGGGCATAGTCCCACGCCATGAACAACTCGTCGGTCTCCATGCCGGCGCCGAAGACTTCTTCCCAGCTTCCGGCGGTCTTGAAGCCGGAAGCTTCCCAGCGCTTGCGTAACTCGGGAATCAGCGTGTCTTTGTGCTTCTGGAGGTACTCCATAAACTCCTTCGGCACGGGCGCCGCGAACGCGCTGTTAGCTATCCGCGAGTGATCGCGCGACGGGCCGAGAACTCCAACTTCGTTCTCCACCTGAATCATGATGACCGTGTGGGCCTCTCCGTCAACTTCACGGATGTGCCTCATCAGTGCGGCAAAAGCCTGCGAGTCGGCGTCCCGATTGGCGTCGCTCAGCGTGCTGAGAGTCGGTAGGCCTTTGCCTGTCTCGTCCTGGATAAGGGGAAATCGCTGTTGGTTGGTCTTCACCCACACCGGCTGGTAGGTGGACTTGCCGTTTTTCCAACTCCCGAACCAAAGCAAAATCAGGCGCAGGTTGGCCCGCCGGGTATCCTGAATCAACCCGTCCACCAGGCTGAAATCGAACCTGCCTTCCTCGGGTTCCATCAGTTCCCAAGAGACCGTTGCCAGCACGGTATTGAGATTAGTCGCTGCGATTTTGGGCCAAAGCGGCCGCATGTACTCCATGCTCGATGCGCTGGAGTTGTTCAGTTCCGCGCCCAGGACCAGGAACGGTTTGCCGTCGACGATCAACTGCGTGGCGGTTCCCTGCTTCTCGAGGTGCGGAATATTCGCCGAAAGCTTCGACTGCGAAAGCGCCACGGACGCGAGCGATAGCAGGATCGCGGTAAGTGCCGGAATTCTATTCATACCGGTACACCACCACATGAAGAATGGTATTCGGACGGAGGGTCAGAATCTCGCCCTGGCCGATATCGTCGCCGCCGAGCTGGCGCACCACCACCCACTTGCCATCGACGAATTTGCCTTCCTGTACGATGCCGAGCCCCACGGTTGCCGGCCCGGGCGTGTTCGCCGTGAACCCGATCCGGAAACCGCCGCCGCCCATATAATATTCGTCCGGCCCTGCCGCGATCAGAATTGCGGCGGCCTCCATGGGAGCCTGCCCGGCGCCGCCGCGGCCAGGTTGCGCCGCGGGGGATGCTGCCTGAGCCTGCTGCGGCCTCGGCTCCGGGGCAATCGGCACACGGCCTCTCCCTGTGTAGCTAAGCTCCAGCGTGTAGTTCCCCAAAGCAACTCGCTTCGGCGCATCGCCCTGGTTCAGCCGCACCGCAGTAATGGAATCCTTACCCTGGTGCGCCGCGATCATCGGAGCCATCTGCTCAACCAGGCGGTAGACCGCCGCCAAATCGCTGTCCGGGCTTACTCCTCTCTCGATTGCGAAAGGCGAATAACCGATCGCGCCGTACTTGCCGAACGCCGTCAGGACGTTGGCCGGGTTGGTCCCCGTCTCCGGGATGAAGAGTGGGTTGCCGTTGCGCGTGAAGCGCTCGCAAACCTCGTCGAAGTATTCCAGGTACAGATCCGGCGCGAGAATATCGATCGCCGGCGCGCCGGCGCGCCACACGTCGTGCACCTGCGGCAGAGGCCCGCCGCTCGGATACGTCCCAGGCCATGCCATGTTCGGCTGTTGCAGCCAGGCGTTCACATACATCGGAATGTTGTATTCGGCTTTACCCTCCGTCACCACCTTGTCCACGTACCGTGCGTATTGCCATGCCATGAAGATTTCATCCACCGGCCAGTGCAGTTTCCTCCAGCCGGTCTTATACTCCTCCTGATCCAGCGGAGGACTATTGGTCTGAATGGGCATATCGACACTGTCGGACTTGCCCGGTCCGAAGACCTCTTCCCATGTGCCGGATGCTTTGAAGCCGTTCGCGCCCCAGACCTCACGGAGTTCCGGGGCAAGCGTGTCCTTGTGCTTTTGGAGGTAGTCCATCAATTCCTTCGGCATCGGTCCGGCAAAGGCCTTGTTGGCCGGCTCCGACCGGTCGCGCGAATCGCGGAGTACGCCCACTTCGTTCTCCACCTGCATCATCAGGACAGTGTGTTGCTGGCCGTCCACCTCCTTGATATACCGCATCAAGGCACGATAGGCGCGCGCGTCCGCGTCGCGGCTGGCATCGCTAAAAGTGCTGAGCAGTTCGATGCTCTTGCCGCCTTTGATCTTGATCCGGGGAAATCGCCTGTAATCCTGCTTCACCCAGAGCGGAGGATAACTCGACAGACCGTTCTTCCAACTGCCGAACCACAGGAACACCAGTTTCAGGTTGTTGCGCCGCGCCTCCTGGATGAGGCCATCGACCAGCGCGAAATCGAAGCGGCCTTCCTGTGGCTCTATCTGGGCCCACGATACCGCCGCCAGCACGCAGTTCAGATTGCCCGCCACCAGCCGGGACCAGATAGGCTGCATGTTTTCCAAGCTGCTGGCGGTGTTGTTGCCCAGTTCTCCGGTAAGTGCGAGGAACGGTTTCCCGTCGACGATTAACTGGGTCGCGGTTCCTTGCTTTTCGAGATGCGGGACCCCCGCGGCGGTCTGCGCATAGGCCTGGACCGCGATCGCACTGGCGCAGCAGGCCAGTGCGACGCACGAAAGCACTCTCAGTTTCATGTTTGCTCTTTGCCTCACCTACTGGAACTTCATCGGAACGGAGATATCCCAACCAGCTTTAGTCAACTGGTCGACGCTCTTGACCACGGTCCCGTCCAGCTTCACGTTCTCAAACAAGATCGGACCGACGTTTTTCCCGGTAATCTTGGCGGGCCGGCTGGGCGTATAGAAGGTGCAGTTCTCGAAAACAAAGTTGGTCAATTCCGAATCGCCGCCATCGATATAGATCTGCCCGCCGTCATGCTCCCACGTGCAGTTCAGGAAGTGGAAATCATCCAGTGCCTGCTTACTGCTCGCGCGGGTAGGATAGCCCCGCCCCGTGAAGTACGCGGGAGTAAATTGAATCCAAATCGCGAACTTATTCGAGGTCGCGACGAAATGCACATCTTCGAAGCGCACGTGCTTAGCCGCCGGGATAGAGCCGTATCCCAGAACCAGCGCCGAAGTGTAGCCGTAATTCACATAACCCTTCACCACCACGTCTTCGAGACCTGCGCCGGCGCCCCCGTAGAAGGCAAACGTGTCGTCCATCGTCATGGAAAACCCGTTTTCGATCAGGATATGTTTGCTGCCGCCGGTGATGTCATAAGCGTCGTCGTGGTACTGCTGCTTGCGGTTGATGAGCTTGATGTTCCTGCTGGTGAAACCGTCGGTATTGCTGACCGTCACCGTCCAATAGGCGGACCGCAGAAGGAACAGATCCTGGAAGGTGACGTTCTTGCAGTTGTTGATCACGTAGCCCTTGACGCCATTCCCATGAGGATCGTTCACCAGTCCTTCGGGCGTTCTGGCGCGCCCGTCGCCGGTATCGGGTTGCATATCGTGCCACAGCCACGGATAGCCTTGCATGTCGACGGTTCCCCGGCCCATCAGGCTGGCATTCTCCACGTTGTTGAACACAAACAGCGCCCGCTGTACCCTCCCCGGACCTCCCGTCGTCCCGGGCGGCAAGACATAATCCGCATTTTTGGTGGACCCCTTGATCACCGCGCCTGCCTCGACGTAAAACTTGACATTGCTCTTCATCATCACCAGGCCGGTGAGATAGACTCCGTCCTTCGGGAAAAAGAGCACGCCGCCGCCGGGTCTGGCGGAGACGTCGCCGATCGCCTGATTGATCTTGGCGGTCTCGACAGTCTTACCCGTATTGTCAATGTGGTAGTCCATGATGTTGACCACGTTGGGGTCGCCAAGCTTGGGAGCATTGGCTTCGGGCGCATCGGCAAACAGAAGCAATCCGGTGCCTGAGAAAAGCGGCTCTTCATTGATGAAGATCACCAGATAACGCGGCCGGTCCAGGTCGAAGCTGACCGTGTTGCCCTTGATCTGCGGCTGGATGTTGTAAGCGATCGGCCGGATGTAGCAGGTGCGCACATCCCTCTCGCTGACCAGGTTGGTAATCGTGACATGAACCTTGCCGGTCATGCTGAAGCTGGCATAGTCCATCCAGTTGAACTGGTTGTACGTTGGATAGCGATACGTGAAGATGGGCTGCCCATCCACGGCCACCCGATAGGCGAGGCTCGGAGACGCTCCGGGATACGGAGGAGTCGGGATGACGGTAGCGAAGCTCGCTGCCGGACAGAGCACCGCCAGCATCACAACAAAGACTGCTGATAGTTTTGCCATTGTGTTGATCTCCTGATGGCGACTGAATCACGTCAAGAGCGGCGTCCGGCGTAGCGAATCGGACGCATCGAAGAGCCAGAACTCCACTCTGACGCGCTAGAGTAGCAGGCATTGACGGCCGCAACAAGCACCATTCTTGCGCTCGGGACAACCGGGAGCTACCATTTTGCTAAATGGCGGGCTCCCCTGAGGACGGTCCTGCCGCCCGTGCCCACCGCTCGACGGCACCGGTGGGCAACTCACATTCGCCGCAATGGTCTTCACCGTGTCTGACCGCGGGAGCTGGCCGGCGAAACGAATTCCAATTTAGCGCAGGTTTCACCTGCCTTGTCTAGGAGGTTCAATGCAGCCATCCGGCCTGTCCCGCCGGGGATTCTGCGGCATGGGCGCCACGGTGGCCTCTGCGGGAACTCTCTTCTCCGCGGCATGGGCGCAGACTGTCGCCGCCCGCGTTGGCGTGCAAGCAGCCGATCTGCCGAACCTCCGCATCAAGGAAGTAAAGGCCTATAGCACCGGCTCCGGCCGCCTGGCTTCGATTGTGACCGAGGGAGGAGTGGAAGGCAATTGCACGCTCCAAAATCAGGTCTTTCACGCCGATTGGGACATGCGGGGTTGGGTGGAGTACGCCAAGCACACGCTGGTCGGCAAAGACGCGCTGGATCACCTGCAGTTCACCTCTCAGTTCAGTCCGGTGCGACGGCACTACGGCCAGAATCCCTACGCATCACCCATCGACATCTGCCTCTGGGACCTTCTCGGCAAGGCTCTGAGGCTGCCGGTATACCGGTTAATCGGTGCCCAGAAGAATCGCGTTTCGGCATATGCCAGTTCGCAGCACATCGCCACCAAAGCACCCGACCCCTATGTGGAAATCGCCCTGCAGATGAAAGCCGCGGGGTTCCGCGCCTTCAAGCTCAATCCTCCGCCCGTAACGGCGAATGGCGACAGCCATTACCGGCTGGACATCGAAATCTGCAAGGCTTTGCGCAAGGCCCTGGGCGACGATTTCACTCTCATCCACCATGCCGTGGGAAACTACACGCGATTCGAGGCGATGGAGGTTGGCCATGTGCTGGATGAGTTGCACTTCCGGGGATACGAAGACCCGCTGCCTTCTACCGACCTGGAAGGGCACGCGGAACTCAGCCGAACGCTGCAGACGCCGCTGATCGTGGGGGAATTCATGTTCTCGGTCTACGACTACGGGGAGTTTGTGCGGAGAGATGCGGCTGGAATGTTTCGCTTCGTGGTGGACAACATCGGCGGAATCACGAGCGGGTTGAAGATCGGCGCGTTGGCGGAGTGTTTCGGCATGGAATGCTCTCCGCACGGCGTGGGGAACGTGCTGCACCAGGCGGCGCATCTCCATTGCGAACTGGCCATGGCCAACAGCGCTTTCGCCGAGGTCCCGGTGCCGCTGGGGGCGCGCGACAACCAGCCCTACATCAAGGACAAGATCGGCATCGGCAGCGATGGATGCGTGGAAGCTCCGGTGAAGCCGGGGCTGGGTTATGAAATCGACCGGGCGGCACTGGACAATCTCACCACGCAGGTGGAACGTTGATGGCGCCGCCGCAGCGGAAAGGAATCAGGAGGTTCATCATGAAACAGAAGCTGATTCGGATCGGCCTGGCGCTGGCCTTCTCCATATCTCCGGCTTTGGCGCAGAGCAAACCGATTCCGCAACTGGTGAAGAACGCCGGCAAGTTCCGGCTTATGGTGGACGGCAAACCGTTCGTCATGCTGGGCGGGCAGGTAGGCAATTTCAGCGCGTTCCCAGAGATTATGGAGCGTTCCTGGAGCCGGTTCAAAGCCATGAACCTGAATACTGTGGAATATCCGGTCTACTGGAATGTAATTGAGCCGGAGGAAGGCAAGTTCGACTTCCGAGGGTTCGACCAGATCCTGCGCGGGGTACGCTCGCAGGGCTTGCGCGCCGATGTGCTGTGGTTTGGGACCTGGAAGAACGGCGCCATGGACTGGACTCCAGACTGGGTCAAGTCGGACCCGAAGCGCTTTCCCCGCGTGCTGGATTCCGGCGGCAAGCCCATTCGCTCGCTTTCCCCCATGTCGAAGAGCAACCTGGAGGCCGACCAGAAAGCGTACTCGGCCATGATCCGGCACTTGCGCGAAATCGACGAAGCCGACCGCACCGTCATCATGGTGCAGGTAGAGAACGAGCCCGGGTCGCTGGGAAGCGTGCGCGACTTCTCGCCCGAATCCAACCGCTTGTTCGACGGGTTGGCGCCGGCTCAACTGATCTCGGCGCTCAAGAAAAAGCCGGGAACGTGGAAGGAGGTTTTTGGCCGCATCGCCGATGAGACATTCAACGCCTACTATCTCTCGCACTACATCGACCAGGTGGCCCAAGCCGGCAAACAGATCTATCCCCTGCCCACTTATGTCAACGTGTGGAATGGCGGATACGGCACCAACGACAACTTCGAGAAGTTCGATCGCCCCGGTGAAACCTACCCCAGCGGAGGAGCCGTATCCCACATGCTGGATCTATGGAAGGCGAATGCCCCCAACATAGATATGATCGCGTCGGACATTTACCACCAGAATCCGATCACCTATCTTAAGATCCTCAACGACTATACTCGGCCGGATAATCCACTACTGGTGGTGGAAACGGGACGGGGCATCGCCGCCCGCGCCTTCTTTTACGCGCTGGCGGATTTTTCGGCCATCGGCTTCGGACCTTTCGGCGTAGACGGTGGCGGCGAGGCACTACGGCCGGATATGGCCGCTATCGCCGCCGATTTTCGCGTGGTGCGATCGGCTCTTCCGATCATCGCCGGGTTGCAGGGAACGGAGAAATTGAAAGCCGCAGTGGAAGAGACCGGAACCGGGGCGCGGAATCTGATCTTCACCAACTACGATGCCCTGGTGCGTTTTCGCCCGCCGGGCAGGCAGCCGGCGGGAAGTGTGGGCGCCGCTGCGGCGGCAGGGCCCGTGGAACCGTCGGCGCGGGCCTTGATTGCCGAACTGGGCCCCGACGAATTCCTGGTCATGGGCTTCGAGTCGTCGGTGGAATTCCGCCCCGTGCAGGGCTCGGCCTTTACCGCAGCGCAGTTGCTCGTCGAGGAAACGGGCGAATATGTGGACGGTGTATGGAAACCTTCCGCGCCGGGACTCAAGGCGCAGGGCGATTATTCGGGCCCGCTGGTCAACTTACCGGCCATTGGCTCGATGGTGAAAATCAAGTTGATGAGCTATTAGATTAGCTAAGTACACCGTTTCGCAAATATGGTGACGTATTCTCCGCGTACAGCGGACACCGCTCCCTAACGGGGTGCCCTCCGGGCCCGGCTCGGTATGCGGCCTCGTTCCGGGCCGCGACCGTCAGGGAGCGATCAGGCGGCAATACGTCACCGTAATTCTGAATCAGACGACTAAACTAAGCTGGTCCACGGCCGGCTCCGCCCGAACCTGTCGGCGCCGGCTCACTCTTTCTTTCGCACCGGGTCGCCGTACAGAATTCCCCTGCCGAAGGTGCCCACGTAGACCCGGCCGTAAAGCTTGGGGTCGCCGGTGATTTGCCCGATCAAGCCAAACTGGTGCTGGTCGTCGTTGATGCGCACCCAGGTTCGCGCCCAGTTGTCCGAGCGGAGGATGCCGCGCTGTCCGTTTGCCACCCCGACCAGATACAGCGCCGGGTCGCTCGAGTCGGGCGCGGCTTTGCCGAAACCGAAGCCCCGCAGTTCACTGACCCCTTCCATGCGCGCGAAGCTCTTGCCCGTGTCGGTGGAGTGATAGAGGCCGTTGAGGGCCGTCAGCCAGAGGTCGCCTTCCCTGCCGGGGGTGGCATAAAGAC
>Ga0326727_10005024_pt1 | contig 38478 bp, 35 predicted proteins | sample MB2enrmetagenome_FD_207643 | JGI IMG/M metagenome (GOLD analysis project Ga0326727, IMG submission 207643) | Lab enriched peat soil microbial communities from McLean, Ithaca, NY, United States - MB29MY | ecosystem: Environmental > Terrestrial > Soil > Wetlands > Peat | place: USA: New York...
CAGGTCGGTGATTTTGGCGGGCCTCTGATTGATATTGAGACTCATCGTGATGAGCAACATGTCATCCACTTCGGCCGGAAGGCCGGGGATAAGACTTGAGGGAGGCACGATCTCCGTGCCGGCAACACGCTCGTGGGCGGCAGCGGGAGCCCGCCCGGTGAGAAGGTAATACAAGGTTGCGCCAAAAGAATATATGTCGGAGCGCTCATCGGTCCCCGTCCCCAGCACCTGTTCGGGGGGGCTGAACCCGTGCGACACGGCCCGGGCCAGCATTCGAGTTGTGCCCTGACTGGATTCTTTGGCAATCCCGAAATCTATCAACATGATTCGTTCATGCTCGTCGAGAAGCACATTTTCGGGTTTGAGGTCGCGGTGAATAATGGGCGGGTCTTGTGAATGGAGATACGCCAGCGCGTCGCATAATTGGCCCATTAGCGGCATCAGCCTTGGCAGCGGAATTCGCCCCCCAAGGCGCTTGCACTCGCTTGCCAATGTGTGGCGCCCGCCGAACTCCAGTACCAGATATACCATCCCATCGCTGATAAATCTGTCGATAATATCCGGTACAGTCGGATGGTTCAGTTGACTCAGAAGATTGACCTCGTGTTCGTCAAAGAGCAGCTCCGGAACTTCTTTGAGAGCCCGGCGCTTTCCCTTGAGCTTGAGATCTTCTATGAGATAGGTGGCGCCAAATCCGCCTTTCCCCAGGACCCTTTGAATCAGATACCGGTCCTGGACTTTCTCTCCCGCGCACAACAGGTAGCCGAATACGCCTCGAATCGATCCGTTGGGAGCTGTATCCACATGAGCCATCTCGAAGCTGCACCCGGGGCAACGGTACTCTGCCTGACTTAACACAGCATCCGCCGTCACAGCCCCACAACTGGGACAGGAATGTTCACTTGATTGTCCGAAATCACTCATAATACTCATCAATTTTTCCTGTTGAGTTCCACCTACCATCTTGGTCTATCAAATGTTTTAGTCAATATTAGATTTGTGCAACAGCGATTCCTTTCGCTCGTTTAAAGTCTGTTTCTCTGAAATGATTCTTGGATTACTATCGGCATTTTCAATATCCCACTTGTTTTTGGCCGTTCCTCTTATATCCTTCTTGGAAGTTTCAATAAAGTAGTGGAAGGTAAAGGTAAGTGTGATCGTTTCGTGATCGCCAGACTTGATTATCCTTAAATCATCATCAAGTGTATATGACAGCTTGTGCCAAGAATTGAAATATATTTCTTTATCCTTCTTGATATAACTCTTGTGCACTATCCCATTTGAATAATAATCGATGGTATCGCCATAAAATGAGAGCACCTTATCAATTTCTTTCTTTTCATTAGCTCTAAGGTAATCGGAAATAAACGACTTCATCTCATCCAATTGTGTTGCACGCTCTTGCGGAGGCTGTGGCCAAGCCGGTGAAATGACGGAAGAGGCGGCCTGCATATTTATGACAGTGGGGCAGATTTCGTCACAGCTTTGGGTTTTGCATTTGTTGACGAAATGATCATATTTGTCCGCTTTTATATGCACCTTAACATTCTGGTATTTGGTCTTGAGTTTTTCGTATCCGTCATACTGGTCAATTATTTTCCCATCCAACTGAAATTGAGGAGGATCGGCCGCATTACAGGAGAAAGCATATTTGGTTCCGTCCAATGCCTTGATCTCAAAATCCCAAAATGCTTGGGAACCGACTCGCTCCGATTTTCTGGTGACGATTCCCTCCTCACTCTTATCTTCGGGTTCGTCCGGGGCGACGTTCATTTGGGACCGGCGCTGCCTTAAAAGCTCCTCGGCGCTTGGCCCCTGCTGAGATGCTGGCGGCTCTGCAAGGGTGGGGCTGGTGACCTGTACTGCCGGCGGCCGAGCGGGTGCAGTGAGTGTCGCGGTCGTTGGCACAGTTGCGGCTGGTGCCTGAGGTTGTAAAGGAACGACCGGAGGTGCAGACGCAACCGGCTGCTGAAGCGTGGCAGGCGGAGTTTGCGCAGGCTGCGTCGATTCGGTCTTTTTGCCACCGAAAATAAAATAGGCTCCGACTGCAAGTGCAACGGCCAATGCGGCGCCAAATGCAATAATTGGCTTCATGTCCCGCTTTTTCTGAACTGCTGCCCCACCGGTTTTTGCCGGGACAGATTCTGCCGTCGCAATTTTGATCCCCGTCAATCCAGTGCCTGAGGTGCCAGGGTGGGAAGTAGCAAATCCGCCGGTGGTTGGGCCAAGCCTCATGGTCGGGGAAGTATGCGGCATATCCTGGATAGCGAGACTATTCATAGCGTCGAGCATATATTTCAGGTCGGTGATTTTGGCGGGCCTCTGATTGATATTGAGACTCATCGTGATGAGCAACATGTCATCCACTTCGGCAGGAAGGCCGGGGACAAGATTTGAGGGAGGCACGATCTCCGTGCCGGCAACACGCTCGTGGGCGGCAGCGGGAGTGCGCCCGGTGAGAAGGTAATACAGGGTCGCGCCAAAAGAATATACGTCGGAGCGCTCATCGGTCCCTGTCCCCAGCACCTGCTCCGGGGGGCTGAACCCATGGGACGCGGCTCGGGCCATCATTCGAGTTGTGCCCAGACTGGATTCTTTGGCAATCCCGAAATCTATCAACATGATTCGTTCGTGCTCATCGAGAAGTACATTGTCGGGTTTGAGGTCGCGGTGAATAATGGGCGGGTCTTGTGAATGAAGATACGCCAGCGCGTCGCATAATTGGCCCATTAGCGGCATCAGCCTTGGCAGCGGAATCCGCCCCCCAAGGCGCTTGCACTCGCTTGCCAGTGTGTGGCGCCCGCCAAACTCCAGCACGAGATATACCATACCATCGCTGATAAATCTGTCGATAATATCCGGTACAGCGGGATGGTTCAGTTGACTCAGAAGATTTACCTCGTGTTCGTCAAAGAGCAGCTCCGGAACTTCTTTGAGAGCCCGGCGCTTTCCCTTGAGCTTGAGATCTTCTATGAGATAGGTGGCGCCAAATCCGCCTTTTCCCAGGACCCTTTGAATCAGATACCGGTCCTGGACTTTCTCGCCGGCACACAACAGGTAGCCGAATACGCCTCGAATCGATCCGTTGGGAGCTGTATCCACATGAGCCATCTCGAAGCTGCACCCGGGGCAACGGTACTCTGCCTGGCTTAACACGGCATCCATCGTCACAGCCCCACAACTGGGACAGGAATGTTCACTTGATTGTCTGGAATCACTCATGATACTCGTCAATTCTTTCTGTCTTTGAGTTTCAACCCGACCAGGGCCGCCAGGAAAAAGGCGATGCACAGAATGGCGGTAATTCCCAAATCAATGGGAAACGCCCTGTCAGCCCGCATCAAAGCAGTCATTTCCTTTGTCTGAGTGCCCAACATGGCGTCGAACGCCGAAAAAGAGATCATTGTAGCTTGGGCTATTGCTTTGCTCACCGTTCCCAGCTTAACGATGACGTTGGCAAGTATTACCTGCGGGATGAGCATGATTGGAATCAACGCCGCTGCTTTGTCGTTTGAATCAACGAAGGTGCTGATGGCCAGTCCCATTGTTGTGGCGGCCATGCCTGCTAAGAATAGAGTCAAAAGCCTGGCAGGAAAATTCCCGGACCACGATGTCAGAAACGTTACGACCAGCAGCATCGTAAAACACTGAATCAGGCACAGCACAGAAAGAGGGATGAGCTTGCTGAAAAGGTATGGGCCAAGCCCCAGGTTGATCGCCCGCTCGCGTAGAAAAATCGGCAGCTCCTTGACGACCTCGCGTGTGGAATTTAGGCACCCGCACCAGATGGCCGATAAGACAAGCATGAAAGCTATATTGCTCTCGGCGGCCACTCGCGCGGGACCGGAGACATCGAAAACCAATCCGATCAGAGTGGCGATCAACGGGGCCTGAAGGAGCAGAATGGCCAAATTGCGCCGGTCGGCAAGAAGCAAATCAATATATCTTCGAATCAATGTTGCCAATTGCGGCGAATTGGATTTGGATTCTTTTGACTTAATCCGGTCAGCCAGGGTGGCCTGTTGTTCCTTTGTGACCGGTTGAGGCAAGGATTTTCGCTTTTCTATATAAGTGTCATGATAGGGAGACCTCATATACTTTTCGGCCCAGAATTCAGCCGGGTGTGTATCGATCAGTTCGTAAACATCAGAGAGCCGTGAAACTTCGAAATGATGTACCGCTTCCCTGGGAGGACCGAAGAACACCACTTTACCGCAGTGAAGCAAAAGCACCAAGTTGCATGCATCGACGTTTTCCAAACTATGCGTGACACATATAACTGTTTTCTTATCTGCGGCCAGTTCGGAGAACAACTGCATCATCTTCTTGTCGGTACCCGCATCCAGACCGCTCGTGACTTCATCCAGAAAGAGAATATTAGGGTTGGCGATAAGCTCCACGGCCAGGCTGACGCGTTTGAGCTGACCACCACTCAAAGGCGAAGGAGTATCTATGGGACTCAAAGCCTTATCGCTAAGTCCTACCTGTCTTAGTACACGGTCTATATGAAGACTGATTTCATCTTCTGACGTGTCGGGTGGCAGCCGCAGCCGCGCGGTATAGCTAAGGGCGTTATGTACGCAGATTTTCCGGTGGACGATATCCTGTTGCGGAACGTAACCGATTGAAGCCCGAAACAGGTCGAAAGAGGAGTAGAAATCACTGCCGTTGAACAACACCTGACCTGAAGAGGCAGGACGGCGGCCGTTCAGAGCATCTAACAGCGTGGATTTACCAGAACCGCTGCTACCGAAGATTACGATAAATTCTCCGGGTTCTATAACGAGATCGATCTCGTCCAATAATCTTTTAGGCTGACCTGTCGAGCGGTCTCGGACCTCCATAGTCAATCCATGTGCCTCGATATGCACCAAACCGGATAAGTCGACTGGCTCCAGGGCTTCACCTGTAAAGGTGAAAGCAAATGCGGCAATCTCGACCTTGTCCCCTGGCTTCAAAGCTACTGGTGTGAATATCCGTCTGCCGTTAATGAAAGTCCCGTTGATGCTGTTCAAATCCCGTAGAACAATCTTGCCGTCTTCGCAATGCAGGTCAGCATGGTTGCGGGAGACAAGCGGAGAGGGAATGGAGAGATCGCATTCCGGCAGGCGGCCAATCCGGATAAGGCGACTGGAAGTATGAGTATGAATCGGTTGAATCTGCTCGGACTTTTCCTGTGATCCTCCTAATTTGATCTGGAACAGCGCCGAGCCGAGAGCCAGCCAGTCACCGTCTGCAAGGCTCATTGGGCCATGGACGGGCTTACCGTTAATCGAGATAGGCGCTTGACCGACAGGTTCAATTCTTAGTTCGCTGCCGAATGAGAATATCCTGGCGTGCCGGGGGAGCACACCTTCTCCTGAAAAAATTATATCCCCTTCGCTCCCCAGAAATCGTTCTGCCGTCGAGGTTAAGTCAACCGCAGTCCCTTTCCTGGTACGACGGCTTCGGAATTCTATCTCAATACCCATACAGATCGATCCCTCACAAAGAATCCTCAGTATTGAATAAAAAAGCTCTGGTGGAACATTGGTGAAAAAGCTAAACTAAATTGGACCTCTGATATTTAATGTTTTTACGATATTCAATCGGCAATTTATCTCTTTCGCATAAATCGCGATATCTGATCGGGTCTTGTAGGTGGAAAGGCGAGAATGGTTTACAAACAGAAACAATTCGCATTTAATATAAACTACCATATCCGATTCATCGTGTTCAGGTTCCCTTTATCACAACAGAATCTTTCTGTCCATAGCAGTTTTTCTCATGAATCTTGATCATTTCGGACCGTCCGGAGTTCCATTGTCAATATCGGGCACGGAAAGTGCACATTCCATCTCGGGCAGTCTTTTTAGCCCTGAAGTTACATAGAATAGGCGTTACATATTGGATAGTGCAGGCAGTGTAGACACCATTGAGCAGGAAAGGGATGCATGATCGGAGTGAAGTATTTCGGGGTATCTGATGCTGGACGTATCCGTTCTAATAATGAGGATGCTTTCCTGGTAAATCCGGAACTTGGATTTGCTGCCCTCGCCGACGGGATGGGAGGAGCGGCTGCGGGAGAGTTGGCCAGTAAATTTTTTATCGATGCTGCACAGGAAGTTTTTTCAAGGGCAATTCCTGAAAATTTCAATAATGCAGAGAGCTTGCTGCGAGCTTCTTTCGAGTTGGCCAATGATAAAATACTACGGCACATAGATCAAAATCCGGCTGACAGGGGAATGGGTTGTACTGCGGAGTTATTAACTTTTTTCGGTGAAAATTTTGCCATTGCACATGTCGGAGACAGCCGGACCTATCTCTTCAGAGACGGGGAAATCAAGCTGCTGACGCAGGATCATTCTTTTGTTCAGGAACTTATTAAGAAAGGGGAGCTTAATGCTGATGAGGTCCACCAGCATCCCATGCGGCATGTTATCTTGAGAGCAGTGGGACAGGAAGAGAAACTCGAGGTTGAAATCATCAAAGGACATATCGTCCATGGGGATTTGTTCCTGCTCTGTTCCGATGGCCTGACCGACATGGTAGGCGATCACATAATTCGAGATATTCTTTCTTTGCGATCAGGGCTCGATCATCGGGCTCAAAAGCTGATCGACACAGCCAACGATACCCGTGGCCAAGATAATGTAACTGTTGTCCTTTGCGAAGTTTAACATTGACTATTAAACTTTCTGCCCAACCTGTCTGATCATATAAAATCTAAAGGAGAACAGATGCAGATTCAAAGCAGATTGTCTTTGCTGGCTGTGCTGATCCTTGGGGTCTGTGTCCTTGGGACTACGGCTCCAGGCATAACGGCCCAGGAAGCCCCTATTGTTGGCCGTATCGCACATATAGACGGGCAGATCCTGCGCTATGTTCAGGGGGCTCAAGAAAACTGGGTCCCGGCTGTGAAGGATAGTCCTTTGGGTATGAATGATGCGGTCCATTCCGACGTCGACGCTCGCGCGGAGTTCATAATTCCCAACGGTCTCTGGCTCCGAATGGGGGCGAACACTCAAATCCAAATCATCGCACTTAAGAGCGATACATCGCAAATCGATGTCGCATTCGGCATCGCACGATTTTATAACAAAAGCTCCAACGGGCTGATAAAAGCGACAACCCCCTTCGGTTTTGTTCTCGCCGGGCCCGGAACCATTTTTGATCTGTATGTCGGGGACCGATCCTTGGAAGTCGTCTCCCTTGACGGAACAATCGATTTCATAAATGCTGCCGGCGATTCGAGATCCACGATAACTCCGGGTGCACAGTCCATACTGGCCGATAAAACACAGACAGCATCCAGTGACGGTACCGTCGATTCGCAATGGGATGACTGGAATGGTTCACGGGACGCTCTCTGGAGAGAGAGAGTGAGGGTGGCCTCGGCGAAACACCTCCCAGCGGAGCTTAATAACTCTGCTCATGTGCTGGAAGAAAGCGGTAGGTGGGAAAGGCTCTACTACGATGGAAGTTACCGGGAATTTTGGCGGCCTACATCCGTAGCGGCTTCATGGCAGCCTTTTACCGTTGGCAGGTGGACTGAATGGAACGGTGACCAGTGCTGGGTCCCTGATGAATCATTCGGATACGTTACTCATCACTACGGCAATTGGATGATGGTCAATGCCAACTGGTACTGGGACCCGCCAGTTCAAGCAGTTGAAGCAAACACCGGCATTAGCGGATGCGCCTGGTACCCGGGGCGGGTATCATGGGTTTATAGCGAATCTGAAGTGGGATGGGTTCAACTGGCTCCCGATGAAGTCTATGTTACGCACAATTACTGGGGGCCTCAGGCGGTTTTAATAGATGAGACCGCACCCCCGCGAGTCGTAAATGCCGGGAACCTGGTTTACTACCGCTCGGCCATCATAATACCCCGGACCGCTCTCTATTCCGTCACTAATTACTATCCGGTACGTGTAGCAGGAATTCACGCCGATACATTAGCAGGTTTTCATTCTGCGGCCAGTGTGAGAAATATCCCGATGAAAGATCCTGATCAGATTGACAGGTATCGTTTTTCCAACGCCGCCGTGACTTTCAAACCCAATCAGGATGCAGTGAAAAGAGTTGAGCAGAACCGGCAGATCGGCGTCCGAAATGCCAAAGAGCTAAATGCTGCCAACTTCAAACAGGCCCTGTTGAGCACCAAAACTGGCGAACCGTCAAAAAATGTCGCTGTGCAGCCGCCAAGATTTCTGGTGGGGTCTCAGCCCTCAAATATAAAGAAAAATGTCAAGCCGGCAACCGCATCTTCTGCCACGACGCAGGGTCACCCTTCGCAGGGGGGCGGTGGTCCTCATGCAGGCGCACTCGGGTCCGCGCCTCAAGAGACGCAAAAATCAGAGTTGCAGTCCATTTCATCCGGAGTGCAGCGTGGACAGCAGGCCACTCCGCCGGCTCAAACGGCGCCTTCAGTTAAAGAACCTGGACCATCAGCTAATCACCCTGTAGCCACGGGAACACAGACACACCAGACTGGCCCGTCAGCCACACCCTCGCCTGGAGTACGTCCGGAGTCCCACCCGGCAAATGCGGCTGAGCAAATTTTACAGTCTACCCGAAAGCCTGAGAACCCATCCGGAGGCCAGCATGGACAGCAGACTGTTCCGACAGCTCAGACGGCGCCTTCAGTTAAAGAACCTGGGCCGCCCGGGGGACAGGTGAATCACACTATGGCCACGGGAACACAGACACACCAGCCAGCCTCGCCGGTAGGGTCTCGAGTGAATTCCTCGACAAATGCTCCAGGGGCTAAATCGCCGGCAACGGACGAACAGCCGCACCGCGGGCGAGAAGTGGCAAAATCGATGACAGCGCCCTCTGGAAATGCGAGACCCGCAACTTCAGGTCATCGAGAGACCAGACCGGCAAATTCATCTCAGGGTATGAAACAGGGGGGGCAACCGCGGTCAGCACAGCAAGGTCGGGGACCCATTCAGCAAGGGCCGAAAATACAGCAACGGCTGCCGCAGCAACAACCTCAGCAGGTGCAACAAAAGAAAAAGTGACAACTGCCATAATTTTGGAGGGCGTATGTAGATTAAGATGAAAAAGGGCTTGATGTCGAATATGGGAGGACTCAGAGTGGGCCAACTCCAATGTCTTTAAACGGTTCACCCGAATTCGCAACAACCACAGCCGTGTAAAATAAGCCAGCCCCCCAGCCGGCGTCGGGCCTGAAATATATGTGACAAGGCAATCCGCCTATTTACGTATATTGTGTTCTTCTAACATCCTGATTTATCCCAAATAGGAGTAAGTCGTGAAAAGAAATTCGGGAAAGGTGTCTGTTTTTCGCTTGGCTGGTCTGTTAGGAGTATTCTTGAGCCTGATCCTGGTATCAGCTTGCGTCAGTATGGGGCCTCCAGGAGCCCAAGGAGTCGCGGCTGTAAAGTCTGATCCTGTGCAGAGTTCCGATGGACTTGTTAAGGTGGAAAATCCGCAAGGGGACTCTTTTTTTATTAAGTGGCAGGACCAGACCAATCCACCTAAGGGAATAAACCTGAGAAATAACCTTACGCAATTGTTACTCCTCCAAGGCAAACATGAAGCGCGGAGTTCTAAAGAGGCCTATTATCTCATAGACATGATCGCCCAAAATTTTGAGTCCGGGAAAAAGGGTACTATATACGGAACAGATGAAAGCAGGGCGGCAGCTATAGCCAGGGATGACGCCGGCGAACTTCTGATTGGGGAACTGATTGGATCAGGTTTTCCTAATTATTGTAAGTTCGAAGTTGATCTGGTGATTGATGAACTTAATCCGTCGCCAATCCAGGAAACCCAAGATACAGGGAAAAAGACCGGGAAGACTGGAAAAAAGACTGAACCGAAGGCAGAAAAAAACAATGGGTCGGGAGAATCTATCCAGACCAAGACAGTCCTAACGGGATCGGCAGAATACATGGCGCATCAAGCGACGGAGACGGACGCAACCAACGTCATCTCCGGAAATATGGCTAGATTTATCGCTGATATGTTCAGATAGCCTGGTGTTGCAGCGGCACAAACCTCGGAAACCAGGGCCACTCAAGAATATCCCCTTAAGTTTACGGCTGTGGGTTAGAGCGTCAAGGTAAATCTGATCGAACACTATGATCTGACATCGTTCGTCATCCAGCGCCACAAGGCTGCCCATCGTACTGAGCTGGAACATGCAGGATGTCGTACCTAAGGAGATCTCGTCTCCGTTCTGGAGTGCTGTGTCGTTCCGGATGCGCTTTTTGTTTACAAAGGTCCCGTTCGACTTCCCAAGTCCTTGATACTATAATTGCCGCTCTGGTCTGCAAAAATCAGGCAATGCTGTTTCGAGACGAGTGGATCGGAAATCTGTACCTGATTGGATTGAGAACGCCCAACTGAATTTGCCTCCTCCAATGTGACTTCCCGAATCCCGTCGCCATCTCTAATGATCAGCTTCGCCATACGACTCCATGAAAATGAGTTTTAGAATATCATGGATTTTATCCCGATAACGGCAAAGTGCTTGTACATCTTGAACACTTTTCGCATCAAGATCAACTGTCTGGAATGCAGTCAGAGCACTCGATTCTTTTATCCTTTTTTTCTGTTTAAAGAGCAAGGGTTTGCAATTGGGTCGCGCTACAGCCATGTAAGTCGCCAGAAACTGTAATCGCGAGCATTTTGGTAGTGCAATTCTGCAAAGTTTCATTGATATCTGTTGCCGGACAGCTAAGCTTAAAAGAGGACTTGATCTATGGGAAGCCTTCATAAAATCGCGCTCACAGGGCTTAAAAAGTTGTCCGGGATGGACCATTATGCTACTCTTTAAAGATAGCGCCCGGTTTTATGTGCTTTGCCGGTTCCGGTGGGCGCTTGAATAAGCCCTGCTCCGGGAGATTCCCGGTTTGTTTGATTACCTGGACGAGAGAATTTCATGGTCAGGCCGGACAATATTATTGGAAAGCATATCGATCACTTCACTGTGGAGTCCTTCATAGCTGAAGGGGCAATGGGCATGGTGTTTAAGGCCTATGATTCCACGCTCGCCAGAGTTGTCGCGTTAAAGCTTATTCCCAAAGACTCCCAAAACGCAACGGATACGGAAGCCCTTCATCGAGAAGAAGCCCAAAAAAGGCTTATACACGAAGCTCAGACTGCCGGGAATCTTGTGCATCCCAATATAGTAACCATCCACTCTTATGGGGTGACGGACGAATTTCAGTATATCTGCATGGAATACATTAAAGGAAAAACCCTGAGCCAAATTCTTAAGGAGCGTGGAGCTATTCCTGTGGAGGAAGCGATCCCCATTCTCGAACAAATCCTGCTGGCTATTGAGACCGCTGACAAGGCAGGGATCGTACATAGGGACATCAAACCGTCCAACATAATGATTACGGAAGACAACAGGGTGAAAGTCATGGATTTTGGCATCGCCAAACTGCCTTCACTTTCGTTGACGGTCACAGGGATGGTTCTCGGAACTCCGTTTTATATGTCTCCCGAACAGATTTCCGGCAGGAAGGTGGATATTCGCTCCGATATCTTTTCTCTGGGTGCTGTCTTTTACGAACTGGTGACCGCCGAGAAACCCTTTGAGGCAGAAAATACGGCGACCCTCGTCTATAAGATTGTGCAAATAGATCCGATTCCCCCAAATACTGTCAATGTAAACATTCCACAAGCGGTTGCCGGTGTAATCTCAAAAGCTCTGGCCAAAGATCCTTCCCAGCGCTATCAGAAACCGGCAGAAATGCTAAGGGACGTGAAGGCGTTGGCCTCTGGCGCCCCAACAGGCTCCCCGGCGGCGATAGCATCTCAATCCTTTCTTGATAGAACCATGCTGGCTGATCAGCCGGAATCCGGCGCCGTTGAGGCCGGGCATGTCTCGGACTCCCATGGTTTCGCCTCCAGGCAGCAGATTGTCTCCTTCGGGCCTGAAGGGGAAGCGGCACATCACCGTGAGGGTGCCGGGGAACACTTACAGGGAGTGCAAAAGACAAAGCGGAGTTTACCGGCAATCGTTCTGCTGCTGGTGCTGGCAGCGTGTGCCGGTGGAGCTGTTTTGTGGTATTTCGACCATGTTCGGGTGCAAGCTCCAAAAACGGCTGCCCCAAAGCAGGCTGGAGCAGTACCGCAAGTCCGGCCCACTGCAACTATACCCCCCAACGCCCAGTCCGTTGTGGAGCAGCCGCAAGTCCTCCAGCCGGGTCCCAACACAAATCTCCGCCAGCCATCTGCCGAAGCCTTGCTTCTCGATGCTAAAAAACAGTTTACAAGCAACCCGGAGAGGGCTCAAAAGCTTCTGGAGGAGGCCCTGACTCTTAATCCGAACAATTATGACTGCGTACTCTCTCTGGCCCGCCTTCTCGTGTCCAGAAAGGACCCTATGGCGGCCATACAGCGGTACAAGCAGGCATTGGGACTGAACAGCCACGATGCAGAGGTTCATTATGAACTCGGCAATATCTATATGGGACAAACCGATTTTGATGCGGCAATCCAGTCTTTCGATGAGTGTCTCAGACTCACGCCCCGCAATAGAGACGAAGTGCTTGCAAACATCGGAAGCTGTTACGCGAAGAAGGGCGACTTCGATAAGGCCGAACTCTTTTTCAGGCTGTCCCTGAAGGCAAATCCCGATAACGCCAGTGCCAGGTCCTATATGGCGAGAGTAATCGAAACAACTCCTCCTTCAACTTCTCCCGGTGCCGGTGGTACCCCATTTCGATCCAGGCTGTTCGGGCAGCAAACAGCCCTTCAAGGGCCTTTACCCTCCGGCAGGACCCCGCTGAAGAGTTCCGATGTGAGACTGGAAGGAAACTACACTCTTGAAGGGACATACCCCAACGGCACTATGTACAATGGCACGGCATGGATTACCCAAAGCGACGGTAAGTACTCCGTTACGTGGAAGACTGCGGGTCAGACCTTTAAGGGTACCGGCACTCTGTCGGGAGAGATTTTGACTATAAACAGGCAAGGTCCTGGAGCTGTGAACGGGATCGTAGTGTATGGAATGGGGGCCAACGGGATACTCAAGGGTACCTGGGCTGGCGGCAAAGGAAAGGAGACCCTGAAACGGGTCAATTGACGGGCAGGTCGTGACACCGTCGAGCGAGACGGGCTCGGAATGCACTCTCCCTGTTCAACCTCCCCGTATTTTGTTTCGCAACGATTGATAAAATACGTTCAGATAATGTCCGATGAGAGATTTATGCCGGTCGGAGCGCCGGCATTCCGAATACTTCGGGGGACGGCAGATGCAAGACAAACAAAGGATGGAAGACGATATCAGCCGATTGCGGCGCGAACATGAAATCTATGCCGAGCTTGCCAGCACCCTGACCTCCTCTTTGAACCACTCGGAGGTCCTGGAAACAATAATGAGACTGGTGGGGACACTCCTCAGGCCGCGCAACTGGTCCCTGCTGCTAATGGACCAGGGCAATACGGAACTTTACTTCGAAATCGTGGTTGGGGAGGGGGCCGAGCTGATTAAGGGCCAGCGCCTGAAGCTCGGGGAGGGAATCGCCGGTTGGGCCGCCAAGACCGGTCAAAGCGTTCTTGTAAAAGACGTGCGTGAAGACCCGAGATTTTGTGGCAGGATTGACCAGTTATGTAATTTCTATACGAAGTCGGTAATCTGCGTTCCGCTTCGGAACAGAGGCAAAACACTGGGGGCTATAGAACTGGTAAACAGAATAGAACATGATGCGTTCACCGATCTGGATATGAAGGCCCTGCAGACCATCGCCGAATATGCCGCAATCGCCATAAGCAATGCTCACTTGTATAGAAAGGCGCACCTGCTGGCTCTTACCGACGACCATACCTGTCTGTTCAACATACGTTGTCTCTACGAAGCCCTCGAACGGGAACTCGCTTCCGCAAAGAGTGAGCAGCACGAGGTTTCGATTATCTTCTTCGATCTGGATCATTTCAAAGATGTCGTCGATACGCACGGCCATCTGCGCGCCAGCAAAATGCTAAGAGAGATCGGGCTGCTTATCAAAGATCTGACGAGGCCGGGTGATATTCCGGTCCGGTACGGTGGAGACGAGTTTGTGATACTTATGCCGAAATCCGGCAAAAACGAGGCGTTAGAATTTGCGCGCCACCTGCGCGAAAGACTTAATTCCCGGGCCTTTCTTTCAGAAGAGCGTTTGGACCTCAGGATAACCGCCTCCTTCGGAGTCGCCACCTATCCTGAAGATGCAAAAGACGAGAGCGAACTTTTGAAGCTTGCGGATGCTGCTATGTACAACGTAAAGGAATCCACGCGGAACGGGATCATGACGGTTTTGCCGGTGAAATGAATAATCCGGTAATGCGCTTACATGCTGGCAGCAAAGCACCCACTAAAAATCCTCCCCGGTCCCCCTTTTCCAAAGGTGCAGCCCAAGCCTCCTGTATAATAAGGCCATCCCGATGAAATTGGAACCGGCAGGATTGTGACCGGGTGCTCGGCGGATGGACCTGGATGAATACCGATTACGAATTTAAGAATTGAGGAATTCAGGGATTAAAGCGATTATAGCCTTCTCAATTCCCAAAGCCCCAAATCCACTCAATTCCTCAATCCACTCAATTCCTCAATCCCTCAATCCCTCAATCCCTCAATTCTTTCAACTGGACGTGCTGTGTGCGCGATGGACGTTCAGACATTGACATATTTCGAGAAACTTGCTACCAAGTAAAGGTAACCGCAGAGACGCAGAGAACTTCTTTTCATGGTTTTGGGTGTCCCAATGAACATGATGCACTGCGGTGAACGGGTAGTGCCGGGGGTGCCGGAAGGCGCCCTTTATATTTTGGCCTCCGATGCAAGGCAGGCGTAAAGATGGGACAGGACTACGGACGCGTTGTGATGGAAGGCGAAGGCATCCAGGCCGCCCTGGAGCGACTCTCCGAAGAGATAATCGCCTCGACGAAAGACCCAGGCCAGCTTGCCCTCGTGGGCATTCATTCGGGAGGCGTCTTTCTGGCCAACAGGATTGCGGCCATTATATCCCGTAAACTCGCGGTCGAGGTTCGAGTGGGGACCCTGGACATAACTCTTTACAGGGACGATTGGAGACGCTCGCACACTCAGCCCGTATTGCAGGGAACAAACCTTGCCTTTCGTATCGATGGCCTCGAAATGGTCCTGGTAGACGACGTGCTCTCCACCGGAAGAACGATCCGGGCCGCCTTGGACGCCCTGACCGACTTTGGCCGCCCCAAAAGGGTCCAGGTGGCGGTCCTTGTAGACAGGGACCATAGGGAGCTGCCCATCTGCGGCCAGTTCGTGGGGATTGCCCTGGATACGAGCGCCGATGAGCTGGTAAACGTGCTCCTTAGTGAAAAGGACGGGGTGGACCAGGTGGTGGTCGAAACGCCGAAAAGCCTCCCGGCCGTTGGGTGAAACCGGACCCGATCTGGGAAGAGCCGGTTTAAAATTTTAAACTTAAAACTTGGAACTTTTTGTGCTAAACATCCTCGTTGAGCGGGAGTAGCTCAGTTGGCTAGAGCATCAGCCTTCCAAGCTGAGGGTCGCGGGTTCGAAGCCCGTCTCCCGCTCCAACTTTTGCAAGCTATACTGTTGGTAGAGCACTTTTTCTTTCATCGTAAAAAACATTTCCAACCCAAAGCGATATTTCCTCTCATCAGCCCATCCCGCTTATCATTCGGGGCAGGCGCCAGGACCCATGTCATCACGACGAAAGTCGTGATTCAGTTCAATATGCTCTTGCTTGCCTCTGCGTCAGATGCACTCTGTCCTGAAAAAGGCCGCCCACAAGGGGCTCGACTTGGGCAGACTATGGTAAGGATCGACTGGAGCCCTCCGATACACACTCCCGGGTTGTGCGAGTTGTCGACCGTTCAGGCGCCTTCCCATTGTTTAGGATGTCCCGGCGGGACATGAAATGTTGTAGTAAACCCCTACCAGCATATCAAAGGAGGAATAAATGACCGTTAGGGCCTATATAAAATCAACTTTGCTTCTTGCACTGATCGCTATTTCTCTTGGCGGGATGATGCTGCACCTGCGGATACACCCTGTGGTCAAGAACACATCCAATTTTCTCCCGCTCTTTTCCGGCATTCTTAGCGTCATAATTGTACCGCTGCTTTTCTCCAGCAAGAAAACTATCAGTTATGGATATACCCTCAATGGCTTTCTGGTAATTGTCGGCACTATCGCGATGGCGCACTTTTCTGTTATGAATTGGCCTCAGCCATCCTCACTCGAATCAATTTTACTCAAAACAACATTGCCTGACATAGTGGTTCTGTGGACCAAATTCTTCATCGGGAAGGCCCTCTTTGATTTGGAACTTTTCGGATACGACTCAGGCAGAGATAAGATAGGGGTAACTTATCGCTATCCAAATACAGGATGGTGGCTCGTTCATTTTACGGCCATAAGCATCGTGTACGCTCTTAGCGGCTGGCTGTGGAGGTAATCATGAACAAATTCAAGTTGTTTTCTTTGAACTGGTGGATTCTGCACATTCTGGCCTTGATATTTTTCGTTTTCTTAGGTCATGCGATTCATTTTTGACAGGTATTTGATTTGTTTTATTATGTGCCTGAGGAGATCGCCCCGGAATAATGCACCAAATATGCGATGGTAGCGCAAAAACCGCAGTTTTGCGTCCGAAATTTACTCGAAAATGCGTCGAAAGTGGTAAGCGTGTGCCTGGAAGCAACCGAGGGAAATGATCAGGCAGGCTTTTGGCCATTTTATGGTATGTACACTTTTGATTGCAGCGCTTTCGGGAGGTCCCGGTTATACCGGGTAGGCCGATTGCCGCGAGAAGTTGGGACCTTCTTAGGCTCAGATCGGATATCATGCCTTGAAGAGGGCGACGTGCCGGTTTGTATGAGATCTCTGTGGCAATTCACTGCAGACCCGTTTACTTCAGTAAACTCCAAAACTGGTCAACTTCAGGCCAGAGTTCTTTGAGCTTGGCCTGGTATTGTTCCCATTCCTCCTGGCTGATATGAAGATGATTACAGTACATGCGGGTAAAATTATCATCCAAGTACTCCGGAAATTGCCCGGAATTTGCGAGAATATCTGCCAGAGCAATCAGTTTGACTTCTACGTTGAATGAGGGGCTTTTTTCAGGTTGGTGGTGAAACTCCATAATATTTCGAACAAGCTCAGGCATCGCCCATCGCCTTGAGATCCAGGAGCCAATCAGTGTGTGCGCAAGATTGAACTGTGGCTCTATATATCTTAGAGGAACCTTCCTCTTTTCAGCTAAATCCCGCATAGCCTGATACTGCTCTCCAAAATGCGCCGCCACAATGATACGTCCGAAATCGTGCAGGAATCCAAGCAGATAAGCCTGTTCTGCAGCCATCCAAGGCCTCCGCAGAGCCATTTCATAAGCAATCCTTGCGGTAGCAAAAGAATGCTTCCAAAGCCTTTCTCGCTCAGTTGGCTTGATCAATTCCAGTCCCGAAAATACTTCCAATGAGAGAGCGAATATACAGATGGATTTTACCTTGTCGTAGCCAATAAGAAGGATGGATTGGGACAAGTCGAGAAGTTTGCCGCGCGAGCCATGATGGGCGGAATTTGCGATCCGAATGACCCTGACAGTGAGCCCCGGATCGCAGCGAATAAATGTTTCGAGCTCATCTGGCGATTCAACTTGTGTAACTATCAACTCAAGGACTCGTTGCAAGGCCATGGGCAGAGATGGCGGGTCCGAGATGCCGGCAACTTTTCTGAGGATTTCTTCCTGATTCAAAATATGTATATCCATAGCACAGTTTTACCGACGGCCAGCCATATTAAGCGCTCATAAAACCGCTGATAGTCAAGAAGGAAAAAGAAAGTAAAGCTGTCCATTTGCCGCAGCCCACCTTTTCGGCTGACGATAAAGAAAAGCAGGATATATGCCAGGAGAAGATAAGGACACATCCGCTAAAGATTTTCTGGTTGGGAAGATGGAAACTGAAGCTTTACGACTACGATCTGCAAGGACAAGCGAGCGATAAAACTGCAAGGAGTTTGCTGTGGATTTGACAAATTCTGTCACTAGAGTGACAAACTTTCGTTGCCGAGAATGTATCCGCTGAGTGACTGATGTGGTGTCTCTCTTACAACCTCCTCAAGATGTACCGGCATGGTGGCCCATTTTGATGGGGCGGACCGTCCTTTCCGATAGAGCGTGGAAAGTGATGTCTGCAATTACCTGTCAAGAACCTGCGAACGAATACTTATTGTTTGCCAATGGCTATTACGTTGAACGTTTTCGAGTGAACAACCGTTGCTCAATGTGCCCGCTCCAACTCGTACGTTGAATTCGAAAGTCGATATTTCGACATGCTCCAGGGCCGCTTTGAAACAATCTATCGGGAGCGGAAACTTCTGCAAAAGCTCAGCGCGTATTCGTAGTAATCAAGCATTTGGATTAGCGGATTGGCTTTAATCGAAGGCAAAATGATCGATGAAATCCTGAAGCATGGACCGGTGATTGACGGACAGGGCTTTGAACTCAACTCCGCAGCGACCCCAGGAGTATTCAGGAACTTCCTGGTCATATACAATTCTGCATTGGACCTTGTTCACGTGAATGAAACGGCCGTTGCTGCCGAATATTTTTATTTCGGAGAACCCTTCCTTATCCCCCTTCATAGACAAATACCGGACACACAGACCACCCATGCTGATATCCTGGATCCGCCCCGTGTTGATAAGCTCATTGCGTCTTATAAAAGAAGCGAATGCCCCTTTTTTGCCCTTGAACCTTTTGAATTTTCTTTTTTCCTCCAACATTTTTCCCCGCTCAGACAGGTAAGAAGTGAATTTCGCAGTCGAATCGTGGGACACGAAACCCCGAAAATGAGTCGGGCTATCAGCTCTGAATGGATGCGTAGACTCAACCGTCGGCAGATCCCCCTCCGGGTTGGGCCTGAGGGGGGTTGATATCCCGTATGATATCCGAAATCCGGGAATAAAGCTGCTCGGCTTTCCTCAGATGGTCGAGCGCTTTCGATTGAGCGCTACAGTCCGAAAAGAGCCTCTTATATTCACTTGCGTGCCGCTCTGCCTTTTGGTGAAGGCGGATCAACCGCCGGATCTGACTGTGGGTCATAAACTCCTCATCCTTTAAGAAAGGCCCATATTTGAATCACCTCCGGCAAAGCCAGGACCTATCATGGTGGGCCTGGCAGGGAACCACAACATCAAGTGTCCATTGAAGGGGAACGGTCGGCCGCATGTGCGCAAGCATTTGTCCCTCATCCCCCCTCCTGCCCTGAACATGCGCGAGAAGGTCCCTCACCGCCGTTCACCTCTTTGAGGGCCGTAAATCGTGAGCTGAGCAGGCTTTTTGGGGGGGGACTGCAAGTACTCCACCGCCTTTTCAATAAACCAGTCCTTGAGAGTTACACCTTCGTCAGATAAGCGGTCGTGAATTGCATTCTTCAGATGCACGCCTACCTCAAGCACAATTCGGCCACTTTTGCCACGAGCCATGGCACAGACTCCGCATGTTGAGTTCGCCCCTCGCATGTCACATTACATGCTATGTTATATAACATCAAGGACAATCGTCATAGCTAGAGAAATTTCCAACGCCGGTCCACACGCCAGCGGAACGATCTATGCCGGCAGAGGCAACTGGGCGGACCTGGCAGCGGAAGGTTGTACCTGCGTCCAAACCGAAGAGATCAAGAGGTACAGGATGAAAGACCTCTCTATGTCCGAGTGAAAGGATACCCCGGAAATGCCATTATCAAAGATTGTTTGGGTTACAATTTTGCGGCTTTTGTTAAGCTGTAGTATCTTCATCGCTATTCCAGCCATGCAGTATGGAGAAAAAACGGTTTGTTCATTCGAGATAAATGCCCTGGCTTTAAAGACTGTAACCGGAAAAAAGTGGAGAGAAGTTTATAATGAGGGATTGAGGGAATAACCCGGCTCCGGCCGGATTATTCCTTACCTCCCCCAAATCGTGATCACAATGGCCCCGGCCACCATCAGGCATGCTCCCATTAATCTGTAACAAATATGCTTCTCCCGGAATAGAACCCCTCCGTAAACGACACTGACAAGGATGCCCATACGCTTTATGGATATCATATATGCGACTTTGACTAGCGGGAGTGCCATGCAGTGTGCAAGCGACTCAATAAGATACAACGAACCGATAACAAGTCCCTGTAAAGTGCGGGTACGCAGATTGGTCCATGAGACTTTCTTCAGGACCGAGAATAAAACCAGGAGAAGTATCGTAAGAGCGGGGACGTAAGTTAGAGCAAAAAAGATCGGAGAAGAGTGCAAGACCGCGGTTTTTCCAAGGACTGAAGTGATACTGTAAATGAATGCAACAAGCAGCATCAGCCAGGAACCTCTTTCTCCTGCGATTGCCGTAAATGGATAAAAAAAGCTCCTGAAGGACGGATTGAGGTTCAGGACATAGCCCCCGACGAAGGTAATCAACGTACCGCAAATCCCTTCGATGTTCGGTGTTTCCTGAAGAAAGATGGCGCCGGTGACCAGTATGAAGACCGGTGTGAATGCGAGGAACGGGATCGTCAGTGACAGTGGTGAAACCCTGATAGCTTCCATGTAAAGCACCAGGGCGAGCGCCTCCAACGGTAGAGCGGCGACGCAACTCACCCAGAAAACAGTGTCCAGGTGCGGGATTTCGATCAGGAACCATCCCGCCATGAAAAGCGGTAAACCCAGGAGAAGTGGACACAACACCATTTCATAGGAGTTCAAATCAGAGAAGCACTTTTTTATTAAAGCATCTCTGGTCGATACGGCCAACGCTGCGCAAGATGTTAAAATAAGCCAGAGCATGCGGTTCTATACCACAAAAACCCTGTCAACGTTAACTTTGAACCGTATCAACACCTTACGAATCCGCCCCGTGATGCGTTGGAAGCAAGGGGGCCGCATGTTCGACTCCTGCTGAGCGGCGCGCCGCTAGGACGTGCGGGAGGCGGCCAACCGTAGCAGTTGGTAGATTGTAAACGTGTAGGGCGCCTCGCGCTCCAACTGCCGCGACCGGGAGAGCACCGCCCCGCAGATCTGTTCCAACTCCAACGGGCGGTGGTGCTCAAAATCGACCAGCATCGAGGTTTTGATAGGGTCAAAACTGCGGATCAACTCAAACATTTCCTTGCAGTCGGTTTCGGTCAGAGGCACCCCATCGGCAGATGCGGCGGCCGCTGCTTCGCTCATCAGTCCGTAGACAACCTGCGACAGGCCGGGGTCGCTCATGAGCGTCCCGGTATCCAGTCCGGTGAGGGCGGATAAAGGGTTCACGCCGTTATTGACGACCAGCTTGCGCCACAGTTCAAGTTGAATGTTGCCGGTCACTCGGGTGGGAATGCCGGCCTGGTTGAAAACGGCATCCAGCCGCTTGAGCAGTTCTTCCGAGTTAGTGGCCGCCGCAGCCGTCGGCCACTGGCCCAAGACCACCTGCGCCGGTCCAACGGCGTCGATGATGCCCGGCGCGGTCAGGTGCGAGCCGATGCGCACGGCCAGCCCTCCCAGAACCCGCTTCGTGCCCAGGTGCCTGGTCAGCACGGCTTCGTTGTCCACTCCGTTTTGTAACGACAGCACCGGCGTGGACGACTCCCCGAGCCAGTCTGCAAGCCGGGGGGCGATAGCTTCGGTGTCAATAGCTTTGACACAGAGAATAATCAAGTCCACTTCGGGCGTTAAGGAGCTTTGGAAAAATTGCTCCAGCGAGCATGCCTTTACCGGGGCGTCAAACCGCCATTCGGGATGGTTAACGCGCAACCCGCCGGTTTGCAGCGCCTGCAGGTGAGTCCCTCTGGCAACAAAGGTAACTAGCTGGCCGTGGGCTTGTAGTCGCGCGCCATAATAGCCGCCAATCCCGCCTGTGCCGATAACGACAAAATGCATGGTGTATTTCCCTTTCTTCGTAACCGTTTACCGGACTTTGTGTCGAAACCCTCCCGTGCGCCGTTGAGAATATATCGACGCTCCGCGAGGCGTATACTCAAACTCCAGGCTCTTCGTGGTGAAACATGATAGCGTCAATCGAGCGCATTTTCATCATTCGTGAAAGACAGGGGATGAAAAAAAGTGTTTTTCAGTGGATCAGGGCAGCCCCCGGATTTGTTTCACAAGGTGTGGTTCAAAATATTGGAGTATTCGTTTGCCGGATCGACCCCAATTTTTCCCGCAACGTCTTAGCGTTTAGCCAGGTCGGCCCCGCTCAAAACCTTTTCAAAGTTTCCTTGACAACTGGACAAAAGATGGCATATCTTAAGATCTATAATGAATGATGGTTCATTCATTATAGAATCGGGACGCCGCCCCAACAGCCTCGGCGCAACTCTTAATAGCCTGTTCCTGTCCCACGCTCTTGTGGCCGCTCTCTTTCTCATCCGTAGCTCAAAGATTCGTTTCGCCTTCCATTAAAATTTGATCGGCCCGCGGTAACTTTTCGAACCATTTTCAGGGGATTTGCGATGCGCTTCAAAACTGACGACAAACGCCTCCGGATTCTTGATTCGGCCGTCAAGGTATTTGCCCATGAGGGATTCTTTAAGGCCAAAGTCTCCCAAATAGCCAGGGAAGCTGGAGTCGCGCCCGGAACGGTATACCTGTACTTCAAGAATAAGGAAGACCTTCTCATTTCGATCTTCGAGGTGAAGATGCATGATATCAATTTGAAGTTTCATGCAGCGGTCATAGAAAAGGAAGATGGCAGATCGCGCCTCGAATGTCTCGTACGCATGCACCTGGTGGGGTTCCAGACTCAGCCGGACCTTGCTGCCTGCTTCCAGGTCGAGCTGCGTCAGAGCAGTCGTTTCATGCGTGAAAATGTGAAAGGCGAACTGCAGCGGTATTTGGATTTGATCAGGGAAATCGTCGAGTTCGGCCGGCGTGACGGGTCGTTTCGAAATGAGCTTCCGGTAAGGCTGGTTACCCATCTTATTTTTGGGACCCTGGACGAGGTGGTTTCTACGTGGGTGATGTCCGGCATGAAATATAACCTGGTCTCCCTCACGGGGCCGTTGACGGACCTGTTTACCAACGGCATCGGTCAGACTGTGAGGGCTTCGGCGCTTGACGTCACGGCTAAGGAACGAACTGAGCAAATTATTATGCCGAGGCGCCCGGCGGGAAGGAGATAGGGATGAAACTGCTCGTAGATGAAAGGGACATGAAGTTTGTCCTCTATGAACAGTTGCGAATGGAGGAGCTTTGTAAGTCCCCCATTTACGCCGATTCTTCAAGGGAAACATTCGATATGATCCTGGATGAGGCTGCAAAGCTGGCCGAGCGGGCTTTCTATCCTTCAAATAAGAAAGGCGACGTGCAAGGCTGCCGTTTCGAGAACGGGAAGGTCAGGGTCCCGGACTCATTCCACGAACCCTACCGGCTCTACAGGGAAGGGGGGTGGCTGGCGATGTCCGACTCGCCCGAGGTTGGCGGGCAGGGCTTGCCGGTTGTATTGGCCCACGCCTGCATCGAAATGCTTGGTGCGGCCAACTGGTCGCTCCTCATGTACGCCGGGCTGACCCACGGGGCTGCGCATCTTCTCCAAAAGTTCGGGACCCCGGAGCTTCAGGGGCTTTACATGCGCAATCTCTTCTCAGGCGATTTGACTGGGACCATGTGCCTTACGGAAGCCGGGGCCGGGAGCGATGTTGGAAACCTCAGGACCAGAGCGGAACGGCAGCCGGACGAAACTTTCAAAATCAGCGGCCAGAAGATTTTCATCTCCTCCGGGATGCACGATCTCACGGAAAACATCATTCACATGGTGCTAGCCCGGATCGATGGAGCACCCAAAGGCACCAGGGGGATCTCCATTTTTCTCGTGCCCAGGCTGCGCTTAAACGAGAGCGGAGAACCGGTCGATAACGACGTGGCCTGCGCCGGGATCGAGCAGAAGATGGGCATTCACGGATCGCCCACCTGCGTGCTCAACTTCGGTGAGAACGGGGGATGCACAGGTTACCTGATGGGCGAAGAGAACAAAGGCATGCAAATCATGTTCGAGATGATGAACGAAGCCCGGCTGTACACCGGCATGCAGGGGCTGGCTCACGCCAGCAGCGCCTACCTGCACGCGTTGCAGTACGCCAAGGAACGAGTCCAGGGCGTCCCGGTCGAAAAAATGAAAGACCCTGATGCGTCCCGAGTGCGCATCATCGAGCACCCGGATGTAAGACGCATGCTGATGTTTATGAAGAGCAGCACTGAGGGGCTGCGGGCGCTTCTATACCTTACCGCCTACTGCGTCGACCGGGTGCGTGCCGCCGCAGGGGAGGAAGAGAAGGAGCTTTTCCAGGGGTACGTGGACCTGATGATCCCAATTTGCAAATCCCTGGGGAGCGATTTGGGATTCAGGGTGTGCGAGACGGCCATCCAGGTCTATGGCGGTTACGGATATAGCCGTGACTACCCAGTCGAACAGTTTATGCGCGACTGCAAGATCGCATCGCTTTACGAGGGAACAAACGGGATACAGGCGCTCGATCTCGTGGGGCGAAAACTGACCGTCAAGCGGGGAGAGTTGCTCAAAAACGCATCAAAGGCCGCCGGCGAAATCCTGTCCAAGGTCAGGGAGAACTACCGCCTGCGCGATCTTGTCCGGATTTACGACGAAGCGCAGGAAAGCCTGAGTCAGCTCACGAGATTTTTCGGACTGAAGAGCATCACTGACGAGTTTAACGTACCGATCCTCTACGCCAAACCCTACCTGGATCTTTTTGGTGAGGTGGTAATGGGATTTCTGCTTCTTTGGCAGGCACATCTGGCCGACCGCCGGCTGCAGGAAATCTACGAGAACCACGGGGCAAAGGATGAAGCCTCCCGAAAAAAGCTCTTGTGCGAAAATCGCAGCGTTGCCTTCTATTTCGGGAAAATCGCCTCCGCAAGCTTTTTCGTAAACCAGGTCCTCACCCAGGCTCCCGGAAAGGCCCGGGGAATAATGAACAATGACAAATCTCCACTCGAGATCCCGGAAGAGGGATTCGCGCTGAGCTAAAGTGGAAATTTGAATGGGCATGAGTCGCAGGTTGTGGACATTTAAATCCGTGTTTCCGAGATATGCGCGCCCGGTGCGGGTGGGACGGCGTTAATGCGATAGAAAAGGAGAAAGGGCTGATGAAAGCCAGAGACATTGTGGTGGTGGATGGGGTCAGGACCGCCTTCGGACGGGCCGGAGAGAAAGGCTATTTCTGGCTTACACGGGCCGACGACATGGTGGTGAAGGTGATTCGGGAACTGCTGCGCCGTAATCCAAAGGTAAGGCCCGAGATGGTCGAAGAAAATGTCTGGGGCGCCACGACCCAGGAAGGCGACCAGGGGTTGACCCTTGGACGCACGAGCGCAATCCTTTCCGGTTTGCCGGAAAGCTGCGCCGGATTTTCGGTGGACAGGATGTGTGCAGGGGGACTGACCGCCATTACGGCCGCCGCTTCCGAAATCGCCCTCGGAGCATGCGACGTTGCCATAGCGGGGGGCGTCGAGCACATGGGACATCATCCCATAGGGGCGACCGCCAACCCCAATCCCCGGTTTTTCACAGAAAAGATCGTATCGGAAGACGCTCTGGTGATGGGGAAGACCGCGGAAAACCTGCACGACATGTACCCCGATATCACCAGGGAGATGGCGGACGAGTACGCCCTGCTTTCGCAGAAGAAAGCCGCCGCAGCTTATGTGGAACACAAGATTCAGAAGATGATAGTTCCTATGACCGTCTATACCAGGGAAGGCTGGATAGTCGCCGACCGGGACCAGCAGCCGCGCCCGGACACGACCATGGAAGGGCTCAGGGACCTCAAAACGCCTTTTCGGGCACAGGGAAAAGTGACGCCGGGCAATGCATCGGGTCTCAATGACGGTGCGGCCGGAGTGCTTCTCATGAGCGCCGATAAGGCCGCCGAAATCGGGGCGGTCCCCCGCATGCGCCTCAAGGGTTATGCCTATTCAGGCGTGAAGCCTGAAATCATGGGCTACGGGCCCGTTCCCTCTACCAGGAAGGCCCTGGCAAGGACAGGACTCACCATGGATGACATAGGGACAATAGAGCTCAACGAAGCTTTCGCCGTCCAGTGTATCGTATTTATGAAGGAATTCGGGTTGAAGTTTCCCGATGACGAACGGCTTAATCCGCTGGGAGGAGCGATAGCTTTCGGCCATCCGCTTGCAGGCTCCGGACCCCGGCTGGTCATGCATCTTCTGAGCACATTCTCCGAGCGTCCGGATGTCCGCTACGGGATTACGAGCCTTTGCGTCGGTCTCGGGCAGGGGGCGACGGCCATTTGGGAAAATTTACAAACAAATGGGTTCGGCGGCTAACGGAAGTTGCGCTTAAACAGGAATGAAATCAGGTGTGAGCGCATCGGCGACTGGCTGCTCATCACCCACCACCCATTTTCAGATAGAGGGAACTGCCATGGCCGAACCGATTACCATTTTCTATACGCGATTCTACGATTCCCCGGTGGGAAAGATCGCCATCATGACGATGGACAACGGTCATGACCACAAGAAGCCGAATACGTTCAGCGAAGCCTCTATGGCATCTCTTAATGAGGCGCTGGACCGTGTAGTGGCCGAAGATGGGGTAAAGGGCCTGATGTTGACCGGGAAACCCTACATTTTTGCGGCCGGCGCCGATCTCGGCGCTGTGCCCTTCATCACTACCTTCGATCAGGGATACGCCATCGGCAAGGCGGGTCACACGGCAATGAAGCGGCTCATGGATCTGGAGTTTCCGACTCTTGCCGCCATAAATGGGGTGGCGGTCGGTGGGGGTCTGGAGATTTCTCTCTACTGCAAGTACCGCACGATTGCCCGGAGCGTGGCGGCCATTGGGTTTCCCGAGTGCTTTCTGGGACTCGTGCCGGGTTGGGGAGGCTGCACGCTGTCCACAAAGCTGCTCGGGCCGGAAAAGGCCGTCCAGCTTATAATATTAAACGCCTTGAGCCAGAACCGTATGTTGAGCGGTCCCGAAGCTTTCGAGCTGGGGCTTGCCGACCGGCTGTTCGACGGCGCCGAGTTCCTGGACGAATCCCTGAGCTTTCTTTTAAGCATCGTGGCGGGAGAGACGGAGGTGGAACGGGCGCCTGTTTCGACCGGACAGATCGGCGAACTCATGGGCAAGGCGCGGGCTTTTGTGGACGGGAAGTTGCACGGGGCCGCTCCGGCGCCGTACCGCGCTTTGGAGCTGATCCAGGGCGCCTGCTCCTGGGACGTCGAACGCGGTTTCGAAGAAGAAAACAGGGCGCTCGGGGATCTCATAAAGACCCGCCAATGCAAGGCTTCGATCTACTCTTTTGACCTCGTAAACCGGTACGCAAAAAAGCCCATAGGTGTGCCTGAAGCGAAGCCCCGGCCAATCGGCAAGGTGGGTGTAATCGGCGCCGGCCTTATGGCTTCACAGCTCGCACATCTTTTTATCCGCCGACTCGGCTTGCCGGTCGTAATGAAGGACGTGCGCCAGGAGTTCGTGGACAAGGGAGTCGATTACGTTCGTCAGCAATTTGAACAAAGCGCGCAGAAAGGCAGGATCACGCCCGCCCGTGCGAGCTATCTGGGCGGACTGGTTCAAGGAACGCTGAACATGGGGGATTTGGCCGGCTGCGATTTCCTGATCGAGGCTGTTTTCGAAGAGATGACGGTCAAGAAAAAGGTCTTTGCCGAAGCGGAGTCCGTAATATCGGCGGACGCCGTTCTTGCCACCAACACCTCATCGCTCAGTGTGACCGAAATGGCCTCGGACCTGAAAAATCCGGAGCGCTTCGTTGGATTTCACTTTTTCAATCCTGTTGCGGTCATGCCCCTGGTTGAAATCATAAAGGCCGGGAAAACGGGCGACCTCGCCCTGGCCACAACCTTCGATCTCGCGAAAAAGATGTCGAAGACGGCCCTTTTGGTGAAGGATTCCCCGGGGTTTTTGGTCAATCGCGTTCTTTTGCGAAACCTTTGCGACTGTATCGCCATGGTCGACCAGGGCGCAGGCTTCCAACAGGTGGATGACGCTCTGCTTGAATTGGGACTGCCTATGGCGCCGTTCGAATTGCTCGACCTGGTAGGTCTGCCGGTCGCCTTTCACGTAAACGAGACATTGTGTCGTGCTTTCGGGGCCGAGCGGTTTCCGTTGAGTCCGAATTTCAGGCGGCTCATCGAAGCCGGGCAACCGCGAATCTACGCTCAAGGCGGCCGGAGCAGGGTGGTCGATGAAGCGGTGGAACGGCTCTGGGTAAAGGAGCAAAACAGGACCTTCCACGCGGAGGAGATTCGTGAGATTGCCCTTGGCAACCTGGCTCGGGAAACGGACTTCATTTTGAAGGAAAAGATCGTCGCGGGGCCAAAGGAGATCGATCTCGCGATGATCACGGGAGCGGGTTGGCCCTTTTTCATGGGAGGGCTCACAATGTATCTCGACCTGACGGGCGTTGCCGCGAAGACGCTCCAGAAGGTCTTTTTCGGTTCATAGAACGGCTCCCGGCCGCACAAGAAAAACGGAAGCATTGAAAGGAGTAACAGCTACGGCAACGAAACAGATCGATCCAACCCCGTCAGCTTATCAGTACCCGCTTCCAGGGCTTTGTCGACCGGGGCGTCATGTCGAAGTGGGCCGTTCCCGACAGAATCGTCGTAGTCGAATCCATTCCAAGGACCAGTGTGGGCAAGGTGGACAAAAAGGAAATCAGAAAAACGGCTAAAGCACTGTCTGGCTAAGCGGCTTTGCAGGGCGAAAATTCCTCCGCATTGGCCATGGTGGCTGCGCCGTATTCAGTAGGAAAGGCGCAGCTCCAGCCCATGTGCTGGACGAACAAAGGGTAGGGCTTCCCGGATAATGAGATTAGTTTGCCGGTGAGGGCCAATTGAGCCACAATGCGGACGCCGCGTATTCCGCAAAAGCACGGCGGTAGCGGCGTACAAAATCAGCTTGATTGTTCCAAAGAATATCTCTTATCGAATATCTTTTACTGAATATAGAGTGACGATTTTTGCCAAGACACGGCAATAAATTGCATAATAATTGCCATCTATAAAAACAGCAACTTACAATTGCCACCAGCAGGATTTATAAATATCGACGGGTAATTTGCGTCATGTTGTCCCTTCCTCCTTGATTGCAAACTCTCCTCTAATTCTTGATATATCGCTAAAAACAGATATCTCCGCTATCTAGCACGAAATTTGCTCATCCTATCTGTCGTTTTGCCGAGTAATACCTGATGATGTCGCCAGGTTATCAGGCAAGGTGACTGGATCTCATCGGTGGTGCAATACCCGCTTTGCCGCCTGCGGCCAACCTGGCTGGTTTGACGGAGCACGTGGCCGCTTAAGGTTACGTTCACTACTTGACCAATGGGTCCTGGCAGAACGGCTATAGTGGCGGACCTTACCGCTCTGATTGTCGCGGGGGCAGTTCAGTCACCGGGAATGGATCAGGATGATTCGCGCCATGTGCTGTTGCCCGAACCCTCATTGTACGTACGGCGAGGCTTATAATATTGGGCTGCATAAGATCATAAGGCTGTCGTAATGTTCGATAACAATGGGCCTGGTTGTTTTTTGTTGGCTGGGTTGCTAATCGCGTTCGCTGGTTTTCGAATCTGGAAGACAGGCTGGGACCCCGTTCGTGAAAACCCCATACCGCATTTTGCCGGAATATTGGCAATGATTTACGGCGTTGTTCTTGTCTTCCATGCGATAAATAAGATCAGAAAGAGTAAAAGGGACACCGGCGAATTCATGATTTGTACTGAGTGCGGAGAAGTGATTGGAACTTGGAAGGTCCAGGACCGAAAATGTCCTAAGTGCGGCGGAGGTCTCGATCCACTGGAGGGGTTTTACCAAAGGCATCCCGAGCGTAGAGATGACATGGACCACGCGGTGCGTAAGAGGGACGGTTGATCGGCATTTACGAAGAAGATCAAAATACGATCATTATAGTGCATGTGAAAGGGCATCTGTCCGAGCTTTCTGCTGCCCTGATGGTTTGATCTGAGGGATTAAGGGTAACAATCAGCGCAACGGCAAGGGCGGATTCCAACGGGAGGAAAAATCATGGCCCGATCCCAACCGCAAGAGCAAACTGGCTGCGACCGTCTTCCTGGGATCATCGCGCCGGTTTGGCTCATCATGAAACGACTTTACCTGACAGTGGCGATATCCAGTCTGGTAGCAATCAGCGCCACCAACATCCAGTCAGCCGTGGAGCCTCAAGGGCCACTGAGCGACACTGGGATTCGCCAGAAAATTGTGGGAACATGGATAGTGGACAGCCACTCGCCCACCGGCTCATCCATGAAGGGCACAGTCACTATCCTCTCCGACGGCAGTCTCGTAGCAAAATTGACAATTATCCGCAAGAACGGTGAGGAAGATTTCGGGTATGAAGGGACATGGCAGGTTAAGGAAGGGTTCCTCATAGAGACGGTCACAAGTAGTCATTCCAGGCTTACGGTCACGGGCCATGTCACTCGTGACAAGATTATCCGGCTGGATGCCCACGAGTTAGTCTTTCAGATGGAAACTGGCCGAATAGTAACGAGAAAACGAAATGGGCCGGGTCAGCCCTTGAAATAGGGGTATCGCGATATCCATCTGATATTGCTGAAAAGCCGCCCTTCGTTCCTTTGCAATTACGACACACGATAACGCAGCTTGTCAATAGCAAGACGACGGCCTGGATGCTTTAATGAGAACGGCTATAACCAGCTTGAACAAGAAAGCGGAGGGCGCCAGTGACTAACTCGAAGAACTTCTGTTTAAGTGATGCCGACGACAGATTCCTCGTGAGGTTTTCAAGGAGTATTAAGGGGTCTAAGATATATTATTTTAGCATCGGCCTTGCACTCTGTTGGGCAGCGGTCATTTTCGGACTTGCCATAAAACGCCACGACCACAGGCTGGTCGGGAGTTCCATATTCTTGGGAGCAATAGCTGTCCAATTGATTCTGATCTCGCAAAAGTTCAGACGGCTACACTCGATAATAACACAAATGCAGGAACATATTGCGAAGCTCGAAGGTGATGAGAGGCTAGAGTAGCACGTGGGAAGAGGAAAGGACCGAAAGGCGCCTTTACCCTGGCGACCGCTGGAATCGCCGTGGGTTATGACGGACGACGAAAAGAGAATCACGTGGATGGGCCTATCCGTTTAGAAACAAGCTGTGGTTTGGAGGATAGTTAATGAAAAACGACGGCCCGGCCTTTTGGGACGATCTGAAGTATGGAGAGGTAGGGAGAGCGGATGGTAACAGGGACTGTCTCATTGTGTGGGGCAAAGGTTTCTCTCATTACCTCGGGGCCGATATGAGGAGCCTTGCAGATCCCTTGACCAGAACGATTACAACCTGGTTGAGCGCGAAGCCGGAGGGCGCCAGTGACTAACTCGAAGAACTTCTGTTTAAATGATGCAGACGATAGATTCCTTGTCAGGTTTTCAAATGGTGTTGAGAGGTCTAAGATATTTTATTGTAGCATTGGCCTTGCGCTCTGTTGGGTAGCGATTTTTTTCGGACTTGCCATGAAGTACCAGGAGCACCGGTTGTTAGTGAGCGCCATAGTCCTGGGAGTAATGGGTTTCAATGGGATTGTGCTCTCGCGAAGGTTCAAACGGTTACACTCGATAATAACGCAAATGCAGGGACATATTGCGAAACTCGAAAGTGGCGAAAGCCCGGAGTAGTATGTGGGAAGAGGGAGGGCCGGAAGACGCCTATGCCGCGAATAAACCAATCGAAAGTGAGCGGTAAGAATTTTGTTGCTTTGTGTTACAAGGTGCGTTACATCGTAACACACTGTAAAATTGGGGAGAAGGATGATTGGTTCTTTCAAAGACCAAAAAACCAAGCGGATCTTCGACGGAGAAAAGGTGGGGCGCTTGGACCAGGCAATCTATAATCGGGCAAGACGGAAATTACAACAACTTGAGGCGGCTACTAGAATAGAGGACCTTTATTTCCCGCCATCGAATAAGCTTCATGCGCTCCAGGGATACAGTCCAACGCGCTATGCGATTTGGATCAATAACCAGTGGCGTATCTCTTTTGAATGGTCGGGGGATAGAGCCGATGATGTTGTTTTTGAGGACTATCATTGACGAAAGGAAGTTTAAGATGCTCCCGAAACGTAGACCCATACACCCAGGTGAATTTATCAGGGAAGACATCTTGGTAGAGTTTGGCCTTACCCAACAACAATTGGCAGAGAGGCTTAAAGTCCATCGCAGGACCATAAATGAGCTAGTCAATGGAAAGCGAAGCATAAGTGCTGATATGGCTTTGCGCCTCGGCAAGTTTACAAACACAAACCCACAAATGTGGCTGAACCTCCAGAACGCTCTCGACTTGTGGGATGCCTATCACCAAGCCGACCGGTCACGGTGTATAGATTGCATAGCTGCTGCTTGTTGAATTGAGGTTTCTCTCGCTTACTTGGGGGAAATCCAATATTCGCGCAACCACGGGACCCCCATTTATGCGTAACTTGCCGGGCATTCTTATTCAAATCTGCCAGAAGGGCCATCATTAGGAAGATGCATTCCCTGAATGTTTACTCCACCAGTTCTTCCAGCAGGGACAATGGACGATTTCGATCTTCTGCCAATCAAAGCGCACCAGCCCTCGTTTTCAAGCCCATTTGTCGTTCAGTGGAAGGCTTCATGGGGCATCCCGAAGCGTTGCAATGGATTCTCAGTTGAACCGGCAGAGTAACGGTACAGTTCTGCATTTCGGCAAGAAGAAGGATGTAGTTCCAGTCTTGCCGGCCAATCGCCGCTGGCAGCCGATATGTGTTCCTGTATCCATGAAGAAAATTGAGGATTGGAACTCGGCAGGATGCGAATTCTTTATTCGCGATTCGCGAATCGTGGAAACAGAAATTGGGTTTTTTGAATATTGCGGTCAAAAGAGTTTGAACCGCGCGTCCGGTTTGTGCTACACTTACATATGTAAGGGGGAGTAGCTACAAAGTGTAGAGTCAACACGCTGACCTGACCGGTCTGGCTCTACAGGCGAATAAGGCTTAGCGAGACCTTTACATCCTGTTTTGGGATGTATAGGTCTTTTTTTTGGCTGTTTTTTCTTTCTGCCCTGGATTGGAGGATGTGTCCTGATTCACGATTTTTGGCTCGCTTTTTTCATGATCTTCATTGCCGAGATGGGGGACAAAACTCAGTTAGTCACCCTTATGCTTGCGACACGCTATTGCGCACGCGTAGTTCTGGCTGGAATTTTCGCTGCAACTCTGGTGATTCACGTCTTTTCGACCGCTTTGGGCAACCTGGCCGGCGGACTGCTGCCCGCCGACTGGATTCGGTTTATTTCGGGACTCGCCTTCATCGGCTGCGGTCTATGGACATTGCGCGGCGATTCACTCGATGACGGCACATGCAGTATCGGCAAACTGAAGTCTCCCTTTTTCGTCGTATTTATCATGTTTTTCTGTGCCGAAATTGGAGACAAGACGATGCTCGCCACCGTCTGTCTGGGCAGCACCTGTTCATTTCTCCCGGTTTGGATAGGATCGACGCTGGGCATGGTCGCTTCCGACGGGATCGCCATCCTGGTGGGAAAAGTTCTCGGATCGCGGCTTCCCGAGCACCTGATCAAGATAGGGGCCGCCCTCATCTTTTTTGCCTTCGGACTTATCGGCACCGTCCAGGGTGCAATGAAACTTCATCCGGTGACATGGCCTCTGGGAGCCTTTGTCATCGGTCTTTTGAGCCTCCTGTTCCTGTACCGGAGAAGACCTGCCACGCCATGAGGCGGTGGCAAACGGGACGAATTTAAGAATTTAAGAATTTAAGAATTGAGGAATTAAAGAGTTGAAGAATAATGTTTTAGTCAATCCCTCAATTGCCGGCCGGGGGTCGCCAGAGTGAGGATCTCGGCGTCCAGCGGCTGCGGCCCCGCTACGCTCCCTCTTTGTGTCAAAAATTTTCCCTGCGCTTCACGGCCATCTATTCACGGCATGTTTTGATCGAAATGGCTCTTCGTGATGGTAAGTCTGCTAATAGAAGAAATATCTTAAAGCATCCCGGGCGAGCTACCGATGGTATTAACGTTCACCGTCAGAAGAAGTCCGGTCTCATGCCGGAGAGCACCCGCTCCTGTTCTAAATGGGCTGCCACGGATCACACACCGAGTCTTCAGGTTTGACGGGCACTGATCGCCATGCAAGATGGCGAATGAACGGAAAGGGGTTCCACGATTATTTCCGTCTTCCCCAAAAAAGCGGTAACCTTCTTGATCGAAGATTGTCTGTAAGGGGTAAGAACGCAGTCCGGACTGTTTAACAACTTTCAGATGCCATGGAGGCTGGAAAGATGAGATGCTTCAAGTTAATTACAATTTCTTTGGCGCTTATGCTGTGGGTTTTCGGGTTTTATGCAACTTCATCGGCTCAAACCGGTAACACCAAGGTAAACAACAGCAAGGTCGGTCAGGACATGCGCAACGTGCAGGGAAACCCTGCCGGAGCTGCAATGGATGGCCGTGGTAAAAACGTTGCCCAACCCGTGCAGGGTAGTTCCGGGACAAAGCCGAGCATGGTTGGGCACAACACTTCAGAGTTTAAGCCGGCGGTAGCGAAAAAATATACACAACCTCATAGTGTGCCTGCACCGGCGGTAAGCACTAGTAAGCCGGCCGCGAGTAAGCCAACCCCGAAGAAGTAATCAACGTTAACGGTGGCGAGTGCCACCGGAAAGCTGAGGGGGACGACGGTGGATGCTGTTGAATAAAGGTGGTTTAATGTTTTGTGGGGTGGGTTTTTCAGCCCGCCCGACATCTGATTCGGTTTGTTCTTAAGTCAACAGTATTGAGTCTAGCCCTTTGTTTGCAGCCTTTTCGAAGCAGTTCCCCATGTCCCTTTGGACGCCCAGAAACCTTGAAAAGAGCCGTTGGACGGGTGCCTCGAAGCACAACCCATCAAGTCTTTTCGAGACAATAATTCAGAAAATCAACCCTTAGCAGTTTTCACCAGGAGGATATGAGAACGTATCCTCTAAACGGCACAACTTGCATCTGACGCCCCCGTCTTGCTCGACTCCAGCGCCTGCGCCAGGAGCCCTGGCACCCCGGCAAAGGGCGTCTCCGCAAGGCCGTGTCGCCTCTGCAGATACTCTGGGCTGTTCGTTGTAACCCACACCCGTCCATCAGCGTCTTCCCACACCAGTGCCTTGAGCGGGAGGTCGATTGCCAACGTCGGATACGCTTGCATCAACGGCGTGCCTCCCTTCGGGTTGCCGAACAGCACGAGCATCATGGGTCGCATCGTCAACCCTACCGCCTGTGCTGCGCCCTGCTGATCAATGCGCGCGAAGATCGTCATGCCGGCTCGCTCGAGCACGCGCACGACCCGCTCCGTCGTGTCGCCGACGGCACAGGGACTGGCCAGGCTCACGACGCCGGTCTCTGGTGATGCCGACGTGTATTCTACGCTCATGCTGCACTCTCCTTCGACAAAGTCAGAATTCGTGTCTTGATTCTATCCATAAATACAGCACTTGGCACTTTCTTGATGAAACCATTCTATAGCCGTATAGGCCCTGTAGAATTTTCGCTTGTGTCCACCCGTCATTTACTATCAGTTAATCATTTTGCCATAGCCGGTCAAAATGGTTTTATTCACCGCGAAGAACTTGAAGTCTGGGTAAGGCGGTAACGTTTAATATAAAGCGACAGTGCTTGAAGTTTAGTAGAAGCGCCCATGTGAATCATTCTTATCCGTGGCCATCCACCGCGCTGCGATCCCCATCCGTGGTGTAAATCTTTAAAAGAAAATGGGGGAAACCACGGATTTCACGAATCATCACGAACAACTCGAAGGATGCGAAGGGAATCCCTCTTTAAAAGGCTTTTCTTCGTGGCCTTCACCCCGCGGCACTCCTTCTTCGTGCCAGAATCCAACCTTCGCGGTTGAGAATATATCGACGCTCCGCGAGGCCTATACTCAAACTCCAGGTTCTTCGTATTCTTCGCGGTGAATGCAACTGCTTATACATTATATCCCTAATTATATTAATCTTTATCTAATATTAGGTATGAGTTTTACCCTGTTCATACCCCCATAAATAACCCTTGTAAACTTCGAATGTCCTCCTATATTGCCCTTCAGAAGAGTGATCCCTGTTTTCTTCGGAGTGGATACATCGGTTTGCTCTCTTTTTACTTACCGAAAGGACATTGAAATGATTTATGAACGTGATCCGGAATCGCCGTTTTCGAAAATCGTGGTCAAAAACGGTTCATCGGTTATTGGCACTATACGAAGAGATTTGATAACCGGTTCTTATCATTTCTGCGATAATCAGCTTGGTGGATTGAATTGCCTATTCCAGGAAAAAAGAATTGACAGTATCAAAATGAGAATTGAAGAACTGCATGATCTTCCACAGGCGAGCTAAGGCTTACTAATCTCCCAACATTAGCGCGTTTAATCTTATTTTGCGCTTCCCTTTAGCGGTTCGATTGTGACAAACCCCCTATTAATGCCGCCTCAAAGGCTACTTTCCCGATATCATCCCTCCGAGACCGGCGTCATAGAATCAAAATAGATCGGGAAAGCCGCTATTGGGTCTAGCGGCGATCTCCTTTATGAATGAGCGTAGCTTTGTTAACCATCATTTTTTACAGTTCAGGCGGTTTGGCCTGTCGGTTGAAGTCGGGCGCGCGCCGGTAACGGCGACGCGGGCCGGCGTCCGCATTTCAGGTTCCGGTAAGCCCACTAGCGCAGATCGAAGATCCCGGGCGGAGCTTCGTCCAGGATACTCGCTGAACCCCTCCTTGCCGGCTATGTCTTTAAGGGCGAAATCATTTCTACCGGCACCGAATTTAAAGAATAAAGTTTCTCAACAAATCGGACGATCTATCATCTGAATGTCGTAAATCTCAGAAAGATGCTGTTTAGACGACGTTAGAAATGACCTGTAATGCGCTCAGAATGGCCAAAATGGGGTGGGGAGTAAAGAGCCTGTTCCGATATTCGACCCGTACTCAGTAATACCGAAATACTCATACTAAAAGCAGCCTGATCGGAATCCGGCAAGGGGAGCCGACAGTTCTGGCGCAGGAAACGCATTTTAAGTAACTTACGTTCGCGTTTGATCGCATAATTCCAAAAGGAGGAATCGGTGAAGGCTACAAGCTGGACGATCGGAAGGCGCCTGGTTATTGGTTTTGGCGTTATATTAATTCTGTTGGCCGGGATCGGGGGGGCAGTGTGTTGGAATGCCCACAGAATTTCTGAAGAGGTAAAAATACTGCGAACCGACGCGACGCTTGCCATGGACGCTGCCAAAGCCAGGGCCAATGTATTGGGGTTGAGGCGGGGTGAGAAGGATATCTTTCTCAACATCAAATCCAGAGAAACAGTAATGAAGTACCAGGGGGACTGGCAAAAAGAGAGAGAACACCTTTTGGCCGGACTTGACGATATCGAAAAAGTTGCCACCCAGGAAAAAGACAGAAACAACCTAAAGACCATGAGGACCCAGTTCGTAGCATATGAGACTGGTTTTAACAAGGTGTTCGGCCTGGTTCAGGAGGGGAAGATAGAGACCCCGCAACAGGGCAATGAAGCGATCGGTCAGTATAAGGACGCCATTCACGGAATGGAAAATGCCGCCCGGGAGTTTTCTTCAGAGAGCGCCGAGAGAATGGCTGGAACGGAAAATGACATGCTGAACCTGGCCGGCCAAACGATATTCATAATGATGTTGCTGATACCTCTGTCCATTGTGGTAGGTGCGCTAATCTGTTTTTTTGTAATTCGCAGTATAACCCGTCCACTGAAGGAGGCGATTGCCAGTCTTGGCGAGGGTGCCGACCAGGTAGCCGCAGCATCCGGCCAGGTTTCATCGGCCAGCCAGGAACTCGCGGAAGGGGCTTCGGAACAGGCGGCATCCATAGAGGAAACATCCTCGTCGCTCGAGGAAATGGCTTCCATGACGGGGCAGAATGCCGATAACGCGAGGCAGGCAAACCAGTTAATGGCGGGCACCACGCAAACCGTCTCGCGGGCCAGTGAGATTATGGATAAGCTCACAACCTCGATGGGTGAAATATCGCGGGCAAGCGAGGAGACCTCAAAGATCATCAAAACAATCGATGAGATTGCATTCCAAACGAATCTGCTTGCATTAAACGCGGCGGTTGAGGCGGCACGTGCTGGAGAAGCGGGAGCAGGTTTTGCCGTAGTTGCAGATGAGGTAAGAAATCTGGCGATGAGGGCGGCTGAAGCGGCAAAGAATACAGCCAACCTTATCGAAGGCACCGTCAACAAAGTGAAAGAGGGCTCTGAGTTGGTGGAAAAAACGGACGCCGAATTTCGAGAGGTGGCGCTCAGCGTTGGAAAATCCGGCGAACTCGTGGGTGAAATCTCTGCAGCCTCTCTTGAGCAGGCTCAGGGTATAGAGCAGATAAATAAGGCAGTGAGCGAGATGGACAAGGTGGTTCAGAGAAATGCCGCCAATGCCGAGGAAGCCGCCTCGGCATCCGAGGAAATGAATGCACAAGCCTATCAAATGAGTGAATTTGTGG
>Ga0326727_10005027_pt1 | contig 38466 bp, 33 predicted proteins | sample MB2enrmetagenome_FD_207643 | JGI IMG/M metagenome (GOLD analysis project Ga0326727, IMG submission 207643) | Lab enriched peat soil microbial communities from McLean, Ithaca, NY, United States - MB29MY | ecosystem: Environmental > Terrestrial > Soil > Wetlands > Peat | place: USA: New York...
GCATGGAATGAGTTTAGGGCGTGGGTTGTAGGGGCGGAACATAAAAAGGCGACCCACCCTTTGTGATAAAGCTACAAAGGATGGGCCACCCGAGTTTGGTGGCAGCCTACTCGGCGGCCATTTCTTCTTGTTCGCCTTCCATGCGCATGAGTTCGAGCTCGCGTTCCTCGGCTTCGATGGCGGCGGTGACCTCCTGCTGAACTTGAGCTGCCGCTTCTTCAAGCTCCGGTGAGAGCTGGACGTTGCGGTAGTACTCCATGCCGGTGCCGGCGGGGATGAGGCGGCCGACGATGACGTTTTCCTTGAGGCCGCGCAGGGTGTCGACGGAGCCGTTGATGCTGGCTTCGGTGAGCACGCGGGTGGTCTCCTGGAAGGACGCCGCCGAGATGAAGCTGTCGGTGGAGAGCGAGGCCTTGGTGATGCCGAGCAGCAGGGAGCGTCCGATGGCCGGACGGCCGCCGTTCATCAGTACGCGCTGGTTCTCCTCGTTGAAGCGGAAGCGGTCAGTCTGTTGCTCGAGCAGGAAGTTGGTGTCGCCGACCTCCTCGATCTTGACCCAGCGCAGCATCTGGCGAACGATGGTCTCGATGTGCTTGTCGGAGATGGTGACGCCCTGCAGGCGGTAGACCTCCTGGATCTCGTTGACCAGGTACATCTGCAGCGCGCGTTCGCCGAGCACCTCAAGGATGTCGTGCGGGTTGCGGGGACCGTCGATGAGGGCGTCGCCGGCGCGCAGGCGTTCCCCTTCCTGCACGTTGACGTAGACGCCGCGAGGAACGCTGTACTCCTCTTCCTGGCCGTTGTCGGCGGTGACGTAGACCTTGCGCTGGCCCTTGCTGACCTCGCCGAAGCGAACGACGCCGTCGATCTTGCTGATGATGGCGGGGTCGCGCGGCTTGCGTGCCTCGAACAACTCGACGACGCGAGGCAGACCGCCGGTGATGTCCTTGGTGCGGGTGGTTTCGCGGGGGATCTTGGCCAGGATGTCGCCGGGGAAGACCTCGTCGCCGTCGGCCACCATGAGGTGGGCGCGGGAGGGCATGAGGTAGCGCTTGCTGCCGGACTTCTCCGAGCCGGTGCCGGCCTTGACGATGATTGCGGGCTGACGCTTCTCGTCGGAGGAGTCGGCGACCACCAGGCGGGAGAGCCCGGTGACTTCGTCGACCTCTTCGTTGAGGGTGACGCCTTCCTGCAGGTCCTTGAACTGGACGGTGCCGGCGATCTCGGTGAGCAGGGAGAAGGTGTAGGGGTCCCACTCGCCCAGAGTGCTGCCCTGGGTGACCTTGGCGCCCTCCTCGACCTTGAGCTTGGCGCCGTAGACGATGGCGTAACGCTCCTTCTCGCGGCCCTTGTCGTCGACGATGGCGATGGAGCCGTTGCGATTCATCGCGACCAGGCCGCCATCCTTGGAGCGGACGGTGACCAGGTTGATGAAGCGGACGGTGCCGGCGTTCTTGGCTTCGAGATGCGAAGCGTCGGAGACGCGCGAGGCGGTGCCGCCGATGTGGAAGGTGCGCATGGTGAGTTGGGTGCCGGGCTCGCCGATGGACTGCGCCGCAATGACGCCGACGGCCTCGCCCATCTCGACCATCTTGCCGGAGCCGAGGTTGCGGCCATAGCAGAGGATGCAGACGCCGCGCTTGGACTCGCAGGTGAGCACGGACCGGATCTTGACCCGCTCGATGCCGGCGGCCTGCACCGCGGAGGCCAGGTCTTCGTCGATCTCCTGATTGATCTCGACGATGGTCTTTCCTTCGTAGTCCTTCAGCTTTTCGAGCGAGACGCGGCCGATGATGCGGTCGCGCAGCGGCTCGATGGTCTCGCCGGCCTCGATGATGGGAGTGACGTAGATGCCCTCGACGGTGCCGCAGTCGTGGTGGGAGATGATGACGTCCTGGGCCACGTCGACAAGGCGGCGAGTGAGGTATCCGGAGTCGGCGGTCTTGAGCGCGGTGTCGGCCAGGCCCTTGCGCGCGCCGTGGGTGGAGATGAAGTACTGGAGCACGGTGAGGCCTTCACGGAAGTTGGCCGTGATGGGGGTCTCGATGATCTCGCCGGAGGGCTTGGCCATCAGGCCGCGCATGCCGGAGAGCTGGCGGATCTGCTGTTTGGAACCGCGGGCGCCGGAGTCGGCCATGATGTAGATGGGGTTCATGGCGCCTTCCTTGTCGGCGCGCTTCATGTTGTTGAACATCTCATCGGCGACGCGCTCGGTGACTCCCGACCACATCTGAATGACCTTGTTGGAACGCTCGCCATTGGTGATGGCGCCGTCGAGATACTGCTGCTGCATGACGAGGACCTGCTTCTCGGCGTCGCCCACGACGGTGTACTTGGAGTCGGGGATGACCATGTCGTCGAGGCCGACCGAGAGGCCGGACTTGGTGGCATAGCGGAAGCCGAGGTCCTTGATCTTGTCCAGGGTCTTGACCGTGGTCTCCAGGCCGAGGTTGAGGTAGCAGTAGTTGACCAGCTGGCCAATTCCCTTCTTCTTGAGCAGGCCGTTGATGTAAGGCATGCCCTCGGGGAGCGAGTCGTTGAGGATGGCGCGGCCGACGGTGGTGGAGATGAACTGCTTGTTGAACTCTACCGGCTCGGTGTGGTTGATGTCCTGATCGTCGTAAGCGGTGGTCATGTCCAGCACGCGGCCGGTGTAGCGCAGGCGGATAGGCGTGAGCGTCTCGACCTGCTTGGCTTCGAGCGCCATCAGTACCTCTTCGATGTTGGCGAAGACGCGGCCCTCACCCTTCGCATTCACCTTCGCTTTGGTCAGGTAATAGATGCCGAGCACGAGGTCCTGCGTGGGCACGGTGATGGGCTGGCCCGACGCGGGCGACAGGATGTTGTGCGAGGCGAGCATCAACACCGAGGCCTCGATCTGGGCTTCGGGCGACAAGGGAATATGCACGGCCATCTGGTCGCCGTCGAAGTCGGCGTTGAAGGCGGTGCAGACCAGCGGATGGATCTTGATGGCCTTGCCTTCGACCAGCACCGGCTCAAACGCCTGGATGCCCAAGCGATGCAGGGTGGGTGCGCGGTTGAGCAGGATGGGATGGTCCTTGATGACCTCTTCGAGGATGTCCCAGACGATGGACTCCTGCATCTCCACCATCTCCTTGGCCTGCTTGATGGTGGTGCAGTGGCCGGTCTGCTCGAGGCGGTGGTAGATGAAGGGCTTGAAGAGCTCGAGCGCCATCTTCTTGGGCAGGCCGCACTGGTGCAGCTTCAGCTCGGGGCCGACAACGATGACGGAGCGGCCGGAGTAGTCGACGCGCTTGCCGAGCAGGTTCTGGCGGAAGCGGCCCTGCTTGCCCTTGAGGGTGTCGGAGAGCGACTTGAGCGGACGGTTGTTGGCGCCGCGCAGGACGCGACCGCGGCGGCCGTTGTCAAACAGCGCGTCCACCGCCTCCTGCAACATGCGCTTCTCGTTGCGCACGATGACTTCGGGGGCGTGCAGGTCCATCAGCTTCTTGAGCCGGTTGTTGCGATTGATGACGCGGCGATAGAGGTCGTTGAGGTCGGAGGTGGCGAAGCGGCCGCCGTCCAGCGGGACCAGCGGGCGCAGCTCGGGCGGGATGACCGGAATGACGTCGAGGATCATCCACTGCGGCTTATTGTCGGACTTGCGGAAGGCCTCGACGATCTTGAGCCGCTTGGAGTACTTGAGCTTCTTCTGCAGCGAGGTCTCGGTCTTCATCTTTTCGCGCAGCTCGAGCGCAAGCTCGGTGACGTCGACGCGCTTGAGCAGCTCCTTAATGGCCTCGGCGCCCATCATGGCCTTGAAACCGGAGGGGCGGTACTGGGCATCGAGCTCGCGGAAGCGGGTCTCATCCTTGATGACCTCGCGCTCCTTGACCGGAGCGTCGCCGGGATCGACGACCACGTAGGACTCGAAGTAGAGGACGGCTTCGAGCTCGCGCAGGCTGATGTCGAGCAGGTGGCCGATGCGGCTGGGCAGGCCCTTGAAGAACCAGACGTGGGAGCAGGGCGAGGCGAGTTCGATGTGGCCGAGGCGCTCGCGGCGGACCTTGCTGAGGGTGACTTCGACGCCGCACTTATCGCAGATGACGCCGCGGTGCTTCATGCGCTTGTACTTGCCGCAAAGGCACTCCCAATCGGTGATGGGGCCAAAGATGCGGGCGCAGAACAGTCCGTCGCGTTCCGGCTTGAAGGTACGGTAGTTGATGGTCTCGGGCTTGGTGACCTCGCCATGCGACCAAGAGCGGATCTTCTCCGGGCTGGCGAGCTGGATCTTGATGGCGTCGAAGTCGATGATGGGACCGAGGAGTTCGAAGGGGCTCGAGCGGAACATGTGCAATCTCCGATTGCAGCTTCCAGCTATTAGCTTTTAGCTTCTAGCTTTGCTGCGGTTGCTTGCTTCCTGTTTCTTGCGCCGCGACCTTCTTCTGTCGCAACGTGAATCTAAAGTCTCGCTTTGGCCTCTGCTGCGCTCTCTCTGTATTCGGCTAAGAGCTAGCAGCTAGAGGCTAAAAGCTAGTCGGCGGCTGCAATGGACGGCAGCGGTACCTTTCTCTGGTCGGCGAGCTTGATCAGCTCGACGTCCAGGCAGAGCGACTGCAGTTCGCGGATGAGCACGTTGAACGACTCGGGCACGCCGGGTTCGATCGCGGCCTCGCCCTTGACGATGGCTTCGTATATCTTGGTGCGGCCGAAGACGTCGTCGGACTTGGCGGTGAGCAGTTCCTGCAGGATGTAGGCAGCGCCATAGGCTTCGAGCGCCCAGACCTCCATCTCGCCGAAGCGCTGGCCGCCGAACTGGGCCTTGCCGCCCAGCGGCTGTTGGGTGATCAAGCTGTACGGCCCGATCGAACGCGCGTGGATCTTGTCGTCCACCAGGTGGGAGAGCTTGAGCATGTAGATGTAGCCCACGGTGGCCGGCTGCTCGAACTCTTCGCCGGTCATGCCGTCGAACATGGGGGTCTTGCCCGAGCTGGGCAGGCCGGCAGCCTTGAGCAGCGCCTTGATCTCGTTCTCGCGCGCGCCGTCGAAGACCGCGGTGCCGAACCAGATGCCGCGCTTCATGCCGGCGGCGACGCGGATGGTCTGCTCGTCATCCAGCTCAAGAAGCTGGTTGAGCGCGGCAGTGCCGGCAAAGCGCGCCTTGAATAGCTCGCGGACCTCGCTGGCCTTGGTCATCTGCGCGGCCGCCTCGGCGATCTGCTTGCCCAGCGTATAGGCGGCCCAGCCCAGATGGGTCTCGAGGATCTGGCCGACGTTCATACGCGAAGGCACGCCCAGTGGGTTGAGTACGATCTCGACCGGAGTGCCGTCGGGAAGGTAAGGCATGTCCTCCTCAGGCAGGATGCGCGCAATGACGCCCTTGTTACCGTGGCGGCCCGCCATCTTGTCGCCCACCGAGAGCTTGCGCTTCATGGCGATGTAGACCTTGACCATCTTGATGACGCCGGGCGAGAGCTCGTCGCCCTTCTGCATCTTGCCGATCTTCTCGTTGGTGATCTTGCGCAGCACGTCGATTTGGCGCGAAGTCATCTCCTCGATCTCGTCGATCTGCTCATTCACGCGCGGGTCCTTGTCGGCGTAGCGGATACGCTTCAGGTTGCGGGTGCTGATCAGCTCGATGGTGTCGCGGTCGAGGATGTCGCCCTTGTTGAGCAGCTTCTTGTTGGTGCGCTCGTCGTGCAAGTCGGCCAAAACTTCTTTGGCGCCCAGGATGCCTTCGAGGCGCTTGAGTCGCTCATCGGTGAGAATGCGGATCTCGTCGGCGAGGTTGCGCTCCAGCTTCTCCACCTGCTCCATCTCGATCTGCTTGGCGCGCTCGTCTTTCTCCTGACCTTTGCGGGAGAAGATGCGGACGTCGACCACGGTGCCCTCGATGCCCGGAGGGCAGGTGAGCGAGGCGTCGCGGACGTCGCCGGCCTTCTCGCCGAAGATGGCGCGCAGCAGCTTCTCTTCAGGAGTGAGCTGGGTCTCGCCCTTGGGCGTGACCTTGCCGACCAGGATGTCGTTATGGCCGACCTTGGCGCCGATGCGGATGATGCCCGACTCGTCGAGATCGCGCAAGGCGTGCTCGCTGACGTTGGGGATGTCCCGGGTGATCTCCTCCGGCCCGAGCTTGGTGTCGCGGGCCTCGATCTCAAACTCCTCGATGTGGATGGAGGTGTAGTAGTCGTCGCGGACCAGCTTCTCGGAGATCAGGATGGCGTCCTCGAAGTTGTAGCCGCGCCAGGGCATGAAGGCGACCAGGACGTTGCGGCCCAGGCCAAGTTCGCCCTGCTCGGTGCAGGGGCCGTCGGCGATAACCTGGCCCTTGAGCACACGGTCGCCGTGGCGGACGACCGGCTTCTGGTTGATGCAGGTGTTCTGGTTGGAGCGCTTGAATTTGGTGAGCTGATAGATGTCCGAGCCGACCTCGCGCGAGAGCTGGGTGGGGTGGTGCTCGCCTTCGACGCGAACGATAATGCGTTCGCTGTCGACTGAGTCGACGATGCCGTTGCGCTTGGCCAGGATGACGGCGCCGGAGTCGCGCGCGGTGACGCCCTCCATGCCGGTGCCGACGAAGGGAGCTTCCGAGACCAGCAGCGGCACAGACTGGCGTTGCATGTTGGCGCCCATCAGCGCACGGTTGGCGTCGTCGTGCTCCAGGAACGGGACCAGCGACGCGGCCACCGAAACGAGTTGCTTGGGCGAGACGTCGACGTAGTCCACGTCCGCCTTGTTGACCAGCACGAAGTTGCCCTGGCGGCGCGCATCGACGACGTTCTGGACGATGTGGCCCTTCTCATCCAGCTCGATGTTGGCCTGGGCGATGGTGTGCCGGTCCTCCTCCCACGCGGAGAGATAGAAGCTGAAGGGCTCCAGCTCCATGGGGCGCTTCTTATCCTTCTTGAGCTGCGCGTTGAGCTTATGCGCCTCGGTGATTTCGAGGTGGTCGCCCTGGCGCAGGCCGCTTTCGCCGGCGTTGGCGACGGAGACGAAGTCGAGCACCTTGCCGTCCTTGACGCGGCGGTAGGGAGACTCGATGAAGCCGTATTCATTGATGCGCGCGAAGCACGACAGCGAACTGATGAGGCCGATGTTGGGGCCTTCCGGGGTCTCGATGGGGCAGATGCGTCCGTAGTGGGTGGGATGGACGTCGCGCACCTCAAAGCCGGCGCGTTCGCGGGACAGGCCACCGGGTCCAAGCGCGGAGAGGCGGCGCTTGTGGGTGATCTCGGAGAGCGGGTTGGTCTGGTCCATGAACTGCGAAAGCTGGGATGAGCCGAAGAACTCGCGGATGGCGGCCATCACCGGCTTGGCGTTGATGAGGTCGTGCGGCATGGCCGTCGACATCTCCTGATAGACCGACATCTTCTCCTTGATGGCGCGCTCCATGCGCACCAGGCCGATGCGGAACTGGTTCTCCATCAGCTCGCCGACGGCGCGCACCCTGCGGTTGCCGAGATGGTCGATGTCGTCGACCACGCCGATGTTCTTGCGCAGCTTCAGGAGATAGCGGATGGTCCCGTAGAAGTCCTCAGGCGTGAGCGTGCGCTTGTCCAGGCCAGTGGCATCCTGGTTCTCATAGAGCTTGATGTTGAACTTGAGCCGGCCGACGCGGGAGAAGTCGTACTTGCGCGGATCGAAGAACATGCCTTCGAAGAGCGCGCTGGCGGTGTCCAGCGTAGGCGGATCGCCGGGACGCAGCTTGCGGTAGATCTCGATCAGCGCCTCCTCGGGCTTGCGCACCGAGTCGCGGCGGAGGGTGTTGGTGATGATGTTGCCGACGTCATCGCGCTCGGGGAAGAAGACCTCGATGGAGGTGACGCCGGACTGGAGGATCTTGTGCAGCTTGTCGGCGGTGATCTCCTGGTTGGCCTCGTAGAGCAGCTCGCCGGTGGTCAGGTCGACCACGTCGGAGGCGGCCATGGCGCCGTCGAACTCGGAACTCTCGACCTCGACCGACTCGATGCCGTGCGAACGCAGCAGCTTGAGGGTGTGGGGAGAGACCTTGCGCGTGGAGGGGGCAAGCTCCTCCCCCTTGGCGGTAATGGCGTGGGCCGGACGAGTGCCGAGCAGGTGGGTCGGCTGGCCCTCGGGCGCAACCTTCCAGTGCAGCTTGCCGTCGGCGATGGAGATGGTGTCGACGGTGTAGAAGGTCTTCAGGATCTCTTCGTCGGTGCGCAGGCCGAGCGCGCGCAGAAAGATGGTGCCGAGGAACTTGCGCTTGCGATCGATGCGGACATAGAGGGTGTTCTTCTGGTCGTACTCAAACTCCACCCAGCTGCCGCGGTAGGGGATGATCTTGCCCAGGAAGTAGGTGCGGTTGTTGGCGGTCTCAAAGAAGACGCCGGGCGAGCGGTGGAGCTGCGAGACGATGACGCGTTCGGTGCCGTTGACGATGAAGGTGCCGTTCTGGCTCATCAGCGGGATGTCGCCGAAGAAGACCTCCTGCTCCTTCATGTCGCGCAGGCTCTTGACCCCGGTCTCGGGGTCCTTGTCGTAGATCTTGAGGCGGATGGTGACCTTGAGCGGGGCGGAGTAGGTCATGCCGCGCTCTTCGCACTCGGCCTGGTCGTACTTCAACTGCAGGCCCACGGGGTCGCCGCACTTGGTGCAGAAGTCGGGGGTGTTCTTGTTATAGGTGCCGCAGAAGCTGCACAGCACGTCGCCCGGATGGAAGGGGTCGGTGATGACCATGTGGCCGCAGTTGGAGCAGGCGGTGCGCAGATGGTTCAGGCCCTTGAGGTAGCCGCACTTGCACTCCCAGTTGCCGATGGAGAAGTCGACGAACTCCAACTCTGAGACGTTGCGGAAGTCGGTGATGGGGAAGACCGAGGTGAAGACGGACTGCAGGCCGTTGTCCTCGCGCTCCTGGGGCAGCTTGTCCATCTGCAGAAAGCGCTCGTAGCTGCGCCGCTGAACCTCGATGAGATTGGGAATCTGGATGGAGGTGGGAATCTTGGAAAAGTCGAGGCGGGTGCGGATCGCGCGCATTTCGTTGGGCATGCTTCTTAGTCTCCTGACCTTCAGGCCCGCTTCTGGGCCGTTTCTATTCGAGGCCTTCGGTGGGTCGCTGCCGCTCTGGCGGGCCGCGCTTGAAGGTGGAGAGCCGCGCTGGCAACTCTCCGGGTTTGCTTCCTAATTGCGCCAATCTTGCCTCGCCGCCCTCGATGCGGTCTGGCCGGTGCGCCTGATTCTGAAATTCATCTGAAGCCTGCCTGTCGAAATTTAACTTTCGCAGGGCTGCGGGAACTGCTATAAAGTGCGCGTACGGGTGATTTTGGGGGTCTCCGCATGGAGCAGGGAGAGCCGCGCGCGTAGACACGGACATACACTCACAGGGACAGCACCTCCCGTGAGCGCAAAGACCGACTTGTGCACTGTTTCTGTATCTGAATGGATGCCTGCCACCCTTTGAAGCTCGCCTAGCCTCAAGGTTTTGCTGCCGCTACCGTTCCTGTGTCATCCTGCCGTCCGCCGCCAGAAAGCAGGATGGCCGGCCCCATAACCCGCGCAGGCGGGATGGACCGGAAAAATACCGTTTGCGCAATCGAATGAGTCGTGAATGTCCGGAAGCGCTGTCTGCCTACTAGCACACCAAGGCAGAGGCGGTTCTCCAATAGAGAGGATACCGCGTTCTGCCCGAGAGTGCAAGCGGAGGGCCAAAAGAACTGTTGAAAACGGGCCGGAGATGAAAATTCCGGTCGCACCGCTGCCGAGTGCGCGGAGCTTAAGGGCGTCAAGGCAGAAGCCCTAACCTCCCTTAAGTTACTCTGCGCGCGTAGGTTACTTGATCTCGACGGTCGCGACGCCTTCAAACTTCTTGGCGATGGCGGCCGCATCTTCCTTGGAGATGTTCTCCTTCAAGGGCTTGGGCGCGCCGTCAACCAGATCCTTGGCTTCCTTCAAGCCCAGGGCGGTAACTTCGCGGACAGCCTTGATGGTGGAAATCTTGTTGGCGCCGGCATCCTTGAGGATGACGGTGAACTCGGTCTTCTCCGGCTCGGGCGCCGCGGCGGCTGCACCTGCTCCGCCGCCTGCTGCCGGGGCGGCCACGGCCGCTGCCGCCGAGACGCCGAGGCGTGCCTCAAGCTTCTTGACCAGCTCCGATGCCTCGAGCAGGCTCAAGCTGACGATCTGATCTTCCAACTGCTGAATGTCTGCCATGTGGTTTCTCCTCATCCTTCAATTCAATTCAGAACTCTTTGTGCTGCGATTTGCGTCTCCAATTCCGAAGCTGAACTGCGGCCTCGGCTGCCTTCTCCACCGGGTTTCCGGTGCGCGGAGCGGATGCCCAGACCAGCAATCCGCGAGCGCCCCCAGGGATGAGGCCAAACTTTTTGCGCCGCCGGTTACGCGCCTTCCACCGGTTCGTGTGCAGCTTCCGCGGCCGGTTTGGCGGGCGTGTCTGCAACCGTGATGGGTTCGACGACAGGTGCTGCGACCTCCGCGGCAACTTCAGCGATCGGCGCAGGCGCTTCTGCGGCTGGTGCGACAGCGGCCTCAGCGGCTGGCGCGTGCGCTTCGGCAGTTGGTGCGGGAGCGGCAGCAACTGGAGCGGCAGCAGCCGGAGCAGCGGCGGCAGCAAATTTTTCTTTCTCCACCGCCTGATTGATGACGACGGCGAGATCGCGGCCGGAGGCGTTGATGACGGTGGCCAGGCGCTGCGCAGGCGACTGAATCAGGAAGAGCAGCTTCGAGAAGAGCTCTTCCTTGCCCGGCATGGTGGCGAGTGCCTTGATCTCGTCAACGGTGATGACCTTGCCGTCGACGATGCCCAGCTTGAAGGTGAACTCGGCGTGGTCCTTGACCCAGGTGGAGAGCGCCTTGGCCAGCGCGACCGGATCGCCCGAGGTGTAGGCCACGGAAGAGACGCCCTTGAGCCCTTGCAGCGCGGCCTCAATCTTGGTGCCCTGGGAGGCCTTGGCAGCCAGTTTGTTCTTGACGACGTGGTAGCTGCCGCCCGCCGCGCGGATGGTCTTGCGCAGATCGAAGTCCTTGGACGCGGTCAGCGCGTTGAATGTGCCGACAATGGCAGACGTGGAGTGCTCGAGCTCGTGGGCGAGCGCGTTCACCTTCTCCGTCTTCTTTGCTCTGGTCAATGGCATTTTTCTTAGCCTCTAGCTATTAGCTCTTAGCTACTAGCTCTATCTGTGCTGCTCCAAAATGAATCGCTGGAGCGGGAACTCTAAATTCGTCCGGTCTTAGCCAATAGCTAACAGCTAGCAGCTAATAGCTGCTCTACGCCTTGCCGGCGGCCTCGGTGACAGTGGAGTCAAGCTGGATGCCGGGCCCCATGGTCGAGCTGAGGGTGATGGCCTTGACATACTTGCCCTTGGCGGCCGACGGCTTGGCCTTGAGCACCGAGGAGATGACGGTCATGGCGTTGTCGACCAGCTTTTGCGGCTCGAAGGAGAGCTTGCCAACGGGCACGTGGACCAGCGCGGTCTTGTCGGTGCGGAACTCCACCTTGCCGGCCTTGATCTCGCGGATGGCGCCGACCACATCGGTGGTCACGGTGCCGGTCTTGGGGTTGGGCATCAGGCCCTTGGGCCCGAGCACCTTGCCCAGGCGGCCAACCGACTTCATCATGTCGGGGGTCGCGATCAGGGCGTCGAAGGCGGTCCAATTCTCCTTCTGGATCTTCTCGACCAGGTCGTCGCCGCCGGCGAACTCGGCCCCAGCCGCTTTGGCGTCGGCGATCTTGTCGCCCGAGGTGATGACGGCCACAATCTTGGTCTTGCCCAAGCCGTGGGGCAGGACGACCGTGCCGCGGACCATCTGGTCGGCATGCTTAGGGTCGACGCCCAGACGCAGAGTCAGATCGACGGTCTCGTCGAACTTGGCATACTTGGCCTTCTTGAGCAGGGGGACCGCGTCGATCAGGGTGTAGGGGCGGGGCTCGACGAGCGCGCGCGCCTTCTGCAGATTCTTGGATAGCTTTCTTGCCATTGTTCCTCGTCTCCCACCGCTCGAACCTGGCAGCGCTGTTGATCGCTGAACTCACCCTGAATTGCCGCCATTCAAACTGCTGGCTCGCAGTTAAATAGTCCAGATGAGCCGTTCGGCCGTGGTGCTTGTGACTGGCCACCGCGTGGGGCGGAGGCACTCTTTTGAGTATGCAGGAAAAGCGGCTTTTCGTCAATTGGAGTCGAGGATTGTGCGAGAATTTGCTCGTCCGAGAGAGGGACTCCCCGTGCGTTCTCTACCTGTGCTCGTTCTTGCTGCCACTTTGATGAGTAATGCCGCAGTTGCTGATGATGGGGCCGCCTCCATCGCCGCCGGCGGAATTGTAATGACCCGCGAGCCGCGCATCACAATGGCCAAAGAGATCCTCTTCATCAGTGTCACCAAGGTGAAGGTCGATTATGACTTCCGAAACGACACCGATTCGGACATTACGACCGAGGTCGCGTTTCCGGTACCCGCGTACAAGCTGGCGTGGGATGAGTTCTCGATAAGAGAGCAGGGTTTCGACGACTTTCGCCTTGAAGTGCAGGGAATGCCTGTCCACTTCGATATCGAGGCAAAGGCCAAGCTCAAGGGCCGCGATGTCTCCGAAACATTGAGAAAGTATGGCATCGATATAGCTACATTCGGCCATTTCAATGAGGATACTCACTATGCGCGAGACGTTCGCCGCCTATCAGCGACCCAGAGGGCAGCACTTGTCAAAGCAGGGTTGATCGATTCCGAGACCGACCAGGACGAGGCGATTTGGAGCGTAGAGAAGAAGTATTACTGGCAGCAGACATTCCCAGCGCACTCAGTGGTTCATATCTCGCACCAATACACGCCTGCCCTCGGTGACCTTAACAGCGTTCGATATGGCCTGATGCAAGCAAAAGAGGACCCTTCGCCTGCAAAGCAGCTTGATGAATTCTGCCTTGACCCCGGGCTACGAAGCACGCTGACAAGGTACGTCGAAAAGCCCAGCAGCGATGCCGCTTACTCGGATGCCCCGTATTCCTGGGTGGACTTTATTCTTACGACCGCAAACACATGGAAAACTCCGATTGAGGACTTCACCCTCATCATTGAGCGAGATCGCGAGAAAGGCGCAAAACAGTCCTTCGTCAGCTTTTGCTGGGACGGACCGGTAACCAAAACAGATGCGGATCACTTCTCGGCCCATGTGGACAATTTTGTTCCTAAACAAGAGCTTCACATCGGATTCTTCAGCGTTTACTAGGCACCCAAATCTATTAATCCCAAATCCTCGCCATCACCAGTTCGAAGCCGGCGATTGGGCCGGTGCCCTGGACGGTTAGTGCTTCAGACCGGAGGCGATGTCTTCGACGGTGAGCCCGGCAAGCCATTGGTCGCGGTCGCGCGTGTAGTCTCCGAGACCGGAGCGGTGCAGGCGGATGAACCGGGCGAGGCCGCCGAGCCCGAACTCGCGAACGATCACGGCGAAGGCTTGCCGCTCAAACTGCTCATCGGTCATCTGGTCGATTCTGGCTGGAGAAGCCATTGCGACCTCCTGTTCCACCAGTCTACCGGATTCAACACGGAAGGCAATACATTGGCACGAGTGCGAGCTGCACGTGCAAGGAAGCGATCGTCGGTCGTCAGAAGGCAGTCTGCCCGCGCCTGCTCGGCGAGTGCAAGATGGAGCGCGTCGGATGCCCCGAAGCCCTCCGCGGCCAGGACCGAGGCCCGTCGAATGGTGGCCTCGCTTGGTTCGGCACATTCTGAAGCGAAGCTAAGGAGAGCCAGAGAGACCGCGCGCTTTGCGTCGCTCGGATTGCGTTCGAGTTCTGCGCGCAGGAGGGAACTGGCAATCCAGCTGACCTTGCCCACCGTAACCATGTCGAGAATCTGCTCAACCGCCTGGGCCTCCGTGAGAATTCGTTCCTGCCGCTGATCGTCGGTGAGACGGTTGAGAGCGCAGGCATCCAGGTAAATTCTCACGGGTCGATCCTACGCTACTCCCAAATTCTCGCCATCACCAGTTCAAACCCGGCGATGGGGCCGGTGCCCTGGACGGAGGTGGGGTGGGCGTGGTGTTCGGGCTCCTCGCCGGGGCGGTAGATGGTGACGGCCTTCTCGATGGGGTCGATTAGCCAGGCGACCTCGGCTCCGTTGGCTATCCATTGCTCCATCTTTGCCTGCAAAGGGCGCAAGCGATCCGTCTTGGATCGCACTTCAATTACGAACTCTGGACAGACGGGGCCGAATCCTTCCCGCTGCTCCTTGCTGATCGAGTTGAGGCGGCGCCAACTGACCCAGGCGGCGTCGGCGGAACGAACCGAGGTATCTGGGAGCTTGAAACCCGTACTTGAACTGAACGACCTTCCTCGACCATCGGCGCGGGCCCAAATGCCAAGTTCTAAGTACACCTCGGATTCAACCCCACCGCCTTCAATTCCCGTCGGCGACATCACGATAATCTCTCCGTTCGCATCGCGCTCAAAGCGCAACGGCTCGTTGGCCGCGCAGAAGCGCATGAACTCCTCGTCGCCCATGGGCGTATCTCGCCGAAGGCGGACTGGAGGATCGATGTGGGTCAGAGCAAAGCTCATGCAGGGAGTCTACTCCGGTCCGCTTTGCGCCGCTATTCCTATGTTCAACCTGATGCAGAGGGTCCCGTTTGGCTCGCGTTCGATGTGAAGCATTGAATTCGCTTCGCGGATTCGCTCAAGCCGCTCGTCGCTGATCGGCTCATCCTGCATAAGCCGAAGCGGAAAGTGCTTCTCGTCGATAACTAGGCTCATTGGCAAAACCTACTCCGCGGAGGTTGGCAATCGAGCGCATATTCGTTAGAGTGACGTGACCGACGTTCCATTTCAGGTCGGCCACAAAGAAGCGTATTCCTCCGCTATGCTGCGGAATGACAAACCAAGAGACGGTAAAGGTTGGGGTTCTCGCATGTGGGAAGTCAAGACGGTCAATGAAGCGTTCCTGAAGATCAGCGGGCGCGGCGACAAGCGGATCTGGCTGTGGCACGATGCGGCGGCGGACAGGCAGGCCGAGCTGCCGTGGAAGCCGATTACGGCGGCGGAGATGTATGGCCGGGTGCGTGCGCTGGCCGGCGTGTTGGCCGCATGGGGCGTGGGCAAGGGCGACCGCGTGGCGCTGCTGAGCGAGAACCGCTGGGAGTGGCCGGTAGCGGACTTCGCGGTGCTGGCGCTGGGCGCGGTTGACGTGCCGCTCTACCTGACGCTGACGCCGGAGCAGGTGGGGTACATGCTGCGCGACTCGGGCGCGAAGGTTGCGGTGGTGTCGAATGCAGAGTTGGTGGAGAAGGTGAGAGCGGCCGGTGATCTGCCGGCGCTGGAACATGTGGTGGTGATGGACTTCTCGTCTCCCACCCTTCGCGATGAAGCCGCGAAGAATGGGGCACCCGGACCTTTGGGTCCGGGAAAGGAAGTGAGCGTCGAGAGCTTTGCCGCGCTGATCAAGGATGCGGCAGCGATGCAGACTCGGGACGCGGAATTTGACGCGAAGGTGCGGGAGGCGCGGCCGGAGGACCTGGCGACCATCATCTACACCTCGGGGACGACTGGCGAGCCCAAGGGCGTGATGCTGACCCATGGCAACCTGGCCAGCAACATCAGCGTCTCGACCAAGCCGTTCGGGTTGACCGAGGAGGACAGCTGCATCTCGTTTCTGCCGCTTTCGCACGTGACCGCGCGACACCTGGACTATGGGCTGATGTGCGACGAAGTGACGTTGGCCTACTGCCCGAAGTTCGATGGGATTCGTGAGGCAATGCAGGCGGTGAGGCCGACCATCTTCGTGGCGGTGCCGCGGGTGTACGAGAAGATCCGGCAAGGCGTCGAAGGCAAGTCGCACGGTTTGAAGAAGCGGATTCTGAACTGGGCGCTGCACGTAGGCGCCGAGCATCGTGCCGAAACGCTCGAGGCCCGACAGCCAGGCGGCATCAGTTGGAAGCTCGCGGACAAGCTGGTCTTCTCCAAGATTCGCGAGGCGTTTGGCGGGCGAGTTGCGACGTTTGTGTCCGGCGGCGCGCCGCTGGGGATGGATACGGCCGAGTGGTTCGCCGACGTGGGTATTCGCATTCTGGAGGGATATGGACTCACCGAGACGTCGCCGGTGATTGCGCTCAATCTGCCAAAGAAGTACCGCATTGGCGCGGTGGGGCCGGTGCTGAAGAATGTCGAGGTACGGTTCGCGCCGGATGGCGAGCTGGAGGTGCGCGGGCCGTCGGTCTTCAAGGGCTACTGGAATAAGCCGAAGGAGACGGCGGAGGCATTTACCGAGGATGGCTGGCTGAAGACCGGCGACATTGGGAAGATGGATGCGGACGGCTTCCTGTCGATCACGGACAGGAAGAAGGAGTTGCTGAAGACCAGCGGCGGCAAGCTGATTGCACCGCAGCCGATCGAGAACAAGCTGAAGGCGCACGTGCTGGTGGGCAACGCAGCGCTGGTCGGCGACAAGCATAAGTTTGCGTGCGTGCTGATTTCGCCGAACTTCGCGGTGCTGGAGGGATGGGCGAAGGTGAAGGGCGTTTCTTTTGCCACGCGCGGGGACCTAGTCAAGCACGAGCGAGTGCTGGCGCGCTACCAGCGCATTGTGAATGAGGTGAATGCGACGCTGGCGCCGTTCGAGAGCATCAAGCGGATCGCGGTGGTGGCGGAGGAGTGGTCGATCGAGAGCGACGAGCTGACCCCGAGCATGAAGTTGAAGCGGCGCGTGGTGGAGAAGAAGTACGCGGCGGAGATTGCGGCGTTCTATAGAGATGAAGCGACGGCGGCGGGCTGACAACCAGCAACGCGGTCGTAACCGAAGCCGGGTCAGTGAATCCTATAATTCTGTATATGACCCTGTTACGGCGCGCGCAGAAGGTGGGGCGGACGTATTTGAATCCGGTCCCCACGGAGATGAGCGGGCCGGGGCTGATCTTCAAACTGCTTCCCCGGCTCATGTTCAGCAAGGAAGAGCGCGTGCCGCGTTACCCGCCGGGACCGTTCCGGACCGATGCTTCGATTTACGCGACGCCGCCGCAGAGCGGGCTGCGCGTGACCTGGATGGGACACTCCTCGTCGCTGGTGGAGATGGACGGGGTGCGCATCCTGATTGACCCGGTGTGGGAGCAGCGCGCGTCGCCGTTCTCGTGGATCGGGCCGAGCCGCTTCTTTGCGCCACCGCTGACCTTGGATGAGCTGCCGCGCATCGATGCGGTGCTGGTGTCGCACGACCACTACGACCATCTGAGCGCGGGTACGGTGCGGCGGCTATCGCGATTGCAGCCGGAGGCGCGCTGGGTGACCTCGCTGGAAGTGGGGCCGATCCTGTGGCGGTTTGGCGCGCGCGGGCAGCAGATCGCGGAGCTGGACTGGACCGAGAGCGTCGTCATCGAAGGGCTGGACGGCGCGTCGTGCGAGATCACTTCCCTGCCCTCGCGGCACTTCTCCGGGCGCAGCCTGAGCAACCGGTTTACGACGCTGTGGGCGGCGTTTGTGCTGCGCGGGGCGGCAACACCCAACCACCGCGGTCACACCATCTACTATGGGGCGGATTCGGGGTGGTGGGACGGCTTTGCCGAGATTGGCGCAGCGTATGGGCCGTTTGACCTGACCATGCTGGAGATCGGCGCGTTTAACGAGCTGTGGCGGCAGATCCACCTGGGGCCAGATGGCGCGGTGCGGGCGTTTCGCGCGCTGGGCGAGGCGGACCGCGAGGCCGGACTGCTGATGCCGATCCACTGGGGGCTGTTCGACCTGGCGCTGCACGCGTGGCGGCAGCCGATGCATCGGCTGCTGGAGCTGGCCGGCGAGCAGAGGCTGAAGCTGTGGCAGCCGAAGCCGGGCGCGCCAACCGAGGTGGTGGCCGGAGTTGAGGTGCGCTCGGACTGGTGGCGGTGAGGGCTGGTAAGCGGGTCGATCGTGCGGGAGCTCCCGGTTTGCGATTGCCTCGCAACTTTATGATTTATAGGATTTAATGGCGATCTGACATACGTCACACAATTGTGCAATCCACACTTCTTCCCGGTGCTGATCTAATCCTTCTCCAGAACGTGCGCACGAACCTTTGTCGAGTATTTCGAGGTCGCACTATGAACTCTAACGCGCATGACTGGATTGATCGCGCCCCCAGATTGCCTCTGAAAACCACCGTGTTCTTTGACTATGCCGAGGGCAGAGTCAAGGGACGCACTGTCAATATCAGCGAGTCAGGGATGCTCGCCGTGTTCGATCGACATCTGGATGTCTGGCTGCCGGGCCGCATCGTGGCTGTCGTTGGAGAGTGGTACCTCGATGTCCGGGTACGCGTGGTTCGCGTCGACGGGCGCACGGCTGCATTGACATTTGAGGGATTAACCGAGAGTAGCCGCGCGGCGATTCAGAAGCTGGTTGAGCAATCCGATGGCGTGCTGGTTTGAGCCTTCATTCACTCCAAATTGACCCGCACCCCTTCCATCATGGCGGCTGACGGTGGTGGGGGCGGTCGAGGTGCGTGGTGGTTTAATGGGCCGGCTGAGTAGGAACGGCGGTCGCGGTGGGAGCGGGCACGGGTTGGGTGAGAAGATAACGATTGACATACGCGATGAGCTGGTCGCGATGGGTGGCGCGGAACTTCGGGTAGTCGTGCAGCAGGCCCTTGTCGTAGGCGTTGAGCAGAACAAAGCACTCAAGCATATTGTCCTGTTGCAGACGCAGCAGCAGCTTGAGGCCGGGATCGAGCTTCTCCTGCGTGACCGTGCCGGCGGCGAGTTTGGCCTTGACGTCGGTGAGCAATGCGGTGAGCGCGTCCACCTCCTCGGCGAGGGTGTGGATGTACCCGCTGGCGTTGAGATCGCCGTTGGCCATGGTGCCGCCGCTGGGCGGGACGTTCTGGACCAGCGTGGTCGCTCCCCGCAAGACGCGCACGTGCTGGTAGATGAGCCAGGAGGCGTGGCCATCGCCGGTCTCGGGGAGGACGTGCGGGTCGAAGTCGACCTTGCCGTTGAGCATATAAAACTCGGGGCGGTGGGCCTGGGGCGCGGCGAGCGTGAGCTTGTTGGCTACGGCCCATTGGTAGAGCTCGGCCCAGGTGGCGATGTTGTAGGGTTCGGCAACGTAGGCCTGAATGAGCTTGTCCTTGGCCGCAGCGACGTCTCCTGACTTGTACAAAGAATCACCCCAGTAGCGGTAGGCGGTCTCGCGTTCAGGATCGATGGCGATGGCTTTGGCAAACCAGACGCCGCCATTCGCGTAGTCCTTGTTGCGGAAGAAGGAGTCTCCTGCGTACAGCGCAGCGGTATATAAGGCAGGGTCCTGGCCTGCCGCAGCGACGTAGAGTTTGGCCGCATCGTCAAACTTGCCGGCACTGAAGGCGGTCTCCGCCTGGGCCATGGCGGTCTGGACCGCGGGCGTTCCCATATAGGTGTAGCCGACGGTAAGTGGGATTCCGGTGATGATGGAGCCTAGGGTCGTCTTCTCGGCAGCGATGAGCAAGGTCCTGACGAGAACGCTGTTGTCACCGAGGGCTTGCGCGCGGTGGAGTTCGTTGTATTCCTGAATGAAGGCGTTCAACGACTCTTTGGAGTCGATCCCGGGCGTGGACTGTTTGGCCAGCAAGGCCGCGGCGTGGCGCTCCGCGAAGAGCGCGACAGTGGGGTCCTGGCGGCAGAGGTCGTCGTAGAGCGGAAGGGCTTCGAGCCTTCTTCCGGCGACGAAGAGTGCGTTGGCCTGCTGCGTCTCCGCATCGAAATTGGCCTGATGCTGGGCCTTGGTGGGAAGCGGCGAAATGGGCGGATTCGTTTGATAGAAGGGCTGGCCGGCGTGAGGCTGCTGGGTGAGGACCGGCGGAGCCGAAGTTTGCGGGGCGGTGGTTTGCTGGGCGTTACCGATCGGGGCAAGCAGCAGGGCCGCGGCGAGGACGTGAGCAGGCTTCACGGAAATCACCTCTTTTGGGAACGATGAGACGATAGCACAAGTGGGATGGCCGGAAGTGAAATTCAGGTCGCGAGTTGCGGTGTGACCGGGCGCACCGGGCGGGGTGGCGCGGTCAAGTATGATTTGGATGATTAAGAATTTTCAAACTTGAGAGGTTCTTGAGATGCGGATTGGAATGTTGACGGGAGGCGGGGACTGTCCTGGCCTGAATGCGGTGATTCGCGCGGCGGTGCGCAAGGGGATTTGGCACTACGGTGATGAGTTCATCGGCTTTATGCGCGGCTGGCGGGGCGTGCTGGACGATGTGACCATGCCGCTGAACATGGAGACGACCAGCGGGATTCTGCAGCGTGGCGGGACCATTTTGAAGTCCTCGCGGACCAACGTGAAGAAGATTCCGGGCGGGTTTGAGCAGTGCCTGAAGGTGCTGCAGGACGAGAAGCTGGACGCGCTGATTGCGATGGGCGGGGACGATACCCAGTCGATCTCGCTGGAGCTGATCAAACGCGGGGTACCGTGCGTGGGCGTGCCCAAGACCATCGACAACGACCTGAGCGGGACGGATGCGTGCTTCGGATTCGATACGGCGGTGTCGATTGCGACCGAGGCGGTGGACCGGCTGCACTCGACGACGGAGTCGCACAGCCGGGTGCAGGTGGTGGAGGTGATGGGGCGCGACGCGGGCTGGATCGCGGTGACGGCGGGGATTGCGGGCGGCGCGGACGTGGTGCTGGCTCCGGAGAAGGAGATCGACATCGACGATGTGTGCCGGCTGGTGAAGGCGCGCTACGCCAGCGGCAAGAACTTCGCCATCGTGGTGGTGGCGGAGGGCGCGAAGCTGCCGCATATCGAGGGGCAGGTGACGGTGGGCGAGAAGCTGGACTCGTTTGGCCACGCGCGGCTGAGCGGGATTGGGCAGGCGCTGGCGGAGGAGATCGAGAAGCGGACCGGATTTGAGACGCGCAGCGTGAATCTGGGGCATACGCAGCGCGGCGGAACTCCGACCGCGTACGACCGGATGCTGGCAACGCGCTACGGGATCGCTGCGATCGACCTGGTGCATTCCGGTGGTTTTGGGCAACTGGTGGTGCTGCGGGGCACGGAGATCTGCAGCATTCCAATCGCCGACGCGATTGCCAAGACGCGCACCGTGGGCGAGGACCTGTTTGGAGTGATCCGGAGCCTGCAACCGAAGTAGGAGTTGTCAGTGCTCAGTTGTCAGTTGAAAAGCAAACGGCGGCTTCCGTGAGGAGGCTGCCGCTTTTTTCTCGGAAAGCGATTGTTTATCAGGGAGTTACTAGCGGGAGCGGGGATGGCACGGAAGGGGTAGAGAAAGCTGTTGCCGGGGCGTCGGATTGAGGATACAAAGGTGATGCCGGGCCGTGCCGGGTGGGTGCGGGTTTTGACCGGATATCTTCGGGTTTCTTGAGGAGCGTTTCGATGGCGGGTGCGGTCCAGCAGATGTTGCGCGAGGTGATGGATATCCGGCAGGCGGCGGACTATCTGGGCATCAGCGGGGATACGCTCTACCGCTACGCCTCGGAGGGGTCGATTCCGGCGTTCAAGCTGGGCAACCGCTGGCGCTTCAAGAAGAGCCTGCTGGATGCGTGGATGGTGAAGATGAGCAACCCCAAGGCGACCGCAAATGTGCAAGTGATGCCAAGACAGAAGAAGCCCGTGGGCCGAGCGAGGTAAGGCGTTAGCACGCCCTTTTGGGCCTTCGCGGGGTTTTCCCGTTGGTCGGCACAGGATTCCTTTTGGTTCCGCGTAAGGTTCGGGGAACATCGAACCCGGGTGTTGGACCTAAGCTCGCTGCAGGGTGAAGAGGGTGATTTCGGGGGGGCAGTTGAGGCGGAAGGGGACGCCAACGGCGCCGATGCCGCGGTTGACGTACAGCTGTATGCGGCCAAGGCGGAAGAGGCCTTCGACGTACTTCTCCCCACCGGTGGGGAGGCAGAGCGCGCCTACGAGGGGCAGCCGAACCTGACCTCCGTGGGAGTGGCCGGCGATCATCAAGTCAACCAACTGTCCGCGCGGATGGGCGAGGAGCTGGTCGGCGTAGTCGGGGCCGTGACTCATTAGCAGAACGGGGCCGTCGGGGTATCCGGGGATGGCCCAGTCGAGGTCGGGCACGCTGGTATTGGGATCGTTGATACCGCACAGCCAGATGCGCTGGCCAGCGCGCTCGATGGGGAGATACTGGTCGACCAGCAGCGGGATGCCGACCTCGGCGAGGTTGGGCCGGATGACGGGGACACCGAGGAAGGCGTCGTGGTTGCCCATGACGGCGAAACGCAGCGGGCAGGCGATGTCACGCAGGATGGCCGCGCAGCGAGTCATGGCGTGGTGGACGAATCGACGTCCAAGCGGACCGGTGCTGATGTAGTCGCCGGTGATGAGGACCAGATCGGGCGCGAGCGAGTTGACTTGGCCGATGACGCGGCGCAGGAAGTCGGGTTCCGTGAATTCGTCAAAGTGGATATCGGAGAGTTGCGCGATGCGGAAGTTGTGGAACGCATCTGGAAGGTTGGCGATGGCGATAGGGCGGGTGACGATGCTGATCTCGTGGCGGGCGAACTCGCCGGAGTAGAGCGCCAGGCCGGCAGCGGCGAGCGCGGACCCGCCAAGGAAGTTACGGCGGGTGAGGAGGGCTTTCCGCTCTGCGACAGGCTGATCGGCCACGCTTCCGGTCATAGTCCATGATAACGGGTTTGGCGTTCGCACGCCCTTTTACTGCTTCGCGTGGTGCTCCCGATGGTCGCACGCAAGATTCTTGCGCCGACCGACGGTAGAATTGGGTAGATGAGTCTAAGCGGACGGCGGAGGCAGACGGCGGGCGCGGCGAGGGCTGCCGGGGTGGAGGCTCTGCTGGTGACCCATCTCCCGGATGTGCGCTGGCTGTGCGGGTTTACCGGCTCGAATGCTGCGCTGGTGCTGGTGTGCGCAGGGCGTATGCGGGCGATGCTGTTTACCGATGGGCGCTATACGGCGCAGGCCAAAGCCGAGGCGACAGGGGTCGGCGTGACCATTGCGGCCAACCCGGCGCTAATTGCGGCGTGCGAGTGGCTGGCCGAGACGGGCGTGGCGCGGTGCGGCTTTGACGACGGTAACACCACCGTCGCCGACCTGAACCAGATGCGCAAGGCCGTTCCGGCGAAGCTGCGGCGGAAGATGTTCGAGCCGGTGGGCTGGCTGGTGGCGAAGCTGCGCTGGGTGAAGTACGCGGATGAGATCGCCAAAATGAGGGCGGCAGCGGCGCTGGGATGCAGGCTGTTTGAGGGGATACTGGCAACGATGCAGCCGGGCATGACTGAAGACGCGGTAGCTGCTGAGATGGAGTTTGCGGCGAGGCTGGCCGGCGCGGAGGCGATGTCCTTCCCGACGATTGTGGCGAGCGGCGAGCGGAGTGCGCTGCCGCATGGCCGGGCCACGGACGCGAAGCTGCCGCGGCGCGGCTTTGTGACCCTGGACTTTGGCGTGGTGCTGGACGGATACTGCTCCGACATGACCCGGACGGTGCATATGGGCCGGGCGAGCGCGGCCGAACGCGATGTGTACGACGCGGTGCTGGAGGCGCAGCAGGCGGGCGTGGCCGCGGCGCGCGCGGGCGCGGTGACGGGCGATGTGGACGAAGCGGCGCGCAGTGTGCTGCGTAAGGCAGGGCTAGCGGAGTGGTTTACCCACTCGACCGGGCATGGGGTGGGATTGGAGATCCACGAGGGGCCGAGGCTGGCGACGAAGCAGACCCAGAAGCTGGAAGCGGGAATGATCGTTACAATTGAACCCGGTGTGTATCTGCCGGGGAAGTTCGGCGTACGCATTGAGGACATGGTGCTGGTGACAGCGAAGGGCGCGGAGATTCTGACGCCATGCACCAAGGCGTGGATTGAGTTGTGATCGGGTTCGGGGTTGAAGGTGCAGGGTTCAAGGAAAGACAAAGCGCGGGGCAACGCGCGGGAAGAGTCGGGCATGGAGAAGGATAAGTTGCAAGAGTTGCGCGAACTGGTTGAGTTCCTGAAGCAGAGCGGGATCGCTGAGTTCGACATGGAGCGCACGGACCTGAAGGTGCGCATCAAGTTTGCCGGCGCGGCCGGTGCGGTTGCATCCGACCCACTGACGATCGCGCGGCAGATCGCCAGCGCTGGAGAAGAGTACACCCCGGGCCTGAGCACTCCGATCCCACTGCCGGCAAAGCCGGCTGCCCCGGCCCAGCCCGAGGAGAAGCTGCATGAGGTGAAGTCACCGATTGTAGGAACGTTTTACGACTCGCCGTCGCCGGGCGCAGCGCCGTTTGTGAAGGTGGGCGACCAGGTGGAAGCCGGGCAGATCCTGTGCATTGTCGAGGCCATGAAGCTGATGAATGAGATCGAGAGCGATGTGGCGGGCGAGGTGGTTAAACGGATCGCGGCCAGCGGCCAGCCGGTGGAGTACGGACAGCCGTTGTTCGCGATACGGCCACGATAGCGGCGAGGGAAGAGGCTTAACAAGGATCAAAACGAATAGAGGCACGGATCAGAACAAGCAACGGCAAAGGACCATGCAGGTTTAAGAACAGGCAATGTGCAGAGACTTAACTCCCGATTGACACCGGTAAAGGCACCGATTTGGAAGGGCGAAAGACGACCACGGATCTGCACGGATGAATAAGGGATCAGGCAAGAGCAAGCGACATGGAAGGCTTCGGTAGGCATGTTTCGTAAGGTTTTGATTGCAAATCGGGGTGAGATTGCGCTGCGGGTGATCTCGGCGTGCCGGGAGATGGGCATCCGCACGGTCGCCGTCTACAGCGAGGCGGACCGGCACAGCCTGCATGTGAAGTTTGCCGACGAGGCGATCTGTATCGGCCCGCCAAGATCGGCGGATAGTTATCTCAATGTGCCGGCGGTCATCTCAGCTGCGGAGATCGCGGACGTGGACGCGATCCATCCCGGCTATGGGCTGCTGAGCGAGAATGCGAACTTCGCCGAGGTGTGCAGGGCGTCGAACATCAAGTTTATCGGGCCGCCGCCGGAGGTGACGCGGATCATGGGCGAGAAGTCCACCGCGCGGCAGACGATGAAGAAGGCGAAGGTACCGATCCTGCCGGGGTCGGACGGCGTGATTGCGAGCGAGGGCGACGCGCTGGAGTGGGCCAGAACGGTGGGCTACCCGGTGATCCTGAAGGCGGCGGCGGGCGGCGGAGGGCGCGGAATGCGCATCTGCCGCGGGCCGGCGGAGCTACCGGCGATGTTCCAGCAGGCCTCGAGCGAGGCGGCGGGCGCGTTCGGCAACGGCGACCTGTATATGGAAAAGTTCATCGAGCGGCCGAGGCACATCGAGTTCCAGGTGCTGGCCGATGAGCACGGCAACGTGTTGAGTCTGGGTGAGCGCGAGTGCTCAATCCAGCGGCGGCACCAGAAGCTGATTGAAGAGGCGCCCAGCCTGATGGTGACGCCGAAGCTGCGCGCGGAGTTGGGGGCGATCATCCAGAAATGCCTGAAGGACGTGGGCTACTGGAACGCGGGCACCATCGAGTTCCTGATGGATGAAGACGGCAAGATCTACTTCATCGAGATGAACACGCGCATCCAGGTGGAGCATTGTGTAACCGAGATGGTGACAGGAATCGACCTGGTGAAGGCGCAGCTGCGGATTGCCGCGGGCGAGAAGCTCGCTGATATTGTTACTTCCCCGGTTACAATTCGCGGACATGCGATCGAGTGCCGCATCAACGCCGAGCACCCGGACAAGTTCACGCCCAGCGCGGGCAAGATCACGGCCTTCAATCTGCCCGGAGGCAACGGCGTGCGCGTCGACACCGCCCAATATGCCGAGGGTGTCGTCCCGCCGTATTACGATTCGCTGATCGCCAAGCTGGTGTGCCATGGCAAGGACCGCGAAGAGGCGATGAACAAGACGCAGCGCGCGCTGGGCCAGTTTGTGGTGCAGGGCATCCATACGTCGATCCCGCTGCACCAGCGGATCTTTGCCGATTCGGAGTTCCGCTCGGGCAGGTTCGACACCAAGTTTATGGAGCGGTTCTTCGAGCGCGAAGGGCACAAGAAGGACGCCGTTGCGGAAGACCACTTCTCGCCGCACGAACCGATCCGCATGTCGAACAAGACCCACGCATGATGCCGCGGTTGTATGCGATTGTCGATGCGCAGGTGCTTGCGGCGCGCGGGTTTGCGCTGGAGGATTTTGCGCGGGAGCTGCGGGCGGCGGGAGTGGAGCTGGTGCAGTATCGCGACAAGACCGGTTCGCCGCGGGAGGTGCTGCGGGCGGCTGCGGTGCTGCGCGAGGTCTCTTCAAGTCCCACATCTCAGAATCGAGATATGGGGCACCCAAGCGCGACACTGATTATGAATGATCGCGCGGACCTGGCGGTGCTGGCGGGGTTCGATGGCGTACACGTGGGACAGGGAGACTTATCGCCTGAGGATGCGCGGAGGGTGGTTAGTGCGGGGCGGATCGTTGGGGCTTCGACGCATACGGAGGAGCAGGTGCGCGCGACGGAGTTGAGCTGTGCCGATTACATTGCGATTGGGCCGGTATTTGCGACCGGGACGAAGACGGACACTGAGCCGGTAGTGGGGCTGGAGGGAGTTCGCCGGGCACGCGCCCTGACTACCAAACCGCTGGTGGCGATTGGCGGAATCACGCGGGCGAATGCGCGTAGCGTGATCGATGCAGGCGCCGATTCGGTGGCGGTGATCTCCGGGCTGCTGGTGGAAGGCGAGAGCGTGGAGCAGGTAGCGCGGGACTTTCTGGAGCTTCTGGGGTAGAACTGAGGGTAAGTGAATCCATCCGATCCAGCCGATACAAAAGCAGGTCCCTCCGCTGCGCTACGGGATGACAACCAATGTGAGGTTCCGTCGCGGGATGACGACGGCGCAGGGGGCAGTGGCACGCCGCATTTTGTCCGTGGGATGGGGTTGTTCTCCGCGACCGCGATCGTGATGGGCTCGATGATCGGGTCGGGCATCTTTATCGTGTCGGCGGACATGAGCCGGACCGTGGGGTCGCCGGCGCTGCTGATCGCGGCGTGGCTGGTAACGGCGGCGATGACCATCATCGGCGCGCTGAGCTATGGGGAGCTGGCAGCAATGATGCCGAAGGCGGGCGGGCAGTATGTCTACCTGCGCGAGGCGCTGGGGCCGCTGTGGGGATTTCTCTACGGGTGGACGCTGTTCCTGGTGATCCAGACCGGTACCATCGCAGCGGTGGGCGTGGCATTCGGCAAGTTCCTCGGCGTCTTCTTTCCCGCGGTCAGCCAAGCGAATTGGATCTGGCATGTGGGCAGCGGGAACATTGGGCTGAACACGGCCAACCTGGCGGCGATCGCCATCATCACGCTACTGACCTTCACCAACACGCTGGGAGTGAAGATGGGCGCATCGGTGCAGAATGTATTTACCAGCGCGAAGGTGCTGGCGCTGCTGGGCGTGCTTGCGGTTGGGCTGGTGGCGAAGAATGCCGCGGCGTTGGCGGCGAACTTTGGCTCGAATTTCTGGACGCTTGGACGCGCACAGGTACATGGATTGTCGAGTGGCGGAGCTTATTTCCACGTTGTGCGCGCGGGTGGCTTCGAGATCGCGTTGAACGTCGCAATAGTTCTTGCGGTGGTACAGGTGGGATCGTTGTTTAGTAGCGATGCGTGGAACAATGTGACGTTCACCGCGGGCGAGATTCGCGATCCGAAGCGGAATCTGCCGTTGAGCCTGGCACTGGGCACGGGCGTCGTGCTGCTCCTGTATATCGCGTGCAATTTTGTTTATCTCAGCGTGCTGCCGATGGCCGGTTCGCCGACGGCGACTACGATTGCCGGACGCGGCATCCAGTATGCGGCGCAGGACCGCGTGGCGACAGCCGTGATGGAGGCCGCATTCGGCGCGCTGGGTGCGAAGCTGATGGCTGGCGCGATCCTGATCTCGACCTTTGGCTGCGTGAATGGAATGCTGCTGGCGGGGGCACGCGTCTACTACGCGATGAGCCGCGACGGGCTGTTCTTCAAGGGCGTGGGCGAGCTGGGTGAGCGCAGTGGCGTGCCGGTGAACTCGCTGTGGGTGCAGTGGGCATGGACCTGCCTGCTGTGCCTGTCGGGCAGCTACGGCCAGTTGTTGGATTACGTGATCTTCGCGGTGCTGGTGTTCTACATCCTGACCATTGTGGGGCTGTTTGTGCTGCGCCGGACGCAGCCGGATGCGCCGCGCCCCTACCGCGCGTTCGGCTATCCGGTGCTGCCGGCGCTCTATATCGCGATGGCGGCGTGGATTTCTGTTGTACTCTTGCGTTACAAACCCCAGTACACATGGCCGGGACTGATCCTTGTCGTGCTTGGGGTACCGGTGTATCTGGTGTGGAAGAGGAAGGGATCAGGGGACCGGGAACGGGGATCAGAAAGCTAGGCGCAGGACGGGGAGAGCGAAGGGCGAATGTCGAAGCTATTGTTGCGGAAGTCGATTGACACGATTCTGGGGGAGGCGAGCGAGACCGGCGAGCACTCGCTGAAGCGTTCGCTGGGACCCTGGAGCCTGATCGCTCTGGGCATCGGCGCCATTATTGGCACGGGTATCTTCGTCCTGACCGGGCCGGCGGCGGCGCACTATGCGGGTCCGGGTGTGGTCTATTGCTTTATAGTCGCGGCGGTTGGGTGCGTCTTTGCCGGGCTGTGCTATGCGGAGTTTGCGGCGATGATTCCAGTGGCCGGGTCGGCCTACACCTATGGCTACGCAACGCTGGGCGAGATCTTTGCGTGGATTATCGGCTGGGACCTGGTGCTGGAGTATGCGTTTGGCGCGGCGACGGTGTGCAGTGGCTGGAGCGGCTATGTGCTGAGTCTGGGCCAGGACTTCGGCCTGCGGCTGCCACCCGAACTGGCGGGCACACCGGGTTCGACGTTTGTCCTCTACGAGGGGCACTGGGAGTTCCTGGGGCGCATCGCCAAGAAGCTGGCGCAGCTTGGCATCGATCCTAATTCTCTGCCCCAGCGGCACGGCGTCTTCAACCTGATTGCGTTCCTGGGCATTGTGGCGGTGACGGCGATCCTGGTGATCGGAATCAAGGAGTCGGCCAACTTCAACAGCTTCATCGTCGCGGTAAAGCTGATCGTGCTGCTGATCTTCCTTGCGCTGGGCGGGTGGACGCTGATGCACCATCCCGATCTGCCGCGCATCAACTGGTATCCGTTCCTGCCGGCGAATACGGGGACGTTTGGCTCGTTCGGCTGGTCGGGTGTACTGCGCGGCGCGGGCGTGATCTTCTTCGCGTACATCGGATTCGACGCGGTCTCGACCGCGGCACAGGAGGCGAAGAACCCGAAACGGGACATGCCGATCGGGATTCTGGGGTCGCTGGTGGTCTGCACCATTCTGTACATCCTGGTGGCCCTGGTGCTGACCGGGCTGGTCAATTATCGCTATCTGGCGGTGCCGGATTCGCTGGCGGTGGGCATCGATGTAACCGGCGTGAAGTGGGGCAGCCTGCTGGTGAAGCTGGGAGCGCTGGGCGGACTGACCAGCACCATGGTGGTGATGTTGCTGGGCCAGAGCCGGGTCTTCTTTTCGATGTCGAAGGATGGCCTGCTGCCCAAGATGTTCAGCGCGGTGCATCCTAAGTTCCGCACACCCTGGATCTCTTCGATCACGGTGGGGCTGGTGGTCGCAGTGTTCGCGTCCACGATACCGCTGGACAAGCTGGGCGAGATGACCAGCATCGGGACGCTGCTTGCGTTCATCATCGTGTGCGCGGGGGTAATGGCGCTGCGCCAGCGCAGCCCGGAGCTGCCGCGGCCGTTCCGCGCTCCGCTGATGCCGATGACGGCAATTATGGGCATTCTTATCTCGCTGGCCATGATGCTGGGGCTGCCGGGCGATACCTGGCTGCGGCTGGTGATCTGGCTGGCGGTGGGTCTGGTGATCTACTTCAGCTATAGCCGGAGGCATAGCAAGGTACAGATCACGTGGCTGCTAGCCGAAGAAATCGAGGAGCAGATGGGGCGCAGCGTGATCCCGGTCGACGGGGATGACGGCAAGGTCTAGAGTCTAGAGCGGGTCGGTCGGGAGAGCTCCGTTCGAGGCTGGTTATTTACCCCGCGATGGCGCTTCCGTGGTAGCATTCGCCAGTCCCCCCTCCCCGGTCGGTTTTGTTGGCTGCGATTCCGCACAGAGCGCGGCCGGCGGGCGACGATCCCTGAAGCATGGGCCCCGTGGTATATCCTGCTCGACACCGGATCGAACCACAGCGCCGGCAGGACAAATCAAACTCAAAAGAAAGACAGGTACGCCTATGTCCCTATTCAAACGCTCTATCGCAGAGATGTTCGGCACCTTCTGGCTGGTCTTCGGAGGCTGCGGCGCAGCCGTGCTGGCGGCCGCGTTTCCCGCGCTCGGCATCGGGTTCGCCGGGGTCGCGCTGGCCTTCGGGCTGACCGTGCTGACCATGGCCTTCGCCATCGGTCATGTCTCGGGATGCCATTTGAACCCGGCGGTCTCGGTCGGGCTGGTGGTCGCCAAGCGCTTCCCCGTCAGCGAGCTGCCGGCGTACGTCGTCGCCCAGGTACTGGGCGCGATCTTCGCGTCGGGAACGCTCTACGAGATCGCCGTCGGCAAGCCCGGCTGGGTGATGGGGGGCTTCGCTTCGAACGGGTATGACGTGCATTCGCCGGGAGGCTATTCGTTGGCTGCGTGCTTCATCTGCGAGGTCGTCTGCACAGCATTCTTCCTGCTGGTAATCCTGGGATCGACCGACGAGCGCGCGCCCAAGGGCTTTGCGCCGATCGCCATCGGCCTGGCGCTGACGCTGATCCATCTGATCTCGATCCCGGTGACCAATACGTCGGTGAATCCGGCGCGTTCGACCGGGCCGGCGCTGTTTGTGCATGGCTGGGCGCTCTCGCAACTATGGCTGTTCTGGGTCGCGCCGATCTTCGGAGCGATCGCCGGTGCGGTCATCTCCAACGTGTTCTTCGCCGAGCCGCAGGAGCCGCTGCGCGAGGCGATGTCGAAGGAATAAGGCAGTGTAAGTGGAACGAATTCCGGAGCAAACAGAAGTGCCATGCGAATCCATCCGCGTGGCACTTTTTTGGGCTGCGTGTTCTTGACGCTCGCGATCACGGATGGATCTCTCGCGACCGGTAATTCGGTGCACAGGAGTCTGGGCACTGTACCAAAAGGGCTTTACACAAGTCCGCCATCATGCTTCCCTAGTCACGGAGTTGAACGCGAGACGACGGGAGGCAGGACAGAGTGGACGAGTACAGTAAGACAGCTCCTCGAACAGCAAGTGGCGAAAAGCTCCGGCGCAAACGCTAACAGGAGTCCAAGCTAGCAAGAGTACTCCACGCCTCTACTGAGGAGTCGTTTCGGGTCATCTTGCAGGAGGAATTCTCAGTGGGCGAAGACCACCCGAACTACGAAACTATGTTTCGGATTTGGCGTGAGCAGCACCCGCGGAGGTGACTCGTCGCTCGGCGCGCGCATAGCGTTCGTCGCGCTCGGCCTCAGTCAGTCCCATCTGGTCGAAGTGCTCCTCAAGGAGCCGGTAGAGTTCCGCCGCACTCTCATCCAAGGTCCGCTGCTTCGGCTTTGTCTGCGGAATTGTCGCCATGCCGCACCTCGCTGAGGCAATGGTATCAAACTCAGTTTTCAGTGGGGGTCTTCTCCACGTGATCGACGACGATGCGCTGGACCGTGGCCCTGGTCTTTTCCAGTTTGAGGCCAAGCTTTTCCAGCGCCGCGGAGACGGTCGCTCCGCCGCCCGGATCGGAAGCCCCACCAGCCGGCGAACCACCCGGAGGTCCGGTGGGAATGTCGATGCCTTGATCGCGCAGGCTCGACACAAGATCCATCAGGGAAAAGTCCACGGCCGTCTGATAATTGCCGGTGAGCCCGGTCATGTCCACCACCTGACGCCCTTCGCCACCGCCCAGGGTATTGATCATCACGGCAAACCCCTTCATGCTGACCGACCCGGCGTCCATGTGCATGGACAGGGTCTCGCCGTCGAACTTCAGCTTGAACTCTCCTCGTACGCCCATGTTGTAGGTGGTCGACCCATCCGGGTTTCTGGTCAGGCGGATCGGCCCGTCGGGCGTGTCCATCACCGATTCGCCGGGCTTCAGGGGCTCGCTATCGTCGATCGGCGCAAAGGCTGCGGCCTGCTTCAGCTTTGGCCCTCCCTTGGCAACCTCCAGTCCCAGCACCGATTGCTCCTGCATGGCGCGATGGACGGTCAGCTTGAAGCGGTCCTCGAGCAATGCGCGCAGCATGGCGGGAATATCGTCCTTGGAGGCGCCGTCGGGCAGCCGGGCGGCGATGTCGAAGCGATCTGTGATGAGCCAGTCAGGGCCGTTGATCTCATAGGGCTTCACCTGGTACGCGTACGCGATCAGCTGCTTCAGCGATTCGTAGGTGAACGTCGCTCGCGAGCCTTCGATGTGCACCGATTCCGGCTTCTTGCCCATCTGCAAGTCGGCCATCATCTTCTGCATGTCGGGCGCAGGGGATTGCCGGACCGACGCGACATCGAAGGTTCGGCTGGCGGGAGCTGGTTGGGCCGGCGGCGGCGCTTGGGAGAAGGCCGCGCACGGGGCGATCAGCACCCCGGCGATAAAGGCAGCTACAAATCGATTGCGCATGTTTCCTCCTCTTTCGATACGGTCTTTGAGACAACGATGTTCCTACAATTCAGAGAAAAAGTTGGTCTTGATGCGCTTCAAAAAGCTGAGCCGAGGATGCTCTTGAGTGCAGCGACATACTTTGCAAGGGCCTTGCGGCCGGCCGGGGTCATGCGATAGAGGGTCTGCGGCTTGCGTCCGGCAAAGCGCTTCTCCATGGCCACGTAGCCGGCCTCCTCCAGCTTCATCATCTGCGCGCCCAGGTTGCCGTCGGTCGATCCGGTCTTCTGGCGCAGCCAGGTAAATTCCGCCTCCTCCACGCCGACCAGCAGCGAGAGCACCGCGAGGCGCAGCTTGCCGTGGACGACGGGATCAAGTTCGGGAAGGTCAGGCATGATGCTGCACCAAAGCCGCCGCGCGTTTGCGCTCCAGCCGCATTACGTAGAGGCCAAAGAGGATCATGCCGAAGAACGCAGCCGCCAGAAAGATCGCAACAACCTCGTTCTGTGTCTTGAAAAAGAACAGCGCAGCGCCGCATCCCCACCAGATGAATGCAACCAGGCCTTGCGCACGCCAACGCAGGATTCGCGCACTGATTCCATGCGCGAGCCCGACGAAAAAGAAAACTGCGGCATAGTATGCTGACTGGTTGCCGTGGCCGCTGACCCCCGCTGCGATCACATAGAGAATGATGGCGATGCACATGGCCTGCCAGACCGCCTCAATGCTGCGCGAACGCTGGTTCTTACCAACGCCGTCCACGCGATTGTGGCGGACCCTGACTATGCCAACGAGAATGCCAATCGAAACGCAGACTGGCCATGCCCATTGCTTGAAGGGCAGGAGGACCACCCAGCCCATGGCGACGAAGTAGATGATGCCCCACATCACGAAGATCCAGCCAAAGCGCGCAGTGGACTTTCGTCCCTCGGCGATCATGGTCTCCATCAACTCAAGGCGCTGCACCAGATCGTCGCGGGTGGTTCCGTTGTCCTGCCTAGGGCTCGTCATACCAGTTTTCCTTTCACGCCGCTGTTCCGTTCCAGCAACATCACATAAAGGCCGAAGGCGATCATGCCGAAGCACATTTCGATGAGAAAGATGAGGTCTGTGGCGCGGTAGGAGTTGCAGACGAGGATGGCGACAGCGCCCGCCCACCAGATGGCCGCGACCACGCCCTGCACCGGCCAGCGCAGGATGACTGCGCTGATGGCATGGGCAAGGCCGATGATGATGAGCAGTGCTGAGATGTACCCGTATTGCCACGCGAAGTGGGTAAACTGCGCGGTGAAGACGTAGATGATCATGGCCAGGCCCATCATCGACCAGACTGCCTGCACGTCGCGGCATTGCGTGGCTCTGGGCCGGCTGGGTGGACGCCTGCGCAGGGCGAGTCCGGCGACCGTAGCCAGCACACCGACCCCAAGGCAGATCGGCCAGGCCCATTGGGTGTGATGCGGGCGCTGCTGCCAGCCCATTCCGGCGAGGTCCACCAACCCCCACAGGACAAAGATCCAACCGCAGCGCATGGTGGTCTGGCGACCCTCGGCGATCATCTGCTCCATCAGTTCGAGGCGCTGGACTAGATCGTCGCGGGTAGTGCCGTCTTCGGCATTGGAATCGGGTTCGGGATTCGCCATTTGGGTTCTCCTCTCGAACTACTCTGCATTATAGAGTTCTCTATGTCAAGAGGATCTCATCAAAAAAAATGCGCAAAGAGCGAAATACGGAGACTCCCACCCGGTGGATCAGGATGGCGGCAGCAAAGGGGAGGGGTGCCGCGAAGCTTATGTGTGGCGTTCGGCGGGGGCGAGCTTAGGCGTCCATGCGACGCGGCTGGCCTGGGCCAGGACGATTACCACCAGTCCCACAATCACGCTCGCGGCGGCTGCTACCTGGGCGTTGGTCAGGGTCCCGTGGAAGTAGATCTTGGGGTTGATGCGCACAAACTCGACCAGGAACCTTCCAGTCCCGGAGAGCACCAGGTAGAGGCCGGTGAGCCAGCCCACGGGCCTGCTGTTCCCTGAGCCGGACTTCTTGCCCAACTGCCAGAGCAGCCAGTAGACGGCCAGTGAGAATAGCAGCTCATAGATTGGCGTGGGCTGCACCAGCGCCGTGGGAGGGTGCGGGGGCACCAGCGCGCGGTGGTACTGGTCGGGGCCGTTCATCATGTGGACGCCCCAGGGCAGGGTGGTGTTGATGCCGTAGTCGCCGTCGCCGGCCAGCAGGCAGCCGATGCGGCCGATGCCGTAGCCGAGGGCTGCCGCGGGCGCCGCCAGATCGAGCATGCGCACCGCTCCCACGCGCGGGCCGGGGACCGGACCAGGGTCCGCCATGGACTTCCAGCCGGGCCCTTTGAAGCGGGCCTGCTGCCCCAGGACCATCAGCGCAGCGATGCCGGCGGCCATGCCTCCGAACCAGGCGAAGCCGTCGCGAAACCACTCCAGAAAGCCGAGCACGACCTGGAAAGGGTGATGCCATCCCGGCCGGCCAATGGCCTGCAAAGCGAAGTGCAGCCCGCGCAGGTCCTCTGCTTCATGCCACGCCTTGGCGCCGACCACACCGAGAACCACCACCAGCGCGACCACATTCAACGCGTCCGCATCCACGTTGTTGCGAACGAAGTTCTGGTGCAGCACGACCGTCGCGGCCACCGCGCCCAGCCACAACAGCAGCCCGAACATGCCAAGATGCATGGGGCCAATATTCAGATAGGGGTACATAAACCTCGCTTCTCATAAAAGTATATCTGCCGGAGCGACTGGCCTAGGGCGCACTCGACCGCTGCCCCGCGCATACGCTACCCTTATCCCCATGCCGAACGGTACCCTCGCCTTCCCTCCTGCTGCCCAGATGGATGTTCTTGTCTCTTCCGCCGAGATCGCCGAGCGCGTGGCCGAGATCGGCCGCCAGATCACCGCCGACTACGACGGCCAGAGCACCGGCCATCCACTGGTGCTGATCGGCGTGCTGAAGGGCGCGGCCATCTTCCTCTCGGACCTGGCCCGGGCCATATCGATCGACAATACGTTCGATTTCGTGGCCGTATCCAGCTACGGCCGGGCGCGCGTCTCCTCGGGAGCGGTGAGGCTGATCAAGGACATCGACAACCCGATTGAGGGGCGCCACGTGATCCTGGTGGAGGACATCCTGGACACCGGGCTGACGCTGAGCTACCTGCGCGGCCTGATGCTGCAGCACAAGCCGGCCTCGTTGAAGATTGCCACCTGCCTGGACAAGCCCAGCCGCCGCCTGGTGCCGATCGAGGCGGACTATGTGGGTTTCAAGATCCCCAACCAGTTCGTGATCGGCTATGGGATGGACTACTGCGAGGTATACCGCAACGTGCCTGACATCCGCATCTATCCGAACGGCGCGGACCACTGAGGACTGCACACCCTTCACCTAGACTTCACTTCGACCCGGCCTCATTTTGGTGCTGCAGAATCGCGTCGACGTTGGACTTGTCGACCAGGGTGACGCCGGTGTCGATAAACGCCGGAAATGACGCATACGGATCGAGCGCGTAGTTCTGCGCCAGCGGCTTGGCGGGATAGTGATAGATGTCATCGAGACCTTTTAGGCCCAGCAATGCCATGGTGAACGGCTTCTGCGAGATGGTGAAGTCGATAGTCCCATCCTTCACCAGATCCAGCGTGGCCTGATCCACATCCATCGCGGCCAGCAGGGTACCGTTGGCGCCGATGCGCTTGAAAGCCTCGCCGACGTCCTTGCCGGAGGTGGACTCGAGGCAGATCAGCGCATCGATCTTCGCCGCGCCGGTGCGCGCCAGGTAGTCGCGGGTCTTGTCCATGGCCAGGCCGGAGTCGCCCTTCATGTCGAAGACCTCGACCACCTTGATGCCGGGATAGCTGGCGAAGGCGTCCTTATAGCCTTTCAGGCGCTCCTCCAGGTTCGGCTGGCCCGCGATGGAGAAGAAGACGACGTTGCCCTTGCCGTTCAACTTGGCGGCAACGCGCGCTCCGCCCAGGCGTCCGGCCTGCAGGTTATTGGTGCCGATAAAGTACAAACGATGGCTCGACGGCGCGTCCGAATCGATGGTAATCTCGGGAATGCCCGCGTCCACTGCCGCGTCAATCTCGGGCTGCATCAGCTTTTCGTTGGCAACCGAGACGAGGATGCCTGCGGGCTTCATCGCGACCACCTGGCGAAACTCCGTTACCTCGTCCTGCGGGTCGAACCCGTCCGGGCCGCGCATGTCGACCGAGACTCCGTACTGGTCCGCGGCCTTGGAAAAGCCCGCCCACGCCGATTGCCAGTAGGGATGCTTGGTGCTGGCCGCAACCAGGTAAAAGTGCTCGCTCTTGCTGTGCCGCACGCATCCGCCCAACAGCGCCACAGCGCTCATCAGCAGCGCGCAACCGATTTGCTTTCTCATCCTCTCGATGTTCATGATCACCCTCCGGAACAAACTGCCATCCGACGCATCGAACTCCCGCACATCTGGCGGCTGCGCGGAATCATGTTCCCGCGCGGGCAGATATTATTCGCCATCGCCAGGTTGTGGCTCGGCAGCTTGCTGTTGGTGCGCCACAGAGCTTTGCCGACCGGAAACTTGCACCCGCGCGTGCCCCTCGATTCTGCGGCGTAAGGCAACCCGCGTGGTGTGACCTGCATCACCCGACAAAAACCTGCCCTAATTTGCCGGGTGGCGCGGCGGATTGAGCCAGCGGCAACCCGCCTATGATAGAAAGTAGCGGGCCCGTCTGTGACCCGGCAGGAGCATTGCAACTCCCCATGAACACCACGCCTACGCTCTCCATCGCCGAACCTATCGCATTCGACGCCGCCGCCTCTGCCTCCCATGCGCTCTCGTCCCCCGCCACGCTGGCCGCGGTGCTGGACCATACCCTGCTGAAGCCCGATGCCACGCGCGCCCAGGTGATCCGGCTGTGCCATGAGGCCGCCGAACACCACTTTGCCTGCGCCATGGTGAACCCGGCGTGGACCGCCTGCGCGGCGGAGACGCTGGCGGGCACCGGCGTGCCGGTGGGGGTGGTCGTCGGCTTTCCGCTGGGCGCCGCGCTGGCTGCCTCAAAATGCGATGAGACCAAGCGCGTGCTGAAGCTGGGCGCGCACGATGTGGACATGGTGCTGAACATCGGGCTGCTGAAGTCCGGCGCGAAGGAAGACTTCGAGGCGGTGAAGCAGGACATCCGCAGCGTAGTGGAGATTGCGCATGGGGCGGGAGGGATCGTGAAGGTGATCCTGGAGACCTGCCTGCTCAGCTTCGAGGAGAAGCTGCGCGCGTCGGAGCTGGCGATTGCGGCCGGCGCGGACTTTATCAAGACCAGCACGGGCTTCTCCTCGGGCGGCGCGACGGTGGACGATATCACGCTGATGCGGAGTGTGGCGGGCACACGCGCCGGAGTGAAGGCGTCGGGCGGGATACGCTCGCTGGCCGATGCGAGCGCCATGCTGCATGCGGGAGCGACGAGGATTGGGGCCAGCGCCAGCGTGAAGATATTGGCGGAGCTGGCGGGGGCTAAGGACATCAAGGCTTAACACCCATCAACCCGATTGAACCGATTAGAACGGCAGCGTCACAGCACGCGGAGGACGACCAAAGTTTCGTCGTCGAAGTGGGCGGTGCCGGACTGGAAGGCGCTGACCGCGGCGAGGATGGCGTCGACCGTGGCCTGGGCGGAGTGGCAGGCGGAGGGATGTTCGCGCAGCACCGCTTCAAGCCGCTCGGTGCCGAACATTTCGCCCTCGGCGTTGAGCGCGTCGACGATGCCGTCGGAGAAGAAGACCAGCACGTCGCCGGATTTGGTGGCGAGCGTGAGCTCCTCGTACTCGGCGTTGGGGAAGAGGCCGAGCGGGAAGCCCTCGGTGGGGATGGTGGTAACGTTGAAGCCGGCCTCCGCTGCGGAGCAGTTGCGGGCAACGGCGCCCGGCGCGCCCGCTGGCTTGGCGGAAGTTTTCGCAACCGTATTGGTTACATATAACGGCTGCACCGAGCCCGCATTGGCGATGTGCAGGGTGCGCTTGTCGTCGTTCCACAGCGCCATCAGCATGGTGACGTACTGCGAATCCAGCTTG